>OJEJ01000011.1_pt1 | contig 189816 bp, 185 predicted proteins | sample 1593271 | NCBI WGS metagenome assembly OJEJ01 (sample SAMN05416877, study PRJEB24817) | seawater metagenome | isolation source: Sea water | place: Canada:Atlantic | collected 2013-11
GTGGGCTCGGAGATGTGTATAAGAGACAGATTCACAATTAATGATGCAAACAAGGAACGAGCTTTAATGGGAGTTATTGCAACCGCATTTTGCGCTAACTCAAGCCATTTTAAATCGTCACCTGTTAGTAGTTCAGCGCGATTACCCACGAGTTCGGCATATTCAATATACGCATCCCATAGGCGATCTGGCGATAGCTTAAACAACTCTAACGGTGAATGGTGACCCATTTGAAATAACGCTTCAAGGGCAACCACTCGATCAACTAGGGACAAATGCTCTGCCGCAAAAGTGCTCAGCGATGCCAAGGTACTTAACTCATCATCACTAGTGTCTGGATTTTTCATTTTTGTGGTAATTAGCTTGCGTAAATTAACAGCCGTGATTTGTTCAGATTTCAACTGTGCTAATTGTGATGTGATTTTTGCTTGCCAGCCATCAACCTCTTTCAAAAGCTGTATCGCTAATTCATAACGCCCTGCCTGAATAAGCACCGTTGCTCGTAGAATTAGCCAATCAGGTGCTTCTTCTTGAAAGTCTTGACCAAAGCGCAGCATGGAGACCTGAGCATCTGCCAGTCGGTTATCTTTTATATAACTAGTAATGATCTGGCGTCGCCAAGTTTGCACGTCATCAGAAAAATCAGAAACGGATTGCCAGAGTTGTTGACGCAGTATTTTACGCGCCGTGCTAGTCTGATTAAGCTCTAAATAAGCCTTTATTCGATAAGTCGTTGCCTGATGTTTAAACTGGATAGGCAGGTCGTCAGGTAAGCGTTCGATTCGGACTATGAGCTTGTCCCACTGCTGCCATTTACTCAATATGGCGTAGCGTTCTTGCTCCCATAAAATCCATTCGTAGAGATCGACATCAACCTTGGGCTGAGTCTGGTCCAGCATTTTAAGCGTTAGTGCAGGTGCACCTGAAGAAGAAATAATTTTTAATAATTCTAGGCGTTCATTAGCCCAGCTAGTTTTGTTACAACTAAGCAGTAATAACAAACCAATAAAAATTGATCGAAAAATGCACATCGTCACTCCAAAGAACCCATTAGCCCATGAAATAAAAGTAGCATAAGTAATTAAAATATCCAATTAGCTTAAAAAAGCTAATGAAAGTTAAGAACAAAAACGGTCCGTTCATCCTGAACATAAAAAAGGCGCGATGCTGGAAGCATACGCGCCTTTTATAAAGAATTGGATTCGTTAAACCCAGCCTTATAGCTTTTCTTTGATTCGAGCCGCCTTACCCGTCAAGCCACGAAGATAATACAACTTAGCACGACGCACTTTACCCCGTCGCTTCACTTTAATCTCAGCAATCATCGGACTATGCGTTTGGAAAACTCGCTCAACGCCTTCACCATGTGAGATCTTACGAACCGTAAATGCAGAGTTAATGCCACGACTACGCATTGCAATAACAACACCTTCATAAGCCTGAAGACGCTCACGCTCACCTTCTTTAATTTTGACCTGTACGATCACGGTGTCGCCTGGCGAAAAATCAGGAATGTCTGATCTTAGTTGCTCAGAATCCAGTTGTGCAATTATGTTACTCATGGTGCTTCCTCTAGAAATATCCATCATTAACAGCGAATAATCGCTGCAGACAAACTCACTTGAATTCGTCTTTAAAATCGTTTAACAAGGCTTGTTGGCGATCATCTAAAACCTTAAGCTCTAGTAGATCAGGCCTTCTTTGCCATGTCCTGCCGAGCGATTGACGTTCTCGCCAATCCTCAATATGTTGATGATTTCCATTCATCAGTACTTCAGGAACTTCCATCCCTTTATATTCCTCAGGTCTCGTATAATGAGGGTAATCAAGCAAACCTTCACTAAACGAATCTTGCTGAGCTGATTGTTCATGTCCCAATGCGCCTGGAATTAATCGGGCCATTGCATCAATACAGACCATTGCGGCTAACTCTCCACCACTGATGACATAATCACCAATTGACCACTCCTGATCCACTTCCTTTTGAATCAATCGTTCATCAACGCCTTCATATCGACCGCATAAAAAAATAACCGATTGAGTCCCAACCTGCTTTGCGAGCATAGCTTGATTTACAGGTTTTCCCTGAGGACTCAAATAAATCAATTGAGCCAACGGATTCTTTTCACGTACGGCTTGGATCGTCTCTTCTAACGGCTGCACTTTCATTAACATGCCAGGGCCACCACCGTAAGGTCGATCATCAACTGTACGATGTTTATCTACAGTGTAATCTCTAGGATTCCAACACTGCAAGTACATCAATTTTCGGTCTGCAGCTCGGCCAACTACACCATAATTAACAACTTGTTCAACCATATCAGGAAACAATGTAATGACATCAATTCGCACTGTCGTCAATCAACCGGTTAATAATCAGCTTGCCAGTCGACTATCATTTGCTTTTTTTCTAAGTCTATCTCTTGAACAATGTCCTTCATAACAAAGGGAATCAATCGCTCTCTATCACCCTTCACTATCATAACGTCACTTGCACCAGTTTCCATCATTGAGTCAACCGTTCCAAGCGCTTCAGCCTGCATTGATTTAACTTCAAGACCAATTAGATCAGACCAATAGTATTCATCAATTTCTAATGGTGGTAATTGTTTTGACAATATATATATTTTACATCCAATTAACGCTGTAGCTTGGTCTCTGTCATCGACACCAGCAATATTAGCTATCACGTTTTTGCCTTGGGTTCGACCACTGACGCCAACACTTTTTAGCTGACCGTCAACTTCTAATTGCCAAGGACTGTAACCAACGATATTTCCACGCGGTTCAGTGTTCGAAAAAACTCTGACCTCACCTTTGATACCTTGTGCACCGAGAATGTGCCCAACACAAACTGCGTCAGAGCGCTCTTTTCGGACAGGAAGCATATTTGATTACAACGACTTTAAGCCGCTTTAAGGGATCCTTTGATCAAGCTAGATACACGGCCACTTGGTTGTGCACCTTTAGATACCCAGTAATCAATGCGATCGCTGTCTAAACGCAACGCTTCTTCCTGACCACGAGCTTGTGGATTAAAAAAGCCTAAGCGCTCGATATAACGACCATCTCTAGGACTACGGCTATCACTAACTACAACGTGATAGAAAGGGCGTCTTTTTGAACCGCCACGAGCCAAACGAATTGAAACCATAAAAAAACCTATTACTTACCGGATAAAAATATCATCAAACAACAGCAAACGTCTGACTCAAGGTCAGAAGACCGCGTATTGTACCTAAAAATATTGAGCTGTGAAGTCCTGAAACGTAATTTTTAATGGGTATTGAGTACTAAAATTGCATTCCTGGCGGTAAATTACCTTTCAGGCCCCGCATCATGTTAGCCATACCACCCTTGCTTCCCATTTTTTTCATCATCTTTTGCATTTGCTTGTGCTGTTTGAGCAATCGATTCACATCCTGAATTTGTGTGCCTGAACCAACCGCCATTCGTCGTTTTCGAGATCCATTAATCACCTCAGGCTTGCGCCTTTCTTGAGGTGTCATGGAATCGATGATAGCGATCATACTTTTCATTTGTTTTGTATGTGCGGGGCTTTGCATTGCCTTGGATACACCAGCACCCATACCTGGCAACTTGTCCATCATACTGCTAATCCCGCCCATTTTTTCCATTTGGACGAATTGATCTCGTAAGTCTTCAAGATCAAACCCTTTGCCCTTCTTCACTTTTTTCGCTAACTTTTCGGCTTTGTCTAGATCAACTTTTTCATGTGCTTGTTCGACCAGTGACAAGATGTCACCCATACCCAGAATTCTTGACGCCATACGCTCTGGATGAAAAGCTTCTAATGCATCCGTTTTTTCACCTGAACCAATGTACTTAATCGGCTTACCCGTAATCTGACGGACCGATAATGCGGCACCACCCCGGGCATCACCATCTGTTTTGGTCAGTATCACTCCCGTTAAGGGCAATGCCTCACCAAAAGATTGGGCTGTATTGGCAGCATCCTGTCCCGTCATACTGTCCACAACGAACAGTGTTTCAGCCGGATCTAACTCAGCATGGATGGATTTAATTTCATCCATCATTTGTTCATCAATACTCAGTCGGCCAGCGGTATCAACAATGAGTACATCAGCATTGTGTTTTTTTGCTGAATCTACAGCCTGACGTGCAATTTTAACAGGGCTTTGGCTACTGTCGCTCGGATGAAAGATAGCATTGACTTCCCCAGCCAACGTTTGCAACTGAGAGATTGCCGCAGGCCGATAGATATCTGCACTTGCGACCATAACTGTTTTTTTATCAACTTCGATCAATCGCCTAGCTAGTTTGGCCACTGTTGTTGTTTTACCTGCACCCTGTAACCCTGCCATTAATATAATGACAGGTGGTTTTGTATCGAGGTTAATAGCATCATGCTGATGCCCCATGATGGCGACAAGCTCATCATTAACAACCTTGATCAGCGCCTGACCTGGAGAAACACTGCCAATAACAGATTGGCCCATTGCTTTTTCTTTGACGCCTTCGATAAAGTCTCTTACCACTGGCAGCGCAACGTCGGCTTCTAATAACGCTTGGCGAACTTCACGCAGACTGTCTTTGATATTGTCTTCACTCAATCGTCCCTGACCACGAAGGTTTTTAAGTGTGACGGATAATCGATCTGTTAAATTTTCAAACATAACGTTGGCTCAATTGAGTCGATAAATTGTAATTAAAATTTAGATATTGCCTAATTATAGCAGCGTAAGTGGAAGAATAAACCCTATAGGCAGTTCAATATCCTTTGTCTACACAGCATTGTTAATTAAATCTTTTTTAAATAGTTGTTTGCCTTCAGTTTTTTATTTCAATGACCCAATAACATCAAAAAATATTACTCCTTTTGCGTCTAACTAAACAAAACTCAAATACTTTTATTCAACTTTCTAAAGATAGGCGCCGACTATAGATCGAATTATCAACTGTGGTTTAATTACCCGCGTCCTAATAGATAACATCATTCCCAACCCAAACAGAAATTTTTTAATGCACGCTCTTCATTATTAACTTCAAGACATCTATCAATAGTGCGGCTTTTAAGAATATCAGTTACAATCTTAGATCTGGAAAATAGATAAGTGATGATGTCCCCCACCGTAACGAGCGCACTCAGCATATTTTTGTATTGTTTGTCGGCGTTTTTGATTTTCAGTCAACTTCAGTATGATTCTAATAAAACGCTGCTTCAACCGCGCTGGCTGTCACTTATGCCTGCGTTTATCGGGTTAATATTCCATGCAAATTCACTTTATCAGTCTATCTGGCACCCAGCGGGACTCGACCTCGGTCTTTTTGCAACGTTTTCTTTGATTACTTGGCTTATCTCAATACAAATTTTATTAAGCTGTGTCTTTCGTCAAATCGAAACCTTGGGCATTGTCATGTTCCCTTTGGCGGGATTAGCGAGTTTAGTTTCGAGTATGACACCGGCAACATCGGAGCAGTTAATCGTTGTTACCAATGGCACAATACAAGGTCACATTATGATCTCTGTCATTGCTTACAGCCTTATTATGCTAAGTGCGGTGCAAGCCACATTATTAGCTTATCAAGATCGTGCCATTCGAGATCACAATCCAGGTGGATTTATTCGACATATTCCGCCAATTCATGACATGGAGACATTGTTGTTTCAATTGCTTGGATTTGGCTTTATCTTTCTGAGTGGCTCACTTCTGACGGGCTTTTTATACTTAGAGGATATCTTTGCTCAGCATCAAGCTCATAAAACCATGTTATCGCTTGTTGCCTGGTTTATCCTTGGAACATTACTATTTGGTCGATTACAATTCGGATGGCGAGGTAAAACAGCAGTCAGGTGGACTTTATCTTCCTTCACGCTGTTAATGATTGGTTTTTTTGGTAGCAAACTGGCCTATGAATTTATTGTTTAACGGCTAATTGATCAACGATAACTAGAAACTCACACCTAACCCTTTTAACCAGCAACATAACTATCGGCATATGCCTTGAACGAAATTCCTCTTTACATGCTTTTTCTTATACTAGCGCTGCTGATTTTACTGTCAGCCTTTTTTTCTGGTTCTGAGACAGGGCTAATGAGCCTGAATCGTTATCGTCTGAAACACTTGGCTGATAAAAATCACGGTGGTGCGACACGAGCAGCAGAGCTACTGGCAGACCCTAACCGCCTAATCAGTTTGATTTTACTCGGCAACAATTTTATCAACATCCTTATCACACAGCTAGCAACCTATATCGGTTACCTAATGTTTGGAGATGCTGGTATTGCTATCGCAACGGGTGCGCTCACGCTCATCCTTTTGATTTTTGCAGAAGTAACGCCGAAGACTCTCGCGGCTAATAAGCCCGAGTCCATTGCCTTTCCAGCAGCCTATGTCTACAAGCCAATGCTGAAACTGCTGTTGCCATTAGTAATCGTCATTAATTGGCTTGCAAAAATGATATTAGTACTGTTCCAGGTATCGAATAAACCAACGGGGAATGACGCTCTAACCTCAGATGAACTAAGAGTCGCTGTCAACGAAACGAGCGGTTTAATTCCTGATTCACATCGTGACATGTTGATTAGTATCCTAGATTTAGAGCGAGTCAGTGTTAATGATATTATGGTGTCGCGTAATGATATTATCGGTATTGATCTTGAAGACAGCTGGAACGACACGCTAAAACATATTAGAAAGCTCTCTCACACTAGAATTCCAATTTACTCTGGAAATATTGATAATTTATTGGGCATTACTCAGCTACGAAAAATTTTACCTTTATTATTGGATAATGAATTCAATCCTGAGACACTGGAGAAATTAACTCGTCAAAGTTACTTTATACCAGAAGGCACACCATTGACGACTCAGCTCATAAATTTCCGCAAAAATAAGCGTCGCATGGGCTTTGTAGTAGATGAATATGGAGACATTCAAGGTTTAGTGACTATCGAAGACATTTTGGAAGAAATCGTCGGGGAATTCACTACCGATCCAACCGCATTGCACCAAGACTTTTATCAAGATACTGATGGTAGTTATTTAGTTGATGGGTCTACTCATATTAGATTGATTAATCGTAACCTCAACGTTAATCTTCCAATCGAAGGTCCCAAAACGATTAATGGCCTAATTTTAGAGTATATGGAATTTATACCCGAAGCAGGTACCAGTCTAAAAATTAACAATTACCCTATCGAAATCATGCAAGTCAAAAATAACATGGTAAAAACAGTTCGATTATCAACTAACAAAATCACACAGTTTCGTCAAATCCAAGCAGAGTTATCGCTCGATGGCTAACTTTAATGAGTAAGAAACAAGCTCAGTATCAATGTCGAGAGTGCGCCTGCATTTTGCCTAAGTGGCAAGGCCAATGCCCTGACTGTAAAAGCTGGAACAGTGTTGAAGAATTGCCAACCATCGTAGGTGCGAGTCAAACTAATACCAATTGGCATGGCAAGGCCACCACAAGTAGCTCTATCTTACTCAGCGAAGTTCCTGTTACAGATACACCTCGTTTTAGCAGCGAAATCTCAGAACTTGACCGCGTGCTTGGGGGGGGGCTAGTGCGTGGGTCGGTTATTTTATTGGGCGGTGACCCAGGCATTGGTAAATCGACGATATTGCTGCAATGCATGGCCAAAATAAGCGTGAGCCAAAATGCACTTTATGTCACGGGCGAAGAATCTCCCCAGCAAGTGAGCATGCGCGCCCAACGTCTTGGTTTGCCAAATGAACATTTAAAACTATTAAGCTCGACTTGCGTCGAAGAAATAATTGCACAAACCGTTATCAACAAACCGGTTGTTATGGTTATTGACTCAATTCAAACGATTTATACCAACAGTTTACAATCTGCTGCCGGCTCCGTTAGCCAGATACGTGAAAGCACCGCCATCTTAGTCAGGCTCGCAAAACAAAGTAACATTGCTATTTTTCTAGTAGGCCATGTTACCAAAGAAGGACAGCTTGCTGGGCCAAGAGTACTCGAGCATATGGTCGATACCGTACTCTATTTTGAAGGCGATAGCTCTACCCGATATCGTGTCATTCGCGCTGTCAAAAATCGCTTTGGTGCGGTCAATGAAATAGGCATATTTGCAATGACTGACGAAGGGATTAAGCAGGTAAGTAATCCCTCTGCAATATTTTTGTCGCAGCATGACAAACCAGTCTCAGGCAGCATCATCATGGTGTCGCGTGAAGGCACCAGACCTATTCTGGTAGAAATACAGGCTTTGGTGACCGAGAGTCATTCAGGGCACCCTCGTCGCATTAGTGTCGGTCTGGAGGCCAATCGACTCGCCATGTTACTCGCTATTCTTCAACGCCATGGTGGCATTCCACTTTATGATCAAGATGTTTTTATTAATGCGGTCGGTGGCGTTCGTATTGCTGAAACAGGAGCGGATTTAGCTGTTATTTTGGCTATATTATCGAGCTATCGTGACCGTCCAGTTAGCAATCGGTTACTGGTCTTTGGTGAAGTCGGCTTATCTGGAGAAATCAGGCCCGTACCGAATGGAGAAGAGCGTTTGCGTGAAGCTGGTAAACATGGATTTGAGACCGCAATTATTCCAAAAGCTAATATGCCCAAACGCGATTCTATAAAAAATATGAAATTGATACCCGTCAACCATTTAGCAGACACGCTAGATGCTTTATAATAATCAATTACGATCACTTTAAACTTGAGCTTAGTGGTATGCCTAAAACAACTGATAAACTTGAAGATTTTGAAAAGTCTTTGACTCAATTGGAACAAATTGTAAACCAGATGGAAAGTGGTGAACTGGGCTTGGAAGAGTCACTTGATCAATTCGAGAAAGGAATCAAACTCGCTAAAAACTGTCAAGATACGCTTTCTAGTGCAAAAGTAAGGGTAGAGAAGCTGATCGAAAAAAATGGCTTACAGCAAACACTATTATTTGATGAAAATGATGAGGATTGATCCTCAAAGCTTTGAAACGCTTGTTTTACAATATCAAACTCGAGTTAATCAAACACTCGATCATTGGTTACCCAGTGAGTTGGTTCATCCAATTAAACTGCACAAGGCGATGCGCTATTCCGTTTTAGCACCCGGTAAAAGAGTTCGCCCTATTCTTGTTTATGCGACCGCCTCAGCCTTGGGATTAGAGCTAGCCCTAGTCGATGGTATTGCTGCCGCACTCGAAATTATTCACTCCTACTCTCTTATCCATGATGACTTGCCAGCAATGGATGATGACGATTTGCGTCGAGGTCGGGCGACCTGCCACTGTGCGTTCGATGAAGCAACAGCCATATTAGCTGGTGATGCTCTTCAGGCACTTGCGTTTTACGTTTTAAGTCATGATCAATCAATGACAAGCGATAGTAGCGCTCGACTTAAAATGATTGAAAAATTATCACTATTCTCGGGCTCTCAAGGCATGGCGGGAGGCCAAGCCATGGATTTGGCCGCTGTCGGTCGGTCACTTAATATTGACGAACTGGAAGTCATGCACACCCATAAAACAGGCGCACTAATCAGAACTTGTATTCAACTCACAGCGTTAAGCTCATCACAACTGTCATCAGAAAAATTCGAGGCTCTCGATACTTACGCCAGGAGTATTGGCTTATCTTTTCAAATTCAAGATGACATACTAGATGTTGTTGGTGACACCCAAACCCTAGGCAAACCACAAGGGTCGGACATGGAACGAGACAAACCTACCTTTCCTTCTATAATAGGCCTCGACGCTTCACGTGATAAGGCGTTATTTCTTCATCACAAAGCCATCAATGCATTGTCGATATTTGATGAGGAAGCTGATATTTTAAGGTATATTTCAGCTTGGTTTATAGAGCGTACCCACTAGATCTAATGATAAATAATAACTCCCCCATTCTCAGTCAAATTGAGTCACCGTCAGACTTACGTTTACTCGATGAAAAAGATCTGCCTCTGCTCGCAGAAGAATTACGCGCTTTTATTATAGAGAGCCTGTCGAAAACGGGTGGACATCTGGCGTCTGGTTTGGGTTCGATTGAGATAACTATTGCTTTGCATTACCTGTTTAACACCCCCAATGACCACTTAATTTGGGACGTTGGTCATCAATGTTACCCACATAAGATACTGACTGGACGTCGCGATCAAATGTCAGGGTTACGCCAAAAGGGAGGTTTGTCGGGTTTCCCAAAAATAACAGAGTCAGAATATGACCACTTTGGTGCTGGTCATTCCAGCACATCAATTAGTGCCGCTTTAGGTATGGCTATTGGCGCAGCGGCACAGGACAAAGATCGCAAAGCGGTTGCCATTATTGGTGACGGTGGTATGACTGCAGGCATGGCTTATGAGGCACTTAATCATGCGGGTGCTATTGATACTGACTTACTAGTAATTTTGAACGATAACGAAATGTCAATCTCACCCAATGTTGGCGCTATGTCAAAATATCTGTCCCGCATCTGGTCTGGAAAAATCTATTCTAATATGCGTGAAGGTAGCAAAAAAATACTTCGCCGAATGCCGACCGCATGGGAGCTAGCTCGCCGCGCTGAAGAGCATGTCAAAGGTATGGTCGTGCCAGGCACCTTATTTGAAGAACTTGGATTCACTTATTTTGGCCCAATTGATGGTCACGATTTATCCGAAGTTATGCGTTTAATTAAAAACTTAAAAGATATATCTGGGCCTCGGATATTGCATATCGTTACTCAAAAGGGCAAAGGCTATGAGCCGGCAGAAGCCGATCCTTGTAAATTTCATGGCGTAGGTGCTTTCGATGCTTCAACCGGGATAATTAAGTCTTCTAGTAAGCCAGGAATTCAATCATATACCGCAGTCTTTTCGGATTGGATTGTAAAAAAGGGACGTGAAGATAGTCGGCTACATGCAGTGACTCCAGCGATGCGAGAAGGATCCGGCTTAGTTGAGTTTTCACAGACTAACCCAGAACAATATCATGATGTTGGCATTGCTGAACAACATGCAGTAACAGTAGCCGCTGGAATGGCCATAAGCGGATTAAAACCAGTGGTTGCAATTTATTCGACCTTTCTCCAACGAGGTTATGATCAGCTCATTCATGATGTTGCAATACAGAATCTTGACGTTACTTTTGCCGTTGATCGAGCGGGCATTGTCGGTGCTGATGGCGCGACTCATACTGGCAGCTTCGACACTAACTTTTGTCGCTGCATTCCCGACATAATAATAATGGTCCCCGCCAATGGCCAAGATATGTTTGAATTACTGAATACCGCCTATCAATACTCAGGACCAGCCCTGGTCCGTTATCCTCGTGACAGCACACCAAAACCAGAACAGATAGATACCTTTAACTGCATTGAGCTCGGTAAAGCAACTCAGGTTCGTGAGGGATCAAATACTGCATTATTAGTATTTGGAACCCTGCTCAGCGTCGCTCTCGAAGTAGCTGATGAACTCGACTGTAGCGTCATCAACATGCGTTTTATTAAACCGATTGATGTCGCTATGATTATTAAAATGGCATCAACTCATTCAAGTTTAGTAACGATTGAAGACAGTGCGATTGTTGGCGGAGCTGGGAGTGCTGTCCTCGAAGTGCTTAATGAAAATCGTTTAAGTACGCCTTGTTTACGCCTTGGTCTTTCGGATACTTTTCCCTCTCATGGAACCCGTGAACAGGTATTTGAAGAGTATGGCCTCGACAAAAAGAATATTGTCAGCTCAATTAGAAATTTCACTTCACTTTAAATCAAGTTTTGTTATCTAAAATCGGCAAAAATGAACAGTTCTGTTAAAGATGGCAGTTTAAGATATATTCACATACAATGTCTTTAGTTGAGCACATAACGCTTGACTAAAAAACATTAATAATAATTTTTAAGTTAAAGAGTGTTGATATGTCTGATTTAGTAACGGGTACAGTCAAGTGGTTTAACGATGCCAAAGGATTTGGTTTTATTTCACAAGAAGGTGGCAAAGATGTTTTTGTTCATTTTAGCGTCATCCAGTCTGAAGGCCATAAAAGCTTACAGGAAGGCCAAAGTGTTACTATGAAGGTAACGGAAGGCGCAAAAGGTCCTCAAGCCGAAGATGTAACAGCGGTTTAGAGCTCAACTATTGAACGCGCTCTAACCTAGTAGGTTAGAGCCTATCTTTTATTTTGGCCTATTCCCTAGGGCTGAATACCTGCACTGACTAACAAGTGAGAAAATCACTTGAGTCCGTATGATTGAATTTAATCCACGTTCACTTTAAAAAACAGATGAGCATTCATTTTACCCTGCTCAATTGCAAAATAAAAATATGAGTGATTGCCTAAAAAAGTCGCCTCAGTATAATTACCTACTAAACTAGTCGGCTATTATTATCTTCGTTTACTCAACCCAATTAATCATTTGAGTTCACTTTTAATCATTTAAAGTCAAATCCATATTACTCAGCGATAGCATAGGTATTATTATGAGCAATTCAGCCACCTCAGAGACCACCATACCCGATGTACAGGGTTCGGCAGACGTACGCCAACTTGCTATTAATAAGGTTGGCATTAAAGATATAAGACACCCCGTGATTGTAAAAGACCGATCAGATGGTGTTCAACATACAATAGCCAACTTCAACATGTTTGTATTTTTGCCACAGCAGTTTAAGGGCACCCACATGTCACGGTTTGTTAAAATTCTAAATGATCATGAGAAAGAAATAACAGTCGCGTCCTTTCGCGACATGCTAACAGAAATGGCAGACTTGTTAGAAGCTGAGTCTGGTTATATTGAAATGCGCTTTCCCTATTTTGTCAACAAAACAGCGCCTATTTCTGGTGTTCAATCTTTGCTTGATTATGATGTGACGCTTATTGGTGAAATCAATAACGGCATTACCAACACGCGAACTAAAGTATTGGTTCCAGTGACAAGCCTTTGCCCTTGCTCAAAATCAATTTCTGAATATGGTGCTCACAACCAACGATCACACGTCACTGTTAACGCTAAAACCAATGGCTTTGTTTGGATCGAAGAAATTATTGACATCGTAGAAAAACAAGCATCTTGTGAACTTTACGGTCTACTTAAAAGACCAGACGAAAAATATGTCACTGAACGTGCTTACGACAACCCTAAATTTGTAGAAGACATAGTGCGTGATATCGCTGGTAAACTCAATGAAGATGAACGCATTCGTCAGTATATCCTTGAGTCTGAAAATTTTGAATCGATCCATAACCATTCTGCTTATGCACTCATCGAACACAACAAGGACGCTTAAAACTGTTTAGCCAATTTTTTGTCAGGCTTTAAGAGCCTGGCAAGGATTTTATTTAACTAAGGGTACCTACTTACGGAATTAATAATTCATAACAATTTTAATGTTACTCAATAATAAGACTGTGTCATCTCGATTAGGTGCTGAAAAAGTCTATCTCCTTGGTTACTCCCCATAACTAACGTTGTTTCATCCAACCAAGCCTACTCAATCGTTATGAATGCACGTTGGTTGCCCTTTTCAGATTGGCTCAATCGATTTAACAATCATATTGAAACGTAAAGGTTATTAGATGTTAATCCAATCAAAACCTGCATCCTGACTCGCTAATATTGGCTGTGGCAAATGGCCGAGTGGCTCTAAATGGCTCTTAACAATAGAATGTGCGTTATTTTTTTCAGAGATGTGAGCAGCTATTAAACACCTTAATTGACTTGTATTTATTGCTTGTAATAAACCCACCGATTGATCATTTGATAAATGCCCTAACTCACCTGATACACGTTGCTTCAAAGAATAAGGATAAGGTCCATTTTCAAGCATTTTTTGATCATAATTAAATTCCAACAGTAGCCCATCCAAATTATTGTAGGCATCTACTATATGCCGGGTAATATGACCCGTATCGGTTAATATGCCAAATTTTTCCCCACTAACAATATCACGAAAAACAAACTGAACAGGTTCACCTGCATCATGTGGTACCGTCACAGGCAATATCTCTAAGCTACCGATAGTAATTAATTTACCACCAGACAATTTGCTAAAGTCGTTATTACTCTTAAAAACAGCCCGACCGGTTCCAAAGGTAGTCCAGACCGGTATATCATACTTTTTAGCAATACGAATTACCCCACCGCAATGGTCAGAATGCTCATGAGTAATGAGTATTGCGTCAATATTCTCAGGCCCAATGCTCAAAGAAATGAGTCTCTTTTCGAATTGTCGCAAAGAAAAACCACAATCAATCAATAGGTTGGTTGAACCGCTACTGACGATAGTAGCATTACCTTTACTACCACTGCCTAAAGATGCAATTTTCAAATTATTTCAAAAATTGCTGTAGCAACGTTATCAACTCAACCCCGGCAGGAGAGTTTTCAATTTCGCCACTTGACGTTACCATACTAATTCTAGTGACCTGATGAGATTCTTTGGTCAGTACAAGGATTACTTGTTTCTTGACCACTTTGATTTCGTTACCAAATGAAAAGAAACCGCCTTCCGTTATTTCTTCCTCAACGTTTGTTTTAACGCTAATCAAACCTTTAGTCTTAAGGCCAGCATCAACGTTTGAACTAATGACCTCCATGCCCATACGATCAAGCTGATGTAAGGTTCGGTAGAAAGTTTTAGAATACACATCCTTCACAAGCAAATAAGTTTCATTCTTTTCATAATCGGCATGAATTGAAGCAAGGCGACTTGTAAACAACTTTATGTGATTTAATTGTTCATCAAGTTCGGCTTGTTGCATTCCAAGATAAATCATAAGCCGAGATAGCATTTCAACTTCAAACTCACTGTTAGGCGGCACTAACGCCCAGTTATTACTTTTTTCACTTTCATTTTGCTTTTTCTGCAAGATATGCTTATAAGATGTCCCTCTATGTGAAATGTAAATGTGGTTCTTGCCACTTTCAATGTCTCGTTTAATGCGGGTCCTAAACTGATTTTGTGTGGCCGAAAAGTCCTGAGAAGATAAAAGCCTCATAATAAAATTTTCATTTGGGTTGCTGACACCTTCTTCCTTATAAGACCAGCTTGTTTGCATCACACCAATGGCAGGCTCTTCAATTTCAATTAAAAAACCTTCTGATAACCAAAAGTTTTTTACCATTTGAAAAATATTATCCACCGGTTCATCAATCGATAGCCAATGAAAGCCTGCCTGACCCTCTAGCAGAAGGGAATCAACTTTTAACAGCACAGGAACACTTTTTACTGGCTTGGAATCATCACCATCACTCGAAAAATTTGATGGCAAAACAAAATCATTAAATTGATACGTATCAGTTAAGTCTGGAGGAATCTCCAACTTTTCAGCGGCCCGGCTATCAAGATAGCGTAAATCTTGGGTCAAACCACACCCTACTAATGCCAAAGCAACAATAGTTAGCAAGGCTGGCGTTAAAAAGAATTTCATAATGCACTACTCGCGGTAAATCTTATTTTAAAATTATGTTGATCTGTGCCCCAACTAGGGCAATCGCTTCGTTGGAGACCCAAGCTAATCAATCAGCATTAACTACGTTAATCATTACAGGACACTTTAGATTGAATTCAAGCTAAATGGTTCTAAAACCGATTAAAGACTAATTGAAATCAAGCTACCCCCCAAAAGTCTATTCATTGGTTCCCTTTCACCTTTTTCTGAACAGATAATTTAGAGCATTAAACCTGTTAAGTTATGACCCCATCTAATGATGAAATTGTATGCATTTTATAAAGACTAAGGATAATGTTCAAGCGACAATCCTCGGTCATGACCAAGTATCAAGGCTAATAAAATTATAGCTCTAAGTGACATTAATGAAGCTTTTAACTTATTCGGCGGGAGCTTCTTGATTCGGCCAGGCTTTTAATATTGCCTGAATAAATGTCGCAAGTGGAATTGCAAAGAAAACGCCCCAAATACCCCACAAGCTGCCAAAAAAAACTACCGCCACAATAATTGCAACAGGATGCAGGTTAACAACTTCTGAGAATAATAGTGGAACGAGTAGATTGCCATCTAGAATTTGTATGACAGCATAAACAGCCATTAAATATCCAAATTCTGAACCACTCCCCCATTGAAAAAAAGCAATCAGTATGACTGGAATAGTCACCACAGTAGCGCCAACATAGGGCACGATAACAGACAGCCCAACCAACAAACTGAGCAAAACAGCATAGTTAAGGCCCATGATCGCAAAACCAATGTAGCTTACTAACCAAATGACTATTATTTCAATAAATTTGCCGCGAACATAGCTGGCAATCTTAATATCTAAATCAGTCCATACTCGGTGGACTAACGTTCGCTCCTCTGGTAAAAATTGGCCAAGCCAAGCCAAAATCAAATATTTATCCTTGAGGAAGAAGAACACCATCAAAGGCATTAGAATCAAATAAACGAAAAAAGTAATAACGCTGACCACTGAATCAAAGGAGACACTAACAACGCGAAGTCCGAACTCATTGAGCTCGTTGCGAATAAACGCAAATATACCATTTACTTGCTGAACAGTAAGATAATCAGGATATCGCTCAGGTAAATCAGACAATAAATGCTGACCCTGACTAAACATATTCGGTAACTCTCGAATTAAATCACTCAATTGTCGGGATAAAAGAGGCAATAATACGAATAAAATCAACACAATTGCACTTAGAATAATGACGGTGACAAGGCTTGCGGCTATCGTTCGATTTAAATTAATTTGGTCTAGTCGGGAAACCATGCCTTCAAACAAATAAGCGATGATTATACCTATCAAAATTGGCATCAAATGGGCATTCATGACCACAATGAGCAAGCTGCCAAAAATGAGGATGAATGCAAATATCACCGTCTGTGGATCGGTGAAGTAGCGGAGATACCACTGCTTAAGAACGCTAATCATTGTCTAAGGTTTTCTATAGTAAGTTTGAAAACACAGTTCGAGCTCATCGATAACTGTCAGAGCGACTAACCCTTGTAAAATATGCTTCTTCATTAATAGGTCTGTTGATTAAATTTAGAATGACAGGCACCAAGTCAACAATCGTCAGTTTTAATTGATGTGTTAGGAAACGGGCATAATCAATAATACTCTGTCGTTTTTCATTATTTAGTTGATACATTAAGTCATTTAGAATAGCAGAGTAGTCATCCAGCGAATCTATAAATTGCGTTGAAGGATTATTTTCTGTTGCAGTAGGCATGAGCAAACTCCAGTAACTCTTCCATTACTGTGACACGAAACTTTTGTCGCTGGCGTACAAAAGAAAATGATCGACTCAAAGGTGGGTCAAGCGGCATAGCTACTAGTGTATTGAGCTTCAACTCTTTAGCAATGGTGGAACGTGAAATAATTGAGATACCCATCCCTGCTTCCACTGCACCTTTTAAGGCTTCAGGACTGCCAAGCTCAAGACAGATATTCATTTCCAGCGGATTAACGCCTTCGTTAATAAGGTATTGCAAAATAACTTCACGAGTGCCTGAACCCTCTTCCCGACTAACAAACGGATAGTGCTTAATATCTGCAGGCTTAACCTTTGAGCCACGCTTAACTAATTCATGGTCCGGCGCAGCTACAACCACCAAATCATCCTCAAGACACGTTTCAACAATCAGGTTTCTATTGGCGACAGGCGCTTCAACAACACCTAGGTCGATAATACTATCTTCAACCATAGACACTATACCGTCCGTATTTGAGACCTTTAATCGTAAATTTATTTCTGGATGTCGGGCTTTAAATTCTCCTAACAAGGCCGGCAACATATACTCAGCTATCGTTGTGCTCGCGCCTATTGTCAATGCGCCACTGATTTCCCCCGTCAACTCTCGCACAGAATTCTCCATTTCGGAGTAAAGGCCAAAAATCTTTTCGGCAAATTCCGTTACTTTTTCTCCTGTCGGTGTAAGAGTCACTTTATTATGAGCCCGGTCGAATAATCTCGTATTAAAGTCTTCCTCAAGTTGGCGCACCTGGAATGTGACGGCTGGCTGAGTCATATGCAATGACTCCGCCGCCTTAGTAAAGCTTAAGTGCTTTGCAACAGATTGGAAAACTTTAAGGCGTCGATCACTCATAGATCAATCTTCAGTATAGTTGGTAGGGATATATTATATATTATTTTAATATGTCTCTACAGCAGTTATAAATTAAATTAATGAGCAACTTGCTAATCCATTGTTTTCTGAATAAACCGTTTATTTGTGCTCACGCTACTTTATAATGACTTTAATTGTTGATAGCTGTTTTGATTATTTTAGGCCGTTATTTAACATAATTTTTTTCTTACCTAACTTGCGTTTAATAAAACCTATGAAAGCCTCCCGTTTCCACCTTGCTACTTTAAAAGAAACTCCTGTAGATGCTGAAATCGTTAGCCACCAACTCATGCTTCGGGCCGGACTTATACGCCGTATTGCATCTGGAATCTATAGTTGGATGCCATTAGGGTTAAGAGTTTTACGTAAAGTAGAAAATATAGTTCGCGAAGAAATGAATAATGCAGGCGGTTTAGAAGTACTATTGCCATCTTGCCAACCTGCCGAATTGTGGCAAGAAACTGGTCGATGGGAACAATTTGGTCCCGAACTTTTAAGAATGAAGGACAGACATCAACGCGATTACTGTATTGGCCCAACCCATGAAGAGGTTATCGTTGATATATTTAGACGCGAGTTCAAAAGTTACAAGCAGTTACCGGTCAATTTCTATCAGATTCAAACCAAGTTTCGAGATGAAATTCGACCCAGATTTGGTGTCATGCGCTCGCGAGAATTCATAATGAAGGATGCTTACTCATTTCATCTCAACCAAGAGTCATTACAAAAAACTTACGAAGTCATGTATCAGGCATACAGCAACATATTTGACCGTTTTGGATTATCTTACCGAGCAGTCAAAGCTGACTCAGGTTCAATTGGCGGAAGCACATCACACGAATTTCATGTCTTAGCCGATTCAGGCGAAGACGCCATCGCCTTTTCTGATAAAAGCCAATATGCTGCCAACGTGGAAATGGCCGAAGCGTTACCGGGTGATCAAATACGAGCAGAGCCAAGTAAAGACATGGAGTCGATTGACACGCCTAATCTCCACACCATTGATGACCTTGCACAGGGACTAAAGTTAGATACCAAACAGTGCTTAAAAACTTTAATTGTTAGTGGTGACAAGGGTGGTCTAGTTGCCTTTGTAATCAGAGGCGACCACGACCTCAACCCATTAAAGGCAGAAAAATTGGAAGGAGTAGCAACCCCCTTTTTACTTGCTGAAAGAGAACAAATTAAAACAATGCTAGGAAGCGACCTTGGTTCAATTGGCCCAATAGGCCTAAATATTTTAACTTATGTTGATCACAGTGCAGCTCTCGTGAGTGACTTTGTCTGTGGCGCAAACAGTAATGACAAGCACTACATAAACGCTAACTGGGGAAGAGATTGTGACGAACCAACTTCGGTTGATATCAGAAACGCGTTAGATGGAGATCCTAGCCCCGATGGCGAGGGTCATTTGAAGATTCTTCGAGGAATTGAGGTTGGGCATGTTTTTCAGTTAGGCGAAAAGTACAGCGAAGCCATGCAAGCCACTGTATTAGACGAAAACGGTAAGAATAAAGTCACATCAATGGGTTGTTATGGTATTGGTATTACTCGTGTTGTTGCCGCTGCAATTGAACAGAATAATGATGAAAATGGTATCTTATGGCCCGATTCATTAGCACCATTTCAACTCGTTATCTGCCCACTCAATTACAACAAGTCAGATATGGTTAAACAGGCTGCTGATCAGTTGTATCTAGATTGCCAAAAACTAGGCATTGAAGTGTTATTAGATGATCGTCCATTGCGTCCTGGTGTTATTTTTTCCGACATGGAGTTAATCGGAATACCACACCGAGTGGTGCTTAGTGAACGTGGATTGAAATCTGAACAATTCGAGTATAAGGGCCGACGAGATAATGAGTCTCAGGACTTACCATTATATGAATTAACCGACTTCCTGACTAAGCTCTTCAACCCATCATCCCAATCGGCTTAAAGACAATCTGTTGTCCAATCTTGCTGACAGCCATCCTGCTGTCAGCCCAGCCTGTTTACTCCCAAGCGGACAACCAGACTGGTAATAAACTTCAGGCACAATTACAAGAAGCTGTAATATCCAACCCAAGATTTCAGGATCGGTTTGACGCTGAAGTATGGCTACTCGACATGTCTAATCGATTAGCTCATTTTGTCAAAGACCCAGAAGCACGCGTGACTATATTGAAACTCGTTCACTCCGAAGCAACAAGGGCAAACATATCACCTGAACTGGTGTTAGCTCTGATAGAAGTTGAAAGCCACTTCGATGAATTTGCGATATCAGTTGCTGGCGCGCAGGGATTAATGCAAATCATGCCGTTCTGGCTAGATGAAATGAATTTGACCGGTAAAAATTTATTTAACATTCAGACTAACTTGAGGATGGGTTGCACTATACTTAGCTACTACCTTAACATTGAGTCGGGCAATTTAACACGTGCCTTAGGCCGCTATAATGGCAGCTTAGGTCAATATACTTATCCTCAAAAAGTCACCCAAGCACTAAATAATAATTGGTTTAAGCAATAATAACATTCGTCATAACGGTCAGTTATCATCATGTCTTGTCGGTGCAACCTTCAAAACCTCTGCAATTGTTGTGACTCCTTTAGCTACTTTTTGCGCCCCAGCTAGATTTAACGGCCTCATTCCCTGTTTAATTGCTAAACGTCTAAAACTGTTAAGATCAAAGCCTTTAACAATTTCCTGTTTCAAGCGACCATTTATTGGCATCATTTCATAAATACCAACGCGGCCTCGAAAACCTGTTTGACGACACTCAAGACAGCCATCCGCATAAGATATAGATTCTGGTGCTGACGTAGTCCATGGATTTATCAATGTCTCCCACTCATGGGAATCAACCCCACTACTTTGCTTACAAAATGGGCATAGCGTTCGCACTAATCGTTGCGCCACTACGCCTATTAATGTTGCACTAATCAAATAGGGCGGTATGCCTATTTCAGTTAATCGAGCTATCGCGGAAGGTGCATCATTGGTGTGCAGCGTGGATAGCACTAGATGCCCTGTCAAAGCGGATTGAACCGCCATCTCAGCCGTTTCTCTATCACGTATTTCACCAATCATAATGATATCAGGATCTTGTCTGAGTAGTGTTTTAACGCAATTGGCAAAGTCTAAGCCAATATTGTGTTGTACTTGTATCTGATTAAAACTCGGCTCAACTACTTCTATCGGATCTTCGACAGAGCAAACGTTAACTTCTGATGTTGCCAGATGCTTTAAGCTGCTATACAAAGTCGTTGTTTTTCCTGAACCTGTCGGGCCAGTCACCAGAATAATGCCATGAGATTGTTTGATCATTTGATTCCACATCTCAGACTCTTTTTTCTCAAAGCCAAGCGCCGAAAAGTTTTGCACTAAAACGTCAGGATCGAAAATCCTTAGAACTAATTTCTCACCAAAAACTGTCGGCATACTCGACAATCGAAGCTCTATTTCAACACCATCGGAAGACCGTGTCTTGATTCGGCCATCTTGAGGTTTACGTTTTTCTGCAACATCAAGTCGGCCCATAATTTTAATTCGACTTATCACCGCAGGCGTAATATTCGCGGGAATTTCATATACTTGCTGCAAAACACCATCAATACGAAATCGAACATTTCCTTGTTCTCGCCTAGGCTCAATATGAATGTCACTGGCTCGCTGGTTAAATGCATATTGTAATAACCAATCAACAATGCTGACAATATGTTGATCATCAGCGTCAACCGTTCCAAGCTCAATCAATTGCTCCAGGTTTTGAATGTTGCTTAGTCCCTGATGTTGATTAGCACCGGCATTATCCATCGCCTTACTGAGGCTATAAAATTCAAGCAAATACTTTTTAATCTCTTTTGGATTGGCCACTACTAAAGTAATTGACTGGAATACGATTCGCCTCAATTCATCAAGCCATTCGGTATTAAAAGGATCACTGACAGCAATTACAACCTCGCTTGGCGTTACCTTAACAGCAATAATTCCAAATCGAGAGGCATAGGCATACGACATAATAGACGTGCAAGAAGCAATATCCATTTTTAGTGGGTCAAAATGATATCGAGTGACACTTGCCTGTTGGGAAAGCCATTCAGTTAAAAACTCAAGGGTTAGTATTTGATCCGGTTGGGACAGATGAATCCAGTGTCGGCTCGCTATTGATTCGAGAGGGTGCAAGTAAATACGGTCATTCTCAGACACCAATGATGACACCATACTGGCCCTTTCAGGCGCTACAATCTTTTGACCGACCAGTAGCTCGAGAATATAATCTAAACTACATTCATTAGTTTTCTTCATTAGGCCATTACATATTGAATTTCAAAAAATTAGCCTTAAGCTATTTAATTGCGTCAAAAGTTAAAAGGATTCTTACGACTACAGCATTAAATACTAGAACACTTTTTAAATAATGTAATTTCAAAAAGTAACAGATAAAAAAAAGCCCGCTAGCGCGGGCTTTTTGTAAAAAGAACTAAAACTTTATCATTGAGCAAGATAATCTAAATCTGAAGCTTCAGTTTGACCTATTGTCCAGGCACCACGATTCTTCGCATGAGCAATTGCAGCAGCACTGTCACCAGCCCTTGCTGTTGGTATATTAAAAGATTGTCCAGGAAAAATTAAGTCTGCATCTTTAATCTCACCCATATTAGCTTTATAGATTAATGGCCACTGATAAGGATTACCATATACAGCATCTTGTCCAGCTATATTCCAAAGGTTATCACCACTTTGCACTGAATAATTTCCCAAAGAGACAACCTTATCAGATGAAACTACAGCTTCAACTTTTTGATCGGCATGAAATTTAGCAATAAATGTTTCAGCTTCAGTTTCAGCACGCTTTGCCAAGTTCATAGCACGAACATCGTTACAGTCTGCAGCAGCTTGTTCAGCTGCTTTGATCAATTTTACATTTTCGGCAGAATCAAATCCTAAATTTCTGGCACGTGCATTTTTAAGTTTAGCCGCATAAATCGCATTTTTTGCTTCTGGGCTTGCACCTTCACATTCTTTAACTTCAGCAACTGCTTCTGTCGGTTCGGTTGTTTTGGAACCGGAACTAGCGCAACCAACAGCAAAACCTGCGGTAAATACTGTTACGGCAACTATTTTTAATAATTCTTTTACTTTCATTTATTCAATTCTCCGGGAACCGTGTTTATCACGGTAGGTTTTGTTAAATCCACACACTGTTATCAATAGAGGTTACCTTGAACAAATTGGCAGAGCAAGCCCTTATATAAAAATTAATGCACTCCTACATTTGATTACTCCAAATCAAAAGCGATCTGAAGCGCTAACTAATGCTCTTTTTGCCCTCTTGCAAAGACATTTTTAATATTGTAAAACATTGCTTCTCACTTCAACCTTGAAGCACCTTATATGACTAGTCAGGAATTAACAATTTATCATAACCCAAGTTGTAGTAAGTCGAGAGAAACCCTACAAATACTGGAGTACCACAAATTTTTACCTCGAATCATTGAGTACCTTGATACGCCACCATCTGCATTAGAAATTAGTGAAATAGTAAAAAAATTGGGTTTGGCTCCTATCGATCTCTTACGAACAACTGAAAAAGCTTATATTGACGCGAAGTATCAAGCTGATCTAATGACTGACCAAGAAATTATTGAAGCAATTGTCAAACATCCTTCATTGTTGCAACGCCCTATCGTTATCTGTGGGAATAAAGCTATAATTGGTAGACCACCAGCAACGGTAATGGATATAATTTCCACGAAGTTAGCGCAGACATAAATTAATGTCATTAATTTGTAAACAAATAGTAATAATCATTGAATAAAATACTCGTACTTTATTATAGTCAGCATGGCTCAACGGCCTTAATGGCTCACCAAATTAGTCTTGGTGTCGATTCAAATACTTCATGTGAGTCGATTGTTCGCTGCCTTCCACCCGTTTCTTTTGCCACCGAACAGTCAGCTTCCACGGTTCCTTCAAACGGTGATCCTTATGCTGAAACCAGTGATTTAGAGTCTTGCCAAGGCCTTATTATTGGAAGTCCGGGTTACTTCGGTAACATGGCATCGCCTTTGAAATACTTTTTCGATCAAACAAGTCCAATCTGGCTATCTGGTGCTTTGATTGGAAAACCTGCCGGTGTATTTACTTCGACTTCCAGCATGCATGGCGGCCAGGAAAGTGTTTTGTTAAGTATGATGCTACCACTACTACACCATGGCATGCTGATTAGTGGCATACCCTACTCAGAAAATTCACTTCACCAAACTAAAAGCGGGGGAACACCTTATGGCGCTAGTCATGTTGCAACACAACAAGGAAAATCTCTTAGTGAAGATGAAATATCAATCTGCCAGGCTCTGGGTAAGCGCATAGCAATGCTGACCATTCGACTCAACTCTGATCAAAATTAAGATCAATATGCCGCATCCACTTAAACTAATTTGTTTAATCTGCCTGCCAGGATTGCTGTTGACTCAGGCGAGTCTATTTCTAATTAAGGACGATCCTATCAACCTATATTGGATATTAATTGTTACTTTGCCTTTGCTGTTACCCCTGAAAGGATTCTTTTTAGATGTACTTTACACTTATCGCTGGGCCGGTTTTCTAACGCTGTTTTATTTTTGCATTGGTATTAGTGAGTTATTTTCGAGCCCAGAATTAAATACTTATGCTCTGCTGACTTCAGTTTTTAGCACATTTTTATTCTTAGCCAGTATTTATTACGCTCGATACCTAGCAATGGTGAAAAAACAACGTTAAATAACCGAAGACTTATAGTCACTTAAGGTTTCTTTAATGAAAGGCACCGTTATTCTTTTTTTTGCCGATAAGGACATTTTATCCAACAGCCTTAAAATTTCCATTTGTGCAGACAATTGCCGAGAATAATGAGTCAGTAAATAAGTAACGACTTCCTTTGATAAATCGATTCCAAGTAGCTCTGCCCGAAACTTTAGAACCTGCCCAACATCGGTATCAACCACTAATGGCAATTGCATCAATAACCCCCAACTCAATCGAGATTGAAGGTCGGCCAAGGTACAGTTGAGATACTGAGGATTAACTGAAACCGTAAACAGCAAAGTCATCTCACCCCGCTTACAAACATTGATTAAATGATAAAATTTTTGCTCCCATTGTCGATGTCCACAAATGGCATCAAGGTTGTCAATAAGAAGTATTTTACAATTAGAAAAATCATCGAATTGTGCAGGGTCACAAGCAATTAATTGATAGCCATCATAAAACTCAAAATGACTGCCTTGCTGTCGAGCATAGGAAGCTGTTGCGTTAATTAGATGTGTTTTACCACTATCCTGCTCACCCCAGACACCTATCAATGATTCACCTACTTGATTAATCGATGCTTGCAGGCTACTAGTAAAAAAATCAGACTGCTCAGACAAGAAGTTATTAAAGCTAAACTGTTTATCAAATGTCAGGGGAAGCGCTATTTGTAGAGCGTTAATTGGATAAACCTCGACTGATAAAATCATAGTTAATGACAGCAGCACCATTCGATTGCAAATCGACTTGGGGTAAGCCTTGCTGTTCAAGTACATTTCCAATGTTGATGAGCTTTTGAAGATCTTCAACAGTGTTTCTTAGCTTCAAATAGAAAGTTACTTCCTTTTTAGAAATTAATGCGACCCGCACAGACTCCACCACATTGAGAGATCCAAGATATTTTTGTACCAATATTAAAGGGCTAATACCCTGCATGGATGACACTCTTAACAGGAGTTCTTGCTCATTACGCTGGTGATATTCTAAAGCATATTCAAGTGCTAGAACACTGGCGAGATGAGCAATCAATTGATCTAAGATATCCTTCTGATTAGACGCACTATGACGCCACTCAAAAATTTGATCCGCAAAACGAACTTCCCATGCCCCCTGCCAATGCTCTGGATCAAGCTCGACTATTTCTCCGACAACTACAGCATCAGGCCAGTATCTAGTCGCCATATTATTTATTACATTAAAATCCCGCTTAGTAACATCGGAGGCATCCACTAGACTAATATCCTCCAAATCCATTAACGGTAACAACGTTGGCACGCCCATTTTTAAAGCGGCGTCATCTAGCAGTTCGACCATTTTAGGCGCACTGTCACCCGTTACAATATGAATTGTTTCACCAGACTGACTATTAATGACAAGCAAACTGCTGGGCCGCTCTCGCCCCCAAATCGGGAAATTATATTTACGGAGCAGCTGTTCGATTAATTGTTGGTCAAAATTGACTTTTAAATACAGTATTTTAGTTGCGCCTCCCTCATCATTAATCCCAGGTCGACTCTCGTAACTAAATTGTTTGACGAAACGCGAACTTTTTTTCGCCAACCTCAAAATAGCTGGACTTTTTTGAGCCTCATCTGAACCACTCACCTTGATTAGCACTAAATCAAATGCAGCCTCAAATGCCTCAAGGCGCAAATCTGCCGTCTGATCAGACACCATCAGTGCAACGGTATACAAGTCATCAATTACGACAGCTTTAACAGTTTGCACCGGTGAAAAACCCAACAACGCAACTAACAACCAAAAAAACTTAAATTTCATGCTTTCTCTCGAGCATAACTCGGACATTTATTTTCAAGGCGTGTAAAATAACACACCCCAAATATTTCCTGAACTAGAAACCATGAATTCTGAAGTATCCCTCAGCTATCGTGACTCGGGAGTCGACATTGACGCCGGTAACGAACTGGTAGAACGTATCAAACCAGCGATTAAATCAACTTACCGAAAAGGCTGCGTTGGCAGCATTGGTGGGTTTGGTGGATTATTTGAATTACCTCTTGATCGTTACTCTCACCCTCTATTAGTATCTGGCACGGATGGTGTCGGGACTAAACTTAAATTAGCCATTGAACTTGAAAAATATCAAACTATCGGTATCGACCTGGTCGCTATGTGTGCAAATGACATTGCCGTACTCGGTGCCGAAGCACTATTCTTTCTAGACTACTATGCGACTGGAAAGCTTTCTCTCGAGGTTGCTGAACAAGTTATTACCGGCATCGCTGACGGCTGTAAATTGGCGGGTTGTGCCTTGATTGGTGGAGAAACTGCTGAGATGCCCGGAATTTATTCTGAAGGCGATTTTGACCTTGCAGGGTTCTGTGTTGGCATTGTAGAAAAAGGCCAAGTCATTAATGGAGAAAATATTACGGCAGGCAATACTTTAATTGCACTCGGTTCCTCTGGGCCCCATTCCAATGGATACTCGCTTATTCGTAAGGTAATTGAAGTGTCTGGTGTTGATTTGAAGCAAGCATGTGGCGATGAGTCGCTAGCAGATGCACTTATAAAACCAACGCGTATCTATGTTAAAAACTTACTCAGCCTAACGCAGCAAGAACCCGTGCTGGCGATGGCACATATCACTGGTGGCGGCTTAACGGAAAATATTCCACGTGTACTGCCGGAACATTTAAGTGCCAAAATTGATTGTTCAAGCTGGACAATACCTCCTGTATTTGAATGGCTTCGACAGGCAGGCAACATCGAAACGAGTGAAATGTATCGCACATTTAATTGTGGTGTCGGTATGATTTTGGTCGTTGACAACGAAAATCAGCACGCTTGCTTGGAAAAACTTACCCAGCTAGGAGAAAAAGCTTGGGTTATTGGAGAAGTAATTAATAAAGAAAAATCAGAATCGGTTATTTTTACGTGAAACACGTTTTCATAAAAATCGTATGAAAAAACTATCGATCATTGTACTAATTTCAGGCAACGGAAGTAATTTACAGTCAATCATTGATGCCATCGAATCAGGACAAATCAATGGCCAGATAACAGCTGTGATATCTAATCAAGCGGATGCCTATGGTTTAGAACGTGCGAAAAAGCATAATATTGATCAAAGAGTAATAAGTCATAAAGACTTTACCTCTCGAGAAAACTTCGATTTGGCGTTAACAGAAGCGCTAACTCACTTGGATCCGGACATTATTGTGCTCGCTGGGTTCATGCGAGTACTTGGTTCAGCTTTAATTCAGGCTTTTGATCGTCGAATCCTTAATATCCACCCCTCATTATTACCGAACTACAAAGGGTTAAACACTTTCCAACGCGCTATCGATAACCAAGAAAGTGAGCATGGTGTTAGTATCCATATCGTGACATCAGAGCTCGATAATGGCCCCGTTATCGTAAGAGGCCGCTACTCAATATTAACTGATGACAAAATTTCCGACTTGCAAGCAAAAGGACATCAGTTGGAACACAGAATGTATCCACAAGTATTACAATGGTTGAGTCAAGGTGATCTAAAAATTAATGCAGACGCAATAATGTTCCAAGGTAAATTACTAGAGAGTTCAATCGAGCTTGAAAACAGATAAACGACATAGTTTAATTTTACCGCAATGGCTAATCGGGCTATTGTTGTTTATTTCAAGTATTACACCCGCTGTTGCCGATGGATTGAAATTACAAGCCTTTACTGCCAATTACTCACTTCATATTGCTGGTTTGCACGTCGGTCACTCAAAGTTATTGTTAAATCAATCAGGCGATTTATGGCGTTGGCAAACGAGCACTAAGCCAATTGGCTTTTACCGCTTGTTTAGCAAAAAAAAACCCTATTCTGAAACTCAATTTTTGTCAGGTACAGGCCGCCATCTCATCCAAAACATAGTTATATCTGACGAGGGTGATAATAATCTTCTTGAAACAGCCCACTTTAATTGGCAAGAAAGACAGGCAACAATCCTTCGCAAGAAAGTAACTAGTACAGCTACTATTTCTGCCGATGTTTATGATTATCACAGTATTAACTGGTTAGTAGCCAACATGATGAAGGGAGAGGAATCTGAGCTTGAAGTAGACTTTTATAACAAGGGAGAAATCGTACGATCAAACATAAAACGCATTGATAATCAGTCCATAGAAGTGAATGGTAAAAATATTTCTGCGTGGGTATACGAGCAATCGACAGTTAATAGCAAATCCAGCCTAAGATACTACTTCAATTCTTCAAAACCGCTTGTTCCACTAAAAATTGAAAAGTTAAAACCGGGTAAAAAGCCAGCGATTTTATTATTACAATCAGTAGTTTGGGGATAAAATAAAGTGCATTCCTAATAACCGGTTACAGACAATTATCAAGAGGATATTAAAACTGCGTTACGCTGAATTTGATTTCAGTAAAGTGATCACCATTCTTCATTCGAAGTATTTCTTCTGGGGCATAGGGCACCTGTTCAATAAAACTCGGTAGTTCACTTTGTTCTATATTAAGTGTTCGCATCATCGTCTGACAGGCTTTAATATCGATTATATTATCTTGATCAAGCAGCCTAGCTCTATCAACTAACGACTGATTAGCTGAATAGTTAGCTTTCTGAAAAAGTTGTAATTCATCACCATGTAAAACAATCGCAATACGACCATGCTGCTGAGGGTTAAACAACTCTCTTAAACTATCCGCTCTATTTAAAACAACATCGAGCTCTTGAGCCGTACTTACGGTCACATCAAAAACGTAACCTGCAATTAATTTTTTAGGGTTAGTCAATTCGGGCATTGTAAGATTTTGTAAATGCTCAGCTTTTGTCGGCACAAGTTTGTTTTTAGCAGCCCAAACGGACAAACAAAATCCAATCAGAAGTATAACAACCAGACCTAAACGGGCCATCATAAACCACCCGCTAATCAGAACCTGCTATTGTCATATTGTCTATTAATATAGACCCTGTGCGAATATTGCTCAGTTTATCAATATCATTCCCCACCTCAGAGATACCCATAAACATATCTTTTAAATTGGCTGCAATCGTGATTTCTTCAACCGGGTAAAGTATTTCTCCATTCTCGACCCAAAAACCCGCAGCGCCGCGAGAATAGTCACCGGTGACTGTGTTTGCACCCTGCCCCATTAATTCGGTAACGAGCAACCCAGTATGCATAGTTTTCAAGCATTGATTAAACGACTTACCCGTATTATTGAGCGTCAAATTATGGATGCCACTACCATGACCGGTCGATTTTAAGTTCAGCTTTCTTGCCGCATAAGAATCAAGCAGGTAGTTTTGGATCACTCCATCAGTCACTAAACTGGCAGCTTTTATAGCAACGCCTTCCGAATCAAAATTGGCAGAGCCCAACGATTGCTTCTCAAAGGGTGATTCAATCAACTGCATAAACTCTGGAAAAATCTGGCTGCCGACCGCATCAAGTAAAAAACTTGCTTTACGATACTGCGCTGACCCGCTAATGGCCGACGTAAAGTGACCAATAATACTTCTCGCAACTTCTGGCACAAACATTACTGGGGCTGATCGTGTTTTCAATTTCCGAGCACCCAGCCTCTTCACTGTCCGATCAGCGGCTTTTTCACCTATCGCCTTTGCTGTCGCTAAATGACTAGCATTACGGCTGATGTCATACCAGTAATCACGTTGCATACTTCCATCTGCCTCTCCAATCACTGAACAACTTAAACTATGCCGCGTCTTGTGTTGTGCCTGCAAGAAACCATGTGTGTTTCCATAAACAGACACTCCCGCACTGATATCAACCGAGGCGCCCTCTGAGTTAACAATTCTCGGGTCAAAATCTAAAGCTGCTGATTCGCACTCAAGAGCGAGCTCTATCGCTGCCTCAGGCGAAATATGCCAGGGATGATAAAGATCAAGCGCTTTAAATTCTGTTGCAATTAAATCTTTATCAGCCAAACCAGCACAGGGATCTTCTGACGTATATTTGGCAATATTACACGCAGCTTCAACTGTTTTTCGAATAGCTTCTGGATTTAAATTTGAAGTGCTAGCCGATCCTTTATGTTGACCAAAATAAACACTAATTCCCAATCCATTGTCCTGCTGGTGCTCAATTGTTTCGACTTCTCGCATGCGAGCGGCAATCGACAAACCTTGAGAAACAGACAACCCCGCCTCAACCTGAGTGGCTCCTTTAGCAATTGCCATCTTAAGCGTATCTGCGACAATATTTTTAAATGATTCTGCATCGGGAAATGCTAATATATCTGGGTGTATTTTATTCATTGTGGCATTCTAGCCTATCCCCTTATGGAAAACGAAACAAAGTTTGACAATGATCTCGACGATTCTGACGAGATTGAAATCGTAAGTAAGACCCAACTTAAACGTGAAAGTATTGACATCCAGAAGCTAGGCATGCGTCTGGTGGGGATGTCTTACGAACAATTAGCAAAGATACCGCTCGACGAGCATGTATTAGAAGCCATAGCACTCGCCAAGAAAATTCAGAATAAACGTAGCGCATTGAAGAGGCACTACCAGTTTTTAGGCAAGCTATTACGGGCGCGCGAAACGGACGCAATAATCGAAGCGCTAAGAGTCATTGAGGAAGCCAATCACGGCCACATTCAACGGTTCCATCAAGCAGAAATGTGGAGAGATGAGATTATTGCTAAGGGTAATGAAGCGATTGAGTCTTTGGTCGACCAACAAACGGCTGCAGACAGACAAAAACTGCGTCAACTGTCACGTAATTATGCCAGCGCAACAAAGCCTGAACGTCAAACGGCGATAGCTAGACTTATTTATAAAGAAGTCCTGCTAGGCATTGATAATAGTTAAAACTTCTTACTTCCAGTTACTGTGACTCGCCAGAGCGAGTCAAGCCACACTGGAGGGTATAACGGGTGTCTCACAGTGGACATCGGCATTTTGACCTCTGTGGCGCAGGAAGTGATCCATCAAAACTATCGCCAGCATCGCTTCTGCAATGGGTGTTGCACGAATACCCACACAAGGATCGTGGCGGCCTTTAGTTCGAATTTCGACTGGTTCTGCATTGAGGTCAACCGATTGCCCTCGTAAATGTAAACTTGACGTTGGCTTCAAAGCAATATTAACCAGAATGTCTTGTCCTGAGGTAATGCCACCTAGAGTTCCACCAGCATGGTTAGATAAAAATCCCTGTGGCGTAATTTCGTCCCGATGCGAACTGCCTTTTTGTTCTATGCAATCGAAACCTGCCCCAATTTCGACGCCTTTGACGGCATTGATACTCATCATTGAGTGTGCAATATCGGCATCAATTCGGTCAAAAATAGGCTCACCCAGTCCAACAGGAACGCCACTCGCGACTACCGTTATCTTGGCTCCAATTGACTCACCTTCTTTTCTCAGAGCATCCATATATTTTTCCATTTCTGGCACCATATCAGCGTCTGGACAAAAGAATGGATTGTTATTGACTACGTTCCAATCAACTCGATCGACTTTCAGTGGACCAAGCTGTGATAAATAACCTCGAATTTGAATGCCACATTTTTCGAATAAATACTTTTTCGCTATACCACCTGCAGCCACTCGCATAGCGGTTTCTCTCGCAGACGATCGCCCACCACCACGATAGTCTCGAAAACCATACTTTTGAGTATAGGTATAATCGGCGTGCCCTGGGCGAAACTGCTCTTTAATATTGCCATAATCTTTAGAGCGTTGATCTTCGTTGTAAATTAATAACGCGATCGGTGTGCCGGTGGTTTTGCCTTCAAAGGTACCCGAAAGAATTTGAACTTCGTCACTTTCACGTCTTTGAGTTGTATGACGAGAAGTTCCTGGTTTTCTACGATCAAGGTCACCTTGCAAGTCAGCTTCGGTTAAACAGAGTCCTGGGGGGCAGCCGTCAACAATGCAACCGATCGCTCCACCATGGCTTTCACCAAACGATGTCACAACAAAGAGTTTGCCAAAACTGTTACCTGACATAATGAACTAGCCTAAATGATTGAATTTGAATTTGTTGCCCCTAACTTAGACAACACTATGGAACATTCTACTAAAAAAATCGGCATGATGTTTACTCTTGGTGGCTGGATTTTAGGTTTTTTATTGCTCGCTCTTGGATTCTCTAGAATTTTAGAGCATCAAGCAAATCCAAACCAGTCAGTTGATTCATCAGACAATAACAATTTTAGTCAAATAACATTAACACGAAACCGTCAGGGGCATTATGTTTTTGACGGTGAAATTAACCAAAAGTCAGTGACTTTTCTAGTTGATACTGGCGCGACAATCACCAGTATTCCAGCCCATTTTCAGGATCATTTAAAACTTATTAGAGGGCCTGCTTTTTTAGTGTCAACAGCAAATGGCTCTGCTACCGCTTACCAAACTGGGTTAAATGAATTGAAAATGGGCACTATTGTTTTGAACAACGTCAAGGCTAGCTTGAATCCAGGACTATCCGATATTTTGCTCGGCATGAATGTATTGAAAAATATGGAATTAATACAGAGAGGCAAGCAATTGATTATTCGTCAGTATCACTGATTTTTAATTTGATTAACTGGGTTGAAGGTATCTAAAAGAATCTTATCTTTGGCGAACTAACTACTTCCACCGTAATGTAAGCCAATATATTCGGCTAACTTTCGTGACGCTGTCGAGGCCTTAACTGAGTCGTAGTGCATACCAAGCTCCACTTGAGGTAATCGACGCATGCGTTCAGCACTGCCCATTATAATCATATCTTCACCGACTGTGTTTCTCGCCAAAGCAGTAACACCAAGACCTGCCATTACGCCTGCACGAATACCACCATAGTTTTGACTAGTATAAACAATATGCCATTTACGCTGGGATGCATCGAGTGTTTCGATCATGCGTTTTCGATAAAAACAACCCTCAGGTGCTGCAATAAGGGGTAGTGGGTCACGAGAGTTTACGTTCGTATCAGGTCCACAAACCCAAACTATTTCTTCTTGCCAATTTTCATTGTAATAGTCGGTTTCATTGCCATCATGCAAGGCTAATACCAAATCAAATTCATCATGTTTCATACGATTGATTAAGTTAACTGATAGATCGCAAGTGACTTTAATCTGAACATCAGGATAGGCCTGAGCAAAGCGCCTCAAGACAGCTGGAAATAAACGTGACGCAGCAAATTCGTTTGGTATGCCTAAATGAACGGTGCCTTGCACACCTGGCTGCAATAACTTGACGACCGCCTCATCGTTTAGCGCCAAAATTTTGCGCGCAAATCCAACCAGTTGTTTACCACCGCTACTGAGCACCATATCTCGGCTAGTACGATCATACAATCTAACTTGCAAAAGACTTTCAAGACGCTTTATTTGTAGGCTAATCGCAGGTTGAGAACGCCCAAGCTTATCACCAGCACGAGTAAAGCTACCGAGGTCAGCTATTGTTACGAATGTTCTTAATAGTTCAGTAGGTAAATTCATCATTAACTCATTTAAATAATTAATGAGAGCATTGTAACTATAAAATAATGAAATGCATAATTTCAACTAGACTGAATCTAAATTCATTCTTTAGAGAGTAAAGCAAGCATGTCAGATCTTGATCTAAAATTAACCGACTTGGACATTCACACCGACTTTATTCGTCGTCATATAGGCCCAGGTTCAGTTGATGAGTCGGCAATGCTTGACGAACTCGGGCTCAACAGCCTGGATGAACTATTAGATAAAGTTGTACCCGCTAGCATTCGTCGTGACAAACCACTAGCAGTCAAAGGCAGTATGACAGAACGTCAGGTATTGGATCGTTTATATGAGATTTCGACTCGTAATCAATTATATAAATCTTTCATTGGAATGGGCTATCACAACACTGAAACACCCGCTGTTATCGAACGAAACCTGTTGCGCAACCCGGCTTGGTATACGGCTTATACTCCTTATCAAGCTGAAATTTCACAAGGTCGCCTCGAGGCACTTTTAAATTTTCAGACCATGGTAAGTAATCTGACAGGAATGGAAATTGCCAACGCCTCGATGTTAGATGAAGCAACCTCCGCTGCTGAGGCGATGACGCTATGTCAACGCATGTCAAAAAACAAAAGTAATACCTTCTTTATGGCAGACACCTGTCATCCACAGACAATCGCAGTCATAAAAAATCGTGCTAATCACATGGAAATCAATATTGTCATTGGCGATCCTTTCACCGAACTGGCTGATCTGGATGTGTTTGGTGTATTACTTCAATACCCCTGTTCAACGGGTGAAATTTATGACTACAGCGAGTTGGTCAAATCAATCCACGAAAAGCAGGCTTTGGTAGCTGTTGCAGCTGATCTTTTAAGCCTCATCCTGTTAACACCACCTGGCGAGTTTGGCGCTGATGTTGTTATCGGCACCACTCAGCGATTTGGCGTGCCTCTGGGTTATGGTGGACCACATGCAGCTTATATGGCCACGCGTGAGGCATTCAAACGATCGTTACCCGGACGACTCATTGGCGTGTCAGTCGATACTCGTGGTAAACCAGCGATGCGACTGGCCTTGCAAACTCGTGAGCAACATATTCGTCGCGAAAAAGCGACCAGTAATATCTGTACAGCACAGGCCCTGTTGGCCGTTATGGCGAGTATGTACGCAGTCTATCACGGGCCAGATGAACTAAAACGTATTGCTTTGCGTATTCACCGATTGACCGTATTGCTGGTTAATGGGTTAGGTGAACTCGGCCATGATGTTCCCACCAAACACTTCTTTGACACCATCACAGTTAACACCGGTAACGCAACCGAATTCATTTTGGCCGCCGCCCGTGCTGAGAAAATCAATCTGCGTCAGGTCGATAGCAGCACCGTCGGTATTGCACTTGATGAAGTTGCAACTAAAGCTGATGTTGAGACACTTTTCAACATATTTACTCATGATCATGGTGACTTAGCGCAGATGGACCAACTCGATGCAACTGCCACCTGCGCACTGCATCCTGATTTAATCCGCACCAGTCAGATCTTAGATCACCCGGTGTTTAACAAGTACCACTCAGAAACTGACCTAATGCGTTACATGCGTAAATTGGCAGACAAAGATCTGGCATTAGATCGCAGTATGATTCCTCTTGGCTCTTGCACTATGAAACTCAATGCAGCCGCTCAGTTAATTCCCGTCACCTGGCCTGGATTTAGTCGAATTCATCCCTTTGTGCCACTCGATCAAGCTCAGGGATATCGTCAGCTATTTATCGAACTAGAGCAGATGTTATGCGCTTGCACGGGTTACGATGCCGTTTCGTTGCAACCCAATTCTGGCGCACAGGGAGAGTATGCAGGCCTATTAACAATTAAAGCTTTTCACCAAAGCCAAGGACAGGGGCATCGCAATATTTGTTTGATTCCAGCGTCAGCTCATGGCACCAACCCTGCCTCAGCTCAAATGGCAGGTATGAAGGTGGTCGTTGTCGGCATTGCCAAATCAGGCAATATCGATATGGAGGATTTAAAGGCAAAGGCAGAGAAGCATAGCGATAATCTTGCCGCCATTATGATTACCTACCCATCGACTCATGGTGTATTTGAAGACGATGTCACCGATGTTTGTGCGCTCATTCATGATCATGGTGGTCAGGTCTATATCGATGGTGCCAACATGAATGCAATGGTTGGCGTTTGTGCACCCGGTAAATTTGGTGGCGATGTCTCGCATTTGAATCTGCACAAGACTTTTAGTATTCCACATGGTGGCGGTGGTCCAGGTGTTGGGCCAATTGGTGTGCGTGCCCATCTCAAGCCTTTCTTGCCCTCGACTACACTGGCCAATCACCATGGCCATACAGAACCCGTTTCAGCAGCACCCTATGGCAGTGCAGGTGTATTGCCCATCAGCTGGGCCTATGTCGCTCTACTTGGACAGCAGGGTTTACCTAAGGCAACTTCGATCGCCATCCTTAACGCTAATTACATTGCCCATCGGTTAAATGATCACTTCCCCGTGTTGTACACAGGTACCAATGGCATGGTTGCACATGAATGCATTATCGATACGCGCATTATCAAACAAGCCAGTGGTATTACCGTTGATGACATTGCCAAACGCCTTATCGACTATGGATTTCACGCCCCCACCATGTCATTTCCTGTACCCGGAACCTTGATGATCGAACCCACAGAAAGTGAATCAAAGGAAGAGCTTGACCGTTTTTGTGAGGCAATGATTACGATACGTGAAGAAATTCAAGCAATCGAAGATGGCAATATGGATAGAGACGATAATCCACTGAAAAATGCACCGCACACCGTCGACATGATCTGTGCCGACACTTGGGACCATGCCTATAGCCGCGAACAAGCAGCCTATCCAGTGGCGTCACTGCGAGCCAATAAATATTGGGCATCCGTATCAAGAGTTGATAACGTACATGGCGATACTAACTTAATCTGCTCTTGCCCTCCAATGTCGGTTTATATGGATTGAGAGAGATAGTTTCATTAAATCATAATCAGACTTCCCTCTAATAGTTGAGGGAAGTCATTGAGCATAATAGATGGCGTTCTAAATTATTTTGAACACCGCAATCTTATGCTTATTTTTATGGAAAAAGGTAACAGCTTGACCCGTTTGGGGCGAATACAAAAATTACCTATTTGCAGCCCAAAATAGGCTTAAGTAAACGTAATTTTTGATAGCTACAGGACGCATATAGAGCCATTTAAATAGCGTGTTACGTTATGATAATATGCTTCTGACGATAGAACAAAAAGGTTTATTTTATCCATGGCAATTAGTGTTTTTGATTTATTTTCTATCGGTATTGGCCCGTCAAGCTCCCATACCGTCGGGCCAATGCGTGCTGCCAACCAATTCATAAAAGGAATGCTTGACGATGGTTTAATATCGCAGGTTACTCGAATTAAAACTGACTTATTCGGATCATTGGGTGCAACGGGCAAAGGTCACGGCAGCGACAAGGCGATTATATTTGGTCTTGAGGGTGACGTGCCCGAAACCATAAACACGGCGACGGTCGACAATCGTTTAAACAGCATTCGCATTGCAAGCCAAATCAATTTGATGGGCCAAAAGTGTATCCAATTTAACGAAAAAACTGATGTCATCATGCATCGTCGAAAAGCCTTACCTTTTCATCCCAATGGCATGACTTTCGTCGCTTATAACCAGGTGGGTGAGGAGCTACGTAACGCCACTTTTTATTCGGTTGGAGGTGGTTTTATCGTCGATGAAACAGCTGCTGGCAGTGATCGAATTAAAGAAGATGATACCAAACAACCCTACCCCTTTCTTTCCGCGGTTAACTTGTTGATTCACTGTGCCAATCATGAAATGCGTATTAGTGACGTAATGATGGAGAACGAAAAAGTTTGGCGCAGTGAAGCAGAAATCCGAAGTGGTTTACTCAACATCTGGAAGGTCATGCAGACCTGTGTCACCAACGGCTGCCTGAACGAAGGCATTTTGCCGGGCGGCCTCAAAGTAAAACGTCGTGCGGCGGACCTTTATCGAAAACTCACTACAAATCCAGAAATAACTGAAAAAGATTCTCTCACGTCACTTGATTGGGTCAACTTGTATGCCTTAGCGGTAAATGAAGAAAATGCGGCTGGCGGCCGAGTAGTGACCGCCCCTACTAACGGAGCAGCAGGCATAATACCTGCCGTGATGCACTACTATTATAATTTTTTCCCCAATGCCAGTGATGATGGCATTGTGCGTTTTCTGTTAACCGCTGGTGCTATTGGCATTTTATATAAGGAAAATGCATCCATATCTGGTGCCGAAGTCGGTTGCCAGGGTGAAGTCGGCAGCGCCTGTTCAATGGCGGCTGGCGCACTTACAGAGGTCCTCGGTGGCACGCCGGAACAAGCTGAGAACGCCGCTGAAATCGGAATGGAACATAATCTAGGGTTAACTTGCGATCCCATTGGCGGGCTAGTACAAGTCCCCTGTATTGAACGAAACGCTATGGCATCAGTAAAAGCCATCAACGCAGCTCGAATCTCAATGCGTGGCGACGGCCAACACTTTGTATCACTCGATAAAGTCATTAAAACTATGCGTGAAACTGGGGCCGATATGAAGACAAAATATAAAGAAACGTCTCGTGGTGGTTTAGCAGTTAATATTATTGAGTGTTAACCAACTTGCACACTCACGTTAGCACAACCTACTTTTATCCTAATGATTTAGTCAAAACTACCTAGAAACGGAAGTGAACAATACTCTGCTTTGACAACCTTGCCTCTCGTCGGCAAACTTGAGTAATGATTTTTTCACTTCGAAAAGGTAAATAAGATCCATATGCTTAGCAATATACAAAATTCGATTCGACCCTATCTCGCCTACTTTAGTGAACATATCTGGGTCCAAGCTTTGGTTATCATTTTTGCCTCCTTCCTAATGGCCTTGATATTTGACCGTTTTATCGTTACTACTCTAAGAAGTCTGGCCACTAAAACTAAAATTGAAATAGATGACCACCTAATCAACCTTCTGCATAGACCAATCTATAGCAGTGTCATTCTATTGGGACTATCACTTGCAACTCATACCCTTCATTTGGGAGATTCAATTGAATTCTTTGCCTTTTCATTCTTTAAAAGTATTGCATTAATCGTCTGGTCAATATTATTACTCCGAGTCACACGGTTATTGCTGCGTCACATTGCTCAAAACGATACGCATATCAACATACTGCATTTTAAAACACTCCCATTGTTTGAAAATATGGCCAATATCACCATTTTTGTTTTTGCCGTCTATATTATATTTTCAACTTGGAACATTGATATGACAGCATGGCTTGCCTCAGCAGGGATTGTTGGTATTGCAGTTGGTTTTGCAGCGAAAGATACGTTAGCTAATTTGTTTTCTGGCGTCTTTATAATGGCTGATGCGCCCTATAAAATAGGTGATTTCGTCGTATTAGATTCGGGTGAGCGTGGCGAAATTACACATATAGGCATTCGCAGTACACGTCTGTTGACCCGAGACGATGTTGAAGTGACTATTCCAAACTCGGTAATGGGCAACACAAAAATCATCAATGAATCCGGTGGGCCTAACGAAAAATACCGAATACGAATCGCTGTTGGAGTTGCTTATGGCAGTGATATTGACCTAGTCAGAACCATACTAACTGAGATTGCGATTGCAAACGATGCCATTTGTATTGATCCAGAACCTCGAGTCCGATTTCGAGCGTTTGGCGCATCAAGCTTAGACTTTGAACTCTTGGGTTGGATCGACCAACCCGTGTTGAAAGGACGCGTGATTGATTTGATTAACTGCCAAATTTACAAACGCTTCCTTGAAGAAAAAATTGAAATACCTTATAGCAAGCAGGACTTATATATTAAGGAAATGCCAAAATCTTTTGACTAATTAATCATTAACTAAATATTTGTTGTGCCCAAAGCGATAGCTTGTTCAACAAGGCTTGTTCACGATCACCCTGTTCACGCTGCGCAAGTGTTAATAGTTGATGCTGGAATTTTTCGACCGTTAATCCGTTGGCGTTGTCTTCATCAAGCATTCGGCTCTGGCAAAAACGTTGCCAACGTAATGATTCGTCTGGCGTTAACGACTGTGGATAATTACGTGCCCGGTAGCGAAAAAATAATGTTTGTAAACGCTTATCCTGAAAGCAATCTTCTGACCAACTAGACAGCTCAATAGGCGTTGCAGCTAACACTTGGTTGCACACTAATCGATCCTGTTGACTGATAAATCCTTCGTATAGTGCACCGTCAGCGTCACCTGATGGATGATTTTTTACCTCACTATAAACATGAGTTAAACGCTTAATAATATTAGGGTCTGATAACAATAAATCTCGATTCACACGGATTTCATCCCAATTAAACTGCCATTGATTGGCTTGTTTTTCATTCAATGTCGACACCGGCGCCAGTGCCGGCGACTTGTTTATATGTACACCTTTCAACGGCAATCGCTGCTCACCTTCAGCCAAATCAACGGTTCGGGTATATAACTTTTTTTGAATGTCTTCTGCGCTTAAGTTCAATAGGATTTCAGGGTTGAAACGCAAGTTATAGCAAATGATTTCATTAGAATTAGTGGGATTTGCGAGCAATGGAAGTATTGGGGCAAGACAGCCTTGATCAGCAGGGAACATACCGCTGACATGCAAAAGAATGTCGGGCTTAGAGAGATTTAGAAGCTCAGCGGCTTTATTTTTATTTCGAAGGTTAAAATAAAAGTCAAATAACTTAGGCTGCTTTCTTTTCACCAACTTTGCCAATGCAATAGTAGCCTTAACATCCACTAAAGCATCATGGGCACCTTGCTGCTCGATATCATTGGCTTGGGTTAAATCAGTTAACTTAAAGCTAGCGACACCCTTATCATTTATTGGCCACTGAATACCTTCTGGGCGAAGGGCGCGTGTTAATCGAAGTAAATCCAGAACATCCCATCGGCTATTACCGTTTTGCCAACTATAGGCATAAGGGTCACGAAAATTACGATAAAATCCAAATCGGGTAACCTCATCGTCAAATCTGAGGTTGTTATAACCAACAATACAACTATTAGATTGACTCAATTCAGTGTGTATTAGCCTAAAAAAATCAGCTTCAGGAATACCCTCTGAACTGGCCAGTTGTGGCGTAATGCCAGTGATCAAGACAGCCTCAGGATGCGGTAAAAAATCACTGGTGGGTTTAGCGTAAAGCATTAATGGTTCGCCGACAATTTCAAGGTTTTCATCCGTTCGAATACCAGCAAACTGGGCCACCCTATCAACTCGTGGGTTTGCCCCCCAGGTTTCATAATCATGCCAATAAAAACTTGCGTCTGCCATACCTTACTCTTCAGTCAGTTGCTTGGAATTTTTCAGTGCACCTTTTTTAGGTGACTCGTTTAATAAAACTATCTAGGGTAGGTTATTTTACAAACCTATCGATCAGAAAAACATCATTCATCTTTTTAAATACATTCGTAACTATCTGTTATTAGTAATTCACTGAAAGGATATAATGGAGAAGCGGCTTACCCGACTGCTCAGCACCGCGACTCATCCTCCCCTTATCAAGACTGACAACAGTTGATTTATCCTGAATGCGCCTATGAATGGTCACAGGATGCCACTATTAATGCAAACTCTCTATCCGTATTAAAGACTCCAATGGTAATTTGCTAACGGATGGTGATACCGTGAGCATGACCAAAAGTTTAAAAGTAAGGGATTTATTTTAAACAGTTAAAGTCGGCACGAGGTTAAGAAACATTCGCCTCATCATGACAACCATGATATGGACTGTAAAGTAAATGGCATCGGTGCAATGAAATTGAAATCAATGTTTTTCATAAAATGTAAAATACTGAGCAAGCGACATATTGTTTAATTTTTTAGGTGCTCTATCTGCCACTTCGACATTGCCCGTCAGAGCTATGTTAAAGACAAAATGGGAAGCTGCCAAAAGTAACCGTAATCAAGGCTTGCTAAAAACTGGTGGATAAATCATTCAAACACTAGTTGAGCTGATTTCAAAATGATAGACTCATTGTTTATTTCTGATCATCATCCCAAATGGTCATTCCTAATTATTCATTTCAATTACATATTTAATTCTTAATCAAAATCACTTCTTGGAGAAACCATGTCCTTAACTATTACCGATAACTTGGTCGTCAGCATTACTTATACATTAACCAACGATGATGCGACGGTTCTTGATAGTACTGAAGAGTCGGGTCCAATGGACTATCTTCACGGTGGTGACAACATCATTCAAGGCTTGGAAGATGGCCTAGAAGGCAAGCAAGTCGGAGACAAGTTGAAGGTTCGCGTAGATCCAGAAGATGGCTATGGCGAGGTCTTTACCGAACTCATGCAGGTCGTTGACCTTGCTTCTTTCGAAGGCGTCGAGTCAGTCGAAGCAGGGATGCAATTTGAATCTGAAACAGATGAGGGTGAACTGGAAATAGTCACTATAAAAAGCGTAGAAGGCAATGAAGTCACTATCGATGCCAACCACCCTCTAGCCGGTGTTACGTTAAATTTTGATGTTGAAATTGTAGGTGTTCGAAAAGCAACGGCTGAAGAAATTGAACATGAGCATGTTCATTAGATAAATCGTAACTAGCCGACCAGTCACGGTTATTCACATTGAGTAACCGTGACTGGTCGGCAATAATTCAACCCGAGGCTTGCTTCGCCCTAGGGCTATTATTCCCAGAATTACCATTCACATTTGTATTGCCAGATCGCTGATTCCCTTGAGATCGATTACCCCCACCTGATCGTCCACCGCCATTATTCCAAACCTTTGCTTTCTTCGGTTTGTTCGATACTGGATTAGCGCTCAATCGTGTTTCGGGGACACTATGGTTAGGCTCAAATCCGTCAATCAGTTTGCGCGTTAATACTTGCTGAATCAGTTTTTCAATACCTGACAATAGTTTCACTTCATCAGCACTCACTAAAGATACCGCTTGTCCACTAGCCCCGGCTCGGCCCGTTCGACCGATACGATGCACATAGTCTTCTGGAACATTAGGTAAGTCAAAGTTAACCACATGAGGTAGTTGCTCGATATCAAGCCCACGCGCAGCGATATCAGTTGCAACTAACACAGGAGTCTGACCATTTTTAAACTCTAACAATGCTTTAGTTCTGGCTGCCTGACTTTTATTGCCGTGAATTGCAGCTGAGCGAATGCCTCGACTATCAAGTTGTTTGGCTAGCTTATTAGCTCCGTGTTTTGTACGTGTAAATACCAACACCTGATGCCAATCACCCTCTTGTATTAGTTGAGTTAATAAGGCTGATTTTTGTGCCTTATCAACGGGATGGACCAATTGTTCAACTAATTCGACAGTCGTATTACGGGGACTAACTGAAATCTCAACCGGGTTATTTACCATACCTTTGGCGAGGCTTCGAATATCATTGGAGAAAGTTGCTGAAAACAGTAAGTTTTGACGCTTAGTCGGCAACTTTGCAAGAATTTTTTTAATGTCGTGAATAAACCCCATATCAAGCATACGGTCAGCTTCATCTAACACAAGCACTTCGACTTGGCTAAAATTGACAGCATTTTGGTTGTGCAAATCAAGCAATCTTCCGGGTGTAGCCACCAGTATATCGACTCCACGACGGAGCTTCATCATTTGTGGATTAATCTTTACACCACCAAAAACTACGGCCGAGCTCAATGAAAGGTGCTTACCATAAGTAATGACACTCTCGTGAACTTGCGCTGCCAATTCGCGGGTTGGTGTTAATATCAAAGCACGTATATGGTTCGATTTTGCCCTTTCACCTTGAGACAGGCGCTCTAAAATTGGCAAAGTAAAACCCGCTGTCTTACCCGTACCCGTTTGGGCTGCGCCCATAACATCTTTGCCCTCGATAATAGCGGGAATAGCTTGGGCTTGAATCGGTGTTGGCGTATCGTAGCCATTGGCAGTGACAGCTTGAAGAATTGGGTCTGATAACCCAAGAGAAGCAAAACTCATATTGTTGGCTCTAAAAATATTGATTAAGGAAGTTGACTAAGAAAATCATCTCAGAAAATCGTCTCAGAAAATCATCTTAAAATTAATAGCTGAACGGTATTGGTGTCGTGCGGCAAAAAATCGTGGACAACACAATTAAGTGCTGTAAAGGGATATCTTACAGCAACTTGTGCTTGGGTGCTATTAACGCTGCTCAAAAAACAAAAATAGAGCTACTTTAATACTTCATTATGCGATTTTTCCTACTAAAAATAGCGTAATAACTTTTACAGTTACTTATCACCAGATATGAGGTTACGCTGAAAGCGACGTGTAATCTATGTGTTCAAGCTTTAATAATTAAATCGTATAATAAATAATGCCTAGTGGCAGTTCAAAGAGAGGGTTTTGACGTTCTCACTCATTGAGTTTAGATTAAAGCCCATTAAGAGTCGCTTAGCTTTTATAAAATTTTTAAAATTAAATCGAGTGACCACAACGCCAGCATAACTTAAATGAAGCATCATTTTTCTCCTGACAGCCTCGACAAAACCAGTCGTCGCCGCAGGTATTTAAAACAATGTTTTTTAAAATAATTTCGGCTCGATCAAACTGATCATCATCTTCAATCCAAAGCTCTGGCCAAGTATCAAACGTCGCTAGATCACCAGCGCCACCAGATGAATATTCATTCATCACCATCGATTTAATACCCTCACCCTGCATGACATTTTTCAAATTAAAAATGATCATGCGATTTTCGTGGGTATAAAGTTTCTTCATATCCTTTCGATTCAACTACTGGGCAAGCTAAATGCCACGAGACTCTCGTATGAGCTCATAGGCACTTTTAATTTGCTGAGTTTTAGCTGTCGCATCTTTAATCATTTCGTCAGGCAAACCCTTGGCAACCAATTTGTCAGGATGATGCTGAGACATCAGACGTCGGTAGGCTTTTTTTAAGTCAGCATCACTAACTGATTTTTCAACACCAACAATAGCGTAGGCATCTGGCAGACTAGATTGTCCTGATGACGCTTGACGCTGCCCACCAAAGCCAGCTTTGAGCATCTCTTCCATTCGTTTCAACTGCACTAATGGAATACCTAAACGTTGGCAAATATGCGCCAATACCTTTTCTTCTGACGGGTCCATTAAACCGTCGGCATAAGCGGCTTGAAGCTGTATTTCAAGGAACATTTGAAGCAGCGTGGTTCGGCGCCTTAACTCTGACTTGAATTGGTCCAAAACCTCATCAATCGGAAAGTCATCTGATTTGCCTTCATTAAAAAGCTTCTTTGCAGATTCGCGCATTTCGCCATCTAACCCAAGCTGTCGCATTACTTCTTCGGCTAATCTGATTTCGTCTCGAGTAACCTTTCCGTCGGCTTTAGCAATGTATCCCATGACAGAAAAAGTTGCAGTGAAAAACGCTGCTTGAACTCGATCTTGATTACCGCTACCTTTCCAGTCTGACTGTCCAATACCGGTCATGCCTCGATCAAAATTATGACCAAAGGCAACGCCCATTAATGCCCCCAAAGGTCCACCAACCATAAAACCAAATGCGCCACCCAGCGCCTTACCCCACCATGCCATATTAAATACCCACCTAAGATTTACACTAATTGGTTATAAGGAGTTGACCGACTCGATCATGACTTGTTGTTGTATCAAATCAAAACCTTGAATACAACAGACACCACCACCCCCATATTCAAATTCGACCCAGGTCATAGGTAGAAACGCATATTTTTCCATCATTGCTGCCTGTGAATTTCCAACCTCAATAAACAGGGCTCCGTGATCGCTTAAATAACTACCAGCCTGTGCCAGCATTCGATCAACTAATAATAAACCATCTTTACCGGCTGCCAGACCTAGAGCCGGTTCACATTCGAATTCTGCCGTTAATGCACTCATATCTTCTGCATCAACATAGGGTGGATTACTGACAATAATATCAAACTGTTGTAACGGAATATCGTCAAATAAATCGGACTGATAGAGCGTCAAATATTCATCGAGATCATGTTCACTTCGATTAATTGCCGCCACTTCGAGTGCCTCTGGAGAAATATCAGAGGCACAGACATCGGCAGATTCAAATGCATATTGGCAAGCAATCGCAATACAACCACTGCCACTGCATAAGTCTAAGATTCGGTTAACTGGCTGACCACCAATCCAAGGCTCGAACTGGTTTGAAATGAGTTCAGCAATGGGTGAACGTGGCACCAATACACGCTCATCTACGTAAAATTTCAACCCACAAAACCAAGACTCGTGTGTGATATAGGCTGCAGGCTGACGTGAGTTGACGCGTTGTTTTAAAATATCAAAGACTTGCTCACGCTCGACATCAGTGAGTTGACAATCCAAATAATTATCCGGCCAGTCGATAGGCAATGCCAGAGTATAAAGAATTAAATACCTGGCTTCGTCTAAGGCCGTAGTGAATCCATGACCAAAACTTAGGTGACGTCGATTAAATTCACTGCTACCCCAGCGAATGAAGTCTCTAATAGTAAGCAACTTTTTAAGCATTTCCAGATCAGACACGTTGAGTTTCAAACCAATTAAAATATAATGCGCTGATTCTACACTATTCAATCTGTAATCAAATAGAGTGCTGGTCGAATAACATCCAGATTTAGTCGTTAACAAAACGTTAAAACAACATTCAATCAGGTTTAAACATGAGAAGATCCGCTCCGTATATCATCGCAGTCGTTGCATTGGTGCTTGGCTTAGGTGGTTCTTGGTTTGCCCAAAATTCAAAGCCAATCAAACTTGAAGTAGGCCGCTGGTTTGGTGAGCAGGCGAGAACGCTGGTTGATTTTGAGTTACGCGACCAAAATAATCAGCCCTTTGGTGAAAAGCAGTTAAAGGGTAAATGGAGTTTACTATTTTTTGGTTACACTCATTGCCCAGACATCTGCCCTATTAGCTTGCAAGCCATGGCAGAAATGATGAAAGCAATAGATGACAAACATGTGCGTGAAGACCTCCAGGTTGCTTTTATTTCTGTTGACCCAGCCAGAGACACCCCAGCACTTTTAAAAAGTTATGTTGAATATTTTAATCCATCATTTATTGGCGCCACAGCCGCCCTACCCGAGCTGAAAAAGCTAACAGCCTCTATTGGCATTGCTCACAAACTGGAAAAAAAAAGTGATGAGCAAGAGTCTTATTTAGTATCACATAGTGGCGCCATTGTTTTACTCAATCCACAAGCTGAATTTTCCGGATTGTTCAGCGCACCACATGATGCACTCGCTATGGCTCGCGACATGACTAAAATAATTGAACACTACTGAGCGACCTTAAAGATTTTTACTGAATGAACAAACTCAATTAATTTTTAACTCTTGGACCTACTCATGAACCGTTTTATCGCATTTATAACTTTTCTTATTATTTCTATGCCAAGTGTTGCCCAACCACTTCACGTGAGCGACGCCTGGATCAAAAATCTGCCTCCCGCTATACCAATGCGCGCAGGTTACATGCAGTTGATGAATCATGACGCAAATGCTGCAACCATTGTTTCAATTAGTAGCGATGCCTTTGAAAAAGTCGAAATTCACCAAACCATGAACATTGATGGGGTGATGAGCATGCACCCAATCAACACTTTGGTACTTGAGGCCAACGGAATGGTTTCGTTAAAACCAGGTGGTATGCATCTGATGCTAATGAAGCCAACCAGAGAATTGAAAATTGGAGACGAAATAGAAATCGTTCTTCAGTTTGATAATGATTCGTCACAAGTCATAATAATGACAGTCAAAAAATAATTCGGGCACTGCGATATGGACAACAAACAGAAGGAAAAGCTAAAAGCCACACTATTTTGCGCTTTTCCTCATCATATGATGTCGCGCGCTGTGTATTTTGCAACCCGTTTAACCAGTCCTAGAATTGCGCAACCAATGATTAATTGGTTTATTAAAAAATTCAATGTTGATATGAGCGAGGCTGAGTTTCCCGATATCAAGGCCTATCAAACATTCAATGAATTTTTCACACGTCCACTTAAAATAGATGCACGTCCTATAGCAACGGGCGATAACATACTCGCCTGCCCTGCTGACGGCACCGTATCAGAAACTGGATCTATTCATGACCATCAAATTTTCCAAGCGAAAGGTCATCACTACACGGTCAAGGAGTTAGTGGGTGGTGACGAAGTCCTCGCCTCTTTATTTAAAGATGGCCGCTTTGCCACGGTTTATCTAGCACCCTACAACTACCATCGAATGCATATGCCGATGGATGGTTTACTCAAAAAAATGGTGCATGTGCCTGGTCGACTATTCAGTGTTGCACAGTGGACCGTTAGAAATATTCCACGTCTATTTGCTCGCAACGAACGTCTCGTTTGTTTATTTTCCACCGATGCAGGGCCGATGGTAATGGTGCTGGTTGGCGCAATAAACGTCGCAGCTATAGAGACCGTATGGAGTGGTTTGGTTACGCCGCCTAGGGGTAAGAAAATATCTAACTTCGATTATTCAGACACTCAAAAAAGCTATAAAAAGGGAGAAGAGATGGGTCGCTTTAATATGGGCTCAACAGTAATACTTTTAACCCCCCCTAATGTAGAGTGGTCACCTGAATTTGAGGCTGGGCTTGTGGTCAAAATGGGAGAAGCCATTGGGCGGTTCACTGTAGATGAAACAGCTTCGACTGCACCCTAGAAAGCTTTGCGGCTAGTCATAAAAAAATTCCCTATCTATTAGCCCCAGTTTACGCATTCACTAGGAAATAATAGTCTAATGGTCAAGGTACAGCTTTAAACATGACTGCAGTTTTATGAGACCACCTTACAAATCAACCTACTCAACAAAGCTCAAGACTTGATCAATAGAATTCTTTTCAAGTAAAACCATCAACAGTCGATCCAATCCAATCGCAACACCTGCACACTCGGGCAGTCCAGAATCCAATGCTGAAAGCAGTAATTCATCTGGTGGATAGGGGTCAAGCCCAAGCGTTAACCTGCGATTATTATCACTATCAAAACGATTCCGTTGCTGTGGACTATCACAAAGTTCTGAAAAACCATTCGCTAATTCTAATCCGTCATAGAATAACTCGAAGCGTTCTGCAACACTTGTGTCACTGGCCTTCACTCGGGCCAATGACGCCTGTGAAATTGGATAGTCATAGACAAAAACGTAGCCTTTAATCTTTGGCGCTATTGCGAGGCTAATCAATAGATCAAGACATTGGTCAACATCTAGCTCTGAGCTAAGGGTTCCGGGCACGAATTGATCGACTCTTTGTCTCAAAGCGAATAATTTGATTGTATCGATATCAACATTAATATGTTCAAGCACTAACTGTCGGTAACTAATTCGCTGGTATTGATTAGGCTCACCACTGATATCATCGATTAGACATTCGATTTCATCCATTAACTGCTGGTAGTCAAATCCAACCCGATACCATTCCAATAGAGTGAATTCTGGATTATGCCGACGACCTTTTTCGCCTTCACGAAACGCATGACATATCTGATAAATTGAACCACTTCCAGCTGCGAGTAGACGTTTCATTGCAAACTCAGGAGATGTCTGCAGGTACAGTGTCTGCCCTAAATTCGACGCTTTTATTGATTCGATATTGGCATCGGTATTAGTCGTGGGAGATAGCAGCGCGGTGTCAACTTCAAAACACGACCGCACATCAAAAAAAGCCCGAATTTGACGATAAATTCGGGCTCTTTGCTTAATAACTGTCAATGAAGCTGAAGGTTGCCAAACCACTGTTTTTTTAACTCTATTTTTTGACGCGTGACATGTAGTCGCTAGATCGCGTATCGATTCGAAGCACCTCACCAATTTCAATAAACAACGGTACCTTTACAATCGCACCTGTTTCTAGCGTTGCAGGCTTAGTACCGCCTTGGGCGGTATCACCCTTGAGTCCGGGGTCAGTTTCTGTTACTTCTAATTCAACAAAATTAGGGGGCGCTACGCCAATAGGCGTGCCGTTATAAAGTGTCACTTCATATATATCTTGCGCTTTCAACCACAGGCGACAATCACCGACTGCGTTTTCGTCTGCGGCATGCTGTTCGTAATCTTCGGGCACCATAAAGTGAAAAAACTCGCCATCGTTGTATAAATACTGCATTTCAATGTCGATAACATCAGCAGCATCCATTGTTTCACCCGACTTAAATGTCTTATCCAGCACACGACCATTTTTTAAATTACGGATTTTGACTCTACTAAATGCTTGGCCCTTACCTGGCTTTACGAATTCATTTTCGATAATCGAACAGGGATCGCCATCGACCATTATCTTTAACCCACTTCGAAATTCGCTGGTGTTGTAACTAGCCATGATGTTTAACTCTGACATATTCTTAAAAGAGAACGGCATAATAGCTGATCCAGTGGCCATGAGACAAATCTTTGATTAGAAAAGCTAAAACTAAAGCTAACGACATATGACAGAAATAGTTTACTTGTCAAAATACAGACCGATTTAATAACAAAAAATCCAAACTTTGATCGACTGATGTTAAATTAAGTTATGATTACTGACTAACGGATGGCAGCTAAAACTTTATGGATTCTGATATAGTAAAATCAATACGATTACTCATCATTGATATCTGCCTGCAAAAGGCTGAAAACATAACGAGTTCTTTACGTGCTACCGGGCTCGAAGTGCGTGCCGAATTTGCCGATAATAGCGAAAGCATGTATGCCATACTTGAGACTAAAACTTTCGACCTTGTCTTATTTTCACTCGATATAACCGACTTTACCTTAAAGCAAGTACAGCAGCTGATCAGTGAATGTGGTCGTCATGTTGGACTGGTTGCTATGACCAATAACCTCACTGACGAGGTAATGGTAAGGACCATTAACGAAGGTGCACAGGATGTTGTGTCTTCAGGCAATCTTAATCATCTCCTTCAAGTTATTAAACGAGAAGCGTTGAGTCTGTCGATGTCGCGCAAAGCAGGACGAATGGAATTCGAGTTAATGGAAAACGAAAAGCGTTGCCTATTGTTGCTCGCTAACTCAAAGGATGCCGTTGCCTATCTTTACGAGGGCATGCACATTTATGCTAATGAAGTTTATCTAGATTTATTTGGCAAAACCAATTTTAGTGATCTTGAAAGTACCCCCATTGTCGATATGGTATCGGTAGGCCAGCAAGAGGAAGTCAAAAAATTTCTACGTGCATTGAGTCAGAACAAAAACGAAAGCAATCAGCTTAATCTCCAGCTCTTACTTGATAGTGGTGAGACCATCGAAACTACCTTAGAGTTTTCTAGAGCACGTTTTGATGGTGAACCCTGCACTCAAATTTTAATTCGTTCTGTAACTGACACTTCCGAACTTGAAACGCAAATTAACTACCTTCATCAACATGATTTGGTATCCGGACTATATAATCGTCAGTATTATATGGATGCGTTAAGCATTTCAATTTCGAAGGCAGTTAACGGAATTCAGCGCTATGCAATTATATACATTTCGATTGATAATTTCGAATCGATACGCGAGACTATTGGCATTACAGGTTGCGATGTTTTAATAACTAACATTGCCAAAATACTGCAAGAAAATACCGCGAAGGATCAACTCTTGGCTCGCTTTGGATCAAACTCCTATGCCATTCTGAGCATTATTACTGATAAAAAATCATTCGACGTTCTATCATCCAATATCCATGTTTTGGTTGAACAACATATTTCTGAAATTGATGATCAATCGTTCGGTGTTACCTGTAGCACATCAGTGTGTTACATCGATGAAGTTTCACCAGATAATGCAAATAAAATGATGACTCGTGCAGAAAAAACCTGTGACGAAGCCCAAAAAGAAGGTGGCAATCGAACCAAACTATATGTACCAAAATCAGGTGAAATGAGTCAGGAAGAGGCAGATGATGTCGTTGCTCAATCACTCAAGAGTGCCATTGCTGAGAACCGCATTAGCGAGCTTTACGAGCCCTTAGTGAGCATTAAATCTGAAGCCGGTGAGCGATATATATCAGGCTTAGCTTTAATGAACATTGATAACACACCCATGGATCGTAACGACTACCAAACTGTGGCCGAGCGCACTGGTATGGCTAAAACTCTAGATCGCTGGATAATTTTGCACATCATCAAAAAAATTGCTGAGTTCAATAAAAAATCACGTCAACTTGAGTTCTTTATTCCATTGAGTATTAACTCAATTTTAGACTCTGACTTGACGCAGTGGGTTTCTGACAATCTCATTAAATCGAATGTATCAGGTGAGCAACTCGTATTTCTGGTCAATGAAACTGACGTGGTTAATCAGCTTAAAGCCACAAAAACACTTTTTGACGGATTAAAAAAAATCAATTGCCAGTTTGGATTCGACCAGTTCGGAACAGAAGTTAACTCTTTCCAATTATTCAAACACATTAATGCAGACTATATTCGAATTAGTCTCACCTACATGGAAAAACTGGCCCAAAAGAGTGCCGATCAAAATATCATTCGCGAATTAGCCATCGAGGCTTTAAAGGTGAAAGTGAGAGTTATTACGCCAGGGGTCAACAGTGCCGCTCTACTCAGTATGTTGTGGGGTCTGAGTGTTGATTTTGTTCATGGCGATTTTCTTCAAAAACCCACTAAAGATCTCAATTATGACTTCTCTTTTATGTGAAACAATTGTTGTCCACTGTCAAGCTCTCAGCCAGTGAACAATGCACAACAACCTCTGCCGTCGCTAACCAGTCACTTCCAGATCAGTGACGTTCTGGTAGCCACGTGGTAACTTTTGTCCTCGTTTTCCACGCTCAATTCGATAGTCTTCAAGATCTCTCAACGACATTGTTTTATATTTCTTACCTGAATGAATAATCAACGTTTGTTTAGCCGATAAACAGATAACAAAACTCACAATTTCTTCGCCTGTTTTAAGACGTTTGGGTGGAATACCCAGTATTTTATTACCCTTACCTTTCGATAACTGTGGAATTGCTTTTGCGTCAACCAGACCGATATAACCGTCACTGGTAATCGATACAACAACATCAGTATCAACATTTTTAATTAAGTTAGCGTGAATCAACTTTGCCCCACTGGAAATGCTAATTAGAGCTTTACCGTTTTTATTACGCGTCAGCATATCTTCAAAAAAGCATAAAAAACCATAGCCATGTGAAGTTGTCATTAGGAAGAGTTGATCATTACGAGCCATTAAACAATCAACGAACTCAGCACCAGTCGCGGGTTTAAATCGACCGGTCAGTGGCTCACCTTGCCCCCTAGCAGAGGGCAAGGTGTGGGCAGATAATGCATAACTTCGCCCATGAGAATCAATAAATACCGCACTTTGATTGCTCTTGCCCTGAGCCATGCCTTGAAAGCTATCACCCGACTTATAATTCAAACCTAATACATCAATATCATGTCCTTTGGCGGCTCGCACCCAGCCAGCAGTTGATAACACTACGGTTAAGGCTTCCGATGGAATGAGCTCATTTTCATCCATTGCTTTCGCCATTTTTCGGCTCACAATAGGTGAACGCCGGTCGTCACCATAGGTTTCAGCATCTTCAATAATTTCATTTTTAATCAATGTTTTTAGTCGACGCTCTGAGCTTAATAACTTTTCAAGTGATTGCTTTTCTAGTTGAAGTGCATCTTGCTCCGCCCGAATTTTCATCTCTTCAAGCTTGGCCAAATGGCGCAGCTTTGTTTCGAGGATAGCTTCCGCTTGAATCTCTGAAATATTAAAAGTCTTTATTAACGAAGCTTTGGGATCCTCTTCATAACGAACAATTCGAATAACTTCATCTAAGTTTAAGAATGCAACCAACAATCCATCCAGAATATGGAGGCGTTTGTCGACTTTATCCAATCGCCATTCAAGCCGCCTACGCACAGTACTGACTCGAAAAGCGATCCACTCCTGTAAAATTTGCTTAAGATTTTTAACCTGAGGCCGGCCATTAGTACCAATCACATTCATGTTCACGCGATAGGTTTTTTCGAGATCTGTTGTTGCAAACAGATGTCGCATTAGCGCATCAACATCTACTCGATTGGAGCGCGGCACGATGACCAGTCGAGTGGGGTTTTCATGGTCAGACTCATCGCGCAAGTCATCTACCATTGGTAGTTTCTTAGCCAACATTTGCTGTGCAATTTGTTCTAACACTTTGGCACCAGACACCTGATGTGGCAACGCCGTAAGAATGATATCGCCATCCTCACGTTCATAAAGAGAACGAATGCGAATAGAACCATGGCCTGTTTCATACATCGACCGCAGCTCTTCATTCGGTGTAATAATTTCAGCATCAGTTGGGTAATCTGGCCCTTTCACCAATTCAAGCAGTTCGTCTAGGGTGGTTCGAGAGTTATCCAATAACTGGATACAGGCACTTGCCACTTCGCGCAAGTTGTGAGGTGGTAAATCAGTAGCCATACCCACCGCTATGCCCGTTGTGCCATTGAGCAATATATGGGGTAGCCGTGCAGGCAATAATGAGGGCTCCTGCATGGTTCCGTCAAAATTTGGAACCCAGTCGACCGTTCCAAGGCCCAGTTCTTGTAGTAGTAACTTTGAAATACCTGAGAGGCGTGATTCTGTATAACGCATCGCTGCAAAAGATTTTGGATCATCTGGAGAACCAAAATTTCCCTGACCATCAATTAACGGATAGCGATAAGAAAAGTCCTGTGCCATCAAAACCATGGCTTCATAACATGCGGTATCACCATGTGGATGAAATTTACCCAAAACGTCACCAACAGTTCGTGCTGACTTTTTGTGTTTTGAGCTGACGGATAATCCGAGCTCTGACATGGCATAAATAATGCGCCTTTGGACTGGCTTTAAGCCATCACCAATATGTGGCAATGCTCGGTCTAAGATAACGTACATCGAATAATCGAGATAAGCTTTCTCTGTGAAAATACTGAGTGGCTCTTTCTCTACACCTTCGTAGTTAAGTTCTAAATTTCCAGGCATTTTTATATCTCCGCCAAATCGCCTTTTGCCTGTAACCAATCTTTACGATCAGCGGCACGCTTTTTGGACAACATCATATTCATAATTTCAAAGGTGTTATCACCAGGCTCCATCGTTAACTGCGCTAAACGACGGGTATCAGGAGCGATGGTACTTTCGCGAAGTTGCATTGGATTCATTTCTCCCAAACCTTTAAATCGGGTTACAGAGATTTTTCCTTTTCTTTTTTCAGCGTTTAACCGATCAATAATGCCATCTCGCTCGGCTTCATCTAACGCGTAATACTTATCCTTAGCAATATCTATTCGATACAGCGGCGGCTTAGCAACATAAACATGTCCTTGCTCAACCAAGGGCTGAAAATGCCTTAAGAATAGAGCACACAGTAGCGTTGCTATATGTAATCCATCCGAGTCTGCATCAGCTAAAATACATATCTTGCCATATCGTAAATTAGAAATGTCATCAGAGGCGGGGTCAACACCAATAGCCACTGAGATATCATGGACTTCCTGAGACGCTAGTACCTGATCGGAAGAAACCTCCCAAGTATTTAGAATTTTGCCCCGCAGAGGCATGATGGCCTGAAAAATTCGATCTCTGGCTTGCTTGGCTGAACCGCCTGCCGAATCACCTTCGACCAAAAATAATTCGGTACGAGTCACATCCTGACTACTACAATCAGCTAGTTTTCCGGGCAATGCTGGGCCAGAAGTGACCTTTTTGCGGACAATTTTTTTTGCACTTTTGAGTCTTTTTTGTGCGCTCGAAATCGCCATTTGCGCCAATAAATCACCTGTATCAGCATGCTGGTTTAACCATAAACTGAAAGCGTCTTTCGCTACACCGGAAACAAAAGCCGCTGTTTCACGAGACGATAAGCGCTCTTTTGTTTGACCCGAAAATTGTGGATCAGACATTTTTACTGACAAAATGAAGCTCACTTTGTCCCAGACATCATCAGGCGCTATCTTAATCCCACGGGGTAGCAAACTACGAAATTCACAGAATTCTCTAATCGCATCAGTAATACCAGTACGTAATCCATTAACATGCGTACCGCCCTGAGCCGTGGGCACTAAATTCACATAACTTTCTGTGATGGCTTCTCCCCCCTCTGGCAGCCAGAGTATTGCCCATTCAGCGGCTTCATGCTCGCCCTTAATAGATGTTACAAAGGGAGCTGAAGGCAATAACTCAAAGCCCGCTAAAGCATCCAGCAGGTAATCTGAGAGACCGTCTTCGTAATACCATTCATAGGAATCGGTAGTCTTTTCTTCGTAAAATTTAACGCGCAAGCCTGGACACAAAACAGCCTTGGCTCGAAGTACATGTTTTAGTTTTGATACGGAGAATATTGCGCTGTCAAAATATTCTGATGCGGGCCAAAACCGTATGGTGGTGCCCGTGTTCTTTTTACCTACGCTGCCAATCTCTTTCAAGTCGACCGTTTTATCACCATTTTCAAACCCAATTAGAAACTCTTTGCCGTCTCGACGAACGCGAACATCAAGCTTTTTTGATAGGGCATTAACAACTGATATACCTACACCATGCAAACCGCCCGAGAACTGATAGTTTTTGTTAGAAAATTTACCCCCAGAATGTAATTTTGTGAGAATGACTTCGACACCCGGAATGCCCTGTTGGGGGTGGATATCAACCGGCATGCCACGGCCGTCGTCAATGACACTTAAAGACTGATCTGCATGTAGAATAATGCCTATCTCAGTTGCGTGGCCCGCGATCGCTTCATCGACACTATTGTCGATCACTTCTTGTGCAAGGTGGTTTGGCCGAGTGGTGTCCGTGTACATGCCCGGACGCTTTTTAACAGGATCCAGTCCCGTTAGAACTTCGATCGAAGCGGCATCGTATTGATTATTCAAAAGTTGTGTTACCCGTTGGTTCGTCATATTGGCTGGTAATAGCTGCGCCAAATTATAGCGTCATCGTACTTGTAATTGTGAGTATGTTGCCTAATATACTCAGTCACTTTTTTAGGAAACGGTATTATGAGCGAGTCACCTTATATTCACAATGTAAACGCCCAAAATTTCCAATCAGTCGTACTTGAAAACTCTCTCAACGTACCCGTATTGGTCGATTTTTGGGCTGATTGGTGTCAACCCTGCCAGACATTGATGCCCATGTTAGCAAAGCTGGCCGAAGAATATGGCGGCAAATTTATACTCGCTAAGGTCAATAGCGACGAAGAACAAGAGCTAGCGAGCCATTTTGGAATCAAAAGTCTACCAACCATGAAGCTTTTTGTAGATGGAAAAATTGTCGGTGAAAAGATGGGCGTGTTGCCAGAACCAGAAATACGTGCCTTCATCGATCAGTATATTACCAATGAATCAGACAACCTAATGGATGCCGCTAATGCAGCATTTGAACAAGGGAATACAGTAGAGGGCTTATCGATGATGAATCAAGCGCTTGCTCTGGATCCAACCAATGCTGATCTTAAAATTAGCATGGCGAGCGTCGTAATGTCTCAAGGCGACAAAGATAGTGCTTTAGCGTTACTTGGTTCACTCAGCGATGACGACAAGAAAAAGCAGGAAGCGGTCAAGTTATTCGCTACCATCGACTTATCTGCCCAGCTAGAAGGTATTCCATCGCTGGAAGAAATTGAAAGTGATTTGGCCAAAGACCCGGGGGATTTGATGGCCTTATTGCATAAGAGCACCCATTTATCAGCTCAGGGGAATCATGAATCCGCAATGGATTGTCTGTTAACGATGGTACAAACTGATTTACAATTTCAAGACGGTGCTGCTCGTAAAGGGTTATTTGTTTTATTCGACATGCTCGGTGGCGAACATCCCGCTGTGCAAAAATGTCGGCGTAAACTTTTCACCTTGCTGCATTAAAATAAGCCAACATGAGCATTTTTATAACTTTGTCATCTGAAATAGTGCTTTATATTTCAGATGAGAATAATGTATCTGGAAATATCATTTATTGACCGTATATCACTCAACTATAGTGCAAGCCTGTTTTATTTACTGAAAGGATAAAAATCTATGAAGCTGGAGTCACTTGCACTACATCACGGTTATGAATCTGAGGCAACAACCAGAGCTGCCGCCGTCCCTATTTATCAAACTAGCTCCTATACTTTTGATAACACACAACATGGGGCAGACCTGTTTGACTTAAAGGTACCAGGCAACATTTACACCCGAATCATGAACCCAACTACTAATGTATTGGAACAGCGCCTCGCAGCCATGGAGGGAGGTGTCGCCAGCCTAGCCGTGGCGTCTGGCATGGCTGCTATTACTTATGCCATTCAATGCATTTGCGAAGTGGGCGACAATATTGTTAGTACCAGTCAGCTGTATGGGGGTACCTATAACCTATTCGCACATTCCTTACCGAAACAGGGAATAGAGGTTCGCCTGCTGTCACATGATGATTTTGACGGTTTTGAAAAAGCAATAGATAGCAAAACAAAAGCCATCTTTTGTGAATCAATCGGTAACCCTGCTGGTAATATTGTTGATATTGAAAAACTGGCTGAAATTGCTCATCGGCATGGTGTTCCCGTTATTGTGGATAACACGGTGGCTACGCCCTACCTATGCCAGGCATTTAAAAAGGGTGCTGACATTATTATCCACTCTCTTACTAAATATATTGGTGGCCATGGCACTTCTATTGGTGGCGTTATCATCGATTCAGGTAAATTTGACTGGGTGGCAAATAAAGAACGTTTCCCAGTTTTAAATGAACCAGACCCCTCTTACCATGGCGTTGTTTACACCGACGCTTTAGGTCCAGCGGCTTATATTGGCCGATGTAGAGTAGTCCCATTGCGAAATACCGGTGCGGCTATTTCTCCTATGAATGCTTTTCAAATACTACAGGGATTAGAAACGTTAGGCTTGCGCATGGAAAGACATTGCGAAAATGCAGAGAAACTAGCTCATTATCTGTATGATCATAAAAAAGTTGCCTGGGTAAACTATGCGACGCTTCCTGATAGCCCTTATAAGGCAATGTCGCAAAAAATCACAGATGGCAAGGCATCTGGCATCCTCAGCTTTGGTATTCACGGGGGTGTAGAAGCAGGAACTCAGTTTATTGATGCATTACAAATGATTTTACGTCTAGTCAATATTGGTGATGCCAAATCGCTAGCTTGCCACCCCGCATCTACCACGCACAGGCAGTTGAATGAGACTGAACTAGCAGCCGCGGGAGTAAGCGATGATCTAGTGAGAATCTCAGTGGGTATTGAAAACATTGATGACATAATTGCCGATGTAAGCCAAGCGTTGGAATGCGTGACCACTTAGCGCTGTTAAAGAAAAGACCCATTAGCCAGTGGGATTACCCTGCTGGCTATATTAGGCGCCCATCAATTAAAATATCTCTGCATAACGACATATGTGTAAAAGTAGGTTAATGAATGACCTTCTATTAACTAAATTATTGTCCTTACTGACCAACTAAAATAATGCAACTGAGCGTCAGCTATGACCAAAAATTCAAAAGAATACGGAACCTTATTTATTTAAACATATAAAAAGCTGAGCTGTATTTCTTTATCTGTTATCCACGTGGATGATGCCTTGCATGTAATGATTGTAGACGTGCTTGAGCAATATGCGTATATATTTGAGTTGTCGATAAGCTACTGTGACCAAGCAGCATTTGAACGGTTCGCAGGTCAGCACCATGATTAAGTAAATGGGTTGCAAATGCATGACGCAATGAATGTGGTGAATAGTTAGTTTTAATACCAGCCACTAACAGATGCTTTTTGATATTTTGCCAAAAGGCTTGGCGAGTAATTGCACTGCCCCGACTAGACAAAAACAGAGCGTCACTTGTCACTTTAGAGCAAACCAACGATGGGCGCGCTTGCTTGAGGTAAAGCGTTATCCAGTACAAGGCTTCTTCTCCAACAGGAATTACCCGCTCTTTATTACCTTTTCCAGTCAGTCTAACCAATCCCAAGTTCACATTAATTTGATTTACAGCTAAAGAAACCAGCTCACTAACACGCAGCCCAGAGCTGTACATTACCTCAAGCATACAACGATCACGTAACCCAAAGCTACTGACAATGTCGGGCGCCTCTAATAGTCGATTAACGTTCTTTTCTGTCAGAGTATTGGGTAATAGATGTTGTATTTTAGGTGAACTGATTAAAGCGCTAGGATTATCTGGACGATCACCACTTCGAACAAGATGACGGTAATATTGCTTTAGAGTAGACAGCATTCGGGCATTTGAACGAGCAGAAGAGCCATGTTCAAACCGAAGAGCAAGATAACTCTGAACATCAATTGAATTAGCCCACTTTAGTTCTTTGTTAGACGTTAGCAACCAGACTGAAAACTGTTTTAAATCTTGCTGATAAGCAGAGAGTGTTAAAGTGGCTAAACCTTTCTGCGCCCAAATCGTATCGATAAAATGATCTATCGATGGATCGAGATCAGTTAGTTTGTTGATCTTATTAACCAAAAATATTGCTCTCGTTGATTTAATCCAAATGCAGTGAGACTCACGCGTCCTCGATTATCGATTTACTGACTTTCAAATAAAGCCTCTTCCGAAGGGGAATAATCCAATGACTCACTTGAGCTAACAATAGAGGATGAGAGTTAATTAAAGTTGCGAAAAACACTCGATCTATCTTGAACATAAAAAAGGCACTATTTAAGTGCCTTTTGAAATAAAACGTAGATCAAAAAGCTATTTTTTTGCTTTTTTCTTCTTGGCTTTTTTCTTTTTAGTTGTCAAAGACTTTTCTAAAGCCGCATTAGCTTTTTTATCCCAACCAATGAGAAACTTTTTGACTGCAGCTTGACGTTGACTGGCTAAAAGAGCCGTGGCACTTTCTCTTTTCTTGGTTGATTTAACCTCAGCTTTTAGGTCTGATAACTCTTGATTAAGCTCAGCTAAATTTACTTTTAGCGCTTGAACTTTAATCGCAGCAGGAGATCCACTTACAACTGATTTAGATTTTTTGTTTACTGTAGATTTCTTCTTAAACACTGGCTTAGCATTTTTATTTTTCACTGTAGGCCTAACTGCCTTTTTCACTGCAGGCTTTGCTGCCTTTTTCACTGCAGGCTTTGCTGCCTTTTTCACTGCAGGCTTTACTGCGGTCTTCTTTACTATTGGTTTGGCGGCCTTCTTCTTCACTGCAGGTTTAACTGCTGTCTTCTTTACTATTGGTTTGGCGGCCTTCTTCTTCACAGCAGATTTCACTGCCAACTTTTTAACCGCAGGTTTAGCCGCCTTTTTCTTGGCAACTATTTTAACTGCCGCTTTCGCCTTTGCAGGTGCATCATGTGTTACATCTTTTTCATCAATCGCCATCATTAAATCTCCTAAATTAAATATATACAGTAGTTATTATAAAAAGCATCTTTTCACTTTACAATAGCATAGAAACATTAATTTATTGTTGATAGTTTCAATATTGGGACTAATATGACACTCCTTTTTAAATTTACTTTCAACCGTGGGTACTTCAATGCCAAGCAACCTTCATAGCAAATGCCCACCAGCAAGTTTAATCAAACAGATTGCTGCCATGATTTATGACAGTTTATTAATCATCGCTATATTATTTATTTCCACTGCAATAGCTCTCATTTTTAACGATGGGAAAGCATTTGAATCGAGTCCTATTTTTAGTTTCTATCTAGTATTAATTATTTTTATTTTTTATAGTTGGTTTTGGAAAAAGTCAGGCCAAACTCTTGGCATGCGCGTCTGGAAAATACGTATTATTTCAGAGCTTGGGGGCAACCCCAGCTGGGCGATTTGTTTTTTAAGATTAACCTTCGCTCTATTATCTATAGCGTGTTTCGGGATAGGTTACTGGTGGCGCTTATTTAAACCTTACACATGGCATGACAAGCTCAGTCAAACGCGCATTATCAGCCTCTCAGAGCTTCCTAAGGAACAACAGTAGCTTAACAAAAATTTTATGAGTTTGCTTTTCTATATAGCAAATAGATAGACAGTATAAAAAATAATACAGTCGGCGCTATAGCATTTATAACTGGTAATAGGTTGATTTGAATACCAAACTGAGTAATTAAACGACTGGTTACAAAATAAGTAAGTCCTAACAAAATACCAATAATTAAGCGCTGCCCAGTATTACCTTGACGTTGAGAACCAAGCACAAAAGGCACCGCTAAAAGACACATGACTATAACCGTTAATGGTGCAAAAACTTTTTGCCAAAAGGTTAAGCTTTCGACCGAGTTATCTAGATTATTTTTAACTAAGAATGTTTTATAGTCATATAAGTCAACACTCGACATCCGTCGCGGCTCGATCAACAAAGCATCCAGCAGTTTATTTGAAATTTTTCCTGTATAAATTAACTCATCAAAGCTTTCATTCTGAACTGAATCCTGTCTATATATAAGAGATCTTACCGTCTCTAATCTCCATTGATCCTCTGTTAGAATTGCCGTTTTGGCAATTAAGGTTTGAACCAGCTTACCGTCTTCATCTAGCCCATATATCTCTATGCCTTCCGCCCGACCACCAGGTCTAAGCAAATTAATGTGAATCACCTGATTGGCATCTTTAATCCATATACCTTTTTTCCCAATGATTGCCGGCGTATTAGTAATCGCCGAAGTCCTGCTTGCTCGCGCAGAAGTTTCACTTACAGGGACGACAAAATCAGCAACTAAAAACGTTAAAAACGCTAACAAAATAGCGGACAAAATGACCGAGCGTAACAAACCAGCGACAGACACCCCAGACGCCTGCATGGCAATTATCTCGCTGTTACTTGCTAACCCACCTAGACTCAAGATAGTGCCAATTAAAACCGCCAACGGCATAAATTCGACCACCTTGCCAGGTATACGCAGAACGATATATTCACCAATATGCACCATATTGTAATAACCTCGCCCTATGTCATCTAGCTCACCAATGAAAATAAAGAATAGACTAATGCTAACTAGAACCAATAGGGTCAAAACAACACCTTGAATGATGCGGCCTAAAATGTAGCGACCTAAAATCACCGACTGAGTACTCTTCGATGTAACACAAATCCTCGACCTGCTTTGACTAACAATATAATCGTTAAACCTATAAAAATTAAATGTATCCACCAAAAATTTAACATTAAAGGAATATTACCTTGTTCAAGCTGAGATCGGCCAAAGGCCATCAGATTAAAGTAAGCAATATAAACCAACAACGCATAGCCAATTTTTCCGAACTGTCCTTTTCTGGGAGCAACATAAGAAAGAGGCACCGCTAACAGCGCCAACACTATTAACACTAAAGGAATTGATATGCGCCACATTAGCTCCACTTTGTCTTTCAATTCGGTTGAACGCCATAGCAATGCGGGTGGTTTTTCTCGTTCACGTATTCTGTATGAATCACTGACAACCTTTTTGGCTATTAATATTCCATGTTGTTTAAATTGTATAACTTTGACATTCTTTTTTCCGAGCTCTAACTCTGTTCTTTCGCCAGGTCCAACCACCAAAAATAAATCTCCAGTAATTTCATCTATTTTATGCCGTCCTGATTTTGCCGTTTCTAAAGCTCTGGTTTTTTCTGTCGACTGGCTAATTATGACATTATGCAAAACTTGTTTGTCTTCACTAATTGACTCCATAAAAAATACATGGGCACCACTTTTACTTTGATTAAACTGACCAGCCTTAACCTGATTAAATTCATGTATATTCTTGCTATTAGAAACTATGGATTGGGCGCTGCGCTGTACCGATGAATTTAACCAAACACTGGTAAATGCGTTGAGAATAAAAACAGGCAAGATAACGAGAAGTATGGATTTATAAAACTGCCAGTAACCCATGCCACAAGCGTTCATAACTGAAATTTCATGATCTTTATACAATCGACCAAAAGCGAAAACGATACCCAGAAAAAAGCTAATAGGTAGCAATAATGTAAAAATTTTGACTGATTGACTCAACAATACGGGCCAAAGTGCTTGCTGTGGGATTTCGCCATCGGCAACATCAGCCAACAATCGACCTAAAGAATTACTCATTAAGATAATAAAAAGTATAAGAACTGTTGCACAACTGCATTTCAGCACTTCAAAACTAATATAACGAGTAATAATATTGGGAATAAAAAAAATTATGATTGCTCGCAGTTAGTATTCATTTCAGTAACCAACTAAGGTTGTAGTTCATAAAAAAATGAACTTATAGTCATGGTTTAGCATTGATTTAAGACAATGTTAAAAATATCATTCACTGTTAGAAGCCCCTTCTATTTTGCAATTAGGAGGCCATTAATACTTAGAATTTACATTAATTGGTCTGATTAGTAATGTAAAATGACATTATCAGCAAGCATATTAGACTCAGTTTAAATTAATAAAGATAAACCCGGACTGAATTATCCGACAAAATTAGCACTTTTGGCTGGTTTTTTTTTCTTCTTCACGTATCTTATCTCGTTATCAATATTATCACATCGGAATATTTATGGATTTCAATTTTAAAACTGGTTCACCTGAAAAGCAACGAAGTGCATGTTTAATCATTGCGGTGTCACATCCACAGAAATTATCGTCGGCTGGACACGCAGTTGACAAAGCAAGCGATGGATTCTTGTCTCAAATTATTAGGCAGGGTGACATGGATGGCAAAGCAGGTCAGACCTTATTATTACACAATGTATCAGGCACATTGGCTGATCGCATTTTACTAATTGGTATCGGTAAAGAAACAGATTTAAACGAGCGTTCTTTTAGTCGCGTAATCGCCAGTGTACAGAGTGCACTAGCTAATTCGGGTGCAACCGATGCTTATAGCTGCCTTAGTGAAATCGCCGTCGGCAGCCATGATATTGATTGGAATATACGTCACACCGTTATGAAGCTTGGTAATGGCGAATATAAGTTCGACCAAATGAAAAGCATCAAAGCGGAAAAGAAAAAAGGATTAAAGAAATTCACAATTCATCTCTCTAGCCGCAGTGCAATGAAAAAAGCTGAAATAGCAATATCTCAGGGAATCGCCATTACTGCAGGAATGGACATGGCCCGGGACTTAGGCAACTTACCTGGAAATGTGTGTACTCCCAGCTATATCGCTAAACAAGCAAAGCAATTGGCGAAAGGCAACAAACAGCTCAAGGTCGAAGTCCTTGAAGAAGCCGATATGCGAAAGCTCAAAATGGGCTCACTTTTATCGGTAGGTATGGGCAGTCGCGAGCCAGCTAAACTGGTATCAATCGAATATAAGGGCGGTAAGGCAAAAGATAAGCCCATTGTGTTGGTCGGCAAAGGCGTGACGTTTGATACGGGCGGCATATCATTAAAAGGTGGCGCTGGCATGGATGAAATGAAATATGATATGTGTGGTGCGGCATCCGTCCTTGGCACCATAAGCGCCATCGCCGAACTAAAACTAGCCATAAATGTAGTTGGCATCGTTCCAACTACAGAAAACATGCCGGATGGCCTTGCAACTAAACCTGGCGATATTGTGACCAGCATGTCGGGACAAACAATAGAAGTGCTTAACACAGACGCTGAAGGCAGGCTAATATTGTGTGATGCCCTTACCTATGCAGCGAAATTTAATCCACTATATGTGATCGACATTGCAACTCTAACGGGAGCCTGCATTGTTGCTTTAGGTAAAGTGCCGTCTGCGGTACTTGGAAATGATGAAACGTTGATTAACAGCCTAATAGCTTCAGGCAAGACTATCGAAGATAAATTGTGGGAGTTGCCGCTTTGGGATGAATATCAAGAGCAGCTTGATAGTAACTTTGCAGATATTGCCAATATTGGTGGTAGGGATGCAGGTACGATTACTGCAGCTTGCTTCCTTTCTCGCTTCACTAAAAAGTATAAATGGGCGCATCTCGATATTGCAGGTACCGCCTGGAAATCTGGCGCAGAGAAAGGAGCCACAGGTCGTCCAGTGCCGCTACTAACTCAATTTATCCTTGACCATTGCTGAGCTATTATAACTAAGGGCTGATATCCATCACCATGACACGCGTCGACTTTTATCAATTGAACCCAAAACAACACAACTCGGATCGTGTTGTTTGTCAACTGTGTCAAAAGGCTTACGACAAAAATCAAAAGACACTATTGCTAACGCAAAGTTCACAACAAACGGCTTATCTTGAGGAACAACTATGGATCTTCGATGAGGATAGTTTCCTTCCCCATGATTCTGATTTTAAGGGAGAGTCTAATGCTTTCCTATCGCCTATATTGATCCATAATCAGCCCGACCCTCAAGGTGAACGGCAGCTTCTGATAAACTTGTCATTGTCGATACCCTTTTATTTTGCACAGTTTGAACGGGTAATCGAGCTGGTCACCGAAGACAACAAAAAGAGTGCACGAGAGCATTATGCCTTTTATAAAGAGCGTGGTTATCCACTTAACCATCACACGCTTTAACTCATCTCTGATAACTCATACCCTATAGCTTATGCTTAAAAGTGATCACATTCCCGTTTTGACCGATTTGATCGAGAAAGGCACTGACATTAAACTGACTGAGCTCGAGCATAACGAAGATTTAATTGTAGGGGCAAACCGTCGTGAAGAACCACATATTAATGTAGCCCAACTTTATTTTAAGGAAGAGATTGAGGCTGAAGCTGGACCAACTAGCCCCACTTTTACGAATGATGATGATTTAGAAAAAACAATTCAAAACATACTTAACGAGCATATGAAACAAATTTTGACAGAAATTAAATTAGCTATCCAAAAAACTGGTAAGTCGTCTTTCGATTGAATTTTCAAACCTTTTATTTATAGTGGTGACCTTAAAAAAGCTTACGCGTTTTTCCTTTTTAACAATCTTTGGCATCGGACTGAGTTGATTATTATTGATGATCAACTGAAATTAGGCTGCTTTATTTGAAGCCCATTGGAGTTCAATATGGACAATTTTCTAGCGACAAGTCTACCCATTATTCAATCTCCAATGGCAGGCGTTCAGAACAGCACACTGACTATTGCTGTATCTTCGGCCGGAGGCCTTGGCTCCCTGCCCTGCGCATTGTTAAGTATTGAAGAACTTCAAATCGAACTAAATGTCTTAGCACAAAATAACAATAGACCCTTTAATGCCAATTTTTTCTGCCATCAGCCTCCCAAAATTAACCCCGAACGTGAAGCAAAATGGCGGTTAGAACTTAAACCTTTTTTTACTGAACTTGGCATGGATATTGGTAACATTCCAACAGAACCTAATCATCAACCATTCAATCATCAAATGGCAGATGTACTCGAGGTTTATAAACCACCTGTCATTAGCTTTCACTTTGGATTACCGTCAGCTGATCTGGTAAAACGAGTCAAAAGTTGGGGTTCCACTATTATTAGTTCTGCAACAACTGTCGCAGAAGCCCAATGGCTGGAAGCCAATGGTGCTGACGCTATCATTGCACAAGGACTTGAAGCTGGAGGGCATCGCGGTATGTTTCTGTCAGAAGACTTGACCACACAGATCGGTACATTTTCGTTGTTACCCCAAATCATCAAAAAAGTAAGGATACCCGTTATCGCAGCAGGAGGTATTTCAGATGCAGTCAGTGTCTCGGCAGCAATCTCACTCGGAGCGAGTGCCGTTCAGGTCGGGACTGCGTATTTACTCTGCACTGAAACTGACACTAGTCAAATACACCGGGCAGCCATAAAAAGTGACGCATCACATCACACAGCGATTACCAACCTTTTTTCTGGCCGACCCGCCCGCAGTATTGTCAATCGTGTAATGACTGAAATTGGTCCAATCAACCAAAATACACCGGAATTTCCACTAGCCTTAACTGCAATTAGAGCACTTAAAAAGCAAACTGAAATAGCTGGTATTGGTGACTTTTCGTCTCTATGGTGCGGGCAAAATGCTACCGGCTGTCGAGAAATTTCTGCATCAGAGATGACACGATCTTTAGCTACCAAACTTTAAGAAGACTTTAATCGCCTGCCTTTTAGAAAATCGTGCATTCATCATTCATTCTTGGATAGCCCCTGTGTATAATCCCGAACTACTTTATTGACTGATCTGCATTACCATGGAAAAAACCTATAACCCACAAGCTATCGAAGAAACCTGGTACCAACACTGGGAAGATAGAGGTTATTTTAAAGCACAAAGCCAATCTGATAAAGAATCTGATAACGAAGGTAACCCCTATTGCATCGTGATACCGCCGCCAAATGTGACAGGTAGCCTGCATATGGGCCATGCCTTCCAAGACACTATCATGGATGCCTTAACGCGTTATCACCGAATGAAGGGTGACAATACATTATGGCAGCCCGGCACAGACCATGCAGGCATCGCCACCCAAATGGTGGTCGAACGTCAGCTCAGTGCTGAAGGTAAAACCAGACATGATTTAGGCCGGGATGCGTTCATTGACCGTATATGGAAGTGGAAGGAAGAGTCTGGTGGCACAATTACAAAACAACTTCGTCGCATGGGTGCATCACCTGATTGGAGTCGAGAACGCTTCACCATGGATGATGGCTTATCCGAGGCAGTTCAAAAGGTTTTCATTAAGCTTCACGAAGAAAATTTAATTTATCGCGGCAAAAGGCTGGTCAACTGGGATCCCGTTTTACATACCGCCGTATCTGACCTTGAAGTAGTTTCTGAAGAAGAAAACGGTCATCTCTGGCATATGCGTTACCCCATTGCGGGTGAAGATGGCTTTATAACCGTTGCCACCACTCGGCCTGAAACAATGCTGGGTGACTCCGCTGTCGCCATTCATCCAGATGACTCACGCTATGCCCATCTGCTCGGTAAACGCATCGAATTACCACTTACCGGCCGGACTATTCCTGTCATTGCCGATGATTATGTTGACCCAGAATTTGGTTCGGGTTGCGTCAAAATTACACCTGCTCATGATTTTAATGATTATGAAATGGGTAAACGGCACGATCTTGAAATGATTAATATCCTAACCAATGATGCCAAGATTAATGATGTTGCACCAGAAAAGTATCAGGGTATGGATCGCTTTGTCGCCCGTAAAGCCATCTTAAAAGATCTAGATGCGCTGGGCTTAATTGAAAAGATCGTTGATCATAAATTGATGGTGCCTAGGGGTGATCGAACAGGTTCAATCATCGAGCCCTATCTCACTGATCAATGGTACGTGCGGGTCGAGCCATTAGCAAAGCCGGCCATCGAAGCAGTCAAAAATGGCAACATTAAGTTTGTACCTGAAAATTGGTCAAAGACCTATTTCAACTGGATGGACAATATTCAGGACTGGTGTATCTCACGTCAAATTTGGTGGGGACATCGGATTCCTGCCTGGTATGATAATGTAGGGAATATCTATGTCGCAGAAAATATTGACGCTGTTCGCGTTAAATATGACCTACCCGAGGACCTTGAACTCATTCAGGACGAAGACGTTCTCGACACTTGGTTTTCATCCGCTCTTTGGCCTTTTAGTACATTAGGATGGCCCAATGGCGATGACGAAGCACTCAAGGCTTTTTACCCAACTAGCGTTTTAGTGACTGGCTTCGACATAATCTTTTTTTGGGTTGCAAGGATGATTATGTTTGGGCTTAAATTCATGGACGAAGTCCCGTTTAAAGAAGTCTATATACATGGCCTCGTGCGTGATGCTGAAGGCAACAAAATGTCGAAGTCTAAGGGCAACGTGCTCGACCCACTCGACTTAATCGATGGCATTACTTTAGACGCTCTCGTCGAGAAACGCACTAAAGGTCTAATGCAACCCGACATGGCTCCAACGATTATAGCTTCAACTAAAAAGCACTTTCCAGATGGCATTCCTGCATTTGGAACCGATGCACTGCGCTTTACCTTTGCTGCACTAGCAACCACCGGGCGCGATATTCGTTTCGATTTGGGTCGCATCGAAGGTTACCGTAACTTTTGCAACAAAATCTGGAATGCGACACGTTATGTGCTGCAAAACACCGAAGACCAAGATTGTAGCGTCGGTGAAACGTCGCTAGCAGATCAGTGGATTCTGGCTCGCTTACAACAGGTTGTGGCTGATACTACCCAGCACATTGAATGTTACCGATTTGACTTGGTATCCCGAGACCTATATGAATTTGTCTGGAATGACTACTGCGACTGGTATATCGAATTATCAAAACCCGTGCTTTATTCCGACAACTATAGCCCGGCACAAAAGACAGCTGCGCGACATACATTAGTTAACGTACTCGAATCCATCCTGCGATTACTGCACCCAATCATGCCCTATATCACTGAAGAATTATGGCAACGAGTAGCGCCCATAGCAAAGATCGATGAAGAGACCATCATGCTATGTCAATACCCAAAGTCAGATGCCAGTCTAATCAATAAAGCTGTCATTACTGACCTTGAATGGGTTAAACAATTTATTATGGGGGTGCGCCAAATTCGTTCTGAAATGGATATCAAGCCAGGAAAGCCATTGCCCGTATTATGCCAAAACGGCAGCGATCAAGATCAAACCAGACTCATGCAAAATCAAAATTTGCTAAAGTCACTTGCCAAGCTTGAATCAATTAGCTGGCTGAACGAAGGTGAGCCAGCAGCTGAATCAGCCACCTCAATCGTTGGCGACATGAGCCTACTCATTCCACTGGCTGGATTAATCGACAAGGATGTCGAGCTTGCAAGACTCAACAAAAATATTCAAAAATTTGAACAAGAAGCTAAGCGAATTGAATCAAAGCTAGGCAATGATGGTTTTGTTTCCAAAGCACCAGAGGCCGTTGTCAATAAAGAAAAAGAAAAGCTCAGCGAAGCTAAATCAGCTTTAGCCAGTTTTCAGGCTCAAGCCGATAAAATTAAATTATTGCCGTAGTTTTCTAATAGGCCACCGTTGGAGTAGAAACTATATGTTGCGATTGCATTATCGCAACATATAAATTCGTTAAGACCAAGTATCTAACGAAGACTAACAAACATGAGTCACATATTTATTACTTCAGTTTTGTCGGTTTAGTAAATCAATCCTACGGATCTATGGTAAACACCATATGTCGACCAATCGGGTTAAGATAAGCATTGAAATTCAATGTTGAAATGTCGCGACTTTTGAACCAATGTCTCAATATCAGCCTTTTCTATTTCATCACATAAACCGTTATCGTTTGCCTCTCGGCCTTACTCGTGCTTCTGGGTCGAAAAAATAAGCTATAATCATTCTAGTCACCTCAAAACAAGCTCCAAATGTCATATGAAAATAAATAATAAGTCTGTTGTGCAATATCACTACACATTGACCGACGAAACTGCAGCGCTACTGGAATCAACGTTAGGTGGTGAACCACCTGTTTACCTGCATGGAGCGGGTAACATCATCAGTGGCCTGGAAACAGCCATGGAAGGGAAAAGCAAAGGTGATAAGTTCTCTGTAACTCTGACGTCCGAGCAAGGTTTTGGACGGCACAAAGCTGGTCAGATAGAACGTATGTCGGTAAAGCACTTCCGCGGTGCAAAGAAGTGGAAGGTAGGCATGATAGCCACTATTGATGCAGATCACGGAGCGAAAAAGGTGACTATTGTAAAAATAGGCAAGTTCATGGCTGATGTTGATGTTAACCATCCTTATGCAGGCAAGACCTTAATTTTTGAAATTGAGATTGCAGATGTGCGTGCTGCAACCGATGAAGAATTAGCGCACAGGCATGTTCATGGACCAGGCGGGCATCACCATTAAATACATTATTAAAAGACTCATCTATATTTGACGCTAGATTTGAAGAATATTATCTGGACTCCAAAAGCGCCCAAAACTCTGCGGGTGCAGGTGTTTCAAATGTCAGCAACTGTTCAGTGCCCGGCTTAACGACACACAGCTGTAAAGCATGCAAACCCATTTGTTCACCCGCTTTACCATATCGTTGATCACCCACTACTGGATGTCCAAGCCATGCCAAATGAGCCCTTATTTGATGTTGGCGGCCCGTCTCTAGCTTTACCCTTAAAAGTGTTCTGCGCCCAACACTTCGTTCAGTCGTAAAATGTGTCACCGCATGCTTTGCATCTGGATGCTCACCAACATGCATTTGGTATATTGTTGAATCGAGACGTAATGGCTGATCAATCGTTGCCTGCTCAGGCTCTGGCCGACCTTCAACAATGGCAAGATAAGTTTTCTCTGCCTCATCCCAGTTATCCATTACCGCCTCACGCACCTCTTTCGACAGTGCAAACAACATAACACCTGAAGTTGCACGATCAATTCGATTCACTGGCCACAGCTTAATCGAATGGTTACTTCGACCTAGCTGCGCTCGCAATATGCCTAACGCATGCAGCTCACTATCCTCCCCAGAGCCTACCGACAATAAACCCGCAGGCTTATTGATAGCAACCAAATCATGATCTTCATAAAGAATATCGATCTGTGGTCGAGCGTTTGAGGGCCCCCGTGGCGCGGCTTCGACATTGACTTGATCATTTGGTAGTAATTCAAAACTATGGTGCGTTATTGGCTCTCCATTGACATGAACACAGCCACTTTTAAGGCGTTGCTTGACCGTACTCCTTGACCAGCCTTGCAGCTCTTCAAAGAGAAATGGAAGCAGTGTCGTGTTTGTCTTGACCTTTAATCTGTCTGACATAATAAATCGCCTTATGTGAACTCAATATTTCAAGCGGAGTATGGGAGCGTTAATCCGACTTGTAAATATAGTTTGACCCTCTCACCCCCAGTTATTTTAGAATTTGTTATTGACCTTGCACTAATTCACTTTAACGCTCTTACCTAGGTATCGAATCCTGTCGATTAAAAATGTAGTTTGAAATTTCGAGATTATCTAATACTGTTTTGGCCCCAAAGATTAGTTTTTAAAACGTTATTTTTAATGAATGATAAAGACCCATCAACCTGAAAAGGGCACTGCAAATGCACTACCCTTTTAACTAGCAGTACACATAATTTAAATTAAATCGAAACGGTCAAGATTCATCACTTTAGTCCATGCGGCTACAAAGTCTTTTGTAAAATGATCGTTTGCATCATCAGCAGCATAAACCTCAGAAAGCGAGCGGAGGATAGAGTTTGAACCGAAAACTAAATCGGCACGCGTGCCGGTCCATTTCACCTTGCCTGATAAACTGTCACGGCCTTCAAATACTTCTTGTAATTGATCAGTCGATTTCCACTCAATACCAATATCGAGAACATTCTTAAAAAAATCATTCGTCAGCGTACCTGGTTTGTTAGTGAATACACCATGCTTAGAGCCATCGGCATTCACATTTAAGCTGCGAAGGCCACCGACTAAAACAGTCATCTCTGGCGCGGTCAAGGTGAGCAGCTGTGCTTTATCCACTAACAGTGATTCGGTTGACCGCCTGTCTTTGGTGTTTTTAACATTACGAAAACCATCAAATGTAGGCTCAAGTACGTCGAAAGATTCCACATCGGTTTGCGCTTGTGACGCATCACCTCGACCTGATGTAAATGGCACCTTGACACCACTGGCTTGTTCAATCGCGGCACTACCACCCAGCACGATAAGATCGGCTAATGACACGTTACCGCTAAAATCACTTTGAATGCCTTCGAGCGCTGTTAATACATTGGCTAGTTGATCGGGGTTGTTTGCTTCCCAGTCTTTCTGAGGCGCTAAGCGAATACGAGCGCCATTGGCACCACCCCGTTTGTCTGAACCACGGAAAGTGGAAGCCGATGCCCAGGCGGTTGATATTAGCGCTTGCGCAGATAACCCTGAGCTTAAAATTATGCCCTTAAGGGTAGTAATATCTGCGTCACTCAGCGCACTGCCTGCAGGCACTGGGTCTTGCCAGATGAGCTCTTCAGTGGCGACTTCTTCACCCAGATAGCGAGCAATAGGCCCCATATCACGATGGGTTAATTTGTACCAGGCTCGTGCATAGGCGTCGGCAAACTCGTCAGGATTTTCATGGAAATGTTTTGAGATTTTGGCATATTCTGGGTCGAGTTTAAGCGCCATATCGGCAGTGGTCATCATCAGTGGTTCGGTGCGCGATGCATCATGGGCCGCTTTTGGTTGGTCAGCATTAGACGCTGCTGTTGGTGTCCACTGTACGTGGCCTGCTGCACTGGTTGTTTGTTCCCAGTCGTAGCCCAGTAGTACGTCAAAATAGCCCATGTCCCACTGAGTTGGATTAACCGTCCAGGCACCTTCAAAGCCAGCGGTGGTTGTATCGCCCCCTTTACCTGTGCCGTGTGAGTTGATCCACCCTAGGCCCATTTGGTCGATAGGTGCGCCTTCAGGTTCAACCCCTACTTTGTCTTCTGGTCCTGCACCATGGCCTTTACCAAAGGTGTGTCCCCCGGCTGTTAACGCAACTGTTTCATAATCATTCATCGCCATGCGGGCAAAGGTATCACGAATATCGAAGGCTGACTTGAGTGGATCAGGCACACCGTTTGGTCCTTCTGGATTGACATAAATTAAACCCATTTGTACTGCAGCTAATGGTGTTGCTAATTCTCGATCACCGCTATAACGTTTATCATCAAGCATTTCAGTTTCAGGGCCCCAATAAATATCTTCTTCAGGTTCCCAAACATCGGCACGCCCGCCTCCAAAACCAAAGGTTTTGAATCCCATCGATTCCATTGCGACATTACCCGCCAAAATCATCAGGTCTGCCCAGGAAATTTTTCGGCCATATTTTTGCTTAACAGGCCACAGTAATCGGCGCGCTTTATCCAGGTTGCCATTGTCTGGCCAACTATTAAGGGGTGCGAAACGCTGAGAGCCAGTTGAAGCCCCGCCGCGACCATCATAGGTTCGATAAGTACCCGAACTATGCCAGGCCATACGAACAAAAAGACCGCCGTAGTGGCCATAATCTGCTGGCCACCAATCTTGAGAGCTAGTCATTAAGACTGTCAGATCTTTTTTAAGGGCTTTCAAGTCCAGTTTTTTGAACTGTGCGGAATAATCAAAAGTAGCCCCCATTGGATTAACCAATGGGGAGTTTTGATTTAGAATTTTAAGATTCAGTTGTTCAGGCCACCAATGCTGATTGGCTGAACTACCCGTCGCTTGACTGGCATTATGCATAACGGGGCACTTGCCCATATCGAGTAATTCACTCATAACTATTTTTTCCTCTATCTATCTGATTAATCGATGATTAAAAATATTAATATGCAAGTTAATTCACCAACATCTTTTAAGCATAGTTCAGAATTAAATAAATAAAGTTTTATAATAGGTATATTCTATTATAAAACTTTATTGATACGATTTAGTTTATCTATTAAAAGTAATTATAGAGCCCTACAAGTCAATATAGTAAATTATCCAAATGGCTAGGATGTCCCTAATTCGTTCGCTTTTATTTACTGGTTTTTTAAATTTTTGTAAAACTGATGAGGAGCATTAGGTTTAATAAGAATGGGGTATTAGTCGTGTTGTTTATGAAAATATCAGTCGATTCTTGTGTCAAAGTGAAAACAACCAGAAAAAAAACTTGAATGTGCATAACAGGTTTCAAGCTTTGGCATCAACATCTTGTTTATCATGACGATGCCGTTTTATCTGTCATTCGAATGACTCTCAAATGACCTATTATTGTTTGGAGAAACTTCCAAAAAAAGCTCCAACCTCAAGACGGCAGGAAACAGGGAAAATAAGATTTATCGTATCAGCAAGACTTCCTCCCTAAAGATTTCATTCGTACAATGCCTTAAAAGTAAAACAAAAAAACGTGACTTAAAGCGACTTATTAGAGGAGCACACCGCGTACCAATTAATCGATTCAGTCATTGCGATCAATCTCTTGCACTAACCAATCTTCTCTAACATTTTGTAATACCACATGCCTAAAGCTAACATTTGCTGAACAGCCCAATCATTAACGGGTATCCTAATCTGTTTAAAGTCAGAAAAAATATCAAATGAATCTGTATTGCCATCAATTGCATTGGCCATAATTTCGCCAACAAAATGTGTTGTCGCAATACCATGACCAGAGTAACCCTGAGCATAATAGACATTTTGTGAAAGTTTGCCTAACTGAGGAATTCGGTTAATCACAATACCTGCCTTACCTGTCCATTCAAATTCAATGTCAATGCCCTTCAAACGGGGAAATGTTTTTTCAATCGCAGGGCGAAGTTCATCAGCCACTCGTTTCGAGTCACGGCCTGAGTAGTTAGTGCCGCCACCAAACATCAGCCTCTTATCGGCAGTAAGTCGGTAGTAATCAAGTACAAAACGACAATCGTAAACGGCAAGGTCATGGGGGTTAATTTTATCAGCAACTTCATCACCTAATGGAACAGTTACGAGATTACCCAGCGATGCAGGAAAAAGCATGCCTTTGAGTGGTTTACCCCCTAAGCGATGATAGGCATTACCCGCCAACAAGACAGTGTTAGCTACAACGCTACCATGTTTTGTCACCACTTTTGTTTGAACACCGTCAATAATATCGAGCACTTCGGTGTGTTCAAAAATTTGAGCACCTAGGCTCTCGGCTGCCCTGGCCTCACCAATACATAAATTCAGAGAATGCACGTGCATGTTACGTTGGTTCAGTAAGCCGCCGTGGTATATGTCGGTTTCTAAAATATCTGGAATTTCATTTGCAGACATAAGACGGACTTCGTCATTCATGCCTCTAGCGACAGCTTCGTCATAACTCGCTTGTAATTCAGTCATATGACTGGGTTTATAAGCGGCATGTAAATGGCCATGTTTTAAGTCACATTGAATGTCATATTTTTCGACTCGCTTTTTAATAATATCGTGTCCACGCCAGCGAAGACCCCAAACAAATTCCTCAGCTTGCGTTCCAATTTTACGTTTAAGTTGACGAATCATCGCCTGATCACCAGAGAGGCTACCGGTGATTTGTCCACCATTACGGCCTGTTGCACCCCAGCCAATTTTATTGGCTTCGATTAAAGCTACCTTATAGCCTTTTTCGGAGAGCTCTATAGCCGATGCAACACCAGTAAAACCACCACCAACGATAACGACATCGACCTCAATATTGCCAGCCAAAGCTTCGTAACTGGTGTCATTATTAATTGTTGCACTATAATACGAACGACAGCGAGGTTCAGATTGACCCTCTTGATGAGAATGAATGTTCATAGCAATTCGACCAAAAATAGGTGGCAATCAAACTTGAATAGCACTTTGATTCAAGGAGTGATCAATATATCGAACATTAACAAAGGAATAATCAGGCTACAAGTCATTATTGAGTCTGCTTTAAACACCCAAATTGATAGCCTAGGCTGTTTTGCAAAGACATCCAAACCTCCAAAATAAAATTTATTAAAGCACCGATTTAATAAATTTTATTTAGTCTGCACCAATTATGGTCGATTTTAATTCGTCGTTGACAACTATTTTAAATTAAGTAATTATTGGATCACTTCTGATCGATATATTGATCACACTTAAGAATAGTATTTGCGATATTAGATTAAATATTGTCGGTATCATTATGAATGAGGCGTTGAGATTAGGATGGAAGCATAATAAAAGGCATGATGCGAGAATATTATAGGGTCTCAGAAGCGTCGCCAAAAATTTTAACTAGCCCTTGTTAATGAATAAATCAATTCCTGCTATTTCAGTCAATAGTGTCGTTAAACATTACGCCAGCAATCCACCGATTGTAGCGCTTAACAACGTCACTATTGAGATCCAAGACAATGAATTTTTTACCCTGCTAGGTCCTTCTGGTTGTGGCAAGACTACTCTATTACGGCTCATCGCGGGGTTCGAGCAACCCACAGAGGGCGCTATCCTACTGTACGGTGATCATCTTGAGGGGCTCGACCCAAATGATAGGCCCGTTAATACGGTGTTCCAAAGTTATTCTCTTTTCCCGCACATGACCATTGCTGAAAACATTGGTTTTGGCCTTAAAATGAAAGGCCAGAGCAGCGATCAAATAGCGTTAGTCGTAAGGGACATGCTTGCGCTGGTAAAAATGGAAACATTTGGTAACCGAATGCCTAACCAGTTATCTGGTGGACAGCAACAGAGAATTGCATTGGTAAGAGCCTTGGCACCTAAACCTAAGGTTTTGCTGCTCGATGAACCACTTTCAGCCTTAGACTTAAAATTGCGTCAGGCTATGCGTCTAGAACTCAAACGACTTCAGAAGGAAACAGGAATCACCTTTGTTTTTGTGACCCACGATCAGGAGGAAGCAATGTGCATGAGCGACCGTGTTGCTGTCATGTCTCAAGGAGAGCTTCAACAGTTAGATTCTCCCCAGATGATCTATGAACGACCAAGAAACCGTTTTGTTGCAAACTTTATTGGTGATGTTAATTTAATCGACACCAAAGTTAGTTCTGAGAATCAAAACAGTTACGTATGCTCTCATAATAATATCGAATTCTCAGTCAATAAAACGTCACAACATCAGGTTGGTGATCAGGTCACACTGGCAATTCGCCCTGAAAAGTTCAGTCTTGTATCGAGTGCAGAGGGACTACTAAAAGGGACTGTGGTCGATTCTACTTACATGGGGACTGACACCTATTTAACTGTAAAAATTGATGATTCAACCGAACTGGAAGTTCGATGTCAAAACATAGACTTAGATCAACAATTGCCGACTATTGGTGAAACCGTTGGCCTCAGTGTGCCCAACGGTGCTGCCACTTTGCTTGAAGACTAGAAATTTAATAATGGAAATCAAACTACCAGCTAACCCTATTACCCGACGGTGGCTTGGACTTTCACCCGCACTAATAACCATTTTTATTTTTATGGTTCTGCCCATTGCCCTACTAGGAGTTTACTCATTTAAACCTGCAGACTCTTATGGTGGCGTAGAGGCCGGATTTAGTCTCGATGCTTGGATACAACTGTTTTTTGATCGTGATCTTGACGACACGCTAATTTTTGACTCCATATATCTTCAAATCATATGGCGTTCGGTTATGCTCGCGGCCATTGGCACCACGTTATCATTCCTCGTTGGATTTCCAGTCGCTTGGTATATTGTTCAACAACCACCCGAAAGACGCGATATTTTATTATTGCTAGTCACTATCCCATTTTGGACTAATTTACTGATCCGAGCTTACTCATGGATATTGATTTTAGGTAAAAACGGTATGATTGAACAGCCGCTTCTAGCAATGGGCCTAATCGATGATTCCCTCGAAATGATGTATGGCAATATGGCCATCGGAGTGGGTCTGGTTTATAGCTACATACCACTAATGATACTGCCTATCTACGCTAGCCTCGAAAAAATTGATTTTGGATTAGTCGAAGCGGCTCATGATTTATATGCTGATCGATGGGCTGTCATCCAACGCATTGTAATGCCGCTTTGCTTACCGGGTATTATTGCTGGTTGTATCCTAGTGTTTGTTCTTAGTTTAGGTGATTTTATTTCGCCGTCTATATTAGGTGGTGGTAAGAAGATGATGCTAAGTAACTTAATTCAATTTCAATTCTCTTCGGCTCGTAACTGGCCTTTTGGTGGTGCGTTAACAATGTTACTACTAATGTTAGTCGCCTTTGGCTCTTACTTTTACATCAAAGCATCGCGTAAAAGCGCCTATCTGGAGAAATAGAAATGGCGAGCAACATTGGTCGATCCAGCTCCAACACGAATAAAGGGAGAATTCCCTGGCTAAAATGGTGGGCCTGTATATTTTTCGTTTACCTTTATGGACCAATTGCCGTATTAATCGCTTTCTCGTTTAATGACAATCGTATCGCTCAAGTATGGACGGAATTTAGCACTAAGTGGTACGTCAAAGCATTCTCTAATGAAGCTATTCAAAACGCTATCATTAATAGTTTAATAGTGGCTGCTGTTGCCACAGTCTGTGCAACCTTGTTCGCTACTATGGCAGCTCTCATTCTTTCCAAAGGAATGTTCAAGGGTCAAACTTTGTGTTTAGGGATCATTAGCCTGCCATTACTAGTACCTGAAATAGCAACTGCAGTCGCAACACTTAGCTTCTTTGCAGCAATAAATTTTCCTTTAGGACTGACCTCTATTATTGTTGCGCACATTGTTTTTTGTATCCCATTTGCATTCATGCCAATTAGAGCGAGGCTGGCAGGTATGGATGAAACCCTGCAGGAAGCAGGAAGAGATCTATATGCCAATGATATAAAGGTACTCTGGCATATTGTTTTGCCACAACTAAAGCCAGGAATATTTGCGGGTGGAATTCTTGCATTTATTATCTCTATTGATGACTTTATAATTTCGTTGATGGTCGCAGGAGCTGGCGCCACAACCTTGCCATTGTATATTTATGGCATGATCCGTTTAGGTGTTTCACCTGAAATTAACGCAGTATCAACCGTCCTGTTTCTTGTATCACTGACACTGGTCGCGACTTACTGGTTTATATCGAAAAAAAATGAGGGGAGTAACTATGTTCACTAACGTAAAGAAAAAAGCTGGCATCATTGCAGCAGCAGCCTTGTTTAGTTCTGCGACATTCGCCGCCGAAGAACTAAACTTATACAACTGGGTAGACTATACACCGGACGATTTAATCGCCCAATTTGAAACAGAAACAGGGATTAAAGTTAATCTGGACACCTATGATTCAAACGAAACTCTTTTAGCCAAACTAAAGTCTGGCGCAACGGGTTACGATATTGTTGTGCCTAGTCAAAATTTTGTAACAATCATGATTTCTGAAGGCATGCTTGAAAAAGCAAACATCAAAGGTATGTCAAATTATAAAAATGTCGACAAGCGGTGGCAGAGCCCCCCCTGGGATCCGACTCAAGAATATACGATCCCTTACCAAATGGGCACCACTTCGTTTTCGATCAATATGGATGGCTACGATGGACCTGCTAACTCTTTAAAAGAGTTTTTTGAACCTAACGATTCAGTGTCAGGCAAAATTCAGGTTTTCAGAACCCCCGATGAAGTCATCCCATTAGCACTAATGTATCTTGGGCATGAGCAATGTAACGAAAACCCTAAAGACATGAAGGAAGTGCAGGCTTTACTGCTCAAACAAAAGCCACATGTAAAAGTTTATAACTCTGAAACTATGGTGGCTAATCTTGCCAGTGGTGAAATTATGGTTAGCAGCCAATGGGACGGTTACTCGATGAAAACTCGTTTACGAGATGGTGTAACACAGCTCAAATACGTTCATCCTAAGGAAGGTATTATTGGTTGGTTTGATAGTTTGGTAATCCCAAAAGGTGCTCCCAATAAAGCCAATGCAGAAAAATTTATGAACTTCATGATGGATGCTAAAAATGGTGCAAGCATATCTAATTTCAATCGTTATGCTTCACCTTTGGACGCGACTGCAATTGCCGCATTTATTGATCCTGAGCTGGGTAAAGCACCTGAAATTAATATTGACTCTAGTGTTCCCGTTCACTTCAGTGAAACCTGTAGTGGGAAATCAATTAAGTTATACGACAGAGTTTGGACCAAAGTTTTACTTTAACCATCACTGCAAGCATTACTGAAAACTTTTTCACCAGTAATGAGTACCTATTGCACCCAGACAGCTGGGTGCAATTTCTTAGGAGAAATCGGTGTCTGACAATGAACTCATTTACCTTAATGGTTTTGAAGCACTAACTGCCTTTAAAAATAAATCAATCTCACCCGTTGAACTCATGCAAGCTATGATTGCACGATCAGAGTCAATTGAACCTTATATCAATGCATTTACCGATAGTTATTTCGATCAAGCCATTGAGCAAGCCAAACTAGCTGAAAAACGTTATCAAAAAGGAACACAAAGACCACTCGAAGGTTTACCACTTGCCGTTAAAGATGAATTCAAATTAAAAGGGACGCGACGAACCAGTTCTTCTCTGGTTTACCAAAATCGAGTCGATGACGAAAACGATGTCATTATTGATCGACTTCTAGACTCCGGTGCCATATGTCATACTAAAACAACCACACCTGAATTTTGTTTGCTTGGTGCCTGTCACTCTCGTCTATGGGGTGTCACACGTAACCCTTGGAATCTCGATATGACTCCAGGAGGGTCCTCAGGAGGGTCCGGTGCTTCACTCGCAGCGGGTACTACCACGCTGGCAACTGGCACCGACATTGGTGGATCCATCCGAATTCCAGCCGCTCAATGTGGCATCGTTGGATACAAACCACCCTATGGTCGCAACCCTGAGATGCCAGTATTCAATTTAGATTTTTATAGCCACTCCGGACCCATGGCTCGAAGTGTTGCCGATACAGCAATGATGCAAAATGTTATTTCGGGCCCACATAATAAAGATATTGCTTCATTGCGTGACACCGTTCACATTGACCATAAACCAGTCGATAGTTTAAAAGGTTGGAAAGTAGCCTATTCTATGGACCTTGGTTTTTTCGAAGTGGATGAAAGCGTCCGCCGAAATACTGAACAAGCTCTTGAAATTTTTCGGCAGTTAGGCGCAACAGTAGTTGAAGTTAAAATAGGCTGGGATCAATCTATTATCGATGCAGTGCATCACTATTGGGCTCATGGATGGGCTTCAACAATTGCCAGCCTGCTTGAAACAAATCGTGACGATTTAACCGACTATTCTAAATGGTTTCTCGAAAATGCGTTGAGTTCAACCCAGCAAGATTTCATAGATTCGATCAAAACCACAGTGAAAATGTATGACGAATTTGGACCACTGTTGGACCAATATGATTTATTCATTTGTCCAACCCTTGCAACTAGTGGTGTGCCTGCTGAGTTTTCTTGGCCAGCCAGCGACATAGAAATTAACAATACCATCAAGCGACTGGACGAAGAGCATTGGTCGATGACCTACCCATTTAACATGTTAAGCCGTTGTCCAGTCATTTCGATGCCTAGCGGACTAACATCGAACGGCGTGCCTAGTGGCATTCAAATAGTAGCCAGAACTTTTGATGATCAACGCGTATTCACAGGTGCACTGGCCTATGAGCAAGCATTTGATAAACCGCCATGGCAGCTGGATAAAAAAATTCAAATGAATAAAAATTTATAAAAATACGATTAAACATAATATTGAGAGGTGAATTATGCTTTCTGTGTATAGTGAAAAACATGCTTTACGAAATTCAAAAACCGAACTTTCTGGCGGCCAATTAGTACCACCTTATGAGTGCCCAGTGCGAGCAGAATATATTCTCGAACGTTTAAAAGCTGAAAAAATTGGTGAAATCATTGTACCAAAAGAATTTGGACTTGATCCAATAACTCGTATTCACGATAAAGATTTCCTTATTTTTTTAGAGCAATGCTGGAGTGATTGGGTTGCAACTGGTTATAAGGGAGAGGCCATCCCAACGGTTTGGCCTTCTCGGACTATGTCGAGCATGCACATTCCCAATCATATAGAGGGTCGAATGGGTTATTACGCATTAGCGGGTGAAACATCAATCTCTAACGGTACTTGGGAAGCCGCCCGTGCCAGTGCAAACGTTGCACTGACAGCACAGGAAACAATTAAAAATGGCGCTAAAGATGCTTTTGCATTGTGTCGCCCACCGGGTCATCACGCAGCTAGCGATATGTACGGAGGCTATTGCTTTATCAATAATGCAGCCGTTGCAGCCCAGGCATTTATCGACCAAGGTGCAAGTCGAGTAGCAATACTGGATGTAGACTTCCATCACGGCAATGGCACTCAAGATATCTTCTATAATCGATCTGATGTGATGTTTTTATCCTTACATGGCGACCCAAAAGAAGCCTTTCCTCACTTCCTAGGCTACGACGACGAAAAGGGTGCGGGTGAGGGCGAAGGGTTCAATTTTAACTATCCAATGGAACCCAATACCAATTATAAAACTTGGGGTAGTGCTCTAGATCAAGCTTGTAAAAAAATTACGAACTACTCACCTGACGCTTTAGTTATTTCGCTTGGGGTTGACACGTTCGAACATGACCCAATTTCTTTTTTTAAATTGCAATGTGACGATTTTAAACGCTATGGCGCCAAGATAGGCCAACTTAAACTTCCCACTTTATTTATTATGGAAGGGGGATATGCAGTAGAAGAAATTGGTATCAATGCGGTTAATGTATTACAAGGTTACGAAGGCTACTAAAATGCTAAACCATTAAATAAATGAATAAAATTAATGACTGCAATTAATGTCGGTGAACGGTTAAAAGAACTTAGGAAGCGTAATGGCATATCCCAACGCGAATTGAGCCGGCGAGCTGGTGTGCCTAATAGTGCAATATCTGTAATCGAAAATAATAAAGTTAGCCCCTCGGTAGATTCATTAACCCGTGTGTTGAATGGTTTTCCAATGACAATAATTGAGTTTTTCTCTGACAACAAAAGCGTTGAGGAAAAGTTTTATTACAAAAAAGATGAGCTGATTAAAATGTCAGATGGCAGCATGTCTTTTAGCATGGTGGGTGCCGATCGAAAAGATCGAAAAATTCGCTTTCTCTATGAACACTATCCTGCTGGCGGTGATACGGGTGAAAACTTAATTAGCCATAATGGCGAAGAAGTCGGTATCGTAGTTCGTGGCCGTATGGAAATAACAATTGGAGATAGAGTTCAGTTACTTGAAACTGGTGACAGTTTTTATATCGACACCAGAATCCCTCATCGCTTCCGTAATATTGACCAAGAGGAATGTGAAGTGGTCACCGCTGCCACTCCCCCAAACTTCTAACATTCAGAAACATTACAAAAAATTAATACTTCAATTGTGCTACTTCACGACGAAATGGCAAATCATCGCCAATATCAGGCATATCTAATTCGCGTGCGTATCGATGGCCGGCATATGTTGCCCAAGCAATAGGCGCTGGCGACTCAGCATCACCAATCAATTTAATTGACTGAACTCCATGACTTGCCCACTCGCCCTCGCGTGTAATTAACTCGTTCCATAACGCATCATTGCCAACTCGTGATGTGACCATAGTGACAGCTGATGCTTGAAGATATTGCTTTTGTCCAGAATAAACGCACTCAGTAACCACTTGCCCGTTCGCAATTTCTGTCACACTACGGTTCAACACGATTTCAATCCCTAAATTAACAAGCTTGCGATGAATCGTTGCTTGTTCCAAGGTATTGTTAGTCCATTCTGATACATAAGCTGCAGGTGTCACGAGAGTAACGGTTGCACCATTATTCACTAATAACTCGGCTATGACGCCACCCATGTAATAATGATCGTCATCAAACAAAACAACATGGCCTTTGGGTTGATTACCTGTCATTAAGTCGTCCGGGGTATAAACCGGCAAAGACTGGTCATTGGGCATCGGTTTCAGATGCACTCGCGCGACGCCATCATTTCTCCAGCTAGAGCCTGTTGCCAAGACAACATGCTCAAAACCAAATTCGAGGATATCGTCTGCACTCAGATTATTATCCCGATAAACAGTTACATTTTGCATCTGACTAATTTGATATTCCCTATAGTCGGCGACTCGTCCCCATGCCGCTAGACCCGGCAATAACCTTTCCTTCGCCACTCGACCGCCTATCGCTGTGCTGGCTTCGGCAAGCACGACCTGGTAACCACGTAAGCCCAGTGCTCGTGTCGCTTCCAAACCAGCAGGCCCTGCGCCAACGACTAGTACTGAATCACTGTCACCCTTCGTTTGCATCGTTTCTGGATGCCAGCCTTTTCGCCATTCTTCCATAAACGTTGGATTTTGTGTGCAGCGTGATATAGACATGGTCATATCGCCAGTCACACAAATATTGCAACCAATGCATTCTCGAATATCTTCAACGCGGCCTTCATCAATTTTTCTAGGTAAAAACGGATCCGCAATAGAAGGTCGTGCACAGCCTATGAAATCGAGAATGCCAGATTTAATTTGCTTTACCATCACATCAGGAGAAGTAAAACGTCCTACACCAACGACTGGTTTACTGGTGAGTGATTTAAAACCCTCGACTAGTGATTGCTGTGCGCCCTCTTCCTTAAAACGTGATGTAGCCGAACAGTCCTCCCAGCTCCCGTGCGCGAGATCCCATATATCAGGTAGATCAGAATGCATGGCCACCATGTCACGCACTTCGTTATTGCCAAAGCCTAGGTCGCCCACAATTTCATCAAGAGAGATCCTTAAGGCAATCGCACAGCTGTCGCCGATGACCTCCTTGCCTTCTTCAACTAATTCTCGCATTAAGCGCGATCGATTTTCCAAGCTGCCACCATATTCGTCAGTCCGATGATTGGTTGCTGTCGATAGAAAATGCTGAATAATGCCAAAACCATGGGCACCATAAAGACACACTAAATCGTAACCAGAGGTCTTAGCTCTCTTAAATGCATTACGATGCCAGCGTCGCAAATCGCGAATATCCCGTTTAGTCATTGCTCTTGCACTGACAGGGTCATTAGTAAAGGTTCGTATCGGCATCGCCGTCGGCGCACGCGGTACTTCTTTAGAATATAAATTAGGACCGTTTACACCTGAATAGGCCAGTTCGATACCTGCCAGTGCACCATATTCATGCATTGAATCGGACATTTTTGCGAGCATCGGTATGTCGTCATCATCCCAAAGGCGTAATTCAATAAAAGGTGTAATTTCTGACGTGTGATGCAGCTCGGCCTGTTCAGTGAATATTACTCCCCAACCACCTTCAGACTTCACTCGACGCATTTCAGCTACTGCCGAAGGGTCACGATAACCACCACCGTTGCAGTGTGGTACTTGGTAGAACCGATTCTTTGCCGTTAGTGGGCCAATCTTGACGGGCTCGAATAATATGTCGTAACGTGGATCTCTACTCATGCAATTGACTCCTGGAGCGTCATAGCGTGGCCATACCGGGAATATGATTTGAGCTAATTTGTTCGATGCAATAGGTATTAAAACTATCGACTGCCATCGTCTTTCTTATTTTTTCGAGCACGGCTATACCCAAAGTAAGGCTTGGATACTCACCCAATAAAGGTACATATGACAGCCCACTGCCATCTAGTGATCTTTTGTTTAGTGGCCGTACGTTGGCGAGGCTATAGCCATAGCCATTAGCAACTAAACCTCGTTGCACATCAATATGTTTAGTTCTGGCATGAATAATGGGCTTTACATTGTCCAAAGAAAACAACGACATGAAGTAGGCATCACTCAATGGTAGATCGAGTAAAATAAATTTTTCCTCAGCAAGCTCCATCAGTTTTACAGCTTTCTTATTAGACAGCGGATGGTCCTCAGCTAACAATGCATAAGGCTTCAATTCAACCAGTGGAGTGAAGCTAATATCGCTATCGAGTTGAAGGTCATAGGTTAGTGCTAGATCAATTGAACCCTTTTTAAGGCTACTTAAGAGTTCAGCCTGATTATCTTCGCTGACGTTAACATCAACACCAGGAAACGATTGCATAAAACCGTGACACAATTCTGGCGTTACAATAGGTGCCAGAGGTGTGAAACAACCAATATTAATTGAACCAAATATCTGGTCAGATAATTTTCCCGCAAAACTTTTGAGCTCACTCGCATCCTGCAACAATCGTTTTGACTGCGCCATAATTTGATTGCCAGCCGTTGTCAAACTCATCCCCTGTGCATGATGTCGAATAAATAACTGGAGTTCAAAAATATCTTCTAGATGCGTTATTGCATTTGAAATCGAAGGTTGAGAAACATGAATTTTTTCAGCCGCCTTCAGAATGCTACCTGCCTCACCCGCAGCAACAAAATAAGATAATTGTTTTAGTGTGAATTTCACAGGATATTAAGCGAATAGATGCTAATCAGAGATTGTAGAGGCAGCAGGAATAACAGCAATAACGTCAATTTCCATTAACCATTCTGCCTGACCCAAACCCGCGACAACGATACCTGTAGAAATGGGGAACACGCCCTTTAACCATTGCCCCACTACTCGATAGACGGGTTCCCGATATCTTGGATCCGTAATATAGGTTGTGGTCTTAACAATATGGCTGAGGTCACTACCTGATTCTTCAAGTAGCTGTTTAACGTTTTTCATCGCTTGTTCAGCCTGTGCTGCCGCATCTCCAAGCCCAATCAAATTACCCTCAAAATCACTTCCAATCTGGCCTCTAACATAAACGGTATTACCCGCCACAACGGCCTGACACAAATCATTGTTGAGTGATTGATTGGGATAAGTATCCTTGGTATTAAACATACGGATACGTTTGTGTGTAACCGGTTTGATCATGGTTGAACCTGATTGATTGATTTATGTTCTAACTATGTCCTGATCTTTGACATATGTAAATTAGTATTTACTACCCTCTTGGCTCAACTTTTATAAAGCAGGTAGATTTTAAACTTTTGCCGCCAGTATTGACTAGAACTATTCCTTTGTAGTGGTCAGCCTCTGAATTAAATTTATTAATGCAATTGATCAGTTAATAATATTTTACCCATGCAGTCATTCCTCGTAGGATATTTATTATTTGGTTTAGGCGACTAACCATAGTTTAGTCGAAGATTAGATTTCACTGTTTGGCTCTTAAAAAGATAGTTAAACCTATAAAGGACTACAAAAATGACAACCGAAAAAATTGATACTCTAGTTGTTGGTGCCGGCCAAGCAGGCGTGGCTATGAGTGAGCACTTGAGTAGTCACGGCGTGCCTCACTTGGTTCTAGAACGTCATCGAATTGCAGAAAAATGGCGGACAGGAAGATGGGATTCACTTGTGGCCAATGGTCCTGCTTGGCATGATCGCTTTCCTAATATGGAATTTGAGGACATTGATTCAGACACTTTTGCTACCAAGGAACGCGTTGCAGATTACTTTAATGACTATGCTAAAAAGTTTAATGCCCCCATCCGGACCGGCGTAGATGTAACTAAGGTTACGGCGAATATTGGCAGCACAGGTTTTACAGTTGAAACCTCTGAAGGCATCATTGAGGCTAACCGCGTGATAGCGGCAACAGGCCCTTTTCAAACACCGGTTATTCCTTCAATTGCACCTAATATCGATAGTATTAAACAAATACACTCTTGTGATTACCGCAATCCAAATCAATTGCCAGATGGTGGTGTTTTGGTAATTGGAGCCGGTTCATCTGGCGTCCAGATTGCGGATGAATTACAACGCTCAGGTAAACCAGTTTGCTTATCGGTTGGATCACACGGTCGACCGCCCAGAACTTACCGTGGGCGTGATTTTGTCTGGTGGTTGGGCGTTCTTGGTGAGTGGGATACTGATGCAATAAAACCAGGTATGGAACACGTTACCATTGCCGTCAGTGGAGCTTATGGTGGACAGGCAATTGACTTTCGTCGTCTGGCAAGTCAAGGCATAACACTCGTTGGTCTGACGAAATCATTCAACGGCAGTGAAGTGACTTTTCACTCAGACCTTCAAGACAATATTAGGCAAGGTGACGAACACTACCTTGGCTCACTAGATATGGCTGATGCGTATATTATCCGCAACGGTCTAGATTTTCCGGAAGAGCCTGCGGCACGCAATATGTTTTCCGATCCGGATTGTTTAACCCACCCTATTTTGGAGCTAGACCTTATCAAGGCTGGCATTACTACTATTATCTGGGCCACTGGATATAAAGTTGATTATAACTGGCTAAAAGTTGAGGCTTTCGATGATAAGGGCCAGCCAAAGCATCAGCGTGGTGTGGCGACCGAACCTGGCATCTATTTCCTTGGGCTGCCTTGGTTATCGCGTCGTGGATCCTCTTTCATATGGGGAGTCTGGCATGACGCAAAACATATAGCTGATCATATTGCAACACAGAGAGCCTATCTCGCTTACCCGATGTCCAGATAACGATTTATAATACTTTAGAAATACTAACTTATTTTAATTAATTTCCTCTTCGTTTGATGCATTAAAAAAATTAACGATTAGAAAGAGATACTCAGCTTGACTAAAATAATTCAAACTACCTGTCATTCCAGTAAGTAAAGGGTTAAGCATTTGCAGCTAACCAAGCTCACATTAATATAATGCATGTTATTCTTTATTAAAGACGTTAATTTTAAGAGGTACTGACCATGACTATTTCCATTGCAGCCTGGGATCAACAAACTGGACAGTTTGGTGCCGCTATAGCTTCATCTAGTATTAGTGTCAGTAGTCGCTGTCTTCATTGGCGTCCCAATGTCGGCATAGCGCTCAGTCAGAACATTACCGATCCCCGTCTGGGTCAGCGCATGCTTAGCTTGTTAGCTGATGGTGTGACCACTACCAACGCGGTAAATGCGGCGGTTACCAGCACCCCATACGCGCAATATCGTCAGTTAGCACTGATTAACAACACAGGCGAAACCGGACTGTTTACCGGTGATCAAGTGCTTGGTTGTTTTTCATCCGCGCAAGGTAAGCACTGTGTGGCGGCCGGAAACTTGCTCTCGAATGAGAATGTTCCAACCGCAATGATTTCCAGCTTCGAGCAATCGAGCGATTCATTCGGCCAACGCATTTTAAATGCACTTTGTGCTGGTGTCGTTGCCGGAGGTGAAGCCGGACCATTGCATTCTGCGGGTTTACTGATTGGTGCTGATGTGTCCTGGCCAATTGCTGAATTACGGATCGACTGGGATGAAGATCCAATTGCAAAAATAACGGCAGGTTGGGCGGTGTATGAACCCCAAATTGATGACTATATTACGCGGGCATTTGACCCTAGCGAAGCCCCTTCTTACGGCGTACCAGGAGATCTTTGATGCAACCTACTTCCCGGCGAATGAATAGTGAACAGTTGCTGTCCAAATTAATTGCTTTTGATACCACTAGCACAACCTCTAATCTTGAACTCATCGACTACATTCGTAATTACCTAGATGATTATTCAATCAAATCACTGTTGATACCCAATGTTGACAATACCTGTGCCAATCTTTACGCAACCATTGGGCCTGACGATATTGGTGGCGTTATGCTGTCCGGACATAGTGATGTCGTTCCTACCCGTGGACAGCACTGGAATAGTGACCCGTATCAGATTAAATCAGACGATAATGCCTTTTATGGCCGTGGTGCCTGTGACATGAAGGGTTTCATTGCTTGTGCACTGGCGAGTGTGCCACAGATGGTCGATCTTAAACTAAAAACACCGATTCATTTGGCATTCTCATACGATGAGGAAATTGGTTGCGTTGGTGTTAAGAAATTAATTAATGTAATGGAAGATTTTGAAATCAAACCACGTATTGGCTTAATCGGTGAGCCAACTGATATGAAAATGATTATAGGTCATAAAGGTAAAGCTGCCTTCAAAGTTATATTGACCGGCTCGTCCTGCCATTCGGCTTATATTACGAATGGTGTTAATGCCGTCGAATATGCAGCTGAACTGGTGTCATTTATTCGTAAGATGAACCTTAAAATGCAACAACAAACCTTAGATAATAGCTATAGCGTTCCACATTCAACTTTTCATGTGGGGAACATCAGCGGTGGGACGGCGCTTAATATCGTCCCTAAAAGTTGTCAGTTTGAATTTGAAATTCGAAATCTGCCGCAACAAAATCTCGACAGCTTGATACATGACGTTAAACATTATGCTAAGGATGTTTTGCTGGCTGATATGAGAACTAAATACGAGCATTGTGACATTCAGTTTGAATCCATCGCAAGTTACCCTGGGCTAGATACAGTCATTAATTCTGCTGTGATTGACTACACACGATTGATCAACCCTGTGGATGAAATGGGCGACAATGTTAGCTTTGGCACCGAGGCTGGATTATTTGATCAGCAATTAGGCATCAATAGTGTTGTCTGTGGTCCTGGCAGTATTGATCAAGCTCATAAACCTGACGAATTTGTTTCGAGGTCTCAGATGCAAATTTGTGATCAGATGATGACCAATCTTGTTACTCGATGCACTGATTCATTTCCCTATGCTTAGAAAGTTGTGTTTTTAAGAAAATTAGTAAATAAATATCGTCGTTCAGGAGTAGGACGCTTAGCATATTAGATTAGTGCAGAAACAAGTCTATCAATCACAGGTTGTTGGTAATATCTGATTAATTTTTCCCGTTAAATAGTATGCCATCAAGCCTAACCATTCGTGACTGACGCCGTTTAAACTAGCAGCGTGGTCTGCCAAATTAAAGTTAACATTGAATAGGGTTTCTGGATTAGAGACATGATCAACAGGGTAAGGAATAACTGGCCAATTTTGTTGGCAAAATAGACCAACGGATCGTGGCATATGAAAAGCCGTTGTGATGACTACCCAGTTCTCATCCGGCTGGGGATTTAATAGTTTTTTACTGTATTGAATATTTTCAGCCGTATTACGTGCCCGGTCTTCAATGATTAATCGAGAGTCCGATATACCGTGATCTGCAAAATATTGACGAACAAACTTAGCCTCGGTTGGCTGATTATCTTTAATGGAGGCACTACCGCCTGAAAATATTAACTTTGCTTCTGGGTAGTTTTTTGCGAGTTGTATAAATGTCGTTAGACGTTCGTGATGCTGGTTTGTTTCCAGTTGTTGCCAATAGTGGCTTTTTGATGGTGATATCGATCCACCCAATACAATAATACCGTTCAACGTTTTCGGTAATTTTGGGTTATGCTGAAACCTTGTTTCGAGCGGGTAATACAACCAGGATCCAATTGGAAACAAAGCAACTACCCAAATAACGAGAAGCATTACACACAGAATTTTTCGAACATGATGTCGATAACGCGTAAATAGCAATAGGATACAAATACTCAGTAGGTATAGGTACAAATGAATGGGGGAAATCAAAAACCAGATAATTTTTGAGCTGTAAAAAAACAAATCATTCATACAAATCGGTTCCTACAATCTACTCTGCATTGAGGTAGAAGCCTTTGGGTTCAATATTGAAGTCACATGAAGGAAGTCTGAAGCCTATTACGCCCTGCAAATTTATTAAATTTATTGCCAACTTTCAAAATTGAATCGATGGTTGGACTCTGCGGGATTAAATATTTGGTACTTTCTATCTTTGTTTTAACTCATTCTTTATTAATTAATCTATAGTGATTAATTCCTTTCGAAGTACGGTGTCTAGACGACTTGGCATCAGCCGATTTCAAATCAGGCCAATCTGATAAAGCCATAAAACCTGACAATTACATCTTACGCCAATTTTCTCATCATCACTTAACCTTCGATCACAAAAGGTAACACAATACAGCCCGTCCTTGAGCTGATTGTTAGCAAGAGAATTTTTAGCCTATATAACGAAAAAATCTAGTCAGCCTGGCGACGTAAAAAAGCCGGGATTTCCAGATATTCCATACTTTCCTTGTCGTGTGGCATTTCAATTGAGTCTCCTGAAACCTTTTGCCGAATAGCCGTAGGCTTATCTAATTTTTTATAATCAATTTGACCGTCTAGTTCGGGTTTAATTGATGTAACTGAAGGTGTATCCATTTGTTCTGACATTCTGCCAAGACCAGTAGCAACCATAGTTACGCGTATTTCACCTTCTGGCATGTTTGCATCTAGCGAAGTTCCGACAACCACATTGGCATCATCTGAAGCCAGTTCAGTAATGGTTCGGCTGACGTCATCAAACTCACCGATTGACATATCCAGCCCTGCTGTAACGTTAACTAAAATGCCCTGAGCACCAGAGATATTAACGTCTTCTAGCAAAGGAGATGAAATTGCCATTGTTGCTGCTTTAATAGCTCGATCTTCGCCTGTAGCCGATCCTGTACCCATCATTGCCATGCCCATTTCTGACATAACAGTTCGAACATCAGCGAAATCAACGTTAATTAATCCGGGCAGCGTCATTAGTTCAGCTATACCCTGAACAGCACCACGGAGCACATCATTTGCCTTCATGAACACTTCCATGACCGTCGTATCCTTGCCTAATACCACCTTTAGCTTGTCGTTTGGTATGGTAATTAAAGAATCAACAACACTGGATAATTCTCTGATTCCAGCTTCTGCTTGCTCCATTCGTTTCTTTCGCTCAAAACCAAACGGTTTAGTAACCACTGCTACCGTTAATATACCCATTTCTTTCGCAATTTGAGCAATAACGGGTGCTGCACCCGTTCCTGTTCCACCACCCATGCCTGCGGTGATGAAAAGCATATTAGTGCCTTCAATCGCTTCTTGTATACGTTCACGATCTTCTAGTGCGGCCTGACGACCAATCCCAGGATCTGCACCAGCCCCTAAGCCTTTGGTTATGCTGGAACCAATTTGCATGGTCGATTTATTTTCCATTTTGTTTAATGCCTGCACGTCAGTATTCAGACATAGGTACTCAACGCCCTCAATACCTGCAGTGACCATGTGCTGGACAGCATTACCGCCACCACCACCAACACCAATTACTTTAATGACAGGATCTTTCGAGTGTGTATCCATTAATTCAAACATTGTAGTTCTCCTCTTGCTATTGCTTTTGCTAAGTTAAAAATTGCCCTGAAACCAGCTTTTCATTTTTATCCAAATGCTGTCTTCAGACGTATCGTCTAGTTTAAAACTAGACAAGCCAGATTGCTGTCTGTTTCCAAACAGAAGCAGTCCAACACCCGTGGCATGTATTGGGTTTCTCACAACGTCAACTAACCCTGATACATGTTGTGGATAGCCTAATCGGACCGGCATATGGAAAATCTCCTCTGCCAGTTCGATAACGCCTTCCATCTTAGAACTACCACCAGTCAACACTAGACCAGCGGCACATATTTCTTCAAAACCACTTCGCCGAAGCTCCGCATGAACTAGGTTCAATAACTCTTCGTAACGTGGCTCAACTACTTCTGCCAGTGTTTGGCGCGCGAGTCTTCGTGGCTCTCTGTCCCCTACGCTTGGCACTTCGATTGTTTCATCTTTAGTGGCAAGTTGGCGTAATGCACAGGCGTATTTAATTTTGATGTCATTGGCATATTGAGTGGGAGTCCGAAGGGCAACAGCAATGTCGTTTGTGACTTGATCACCCGCTATCGGGATTACTGCCGTATGGCGTATAGCGCCTTCAGAGAACACAGCAATATCAGTCGTTCCCCCACCAATATCAACCAAACAAACACCCAGCTCCTTTTCATCATCCGTTAAGACAGACGCGCTTGATGCAAGTTGCTCTAAAATAATATCGTCTACCTCCAAACCACAGCGACGTACACATTTAATAATGTTTTGTGCAGCGCTCATTGCACCCGTCACTAAATGAACTTTGGCTTCAAGTCTTACACCTGACATACTAATCGGATCACGAATACCTTCTGAACTATCAATGATGAACTCCTGCGGCAACACGTGCAGGATCCGTTGATCAGCGGGTATGGCAACGGCTTTTGCGGCATCAATGACTCGTGCTACATCTGCGGCAGTGACTTCTTTGTCTTTAATCGCAACAATTCCATGTGAATTAATACTTCGAACATGGCTACCGGCAATGCCTGCATAAACTGACCGAATTTGGCAACCTGCCATTAATTCAGCTTCTTCAACCGCACGCTGAATAGATTGCACAGTTGACTCAATATTAACCACAACCCCTTTTTTTAAACCTCGTGAAGGCTGTGTACCAATACCGATAATATCAATTCCACCTTCTGCTGTGATTTCACCAACAATTGCAACCACTTTGGATGTACCAATATCGAGTCCAACAATTAAATTATTAGTGCCTTTCTTAGACATTATTATTTCTCCACAAAGATGCTTCGTCTCTGTCAATCAACGCTTCTTTTTTCCAGGCAATGGTAAAGCCATTGCTATAGCGTAAATCGAGTTGCTGAATCTCGTTACGTCTGGGTCTTATTTGCTGGGCGTAAATAGAGACCAGCCTTTCTATTTTACTATCTACATTGTCTCTACCAACTTTAATCTTAAATCCATTTGTCAAATCGATGTTGACTGCACCACGGCTATCAATATTAACCTGACTAATTGTTTCATCTAGTAATCGAAACTGCTTTGAAAAAGCATAGTACTGTTGTAGTACATACCTTGGTTCAACACTAGAACCATAAATTTTTGGCAAACTCTTAAATTCTTTTGTATTCGCTGCAAATACTTCTGCCTTGTCACTTAATAAATGATCATTATCCCAACGTGCCAATGGTTTTTTCTCAACAATTTGAATCATCACCCGATCAGGCCAAAGTCTTCTAATAGAAACTGACTCTGCCCAAGGTTTATCCCTCAAACTATTTCTAACATTTTGTATATCAAGTGAAAAAAAGCCCTCACCAACAAAAGGTCGTAATGCCTTCTCTATTTCCTGTTGATCTATATGCTTAAATACGCCTGATAACTGAATAGTCTTGATTGGCAAGAAAGTGTGGTTTTGAACTAAATATGAAATACCGCCAAACACGGGTACGATCACTAAAATCCAAGTGTAGATAGCACGCCATTTGAAACCGAAATTACTGCCTGTCTTTTTCTTTTGTGCCTGCTTACTGTTTTTAGAAAAGCTAAACAAGGTTTTCTCCTTTCAACGACAACTCCAGAATTTTTAATACAAGTTCTGACATATTCAGTCCAGCCTGTTTAGCGGCCATCGGAACCAAACTATGGTCAGTCATACCAGGCACCGTATTAATTTCAATAATAAATGGTTGAGCATTCTCATCCAGCATAATATCAACACGACCCCAATGCTTAGCACCTGTTACTTTAATTGTTTCAGTGACTAATTTATTAATGATTGATGCTGTTTCTTCATTTAACCCACAAGGACAGGTATAAATAGTGTCGTCAGAAAAATACTTGGCTTCATAATCATAAAATTTACGAGGTGTCTCTAATTTGATTAATGGTAAAACCTGGTCACCTAAAAACCCTGCCGTATACTCAGGCCCTATTATATACTTTTCAACAAAAACTGCGCCAAACTGCTTAGCTTTTTTATACGCAGGCATAAGTTCTTCAGCCTTTGTCACAGCCGTCATCCCAATGCTTGACCCCTCCAAATTTGGCTTGACAAATACAGGCAAACCTAATTCATTTAATGATTTTTTACAGTCTTCTTCACTGTTAATCACCTGAAAATCAGGCGTTGGTAACCCACTACCACGTAATACACGCTTTGTAAGTAATTTGTTCATTGCAAGCGCAGATGCTCCGACATCGCTACCCGTATACTTGATTCCAAGCAAGTCCATTACTGCCTGCAATTGACCATCTTCACCACCACGACCATGTAGAACATTAAAAACTCTGTCAGCTTTTAACGTTTGCAATTGTTCGATCGCATTTCCCCTGATATCTAGCTTAAAGGCATCAACACCCGTATCCACTAATGCTTGATGAACAGCATTACCACTCATTAGTGATATTTCTCGTTCAGCAGAAGTCCCGCCCATCAAAACAGCCACTCGACCAACCTGTTTGATGGATTTTTTTGATGGCTTCAAACTTTCAAAATTCATAATTCATCCCCTAGTACTCGCATTTCAGTTTCAAGGTTTATGTCAAATTTTTTTTTAACTGTGTCTTGAATTAATGCCACTAAGCTTTCTATTTCTTGGGCAGATGTTTTCGTATTACTAATAATAAAATTGGCATGTTTATCAGAAACACAGGCATGACCATAGTAATAACCCTTTAAACCAGCTGCTTCAATTAGTTTAGCGGCGTGTTGTCCTTGCGGGTTTTTAAAAACTGAACCACAAGATGGTAAACCTATTGGCTGGCTATTATTTCGTTGTTTTAATAATTGTTTTATATTTGAATTGTGATTTTTTTCCTGAGCGTTAAATCGGAACCTTGCTGCAGAAAACCATTCATTTTCAAACTGACTGACATGACGATAACTGAAATTAAACTCCTCTGGCCTACGCTCAATTAATTCTCCCTGGCGATTAATCATTTCGAGTTGCGCAACAAAAGACCAAGTTTCACTGCCAAATGCACCTGCATTCATTGCCAAAGCACCACCCACGGTACCCGGTATACCTGCCATAAAATCTGCTCCAGCCAACCCGTTTTGAATACAAAACTTAGCTAGCTTTGAGCAGGTAACACCGGCTTGTGCATAAACAAAGCCATCATCACAGAGTTTTATTTCGTTGACTGCATTCACCGTTGCAATAACATGCCCACGAATACCACCATCTCTCACTAACAGATTGCTGCCTAGACCAACCCAACTAATATCTGCGCTACTGGGTATATATTTTAGGTATTGTTGTAAATCTTTTAAATTAACCGGAATGTAGAAGTTATCTGCTTTTCCACCCACGCGCCAACTTGTGTGCTTCGACATTAATTCGTTGCGCAACAGTTGACCGTTGTATGAAAAATTTGATACCACGTTCACTTATTCCTATCTACCGTGTTCAGAAAGAAACTTCGCTGACCATGCACCAATACTGCCAGCGCCAAGCGTCAGAAAGATATCGTTATCTTGCAGGACCGTCTTAACAACCTCATCAAGATTTTTAAGCTCCTCAACAAAAACTGGATCCACTTTGCCCCGTCCCCTAATAGATCTTGCTAGTGAACGACCATCAGCATCTTTAATATGTTTTTCACCCGCTGGATAAACGTCCAACAGAATCAGTTGATCAACTTCTGACAAAACCTGACTAAAGTCTTCAAACAGGTCACGAGTACGTGAATATCGATGCGGTTGAAAAACTACTGCCAACCGTTTTTCTGGCCAGGCAGCTCGAATGCCTGAAACGGTTGCTTTAATTTCATTAGGGTGATGCCCATAGTCGTCTACATGCATAACTGTTCCCGCGTCAACTTTAACCTCTTCGGTAATTTGAAAGCGGCGACCAATTCCAGCAAATTCAGCTAATGACTGAATAATTGACTGACTGTCAACGTCTAGTTCATACGCAACCGAAATAGCGGCAGTGGCATTTAAAACGTTATGTTTACCCGTTAAGTTCAATACAATGTCGAGTGGTTCTTGGACATTGGGTAACATTACAGAGAAAACGGTCTTCGCTCCCCTCGCAACAATATTGGTAATTCGTACATCCGCATCGTCTGATTCACCATAAGTCAGCACTGGACGAGCTATATCACTCATAACTTCACGAACAACGGGATCATCAATACATAAAATTGCTAATCCATAAAAAGGTAAATGGTGTAAAAACTCGATAAAGGTTTGCTTCAATCGTTCGAAATCACCTTCATAAGTCGACAGGTGATCCTTATCAATATTGGTAATAATGGACATCATTGGCTGTAGATATAAAAATGAGGCGTCACTTTCATCCGCTTCAGCAACTAGGTAGTCACTTAAGCCTAATTTTGCATGGCTTGCCGAGCTATTTAACTTTCCACCAATGACATAAGTTGGATCAATACCACCTTGAGCCAACACGCTTGCAACCAAGCTCGTTGTTGTCGTTTTACCATGCGTTCCAGCCACAGCGATACCTTGTCTAAACCGCATTAATTCAGCTAACATTTCAGCTCGCCTTACAATCGGAATACGTTTCGCTTTTGCGGCAATGATCTCTTCGTTTTCTTCATCAATTGCAGTCGATATGACGACCACATGAACATTGTCAATATTATCTGATTGATGGCCCATATGAATTTTAATGCCAAGGCCTCGCAAATGCTTGACAGTAGCACTCTCGGCAATGTCTGAACCGCTAATGACATAATTTAAGTTATGAAATACCTCGGCAATGCCGCTCATTCCGACACCCCCAATTCCAATAAAATGGATATTTTTAATGCGTCGCATAAAATGTTTAGAACTAACGGTCATAATATTGATCCAGTCAGAATACCTTTTGCCAAATTTTCAGTCGCGCCATCCATTGCCAGTGTTCGAGCATTAATAGCCAGGGTGATTAGGTCATCTCTATTATTCTGGTACTGCATTATTAATGATGCCAACGACGTTGCATCAAGATCAACTTCATGAATAATTTGAGCCGCATTTTTTGATTTTAAAAAGCATGCATTATGAAACTGATGATTGTCAGCCGCATAAGGATAAGGAATTAATATAGACGCTATGCCGACCATTGATAGCTCAGCAATAGTTAACGCTCCTGATCGACAGACTACAAGATCAGCCCATTCATATGCTGCACGCATGTTATCAATGAAGGGCAACACTTCCGCATCAACATACCTTTTTTCATAGTTATTTTTACAGCTTTCATTGTGTTTTTTACCACATTGGTGTTTTATTTGGGGTCTATCTGACTGCTTGAGCAATGCAATGGCTTCGGGTATTTTTTGGTTTAAACTGGTAGCACCTAGACTGCCGCCTATAATTAAAAGGTTTAAGTTTTTATTTCTTCGTGCCGTTAATCGTTCTTTGGGTAATCTAAGACCAATTAGATCGGCTCGAACAGGATTTCCTATTACTTCACTTCGTGGAATGTTTTTTGCCGCTTTGGCGAAACCAAAATAGTTACGCACAGCAAGACGATAGAGCAAACGATTGGTTAGCCCCATAACTGAATTTTGTTCATGTAAAAATAATGGAATGTTTAATGCCCACGCCATTAAACCACCAGGGCCTGATGCAAAGCCCCCCATTCCAAGCACGGCTTTTGGACGGTAGCGACGAAGTATTTTTTGAGCCTGCCAGCAGGCTCTAGCAATTTTTAAGGGTGCCAATACTAGTGAAATAACGCTGCTGCCGCGCAACCCCTTTACACTGAGCCATTCAATAGCAAAACTTGCATCCGGTACCACTGTCGCTTCTATACCGGTGCGCGTGCCTAACCAAATTATACATTCACCTTGATCACGTAAATATTCGGCAACAGCCAAAGCAGGAAACACATGTCCACCTGTGCCGCCAGCCATCAGTATAATTGGTTTTTGTTTGACCATAGTCATACAGGCACCCGTTTATTTTTTCCAGACTTACCCTTACCAATAACCTGTTTACTACTGTTGCCTCGTGCTGATTTTGGTTTAGGGCTTCCCGCTTGTTTAAATTCTTTATAGACCCTCAACACTAAACCCACTGCAAATGACATGGTTAGGATGCTGTTACCGCCATAGCTGATAAATGGTAAAGTTAATCCTTTGGTGGGTAATGCCCCCATATTGACACCAATATTGATAATTGCTTGCAGTGTAATCAGTAGCCCAACTCCGTAGGCAAGGTAAGCCCCAAAGGCCTGCTGACCAAGCAATGTCATTTTGCCAATAGAAAAACAACGAAGCGCAAATACGGCATAAAGTGAAATCAATATAACGGTTCCAACTAAACCGAACTCTTCAGCGTAAATAGCAAACAGAAAGTCAGTATGCGCTTCTGGTAAATAGAAAAGCTTCTGAATGCTGCCACCCAGCCCGCTTCCAAACCATCCGCCACTACCAATTGCTATAAGTGACTGGGTTAGTTGAAATCCACTATTAAAAGGATCAGCCCATGGATCTAAAAAAGATGTAATTCGAGCCATTCTATAGGGTGAAGAAATGGCCAAAATGACCATAATAGCTAATGCGCCTAAAATGAAGACAATGAATTGTCCAAACCGAACGCCACCAAGAAACATCATTCCAAAGCCGGTTAACAACAAGACAGTGGCGGCACCAAAGTCAGGCTCAAGAATTAATAAACCACTGGCAAAAGCCATAATGAACATTGGCTTCAAAAAGCCCATAGTGTTGGTTTGAACTTCAGCAGCTCGCCTAGTCAAATAGCCACTAAGGTAAATGATCAGAAACAGTTTTGAAACTTCTGAAATCTGAAAGGTGAACAATCCAAAGTTCAACCAACGTGTACTTCCATTGACAGTGTGGCCCACACCCGGGATCAAAACGACACCGAGCAATACGATCGAGCCAAGCATGAGAGCCATGCCATTTTTATTCCAAAATTCTAGTGGGATTCTCCAGGCAATCCAGATTAAAACTAAACTCATTAATATTCGAATAAATTGTCTTTTAGCATAATAAAAAGGATCTTGAATTTGCTGATCAGCAATTCCAATCGAGGCTGAAGCTACCATTACCAATCCTAATAAAACCAGCGTGATATAAAGAAAAAGAATCATTCGATCAAGGTCTAAGCCAAAGTCAAAACTTGGTTTATCTATCACCGACGTTTTTCTGGTTGCTTGGCTAGACATGGTGTAACTGCCTGACCTGATTAGCAAAATCATCGCCCCGTGCTTCAAACTTGGAATACATATCAAAACTTGCACAGGCGGGTGCTAATAAAACACAATCACCACTCACTGCTTCTTGCTTTGCTCGAACAACCGCGTTCGCCATATGGTCAACACGCTCAATAGGTGCAGCACCCACCCAGGCATGTTCGATTCGATCTGCGTCAACGCCCATTAGCAACACCAATTTCACCCGTTGCTTGATAGGCTCATAAAGAACGCCCATGTCTGCATTTTTTGATTGCCCACCGGCAATTAAAATAATGGGACGGTCTTGACTTTCTATCGACGCTAGAGCCGCTCCCACATTCGTTGCCTTTGAATCATTGATCCATTCAACGCCTTCAATTTCAGCAATCCATTCACTTCGGTGAGGAATACCTTTGAATTCCATCATTGCCTTAATAATGGCCTGACGTGAAATATCAAGCGTGCAAGCCAATGCCATTGCGGCTAAACAATTAGCCCAATTATGACGGCCACACACTTTTAATTGTTTAACATTGATCCAAGGCTCATTTTTATGGGCTAACCAAGTGCCAGAGTCATTTACAACTAATCCAAATTCAGCTTTACTGGTCCCTGTTAAACCAAATAAAATATCATTTGAATCATGACGAGTCGTCTCGTCATCTTCATTACTGACACAGGTTTTAGCTTTTTCATAAATGTGTAATTTAGCTTGAATATAATCAGCATAGCTATTGTAACGATCAAGGTGATCTTCCGAAAAATTCAGTACTGTTGCGGACACGAGTTGCAGTGATTTCGTTGTCTCTAGTTGATAGCTTGACAGTTCAAGTACAAAGTAATCAACCATTTTTGGTAACAAATCTAGCGCCGGGATACCGAGGTTGCCACCAACCGCAACTGATTTATTATCGGCAGCAATCATTTCACCTAACAATGTAGTCACCGTGCTCTTACCATTTGAACCAGTAATCGCAACCACTGGTTTATTCACAACCTGTGCAAATAGTTCAATATCACCGATAACTGATTTTCCTAAATCGATTGCTTGTATAATTTCAGGTTGTGCAATTGATAACCCAGGACTGACCACGAGTACATCAGCCCAATCGATTAGCTCAGAGTTCAATGGTTGTCTAATTATATCGACCAATGGAAATTCAGTTCTTAACGCATGAAAATAAGGGGGTATGTCTCGAGTATCTTGAACGCGACAACAATAGTCTTTTGACATTAAATAACGCGCTGTAGAAAACCCTGTTAAACCTAATCCTACGACAAGATAATTAACGTCAGCATGTTGTTTAAATGGTGTGTTCGTATTGACCATCATCGAACCTTCAAACTCGCTAACCCAATCAGCACAAGGACAACCGTGATAATCCAAAATCGGACAATGATTCGAGGTTCTGGCCAACCTTTTAATTCAAAATGATGATGTAACGGCGCCATTCGAAAAATTCGGCGCCCCGTCAGTTTGAACGAGGCAACCTGCAATACGACTGACATTGTCTCAACCACAAAAATGCCACCCATTATAAATAACACCAGTTCCTGACGTACAATTACCGCAACAACACCTAAAGCAGCGCCCAGTGCCAGTGCCCCGACATCACCCATAAAGACTTGTGCAGGGTAAGTATTGAACCATAAGAAACCAAAACCAGCACCGACTATCGCACCGCAAAATACAACCATTTCTCCCACCCCTGGCACATAAGGAATGCCCAAATAAGTCGAGAAGTTATAGTTACCCGTGAGATAGGCAAAGATGCCCAAAGCGCCACCAACTAAAACCGTGGGTAAAATAGCTAAGCCATCGAGCCCATCAGTTAGGTTCACTGCATTACTGCAGCCAACGATGACAAAATAAGTTAGAACAACATACATCCAACCCAGATCAATTAAAATATCTTTAACAAAAGGCACAATAAGTTGGGTCTCAATGGGGAATTGAGCGGTGTTAAATAAAATTAAAGCTGCGCCAAGACCAATCACAGACTGCCAAAAATACTTCCATCGACCAACCAAACCCTTTGAATTGCGATAAACAATTTTCTTGTAATCGTCAACCCAGCCAATCGCCCCAAATCCAATAATGACAAATAAAACAATCCACACGAACCGTGATGACAAATCACTCCAAAGCAGTGTACTAACAACGACTGCAACCAGAATCAATGCTCCACCCATTGTCGGAGTACCTGCCTTCGAAAAATGACTTTTTGGGCCATCATCCCGTACGCTTTGTCCGATATTGTAGCTACTAAGATATCGGATCATAGTGGGTCCAATAACGAGTGAAATAACTAAAGCCGTTAAGACTCCCAGAATGCTTCGAATGGTTAGATAACCAAACAAGTTAAATCCACTATGAAATTGTGATAAATATTCTGCAAGGCTATAGAGCACTTTTTGCTCCTTGTTTTTTATGGTTGACTTTACATTTATCGGGGTTCATTCCAAGTGAGTTATTTTCTTTTAATTTTTTTTCAACGGTTGCTAAAGCTTTTACTAATCGATCCATACCCGCACTTCGCGAACCTTTGATGAGCAGATTGACTTCTGGATGTGTTAACGACTGAATGACTCTGGCACTTTCTTCGACCGTATCAAAACAATATCCAGAGTCACCGAAAGTCTCACTGGCAGCACAACTCATGGGGCCTATGCCAAATAGCTTTTTAACGCCCAGTTTTTTTGCAACTTCAGCCGCTTCTTTGTGGAGTAACTCAGCGTCACTACCCAGCTCACCCATATCACCTAATGCCAACCATGGTTCTCCTTTTAATCTGCAAAGCACTTTAACGCCAGCCTCTAATGAACCTGGGTTAGCATTGTAGCTATCATCAATCAAACGACTATTATTTGGGCCTTGCAACATTTGCAGTCGACCTTTTACTGATTCAAAACCAGCTAGATTTAATACGGCTTTTTTAAATTCTATTCCAGCTATCACAGCGATAGTTATTGCTGCTAATGCATTACGAGCATTGTGTTCACCAAATACAGGAATTTCGACCTGATATGCTTGTTCTTTATATTTAATACTGAGCGATATACCTTCGTCATTTGGCTTCCATTGTGCTTGAACATTTGCCGGGGTATTCAGACCACAACTTATTGTATTTTTAGCCACACAAGTTGCTTGCCATTGCTGACTTGCTGCTTCGTCTATATTAAAAACAGCACGGTGATTTGGTTGGCAATAATCGTAAAGTTCACCCTTCGCATCAATGACACCTTGAATACTTTTAAAACCAGCTAAATGGGCAGCTGCCACATTGTTTACATAGACAACATCAGGCTCTGCCATTCTCGCTAGATTGGCAATTTCACCTGTATGATTAGCACCCATTTCAACAATGACGAATCGAGCTTTTACTGATACATCAAATAGCGTCAGTGGTACGCCAATATCGTTATTAAAATTGCCTTTGGTCGCATGGGTAAGTGCCTGTTTTTTTAATATTTGGTATAACATTTCTTTGACGGTGGTCTTGCCATTACTCCCCGTTAATGCAATCACAGTCGCCTGACAATTATGACGCCAAAAATTGGCTAACGTTGCCATTGATTGTTTACTGTCAGAGACTATTAGTTGTGGAATATCGCAGTTATGCTTTTTTTCAACTAATGCCGCCACAGCACCATTTTTAAAGGCACTCTCGACGTAATCATGTCCATCAAAGCGCTCACCTTTAATTGCGATAAATAACTGCCCACTGCAATTGCTGCGGCTGTCAATAGTCACTCCCTTAAATTTTAGGTCTGATTGTTCCTTTGTAGCTGCCAAAACTTCAATACCCAAAACAGAAGCTAACTGCTGTAACTTGAGCGAAATCATTCCGTTATACCCAAAACTTTTTGTACAACCTGACGATCACTAAAAGGCCGGTGCTCAACACCCACTACTTGTTCTAGTTCATGTCCTTTTCCAGTAATGACGACCAAATCATCTGCGCTGGCTTCGGACAATGCATATTCAATAGCGGCCAAACGATCGTGAATTACGGTTGTTTTTTCCCGATTTGAAATGCCTGATAAAATTTCGGATACAATTTGTTTTGGTGATTCAGTACGAGGATTGTCGTCTGTAATGATCACCTTATCAGCCAATTGTTCGGCTACCCGCCCCATGCCCTCACGCTTTCCCTTGTCACGGTCACCACCACAACCAAAAACACACCAAATTTTTCCTGTTGTATATGCTCTACAAGAGTTCAAACATGCCTGTAATGCTTGCTCTGTATGTGCAAAATCAACGACTGCAACTGTGTCATTTAAGGTTCCTTTAAACCACTCCATTCGACCTGGAATCGGTTTCAAGTCAGTAACTGCTAGCTGAATTTGCTCACCATCAAATCCAAGCCCAATTAAAGTTGAGATACAAGCTAAGGTATTCTCAATATTAAAATGCCCAATTAATGCTGTATCAGCAAAAATTTTGCCTACGGAAGTCGCCACTTCAATGTGAAGTCCTCGATCAGTGACATTACTTTTTATCAGTCTAACTTCGACATCATTCGACTGACTCATTTGAAGGCCGGCTTGACTTGAAGTTCGAGACTTTACGGAGAAACGGATCAGTACTGATGCATCCACTTGTTCGCACAAACTTTGACCTAGCTCATCATTTACATTGACTACTTTTGCTAATAATTCAAAATCTTGAAATAACCGAGCCTTTGCTGCTCCATAGGCTTCTCGAGTGCCGTGATAGTCTAGGTGATCTCGACCTAAGTTGGTCAACACAGCAATATCAAAATGACAACCATTTACTCTGTGCTGAGCCAGTGCATGAGACGATACTTCCATCACAACATATTCACACCGTTGCTCACGAAATTCGCTTAGGTAGGATTGCAATGTAAAAGCATCGGGTGTTGTGTGGCTAGTGGCTTGGCGTTTATTACCGACATCGTAGCCTAAGGTTCCAATACTCGCGGTTGCCTTATTGAGTTTCATCAAAGCCTGTGTCAGCAGATGAGTGACACTAGTCTTACCATCGGTACCTGTAACTCCAATAATAGTTAGCGCCTTACTGGGTTCACCAAAAAACCGACTGGCAATTTCACCATTGATTTGATCAAGCTTATCAACACCAATCCACTGTACTTCCATTAACTGGCTTTTTATTTGTTTACTCAGTAAATCAACTTGCTTTTGACTATATTGGTCCTGTGAATTGTACAGCACAGCAACGGCACCAGTTTTGACAGCATCAATCGCAAAGTCAATACCATGGGTTGTAAGCCCTTGCAGGGCAACGAACAGAGAGCCAGGGATAACATGATGACTATTAATTGAAATACCCAATATATTGATATTTGGGACGGACTGAACTGTCTTAAACCCTAGCAATAGATCCGTTAGTGCCATGCCGACTGGTTTTGAATTTATTGTCATCATGCACCTTTCTCTGCATCGGCTATCTGCGCCCGCAATGAAGGAATATCGTCTGGTTTAACATCCAGAATACGTAAAGCATTACTCATCACTTCTTGAAATACTGGTGCTGCCACCTTGCCGCCGTAGTAACCATTTTGAGTTGGCTCATCCACTATGACAGCCATAACTAACCGAGGGTCACTAATTGGAGCAACACCTGCAAAAACAGAGAAATAGTTATCTTCATCATAACCACCGACTGTGGACTTTTTTGTTGTTCCCGTTTTGCCACCGATTCGATAACCCGCTATAGCGGCTAATTGTGCTGTGCCTTTTGGGCCAACAACCTCCTCCATCATTTCCAGGACCATTTTGGCTGTTTTGGACGACATGACATGTCGCTCAACCTGATTTTCAACTTTTTTCCCCGGCTCCTTACGGATCAGACTCACATCAACGTGCTGCCCCTGATTGGCGATCATCGCGTAAGCTCTGGCTAATTGGGTAATGGACACAGATACACCGTAGCCATAACCCATAATCGCGTGATCAAGTTTTTGCCAATCTGAAAAGTGCCGAAAGTAGCCTGAGGACTCACCAGGAAAAATCACCCCTGGTGGCTTTCCAAAACCGTAGTCACTAAATGACCTCCAAAGCTCCTCATCTTTCATTGACAGGGCAATGCGTGATGCTCCCACATTACTCGATTTACGCAGAATACCGGCTAGATCTAAAGGTCCATAGTTTCTATAATCTTTAATTGGATGACCACTCACTGTGTACCAACCCGGTGAGGTATCAATAATACTTTTTTGGTTATAAAGACCCTTGTCAATAGCCGCCGCAAATGTAAAGGGTTTAATTGTTGAACCTGGTTCAAAAACATCGGTTAAAGCACGATTTCGACGATTTCCTGAAGTCTTTTGTTTCGCCTGATTTGGGTTATAAGATGGCTGATTGACCATCGCCAATACTTCGCCTGTTCTGGCATCGAGCAACACTGCACTACCTGATTTAGCGGCATGATAATTAATCGCTCGAGCCAAACTACGATACGCGATGTACTGCAAGCGCATATCAATACTTGAATAGATATCCTTACCCGATTGAGCCGCTTTTACCTGATTAATCTCTTCTATTACCGCGCCCTTTCGATTGCGAATAACTCGGCGTGCACCTGCCTCAGCTTTCAACCAGTTGTCGTAAACCTTCTCAAGCCCTTCAATGCCATTATCATCGATATCAGTAAACCCAACGAGATGTCCAACCACCTCACCAGCAGGATAGTAACGGTGATATTCTCGTTGAATATAAACGCCATCAACATTATCTGACACCCGGCTGGCTAATTCAGGTTCAATTTGTCGTTTAAGATAAACAAACTCCTTGTTGGCTTTTCGCTTTAAAGTATCAACAGTCTCACTGTAGTTCATTGATAATTGCTGAGTTACTTTTTTTAGTGCTGGCAAGTTCTGTAGTATTTCTGATGGATTGACCCAGACAGAATCAACCGGAGTGCTAATGGCTAATGGGGTACCATATCGATCAAGAATTGCTCCACGATAAGCTGGAGTTTCGATAGTACGAATTTGACGCTGGCCCCCTTGACTAGCGAGAAACTCTTTTTCGACAATTTGTAAATATAGTGCACGCCCAACTAGTCCAGTCATAAGGCATAGCAGAACAAATAATACGAGGTAATGTCTACCACCAAAAAAAACAGGCTGACCTTTAGTTTCATTCACGGCAGTCGCACCAATTGGATGGTTTTAGGCAATTTCATCTTTAAAGTTTTGCGAGCATGTGATTCAACATTACTGTGAGTGGCAAGCGTACTGTTCTGTAACTGTAATTGGCCCCATTCAATGATTTCCTGATCTTGCTTTTTTTGAACATTCCTTAGCTCAGAAAACAAAACTCGACTTTCATGTTTCACATAAATCACCGACAGTGCACTGCCGATAACAAAAGCCAACAGCAGCAAAACCCCATATACCCCGGGCATTAGGCCGTTCTCTCAGCGACGCGTAAGACTGCGCTTCTCGATCTTGGGTTGCCCTTGAGCTCACTAGCACAAGCCTTAATTGCCTTACCGATCAATGAAAACCGAATATTCGACTCTATTTCACTGTCCCGAACCGGCAAGCCTCGTGGTATTTGAGGTCTTGTACTGTGTTTTTTAAAGAACCTTTTAACGACTCTGTCCTCTAATGAGTGGAAGCTAATAACCTGCAACCGACCCCCAATTGTTAAAACATCAAAAATTGACTCCAGTACATTATGGATGTGCTCTAACTCTTGATTGATATGGATACGAATCGCCTGGAAACTGCGGGTTGCAGGATGTTTATGGTTTTTCCCCTTAGGAATGCAAGCACTGATTAGCGCTGCTAAAGTAGACGTGTCATCAACACAACCCTCCTCCCTTGCTTCGATAATCCGCTTTGCTATACGTCGCGATCCGCGCTCCTCTCCATACTCCCAAAGTACTCGAGCAATTTCAGCCTCTTCAGCTTGAGCCAACCATTCACTGGCAGACTGCCCTTGTTCTGGATTCATACGCATATCGAGCGGACCGTTTCGCTGAAAGCTGAACCCACGTTCAGCATCATCTAGTTGCGGTGAAGAAACACCCAAATCAAGCAGTACCCCATCGACTAGCTGCGCCATGCCCAGATCGGCAATATGCAAACTGAGATTTTCATAGTCATCGTGCAGTATCGTCACTCGGCTATCTGCACTCAGCAAACTATTGGCCTGCTTGATTGCATCAGGATCTTTGTCCATAACAATAAGTCTGCCATTTGCTCCCAACTGAGCCAAAATAGAACTTGCGTGACCTCCTCTCCCATAAGTACCGTCAACGTAACAGCCATCCGGCTTGATATTCATATGCTGCAATACTTCGGCGTGAAGCACTGGCGCATGTTTGAATTGCGCGGTGTTCATAGAGTTAACTCAGCTAAAGCCGCTGGCAATTCACCATCAGTTTTATCATTCAACCACTCATCACGACATTTATTCCATATCGCGTCATCCCATAATTCAAACTTTTTGCCTTGGCCAATCATCACTACTTTTTTACCCAGTTGGGCGTAATCACGTAACGGAGTAGCAATCATCATTCGGCCGTTCGCATCGATCTCTACATCAGTAGCATGACCAATTAAAAGTCGCTGAATGCGACGAGTTGTAGGGTTGAAACTGGGAAGGGCTTCAATCTTTTCTTCAATTAACTCCCACTCATTAAGCGGATAAATCAATAAGCATGGCTGCTCAGTGTCGATTGTTATAATCAGCTCATTTTGACAAATTTCAGACAGCGGATCACGATAACGCGCAGGCAATACTATTCTGCCTTTTGCATCTAATGATAAATTGGATACTCCTCTGAATTTTCGCACGTTTAGCCCAGTTGCGTGACACGAAATGACACAATTAACCACTTCTAGACACAATATGGCTTAATTTCGACTTAAGTCAAGTGAATTCAGACTGGTTAAACAGGCTTTTTTCCTAACAACGTCAATCACTTAGAGAAATTTATTCGCTAGGAAATGATATAAGTATATAAAACGAAAGGTTATTGAAACAACTTAATGTAAAACCTTAAGAGTGTTTTATTTCTTCGATGATTTTTATTATACGGAGGCAGTTCAGGTTTATTTATCAATTACAAATAAACCTGAACTGGGAAAAGTTAAGTCAGCCTATAAGCCGGGTTCTGTCTAGGATAATCATTCATCTGGACTATAGAGTCACCTCTAGTCTCAAGCGACCAACCCGAAAACAGCGCGGACAGCGCCATAGTTTTCCTATTTGGTCTTGCTCCGAGTGGGGTTTACCATGCCACTTCTGTTACCAGAAGCGCGGTGCGCTCTTACCGCACCCTTTCACCCTTACCTAATGTGATCGTTAGATCAAAACAGGCGGTCTACTCTCTGTTGCACTGGCCGTAGGCTCGCGCCTCCCAGACGTTATCTGGCACTCTGTCCTGTGGAGCCCGGACTTTCCTCCAGCCCCAATACCATGAAGATATTTTGACCAGCGATTATCCAGCTGACTTGGGCGGGATCATACCCGAAAGCCCAGAAAATAGTTGATTATTTTCTTGGCTATAACCTAAAGTCCAATACTGACTGATTAGAACTCGCTGGCTGGGGCTTTTTAAGTATGTTGTTTAAATTAGCAGTAACTTCAGAAGGGTGACACTAGGAATACTTATGGTAAGCCAAAGACTTTAATAAAGTGAATTGTTCATCGATTTAAAGAAATAGTGCAATAACCAGCAGAACATGTTTTCGCTCTTCTGAGTAGAACCAAGTTGTCCAGACACTTTCTACCGACCATCGATCACCACATAATGATTAAAACGCTTGCGCATCAACTAGTGATACACCCGAGATATAGCCCGGCGCACTAGTCATTACGCTAAGTAAATTCTCAAGCGCCTTTTCATAATGAGATTCAAGGCCTTCGGTAATAACACGTCAATAATTACTTTAGCCATTATAAAATTACTTGACCTCGTAATAGGAAATTAATAAGCCAATTAGCCTCTAATTCCAACCTTTAATTACTATCCTCAAACCGGCTACTATTAAGTTAACCAGGGCTGCAATAAACAAACTGCTTGAATTGACTATTCGAGTTTAATCGCTCCCACCAAAACTTCATGTTCCATATTACTAAATATTATGACTGTGAACGAATGACAACTAGAGATATAATAAAATTTGAAAGATAAAAACCATGAGGAATATTCAATGAGTTGGCAACAAAAAATACTAAGAGTCAATTTAACTACTGGCTGTTGCAACATCGAACCATTGAATATGACGTGGGCTAATGAATATTTGGGGCAACGCGGACTTGGCAGCAAATATCTGCTCGAGGAAATGGATCCTGCCGTCGATGCGCTATCTGTTGAGAATAAACTCGTTATTGCTACAGGCCCTTTGACTGGCACCATGGCTTCAACGGGTGGCCGCTGGTCAGTCATCACCAAAGGCCCATTAACCGATGCGATTGCCTGTTCCAACTCAGGAGGTAAGTTTGGCGCCGAACTCAAGCTAGCAGGTTATGATTTAGTCATTATTGAAGGCAAGTCTGAAAAGGCGGTTTATCTGCATATCGAGAACGAAAAGGTAGAACTTTGCGATGCGAGTGAAGTTTGGGGTAAAACTGTTTGGGAAACTGAAGGCCTTCTTCAAAAAAAATATAGCGACCCTTTAATGCGCTTTGCCTCTATCGGTCAGGCCGGTGAAAACCTATGCCGTTATGCCTGTATTGTAAACGACTTGCACCGAGCAGCAGGCCGCTCAGGCGTGGGAGCCGTCATGGGTTCAAAGAACCTAAAAACAATCGCTGTCCGTGGCACAGTAGGCGTAAAGAACGCCAACCCTGAACATTTTATGAAAACAGTGAATGCCGTTAATAACCGGATGAATGATCGTGAAGGCATGTCACGCGATGGCACGCTGGATATGATTGACGTCACTAACAGTATTGGTAGTTTACCCACGCGTAATAACCGACAGGTAAGATTTGAAGGCACTGAAAAGCTCAATCCAAGTGCAATGCAAACGCCCAATGAAAATGGTCATACTAACTTGATTACAAACGGTGCTTGCTTTGGCTGCACAATTGGTTGTGGTCGAATTTGCAAAATAGACCCAACTCACTTTTCAGTTAAGGATAAACCACAATACCACAAAGCCTCTGGCGGTCTGGAATATGAGTCTGCCTATGCATTGGGTGCTGCCTGTGGTGTCGATGATATCGATGCCGCTACTTATGCTGGATTCCTCTGTAATGAATATGGCATGGATCCTATTTCTCTCGGTGGCTCTATTGCTGCGGCAATGGAATTGTTTGACATTGGCGCTATTACCGAAAAGCACACAGGTGGCATCAAACTGGAATTTGGCTCAGCACAAGCATTAGTGACTATTTCAGAAATGACGGCTCGTAGCGAAGGCTTTGGTCAAGATATTGCGATGGGTTCAAAAAGGCTCACCCAAAAGTATGGCCATCCTGATTTGTCTATGTCAGTTAAAGGCCAGGAGTTTGCGGGTTACGATGGTCGTAGCATGCAAGGTATGGGCCTTGCTTACGCAACCAACAATCGGGGTGCCTGTCACATGCGCGCAGACCCTTATGAAAGTGACTTTAATACGACTGAGATCGAAGGTAAAGCAGCAATAGTTAAGAATTCACAGGATGAAATTTCTTTCATTGACTCTAGTGGTTTATGCCTGTTTCCGGGTGGCTGTGGTTGGACTTTGAGCGATTATCTCGAGTTGGTTGACGGTGCTTGTGAGGGCACCTGGGACATGGATAGACTGAAGCAAACCGGAGAGCGTATTTGGAATTTAGAACGTCAGTTCAATTTACTGGCTGGACTTAGCAAGGCTGACGATACCCTGCCCAAACGCATACTTGAAGAGCCGGCCGAAGTGGGAATAGGAAAGGGCCTCGTGTGCCGTCTTGGAGAAATGCTACCTGAGTATTACGAACTTCGCGGTTGGGATGAAGAGGGGCGCCCGAAAGCTGACACACTGGCTCGTCTTGGACTAAATTGATATCGACTTTTTTGGAATGAACCCAATCAAAATGAACACAAATCAAGCCGCTTTAAATAAATAAGAAATGCAGATAACGATTAAGGTCTTTGGTAAATTACGCCACTATATGCCAGCAGGTAGAAGCGCTGGCAATTACCTCCTTAATTTCAAATTGGGGGAGACCTTAGAGCAGTTACTCAAAAAACTTCCGCTCCCCAAAGACAGGCCTTATCTGGTACTGCACAACGACAACAAAATAGACCTCGATCAACTTTCATTAACACCCATTAGTGAAAACGATGAAATCATAGTGTTAGCCCCAGTTAAAGGCGGTTGATAGCCAAGGAACTTAAGAAATCAGCTCGTTTAACTGCAACGCCTGTTGATAAATATCGTTCTTCTTTTTGCCACTAATACGGGTTGATATTTGAACCGCTTTTTTGAGTGGAAGATCTTCCAACAAGAGCTTCAAAATCTCAACATCTTCGTCACTTAAGCTGTTTTCGCTGATGGTGACTGGATTATCAATTAATACCACGAACTCACCTTTTTTTAATACAGGCTCTTGTTGCATTAGAAACAGAATTTCGGATGGTGTGCCTGACAAAAAACGTTCAAAGCTCTTGGTCAATTCTTTAGCAACGACAATATGGCTGTCACCAAATAGTTCACAAAGCTGCTCAAGCAGACGCTCGATTCGATGAGTCGATTCAAGAAAAATCAAGGTGCCATTTTGTTGCTTTATAGCACTGAGCTTCGACAGCCTTTCCGAATTCTTTTGTGATAGAAAGCCATAAAAAGTGAATGGGGCGGTAGGCATTCCAGCAGCACTTAATGCAGCCATAATACTACTGGCACCCGGGATAGGGCTAACCCGCAGACCCGCATCTTGGACAGCTTTGACTAATGGGTAACCTGGATCCGAAATCAGAGGCGTACCCGCATCAGAAATTAAAGCGATATTGCTACCCTGCCTTAGGTCCTCGATGATACTGTCGATCCTATCCCTTTCATTGTGCTCATGAAGTGAAATCAATTTATTGCGAATGCCGAGGTGATTTAAAAGCCGAATGCTATGTCGAGTATCCTCAGCTGCAATAACGTCAACCTGCTTTAATATTTCGATAGCACGTAAGCTAATATCATCCAGATTTCCAATAGGGGTTGCTACAATATAAAGTACGCCAGTCATGCGAAAGAGTGTACACTAATATCTAATTTAAACTTACTTCGCACTACACCTTTACTCCTCAAGCGGCAGTCAATCGATGAAACTTTCTTGCCTCAAATTAAAACTCTCAGCAATACTGATAATCGCCATTTCGGGCTGCCAAACTACGACCCAACTAGAATTACCCAAAACCAACCTAGATACCCTTTTTGAAACAACAATTACAACGACAGCTGAAGAAATTTTGGCTGCCTTTGCGCTTGAGTCTAATCAAAACTGGCCAGACGCAGCTTTGGCTTATCAGGATTTGGCTCAAAAAAGTGACCAACCTGAACGGTCATCTTTTTTAATTAAATCGGCCTTCATGCTTTATCAGGCGGGTAACTTTCCAGACATACTGACTCTATTCAATTCATTGCAGAAAAGCGATATTGTCGAACAAGATCAACACTATAAAACCACCTTACTTGCGGGCTCTTATTTTCACGAGGGTAAGATATATCAAAGCTTGTTAGAGTTACCCTCAATTGAGGCAATAGTCGATTGGCGCTATAAAGTATTGGCTTTAAATATTCGCTCAAAAAGCTTACTCGCCATAGGCAAACCTAAAGAAAGTACTGAACTAAGAATTCAAATTAGTCGCTATTTGACAGTCCCAGCAGAAATCGAGCTAAACCATGATTTTATCTGGAATGCACTTAATCAAATTTCAGAAAGTACAATCGTCAATGAACTATCAAAACCACAAAGTAATCCGGTCCGGGGTTGGTTAGAGTTGAATCTAATCGCAAGGCGTTCAGATATGCAGCCAAAAATAATCCAACCCTGGATAAATAAGTGGTATGAGGTTTATGACGGGCATGCCGCGGGAAAGTTATTCGCACTCAAACTGGTGGAAGAAAGTAAGAAAAGCAACATTAAACCTGAGCGAATTGCGCTCATGTTGCCATTATCAGGCAGGCTTGAGGAAGTGTCCAAGGCAATTCAAAACGGATTTCTCTACGCCTACTACGAAGACAATGTAAATCAGAATCCAGCGCTTGATGTTAAACTGGAAATTATCGATGCCAGTACAGACGTTAATGAATTTGATCTTCAATATCGTCAGGCAATAAAAAATGGGGCTGACTTTATTGTTGGCCCTATTAATAAGGAACTAGTCGAACGATTACAAACCGAAGGTAAACTAAAGGTGCCAACATTGGCATTGAACTATGGCGACGAATCCAAACCATCTAACTCAAACTTATATCAGTTTGGCTTACGCCCAGAAGATGAAGCCAAACAAATTGCTGACTATGCCTTAGCTCAGGGCAAACATCATGCTATTATCTTGGCACCAGACACTTCGTGGGGTAAGCGCCTGCATCAAGCGTTTAAAACTAGATTTGAAGCGTTAGGAGGACACGTTGTTGGCAGCGAAACCTACCCGTCAAAGAAAAGTGATTATGCCGTTTCAATCAAAAAACTGTTAAATGTAACCACTAGTAATTTACGTAAGTCAATGATTCAGCAAGTGATTGGGCAGTCAGTCAAATTTGAACCTCGGCGTCGACAGGATGTTGATATGATTTTTGTTGCAGCCAACTCTCGTCAAGCCAAACTCATCAAACCGCAATTAAAGTTTCACCATGCTCAGGATTTACCCGTTTTTTCTACCTCACATATTTCATCTGGCAACGCCAATGTCAACGATGATCGTGATTTGAATGACATTTTATTCGTCGACATCCCATGGATGTTGAATAATGAAAACAATATGGATTATCAGAATATTTCAAATTTATGGCCTGATAGTAGCAATCGGTTTAGTCGATTTTTTGCATTCGGTATAGATGCTTATCGATTGATCCCATCCCTGCGTCGATTGAAGATTAACCCACAGAAATCTTTGATCCAGCATACCGGCGTATTGAGCGTTGATAATAAAGGTAGAGTTAAACGATCACTTTTAATGGCAACCTATAAAAAAGGTAGCGCAAAACAACTAAAATTTCAGTAATCGCTTATCTGTAAAGTAAATGAATATGGCTAGCAGCACCCAAATTGGACAACACTATGAAGCGTTCGCAAAAAGTTACTTACAAAAAAAGGGATTGAAATTACTTGATCAGAATTATCACTCACGATTTGGTGAGATAGATCTCATAATGTTTGATCAGCAAGTCTTGTGCTTCATTGAAGTCAAGTTTCGCAAAAGCAATGCTTTTGGTGGCGCAGCTTCAGCAATACCAGCCGCAAAACAACAAAAAATTATAAAGACGGCTCATTGTTATATTGCAGCAACACCGGCCATAGCACAAAAGCCAATGCGCTTTGATGCGCTAATCATACAACTTGAGTCATCACTTTCTGCTCTTAATATAGAGTGGATCCAAAACGCCTTTTATGTAGAATAAAATGGACAAATACTCGATTAGTATACAACGCTAAAAGTTAATGAGTGACAATTTCATGAGTGATGTAGAAAATCAAATCAAGCTAGCTTTTCAATCTAGTATAGAAACTAAACAGAATTCAGAAATAGCGCTTAGTGCGTCAATCGAACAAGCATCAGCCTTATTAAATCAAACGCTTCTCAACGGTAACAAAGTAATGAGCTGTGGTAACGGTGGGTCGGCTGGTGATGCGCAAAACTTCTCGTCAGAGTTGCTCAATCGGTATGATCGTGATCGCCCTGGCCTGCCTGCAATAGCGCTAACGACCGACAGCTCAACCATAACCTCCATTGCTAATGATTATGATTACAGCCAAATTTTTTCTAAACAAATAATGGCACTTGGACAGCCTGGAGATCTATTGCTGGCCATCAGCACCAGTGGGCAATCTAACAATATTATAGAAGCTATCCGAGCTGCCAATGATTATGAGATAGCCGTTATTGCGCTAACTGGAAGAGATGGTGGTTCCATTGAACAAGAGCTAAACACTCACTCAGTCGAAATTAGAGTGCCGTCAAATGTTACCGCCAGAATTCAGGAAGTCCACCTTTTGATTATTCACGTTTTGTGTGAGTTACTTGATCTGCAGCTACTGGGTCCAGCTGACAGTACTATTTAACAACCTTCAAGCTTGGGCGATTGGTTCTTTTTGATTCAAGTGGCTTAGAACTTGGCTTGACGCTAGCCAACTTCCCATCAGCCTTAGTACCCTCTGGATCTGGCTCTGTATGGGGCTCTTCATTAAACACCATGCCCTCACCATTCTCTTGAGCGTAAATAGCCAAAATAGAAGCCATCGGACAATAGACGTTTTGAGCTACACCACCAAACCGAGCCGAGAAAGCAACGAATTCGTTATCAAGCTCTAAAGCTTGAATAGCACTGGGTGTTAAATTGAGAACAACCTTTCCATCGTTCGCAGTCCCCTGAGGGATCATTACCCCGTAAAAGTTGGAGTCGACCAACAAATACGGAGTCACGTCATTTTGCAGCAGCCATTCGTAGAGTGCCCGAATGAGATAAGGTTTGCTAGAAGTCATAATCGAAGAATTATCGCAAGAGCCTATTATGCAACCATGTCTCTTTCTTGTTCAGACAAACTGGCCTGAAACGAAGGGCGCGAGAAAACGCGCTTCATATAGGTTGTGATTGGCTTACAAGAAGGCGGTAGTTCGATATCATAGTAGGGTAAGCGCCACAAAATGGGAGCAATACTACAATCAAGCAAACTGAATTCATCTGATAAAAAGTAAGGTTTTACGGCAAACACCTCCACTGAATTAATCAAGCTCTCAGTTAATGCTTTTTTGGCTTGCTCCTTCTTTTTTTCTGTACCTTTCTCTATATCATCCAACAGGCTGAACCAGTCACTTTCAATCCGAAACAAAGCCAGACGGCATTTAGCACGCGACACAGGATCAACCGGCATCAACGGCGGATGCGGAAAACGCTCATCAAGATATTCAATCAATACTCGCGCGTTATAGAGCACGAGGTCACGATCAACCATTGTAGGCACTGTCGCATAAGGATTTAAGTCAATTAGATCCTCAGGCAAGTTATCCATATCAACATCATGGATTTCGACCGTAATGTCCTTCTCAGCGAGCACAATACGTGCGCGATGGCATTCGGGGTCCACTGGTGATGAAAAACAACTCATTACCGATCGACGATTCGCCACAATTGACATATTTAAATCCTTGGTTAGTTTATGTCCTTCCAAAATTCTTTCTTAAGGAAATAAGCCAAAATTAGGAAGAGGAATAAAAAGATAATAACGCCAGTTCCGACATTTTGCCGAGTTTGACGATACGGTTCTGACACGTAATCAAGAAAGCCAACCAAATCATAGATGGTTTGGTCAAATTCAGATTTAGAGAGTGCACCTGGTTTGACTATATCAAAGCCAACAATAGCTTCAATCTGGTCGCCATTAGCATCCACTTTCATAGCCATTTTAGGTACTTGATATCCTTGCAGATCGGCTAATACGTGCGGCATGCCCACTTTGTCAAAGACACCATTGTTCATACCAAAGGGCCTTGATTCATCCACATAAAACGCTCTCAGATAATTGTATAGCCAATCAACACCCCGTGAACGCGCTATCAAACTTAAGTCTGGGGGAATTATACCAAAAGCCTCGGAAGCATAGTCTGCACCCATACTATTAGTCATTAATGCGCCCACTTTAGTTTTATCACCATTTTTATCGGTAGTAAAAATAAGGTTCTCTGAAACTTGAGCATCGTCAATTTCAAGATCGGCCCCGACTCGGTTATATCGCGAATAGGATGCTTCATGACAACTCATACAATAATTAACAAACGTACGAGCTCCTCGTTGCATCGAGGCCTTGTCGTCCCAATCGATTGTAATATCATCGCTTGGAAATGAGGCACCACCACCGGCAGCAAAACCCATCACTGGTAATAAAAAACCAATCATAACAATTAGCGTCTTTTTCATTACAGGATCCTCTCTGGAACAGGCTTTGTTTTTTCGTTTTTGCTAATCCACCAAATACCTAGAAAGAAACCAAAATAGCCAAGACTAAAGACTCGAGCAAAAAAGGTACGTAACTCAGTTGGTGGTAATGCGCCCAAGTAACCCAAGCCGATAAAGCTAATCACCAACATGGCCAGCAGCCATTTAAACGAGTTAGCTCGATAGCGAATAGAATGAACCTTGCCTCGGTCTAGCCACGGCAATACAAATAGAACCGCGATAGCACCAAACATTGCAAGAACTCCCGATAGCTTGTGCGGTACTGCTCTTAAAATGGCGTAAAAAGGCGTAAAATACCATACTGGAGCAATGTGCTCAGGTGTCTTAAACGGGTTGGCGGGTATAAAGTTCGCATGCTCCAAAAAGTAGCCTCCCATTTCTGGCATGAAAAATACCACGCCACAAAACAAAATTAAAAAACTCACCACACCAACAATATCCTTCACCGTGTAATACGGATGGAAAGGAATGCCATCCAGTGGAACGCCGTTTACATCCTTGTGCTTCTTAATTTCAATACCTTCAGGGTTATTCGAACCAACTTCATGTAATGCAATAATGTGCATCACAACCAACATGATTAAAACTAAAGGAACAGCAATGACATGCAGCGCAAAGAATCGGTTTAGAGTGGCATCAGAAATAACAAAGTCACCTCGAATCCACAACGTTAAGTCATCACCAATGATGGGTATTGCACCAAATAATGAAATAATGACCTGTGCGCCCCAAAAAGACATTTGCCCCCAAGGTAATAGATAACCCATGAAAGCTTCTGCCATTAATGCAAGGAAAATGAACATACCAAAAACCCAAATCAATTCACGTGGTTTTTGGTAAGATCCATACATCAGGCCTCGGAACATATGGAGATAGACAACAACGAAGAAAGCCGATGCGCCAGTAGAATGCAAATAGCGAATTAACCAGCCCCAATCAACATCGCGCATAATATGTTCGACTGATATAAAAGCCTGTGCCCCATCCGGCTTGTAATGCATGGTGAGAAAAATACCAGTTACAATTTGAAGAATGAGAACCAACAAATTTAAAGAGCCAAAAAAGTACCAAAAGTTAAAGTTCTTTGGTGCATAGTATTTTGAAATGTGCTCTTCCCATAACTTGGTTAATGGAAAGCGTTCATCGACCCAACCTAGCAGGCCTTTATCAGTATTATCGTTACTCATTAGGCAGCTCCGTCCTCACCGATACGAATCACATCATTACTGACATAATAGTAGGGGGGCACTGGTAGGTTAGTGGGAGCAGGCACACCACTATAAACGCGCCCAGCAAAATCAAATTTAGATCCATGACAAGGACAAAAGAAACCTTGAAAACCGGCAACTACTTCAGGCTGATAAGTGGGAGAACATCCTAGATGCGTACAAACCCCTTCCACTACTAAATATTCAGGCTTGATAGAGCGCACTTCATTTTTAGCGTACTCCGGTTGAATGCTTGCATCCGAAGATGGATCACTTAACTCACTTTCTACAGACGACAGTGTTGCTAAAATGTTAGTATCACGCCGCACTATCCAAACCGGTTTGCCACGCCATTTAACGATAACTTGCTGGCCCGGCTCCATTTTGCTTATATTAAATTCAACGGGTGCACCAGCGGATCTGGCTCGCGCACTTGGGCTCCAAGTTTTTAAAAATGGAACCGCTACCGCACTGACTCCGACTGCACCAACCACAACAGTCGCGGCACTCAGGAAACGCCTGCGATTATTATCTACACCATCAGAAGACATTCGATTAATCCATGATTGAGAAATTTGAAAACCTGAAATAAAAAACGTGAGTAGTTTATTTCAGACATAAAAAACGGTCGCCATAATAGCTTGATTTAACTTTTCGGTCGAGGTTATTAACGACATAACTCGTCATAAGTGTAAAAAAATTCAAATCTTCCACCCTAATCTTCTAAACCGGATTAGGGATATCAATAAACTGGTGCTTTAATCCAAATTGCTCAGATATTAACCGCCCCAATGCCTGCACCCCATAACGTTCTGTGGCATGATGGCCAGCAGCAATATAATGGATGCCACATTCCTTTGCGTAATGAAACGTATGTTCGGACACCTCACCACTAATAAACACGTCGAAGCCCCTGTCCGCCGCCTGATCAATATAACTTTGTGCTGCACCCGTGCACCAAGCAATGCTTTTAACGGGCTTATTCCCGGCTGCAAGACTCAATGGCGTAGTATTTAATTGATTAGCAATGGACTTTGTAAGCTCATCCAGCGTTATGGTCGACTCCAATGAAGTATAAAACACAATATCGTGACATCCAACGCTAGCAAAAGTTCCATGAACTTCCCACCCCATTATATTAGCTATCTGGACATTGTTACCAACCACTGGATGAGCATCCAAGGGCAAGTGATAGGCCAGTAAGTTAATGTTGTTTTTGATTAGCGTGCGTATACGACGACCTTTGAACCCTGCGATCACTGGGGACTCTCCTTTCCAAAAATAACCATGATGAACTAACAGGGTATCTGCTCGGACATCGATTGCTGCCTCAATTAAATCAAGGCTGGCCGTTACGCCAGAGACTATTGATTTAACTTCACTGACACTTTCAATCTGCACCCCATTAGGACAATAGTCATTAAAGTCATTAACTCGGAGATAGTCGGCACAAAAGTCGCTTAGCCTCTGTAACTGCATAATTTTTCACCCTCTACTGGCATATTCGTATGATACTATTTCATTATGAGAATAATCAAAACCTTAGCATTTTTATTGCAATTTAGCCTTCTAGGTTTGGCGATTGCAATATTATATTTGTTCTGGCAATCCGAGCACTCGAACAAAGATATTATGAACTTTCTCTTACCTTCAACGAAGGAAATACAATCTCGAAGCACCAATCAATTATTGATCCAAGTTCCAACCGCTTCCTATGCTGATGCTGTGGCTTCCTCATTTGAATCAGTCGTCACTATATATACCTCCAAAATGATAGTCGAACAATCTCACCCTCTACTAGACGACCCCATTTTCAGCCAACTATTTGGAGAACAACTCCAACGTCGACAACGCAGTAAAACAGAAACCAACCTCGGCTCAGGCGTCATCATCAGCAATGAGGGCTACATCATAACCAACCAGCACGTAATCGACGGGGCGGACGAAATATTAATCTCCCTGCCTGACGGGCGTGGTAGCCAGGCTGTTTTAATAGGTGAAGATAAGGAAACTGACATTGCCATTTTACAAATACCCATTAGTGGCTTAAGCAGCATTAAAATAGCACCAAATAATCCAGTTAGAGTCGGTGATGTCGTGCTCGCCATTGGCAACCCATTAAATGTTGGTCAAACGGTAACAATGGGCATCATCAGCGCGACGGGGAGAAATCGAATTGGTTTAAACACTTTCGAAAACTTCATTCAGACCGATGCTGCTATTAACCCCGGTAATTCAGGTGGTGCTTTAGTTAACGCTAAGGGTGAGTTGATCGGAATCAACACCGCCATTTTCAATCAGGCCGGTGGCGCACAAGGCATAGGCTTTGCTATTCCGACCTCAATTGCATTTGATATCATGCAGCAACTCATCGATTACGGCAAAATTTCTCGTGGATGGTTAGGCGTTGAAGGTGTTGAAATTACTGCTAAAGCAGCCTTGTCTACCGGTAGTCCTAATATTAAAGGCGCACTCATCGTTGGTGTTTTCATTAATAGCCCAGCCGACATGGCGGGTATTCGGTCTGGAGATATACTGGTTGCAATAGATGGTAAATCAGTGCTTGGGGTTCGCGACCTGTTAGAAAAAGTAAGCTTTCATAAGCCCGGCGACACTCTGAATATAACTGTTTATCGAGGGCCCGATAAATACACCTTTAAAACAATTGCCACCGAAAGGCCAAGGTAATAACCTTATCTCTAATTCTTAAATAGTAAGTAAGTGAGATAGTTAATACCTGCGCCTAAAACTGTTCACTAAAAACACCTAAAGTCTCAAATCATTTTAAATATAAATTAGATTACTTAATACGATATTCCGCCGAACAAGCATGGGCAACCAATCCTTCTCCACGCGCTAACACAGAAGCAAGTTTACCTAACTCTGAGGCACCTGCGAGAGAACAGCCAATTAGGCTCGACCTTTTCTGAAAGTCGTAAACACCCAGTGGCGATGAAAAACGAGCGGTTCTAGAGGTCGGCAAGACGTGATTGGGTCCGGCACAATAATCACCCAATGCTTCAGCGGTATAACGGCCCATAAAAATAGCACCCGCATGCCGAATGGATTTTGCCATAGCGGGCGCGTCGTCTACCGATAGCTCAAGATGTTCTGGGGCAATGTAATTAGTGATTTTTATCGCATCATCCATATCGGATACGTGAATCAGTGCGCCGCGTGCCGTAAGAGAAGCCCGAATAATATCTTGCCGAGGCATCTCTTTAATTTGACGTTCGATACTCGCTTGAACCTGATCAAGAAAATCAGCATCTGGAGATAGCAATATCGCTTGCGCATTTTCGTCGTGCTCAGCCTGTGAAAACAAATCCATTGCAATCCAGTCAGGGTCTGTTTTACCATCACAAACAACCAAGATCTCTGATGGCCCTGCAATCATGTCGATGCCCACTGTGCCAAATACCAATCGTTTTGCAGTCGCCACATAAATATTTCCAGGACCCACAATTTTATCAACCGCAGGAACTGTTTCTGTTCCATAAGTCAGAGCTGCAATTGCCTGTGCGCCACCAATGGTAAAAACTCTGTCAACACCCGCAATATAGGCGGCGGCCAAAACAAGTTCGTTAATAACGCCTTTTGGGGTTGGAACCACCATAATCAATTCTTCAACGCCAGCCACCTTAGCTGGAACAGCGTTCATTAATACCGAGGAAGGGTAGGTTGCTTTGCCACCCGGCACATATAAACCGACTCGATCGAGTGGACTTACTTGCTGACCAAGCACTGTTCCATCTGCCTCCACATATTGCCACGACTCTATTTTTTGGTGCTCAGCATATGAGCGAATGCGCTCAGCTGCAGAATCAAGTGCATGGCGCTCAATATCAGATAAGCTTTGGTATGCTTTCTTTAACCGATCTCGTGATAGCTCTAAATCTGACGCGGCTTTAACCACCAAACCATCAAACTTGTCGGTGTATTCCAATAGTGCCTGATCACCTTTTGACTTAATCGAGCGGATAATTCCATTAACCGTATCAAAAATAACCTGATCTGACTCGGCTTCCCATGCTAATAAATCTTTTAATTGGGACCCAAAGTTATTGGATTGACTGTCAAGACGTTTAATTTTAATCATAGCGATTATTCCATCACTGCCTTTTGGATTCGAGAAACGAATTCTTTTATAGCCTGATTTTTCATTTTTTGCGAGGCCCTATTAACAATCAATCGTGACGTAATGTCCATAATATGTTCGAGTGGTGCCAGCCCATTTGCATTCAATGTATTACCCGTATCAACCAAGTCAACAATCAAGTCAGACAATCCAACAATTGGCGCCAACTCCATTGACCCATAGAGTTTTATCAATTCTACCTGGCGTCCCTGATCAAGAAAATACTGTCGTGCTATTCTAGGGTATTTAGTCGCCACCTTTAGCCGCCCAGAAGGTAATGGCTTATTAGGGAACCCCGCCGTCATTAATTTACAGCCTGAAATTTTCAAATCGACCCGTTCATACAGACCCTCACCACCATGTTCAAGTAAAACATCCTTACCCGCGATGCCAATATCAGCAGCACCATATTGAACATACGTTGGGACGTCAGATGATCGAATCAACACCAGATTAATATTGGCATGGTTCGTTGGAAAGATTAATTTTCTGCTAGTCAAAAGATCATCCACTGGTTCGATACCCACCCGTTTTAACAACGGTAGTGTTTCAGCTAAAATGCGACCTTTTGCGAGTGCAATGGTTAAGATTTGGGACATAATTATGTTATCAAATAGATTCAGTTCAATCAGGTCTGGTTTAATTTAGTCTAAAGTACATTTAGACTAGACTCTAATTAGGTACTCGTCGGATATTGGCACCGAGGCAGGCCAGTTTTTCTTCAATATGATCGTAACCACGATCAATATGATAAATACGCTCTACAACCGTTTCTCCTTTAGCGACCAAACCAGCCAGGATCAAACTGGCTGAGGCGCGTAAATCCGTCGCCATCACAGACGCACCGTTTAAATCTTCCACACCCTGAATAATGGCGGTATTACCTTCAAGCTGAATCTTCGCCCCTAACCGTGACATTTCTTGGATATGCATAAACCGATTTTCAAACACGGTTTCGGTTACCGAGCCAGTTCCATTTGCAATAGCGTTCAAAGCACAAAACTGTGCTTGCATATCAGTCGGGAAACCAGGGTAAGGCGCAGTTCGAATATTAACAGCCTTTGGTTTACGTCCTTCCATATCAAGCTCGATCCAATTTTCTCCAGTGTCAATTATGGCGCCAGCATCAACCAATTTCGCCAATACTGCATCGAGCAAGCTAGGGTCCGTATCCTTCAACAAAACCTTGCCACCGGTAATGGCCGCAGCAACTAGATAAGTACCCGTCTCTATCCGATCCGACAATACGGTGTACTCGCAGCCTTGCAATTTTTCAACGCCATAGATGGTGATTTTATCGGACCCTGCATTTTCTACTCGACCACCCATTGCATTGATGAAGTCTGCAAGATCAACTACTTCGGGTTCCCGAGCTGCATTTTCTAATATTGTAGTTCCCTCAGCCAGACTAGCAGCCATCATCAAATTTTCGGTTCCAGTTACAGTAATCTGATCCATAACAATATGCGCACCCTTCAGCCGATCCGCTTTTGCGCGAATATAGCCTTGCTCGACAGTAATTTCAGCCCCCATAGCCTCTAAACCAGAAAGATGTATATTTACTGGCCTTGCGCCAATAGCACAACCACCAGGCAGCGAAACCTCGGCCGTACCATAACGCGCTAATAACGGTCCAAGAACCAGGATAGAAGCCCGCATCGTTTTAACTAATTCATAGGGAGCAAAGGTGTTTTTAATAGTGGTAGGATCGATCTCAACACTCATTTTATCGCCAATAGTAATCGACACACCCATTTGGCCAAGTAATTCCATAGTTGTCGTGACATCGTGTAAATGTGGCACATTATTGACTACAACAGGCCCACTGGCTAACAATGTGCCCGCTAAAATCGGTAATACCGCATTCTTCGAACCGGAAATCCGGACTTGCCCGGATAAGGGTATCCCACCTGTAATGATTAATTTATTCATTATGCCTGAAATATTATGAGGTTAAACGCAATGTATTCTACCAGATGTTGCCGATAATGACTGACAAGAATACAAGCCCTTTTGGTTGAATGTTATTTAACAGAAACGTAAGAAACACCTCTATTAAAAAAGGCTAATTTTTATTGATTTCTCTCACTCAACAGTTTAATGAGACCTTCAACACCATTCTTCGTAATTTCTCTGGAAAAACTAGAACGATAATTCGTTACGAGACTGATACCATCAACCTGGATGTCATAAACCTGCCAGCCTTGTTTACCTCGCTTTAAGCTGTAGTTCAGTGGAATAGCTGATCCACCTGTTTGAGTGACCTCGGTTTTTACCTTCACCTTACCTTTCTCAACTGAACCAAGCATATCCAAATAATTAACTTCCTGATTATTATATTCTAATAACGCTTTGCCATAAGTTCGAATCAACAACGTTTTAAACTCATGAACAATTCTCATTTTTTGTTCGTCGTTAAATTCTTTTCGATGACGATATAGAGCTAAATTGGTCATAGCCACAAAGTTAAAATGTGGTAGCACCACCTCGTCAACCAGAGCAAATAATTTATCCGGATTGGCTCGATAATCATTTGAATTTAGTTTAATTTCTTCTAGGACTCGATCTGTCGCGAGCTTGATCAACTGCTGCGGACCAACTTCAGTAGACAACACGTTCTGGCTAAATAACGCCATAAGCAATAGGAACTTGATCATTATGCATTTTTTTAACATTTGGTTTACCTTAACCTAAACTTTTAAAATTAAATAACTGGATCTTAACGACTGTAGTTTAAATGAGACTGACTAAACGGTTAATAAATCATAATGATTGAAACATTAGATTTTACCCCACTCAATTTAATTCCTGAATTAAATAAAAAGCTGGCTTAACTGCATAATATGCACAAAGGCACTAAGTATACTAACAATTGAAATCTGATATCACCACTCAAATTATTAATGGAGAATCATATTAAATTGTAGCAAATAATTTCCACATTTAGTCATTTAGATCAATCATTCAAAATAAGGTTCTTACGAAAGGATTTTGAGTCAAACTAAACGAATTTTACTGGCATATCCGAGAGAGAGTCGTTAGTGTTCGCCTCCCTAGAAAACTTAAAATGAAAATTATGGTAAATCCATTAACTGATAAGAATAATTTCAGCTACGACGAGCTAATTCGTTGTGGAAAAGGCGAGGTTTTTGGAGAAGGTAATGCCTTGCTCCCGTTACCCCCAATGCTAATGTTTGATAGGATTACTAGTATCACTGAACAAGGTGGAGAGTTTGATAAAGGTCAGATTGTGGCTGAACTTGATATCAACCCAGACCTGTGGTTCTTTAAATGCCATTTTGATACAGATCCTGTTATGCCAGGCTGCCTAGGGTTAGACGCTATGTGGCAACTGATTGGGTTTTATTTAGGCTGGAAAGGTGGGCCAGGCCATGGCAGAGCGCTCGGTGCTGGCGAAGTGAAATTCTTTGGTCAAGTTTTACCCACTGCAGAAAAAGTGACTTATCGAATAAGCATTAAGCGTCTGATTATGCGAAAACTTGTAATGGGTATTGCAGATGGCATTATGGAGGTAGATGGTCGTGAAATTTACTCCGCTAAAGATTTACGCGTTGGATTATTCACCTCTACTGACAGCTTTTAATATCTATTAGCATAGGTTTAATAATAAATCATGTTACTTGCGTTTAGCGCCATAATTTTTGGTCTTATACTACTTGTTTGGAGTGCGGATAAGTTCGTCGAAGGAGCGACATCACTGGCGCATCATTTGGGCGTTTCACCGCTCATAATCGGCATCACTATTATTGGTTTTGGTACATCGGCGCCTGAAATTCTAGTGTCCATCGTTGCTGTTGTGGAAGGCACACCCGATATCGCTATCGGAAATGCACTGGGGTCCAACATTGCTAATATCGGTTTAATATTAGGCGTTACTGCTTTTATTACACCCATACCCATTGCAAAAGGCCTATTTAGAAGGGAATACCCCTTGCTTGTGATTGCAACAGTCTTATTAACTTTATGTCTGATCGATGGATCACTCGATCAAATCGATGGCCTTACCCTACTTCTAGTGCTTGCGGCTATTTTAATTTACCTGATTAAGTCTCATCAAAATGATCGAAAAAAGAATGATATTGAGGACAAACTAGCTGAAGCAATACCTGAAAATATAACACTAATTTCAGCAATCATCTGGTCGCTTGTAGGTCTTACTGCTCTCGTTGGCAGCTCCAAGATTTTGGTTTGGGGAGCGACTGACATCGCACAGGCACTGGGCGTTAGTGAGCTCATTATAGGATTGACAGTTATCGCCTTAGGTACGAGCTTACCCGAGCTGGCGGCCTCTATCGTTAGCTTAAAGAAAGGGGTGCCCGACATGGCCATTGGTAATATTATTGGTTCTAATCTCTTTAACTCACTTGCCGTCATCGGTCTTCCCGCCCTAGTTACAGACTTCAGTATTAACACCCATGCAGTCACCCGCGACCTACCCGTTGTCGTAGGTCTAACTATTTTACTATTTTGTTTTTCTTTCTTTCCTACCTCTCCAAACCAGTCATTATCTCGTCTGAAAGGATTGTGCCTGCTTTGCTGCTTTGTAATTTATCAATTATATTTGTATTATGGCGTCATGGTGGGAAACATCTGAAATGAGTCAACACGCATATTTAAGTTTAGGTATTGCTGTCTTAAAGGCTGAAGCTGAGGCCATTGCTGAATTGTGCAATCGCTTAGACTCAGGGTTTGAACAGGCCTGCGAATTAATCCTTAACTGTCAGGGCCGCATTGTCGTAACGGGAATGGGGAAATCGGGCCACATAGGAAATAAAATTGCAGCAACCTTGGCAAGTACCGGTTCACCCGCTTTTTTTATGCACTCTGGCGAAGCTAGCCATGGCGATCTAGGCATGATTACCAAGCACGATCTGGTCATTGCTTTATCGAACTCTGGGGAAACAAATGAAATCACATCGTTACTGCCAATGCTCAAGAGGATGGGTATATCACTCATCGCATTGACCGGAAAACCACAATCGACTCTCGCAAAAACAGCTGATATCCACCTTGATATAAGTGTGAGTAAAGAAGCTTGTCCACTTGGACTCGCACCCACATCGAGTACCACTGCATCGCTGGCGATGGGTGACGCACTCGCAATCGCGGTGTTACAAGTTCGTGGATTTACCGAAGACGATTTTGCCATGTCCCATCCTGGTGGTAATTTGGGCAGGAGACTGTTACTCAGGGTAAGTGACATTATGCATACTGGTGACAAAATACCTTTAGTGAGTGAAGATTCAAGCCTGAAAGCAACACTACTTGAGATGACTAACAAGGGCCTTGGCATGGCTGGCGTGATTGACCCAAATAATAATGTACTTCTAGGCATTTATACTGACGGTGACCTTAGAAGAACCTTTGAAAAAATGCCCAATATCGAAACAGCAAGCGTTAAAGACTATATGACCACTAATTGCATCACTATTGATGCGCACAGCATTGCCAGTGAGGCCATAAAAGTCATGCATGATTGTAAAATAAACGCTTTGATGGTGGTGGATGAGGATAAGATCGTTCAGGGTGCATTGAACATGCATGACTTATTTAGAGCCGGCGTGGTTTAAAAATGAATCAAACACTGAACGTGTCTGCAGAGACCATCAAAAATAAAGCTCAAAAAATCAAACTCGTCATTTTTGATATTGATGGTGTACTCACTAATGGTGATCTCCAATTTGACAATGAGGGTAACGAATACAAAACCTTCAACTCGCTCGATGGTCACGGCATTCGTATGCTGCTCGCCAGCGGTATTAAAGTCGCTATTATTACTGGGCGACAGTCAGAACTCGTCAAAAATCGCATGAATGACCTCGGCGTTGAACTAGTTTTTCAAGGGTGCCGAGATAAACGCCCCGCATTCCAAACATTGCTTGATCGAACCCGACTAAAAAAATCGCAAATTGCTTACATGGGCGACGACCTTCCTGACTTGACCGTAATGACCCAGGTTGGTTTAGCCGTGGCGGTTCGTAATGCACATGTATTCGTTAAAGAAAATGCACACCTGGTGACTGAGTTAACCGGTGGATCGGGTGCAGTGCGAGAAATAACTGATTTTATTTTGCGATGTCAAAATTTATTAGATGATCTGCAAACTTCGTACCTAAAATGATGAGTAAAATAAAAACTCTGCTAGTTTCAACAATTGCAGTAGCCACCATCGCCGCCGTTACTATCGGATGGTTTTACGAACCCAAGATAACAGTCAGTCGCTCAGACCTTGAAATCCCAACCAACATAGATTACTTCTTAGCAGAGCTGCAATATAAGTCAATGAATGAACAGGGTAATCTCGATTTTGAGATGCAAAGCCCTTATCTAGAACACTTGATAGCCTCAAACATTAGCCTCATCGATCAACCTACAATACAAATTTATCGTAATCTAAATGACTGGCAGATAGAGTCACTGACGGGTAAATTGTTCCATCAACAAAATAGTCTGCAGTTAGCAAAAAATGTAGTCATGCATCGCATGGGTAAGAATCCATTGCATGTTCGAACTGAAGTTATATTATTTCAACCTGATCTTGGTCTTATTAGTACCAGTGAAGCTATTGAAATCAAATCAGACACAGCCGTCATTCATGGCAGTGCAGCCACTTTCGATTTAAAAAACAGGGTGTATTCATTAAAAAACACTAAGGCCATTTACCGCCATGAAAATAGTTAAGTTCATATGCCTGTTGGGTTTGCTGCTGCCTAATCAAGTGCTGTCTAAAACTGCAGACAATGAGCAACCCATCCATGTTGAAGCGGACAGTCTTGAAGTCAGAGAAAACGACAATATCAGTATCTATACGGGTGATGTAAAGTTAACACAGGGCAGCTTAGAGATACGATCTGATCGACTCACCCTATACTTCGACGATAACAAAATACTCACATTAATGAAAATGGCTGGCTCACCCGCTACCTTAAAGCAACTTAACGATAGTGATGTTGTAATCACTGGCCAAGCGATGACGATTGAATACCGCGAATCTGAATCAACTCTTTTATTGTTTGATAAGGCAAAGTTAACTCAAGGTGAAGATGTTATTGAAAGCAATAAAATTCACTTCAACATTGTTAGCAATAACATAGAGGCTGGTGGTGCAGAGCCAGAAAATCGAGTGCGCATGTTAATCCAGCCCAAACAGCCCACTAATTAGTAATCGAAGTTGATGACAAAAGACGCAGTATCCCATCGACTCGAAGCCTTTGAGTTAGCAAAATCCTACAACCAAAGATCAGTTGTAAAGTCCGTATCTATAAATATTCAAAGCGGCGACATTGTCGGTCTACTCGGTCCAAATGGTGCCGGTAAAACCACCTGCTTCTATATGATTGTCGGCTTGGTTAGTAACGACTCTGGTCAAATAAAACTGGATGGCCGATCAATTGATCACCTGCCTATTGATAAGCGCGCGCGCCAAGGCATTGGTTACCTACCGCAAGAGCCCTCTGTTTTTCGCAATCTTTCCGTAGAAGACAATATTAAAGCGGTTTTACAGCTTAGAAAAGACTTAAACAATAAACAGCGAAATCAATTACTAGACAGCTTGTTAGATGACTTCCAAATTGGCCATATCCGCCTCAATAAGGGCATAACATTGTCAGGAGGCGAGCGCCGGCGAGTTGAAATTGCGCGTGCCCTCGCAAATGAACCCCTTTTCATCTTACTCGATGAACCCTTTGCTGGCGTCGATCCAATTTCTGTCATTGATATTCAAAATATTATCCGCCAGCTTGCTGATCGGAACATAGGTGTGCTGATTACAGACCACAATGTGCGTGAAACCTTGGGTATCTGCGATAGAGCTTATGTTATGGGTGATGGCGTCATTTTAACTGAAGGTGATTCAAAGCATATCTTAGAAAATAAAATTGTTAGAAAGATTTACCTAGGAAAGAATTTTAAGCTATAACTCTAGTTATGAGACTTAATATAATTATCCGTAATGACACACAATAAAAATATCAACGACCTCTCATTCTTGGATCATGTCCATCTATGAAGCAAAGCCTGCAACTTCGCATAGGCCAAAGCCTGACGATGACACCTCAGCTGCAGCAAGCCATCAGGCTCTTGCAACTTTCTTCTATTGAACTGCAATCTGAAATCCAACAAACTGTTGATGAGAATCCCCTGCTTGAGCAAGACGATGCGCTTAGTGAAGTTAACCTTTTAGATCGCGAAACGATTAAAAATAGCGAAACTGACAGTCCAAATGAAGACCAAATTGAAATTAAAACAAGCGCTGACAACATTGCCGATAACAGAGCTGAACAAGTCCTACCCGATGAGTTAGATGTTGATGCTCATTGGGACGAAATTTATGACACTGCACCAACAACATCTCAGGTCAATCAAGACGATAACCGTGATATGTTTGAAAATCAGACAAAACAAGAAGATGCCTTAAAAGAACATTTACTGTGGCAGCTTAATGGCATGCGATTGTCTGAAAATGATTATGAAGTCGGCCTAGCAATAATCGACTCGACAGATGATACGGGTTACCTAACTCAGTCACTTGAAGACATCTATAACGGTTTAAAAACACAACTAGAAGGTATTGAGTTTGACGAAGTTGAAGCCGTCTTAAATCTCATTCAGCACTTTGATCCAATTGGTGTATCCGCTAGAACACCCGCGGAGTGCATGCTGATACAACTCCAACAATACAGTAAAGAGACGCCTCATTTGACTAAGGCAATGGTATTAGTCGACCAGCACCTTGAACAACTGGCCAATAATGATGTGGCACAGCTCAAGCGCCGACTGCAGGCAACTGATACTGAATTAACCGCCATCATTAAATTAATCCGAACTACCAATCCACATCCTGGACACCTGATCAGTGAAAACCATGCGCAATATATAGTGCCTGATGTTTATGTCCGAAAACTTCAAGAGCAATGGTCAGTCAGTATTAATCGTGAAAATGTTCCAAAACTCCGTATTAATGACCAATATGCGGGACTCATTAAACGTGCAGACAACAGTGAACAAAACACCTACTTAAAGGACCATCTTCAAGAAGCCCGCTGGTTTATAAAAAGTCTACAAAGTAGAAACGACACCCTACTGAGAGTGAGCCAGGCAATCGTTCAACGGCAACAGGCTTTTTTTAATTACGGTGATGAAGCCATGCAACCGATGGTGTTGCGAGATATTGCTGAATTACTCGAAATGCATGAGTCAACAATTTCTCGCGTGACTACAAACAAATTCATGCACACACCCCGTGGCATATTGGAGCTTAAGTTTTTCTTTTCCAGCCATGTGAGTACTGCAGATGGGGGTGAATGTTCAGCCACAGCTATACGGGCTATTATCAAAAAGTTAGTGGCTGCGGAACCTCAAAAAAAACCATTAAGCGATAATAAAATTGCTCTATTATTAGGAGATCAAGGTATCAATGTCGCGAGAAGAACAGTCGCAAAATATCGCGAAGCACTTCAGATACCCCCTTCTAATGAGCGAAAACGTCTCTTCTGAGACAATTATTGATTCGCAATACTGCGAGTCAGTCAACTATAGGAGATAACGGATGCAAGTAAGTTTGAGTGGCCATCACGTCGACATCACTGATTCAATCAGAAACTATGTACACGAAAAAATTCAGCGACTAGACCGTCATTTCGACCAGGCCTTAGACATCAGTATTATTTTGACAGTTGAAAAACTTCGACATAAAGCAGAAGCCACACTTCATGTCAGTGGTAACAATATACACGCTGACGATGTGAAAGAAGATATGTATGCTGCAATTGATGGACTAATCGATAAACTTGATCGACAAGGCAAAAAACATATGGAGAAAATTAAAAATCATCGAAGTCGAGTAGAGATACCGACTGAGGAACCCTTCGACTCAACAAAAGAGGCTTAAATCCATTGGCGGCGATATTCGTAATGGCGTTAATCGCCGCTCTTTTTTTTAAGACTTGCATACTGTGTCCTTTGAGATAATATTCGCGCTAATTTCCCGATAACTAATCATCGTTTACCCATCAAATGACAGTCACTGCACTTTTGTCCCTCGATCGAGTTTTTATTGATCCAAATATCTCTAGCAAAAAGAAATTACTTGAGTTCATAGCGAACACCGTCACGCAACAATGTGGGCTAACGCAATCCAGACTATTTAATAGTTTACTCGATCGTGAAAGGCTAGGCAGCACAGGTTTAGGCAATGGTTTTGCAGTGCCTCATGCCAGACTGCCAGACCTAAAAGAAACCTTTGGCGTTTTTGTGAAACTGGCCAAGCCCATCAATTTTGATGCACCTGATAATGAACTAGTCGATTTAATTTTTTGCATTATTATTCCTGAACAGGCTACTGACGAGCATTTACAAATATTAGCATCATTGGCTAAAGCATTTTCCCAGCCTGCGATTCGTGAGGATATGAGAGCTGTAACAACAGGCAACGATGTTATTCGGATCATTGACTCAGCTGAGAAATGAAACCTTCACTCAAAATTTTTAAGTTTTTCGACCTTTATAAACATAAATTACAACTCAGTTTTGCTTCTGCTTCAGTCGGTTTGGACCGTGAAATCATGTTTTCACGTCAAACTAACGACACCTTTGAAGCAGTGGACTATTTTAATGTCATTCGCACCTCCAGCATTGTTGTCGTTGGTTTTCAAGAATCTCGCTATATCAGAAAACTAACGCCGCTAGAACAGTCGAGCTTACTTAAAACCCTGTTCCAAGGCCCTGTCAGCGCAGTCATTATAAGTGCAGAAAATCAGTTGCCTGAATTGATGATTCGTCAATGCGAACAAAAAAACATTGCTGTATTTCGATCTTCTTTGCACGATTCTGAATTACTGGATAAAACACGCCATTATCTAACACCCGTTCTTGCTGATCATGTCGACGAACATGGTGTTTTTGTTGAAGTCTATAGCCTAGGGCTATTCATAACGGGCGAAAGTGGTGTTGGTAAAAGTGAATTGGCTCTCGCTTTAGTGGCCAAAGGACACCGCCTAATTTCAGATGACATTACCCGATTCTCAAGAATATCTCCAGACGTCGTCGATGGTGAGTGCTCCGGTCTTCTCAATGGTTTTATGGAGGTCCGTGGTTTAGGTATCGTCAACATTCGAGCTATGTTTGGAGCCAATGCTCTCAAATCAAATAAGGCACTAAGGCTCATTGTTAATATGGTGTCACTCACCCATGAAAATGCCGCTCAATTTGACCGTTTAGGTAACAATATTGCCACACGCAATGTTCTTGGTCTCGAAATACCAGAAGTTACTCTACCCGTGGCACCCGGTCGAAATCTTGCTGTACTGGTCGAAGCTGCGGCCCGTAATCATTTGCTTAATATCAATGGTTACAATGCGGCAGAAGATTTCATCCAACGTCAGAAAACCGCTATTGCGGAAAATAAATGGTTAAAAGATTAATGACATGAACCAAAGCACTAAAACAAATGAAATGAAACTGATCATTGTGAGCGGTTTATCAGGCTCCGGCAAAACTATTGCTTTGCACACCTTAGAAGATGCCGGTTATTTTTGTGTTGATAATTTACCCATTACCCTGCTTCCAAGCTTTATTGACACAATGCTGGAAGCCAAGCCTGCTACCTATGATTTCGTAGCAGTCGCAATAGATGCCAGAAGTGGTGTCGATGATATTAATTATTTTGACAAAATCATCAAACAAGCTCGAGAACAGACTGATTTTGTAGAAATTTTATTTTTGACGTCTGACATTAAAAAACTAATTACTCGATTTAGCGAAACCAGAAGGAAACACCCACTATCACGTCAAGGGATTCCTCTGATTGAGGCCATCAAACTTGAACAGAGCTTACTCAGAAACATCTATTCAAAAGCTGATCTTGTCATAGACACATCAAAATTTAATGTGCATCAGCTTCGTCAAATGATCATCAAACGACTCATACCGAACAATTCTTCCGAACTGGCTATAATGGTTCAGTCATTTGGTTTTAAGCATGGCCTACCGACCGACACTGACTTTGTTTTCGATGTTCGTTGCTTGCCTAACCCTCACTGGGAAAGTCACCTAAAAGACCTTAATGGAAGAGATGCTCCCATCATTGAATATCTTGAAAGTTTTCCTGAAGTTATCAGTATGTTTGATTCAATTTTCAGCTTCCTGACTACCTGGATTCCTTGTTTTGAAAAAGAAAATCGTAGCTATATGACCATTTCTTTAGGCTGTACGGGTGGCCAACATCGTTCAGTTTTTCTGGCTGACAAGCTTGCCCTATCGTTGAAAAATAAAAAATATAATAGTACGGTCAGACATCGGGAACTGTTATGACAGTTAGTTTGTTGGTAATCACTCATAACCAACTCGGGCAAGAGTTAATTGATACCGCAGCTTCTATTCTTGGAAAGCACTTACTAGAAGTAAATTTTATATCCATTTCGGCCAATCTTAAGCCAAGTGACCTAGGACGCTATGCGGACCAAGTCAAAACTATGATTCACCAATTGGATATTGCCAATGGCATTTTAATATTGACCGACATCTGCGGTGCAACGCCCCACAACCTAGCAAAGTACGTTGCGACCGATCAGAACATTAGCATTGTTAGTGGTATCAGCCTACCAATGCTATTACGCGTATTAAACTACCCTAATCAATCGCTTCAATCGTTATCCTCAATAGCCCTCGAAGGAGCTCATAAGGGTGCCATACAGGACTGAAATCATGATCTTTCAAGACATTACTATTATCAATAAACTAGGACTTCATGCCCGTGCTGCATCAAAGCTGGTTAGTTGCGCCAGTCAATTTGAAAGTGAAGTTTTAATTGAAAAAGAGGGTAATCAAGTCAACGCAAAAAGCATTATGGGTGTAATGATGCTTGCAGCCAGTAAGGGCACAGAACTACGTCTAGTGGTAGATGGCCGTGATGAGATTCGTTGCTTAGAAGCAATATCAACGTTAATTGTTAATCGATTTGATGAAGCGGAATAACCTTAAACTTTGCCAGTAAACTCAGTTATTCCACTTTTCAAATATGCAACATTCGATCTTTACCTTCCCTAAAACGAATAGCATAAAGACTTGTTGCTCTAAAAACAGCATAGCCTACAATCACTATCATGATTGAGGACAACATCGAACAACTTCGTCAAAATATATCGCTCGCACTAGAAGACAATAGTGAATCTGCGATTACACGTGTTATTGATGGTATCGGTATTGCTGAATTAGCTAACTTGTTGGAGTCTTTACCCTCTCAACAGCGTGACCTTATTTGGCCAAAAATAAACCCTACTTTACTCGGTGGTGTACTACTTGAGACGGGTGACGAAGTCCGTGATAACAAACTCAAAGAACTCGATACAGATACAATTACAAACATAATTGAAAGCTTACCAGATGTCGATGACCAAGCCGATCTTCTACTTTCGTTACCTTCAGAAAAGCTCGTCAGCATATTACATACTCTCGATACTCATAAACGCGAAAGGCTAGAATCGGTACTTTCTTATAGTGAAAACACTGCTGGCGGCCTGATGAACCTTGATCAGGTTACCATTCGAGCCGATGTAACGCTAGATGTAGTATTGCGCTATCTTAGGATAAGAGGTGATATACCCGATCAAACCGATCAGCTCTTTATTGTTGATCGGCACGATCACTATCTAGGTGCATTATACCTTGCTGACCTATTGACCAACGATTTAGAGGCATTGGTTCAAGATATGATGCGTACCGATATTGATGCGATGTATGCCTATATTTCAGATACCGAAGTCGCACGTGAATTCGAAAATTATGACTTAATTAGCGCTCCAGTTGTTGATGAACAGAACAAATTGATCGGTCGAATTACGATTGACGATGTAGTCGATGTTATTCGTGAAGAAGGTGAGCACTCTATTATGAGCATGGCTGGATTATCTGAAGACGATGATATGTTTGCACCCGTTATTACCAGCGCAAAACGACGCGGTATCTGGCTAGGAATTAATTTATTAACTGCTTTTCTGGCTGCAGGGGTTATTGGTTTCTTTGAAAACATACTTGAACAAGTTGTCGCCCTAGCCATTCTTATTACCATTGTGCCCAGCATGGGCGGCATCGCCGGGTCACAAACGCTCACATTAGTGATACGAGGGCTCGCACTGGGTCAGCTTGGCAGCTCAAACTACCGCTCGCTAATAAAAAAAGAAATTCTAGTCAGCATACTTAATGGTTTGGTCTGGGCTCTTATAGTCGCAACGTTTTCAATTATCTGGTTCGAAAATTTCAATATTGGTGCGATTATCGGTATCGCATTGATCATCAATCTTATCGCCGGTGCTTTTGCGGGTGTGCTGATACCAATCACGTTACGCCAATTAAACATCGATCCTGCTATCGCCGGTGGGGTGGTACTCACTACCGTGACTGATGTTATCGGTATTGTTGCATTTCTGGGTTTAGCGACTCTCATACTCAGTTAAAATTTGAGCGCTAAGTTAAAAAAATCTAACGCGGCTCGATAGCAAACATCATACATATTAGCAATTCCAAAAGCTTTCATTCAATCGACGGATAGAAATGCAGCACCAATTACACCACTGGCATCACCGTGCGTTGCAGGCAATAGTGGCGTTTCCACATAGTCTGAAAAAACATATTTTGCTAATTGTTTAGGTACTTGTTGATATATCTCCCCAACATTGGACATACCACCCCCCAACACAATAACATCTGGATCGATTACATTAATCACATGAGCCAAGGCGCGAGCCATCTGATCAAAATATTTTGTCATCGCCTTCTTACAATGGTTATCCTTTAAACGAGCCTGCGCCACTATCTGTTCAGACGATAATGCAACACCATAAGTTCTGTAGAAATTGGCCGCCAATCCTTGCCCAGAAATAAATGTTTCAATACAAGCCTGCTGGCCACAAAAACAACGTGGATTCCCATCCTGTTCCCTATGCCAAGGCAATGGATTATGCCCCCACTCCCCTGTAATGGCATTGGGGCCGTTAATTAATTGTTCGTTCACAACAAGACCTGCCCCAGTACCTGTTCCGATAATAATACCAAAAACAACGGCATGGTTTTGACCCGCACCATGAATGGCTTCTGACAATGCAAAGCAATTCGCATCATTTTGAATATGAACGGAACGTTGGAGTTGCCTTTCAAAGTCTTCTTTAAATGCACGACCATTCATACAGATAGTATTTGAATTTCTGAGTAATCCACTGCGTGGAGAAATTGCACCCGGTGTTCCAATGCCAATCGCTAATTTTTGCCCAACGGCTGTTTCTGCCTCAAAGACTAAGTTGCAAAGTAGTAACAATATTGCATCATAATCGTCCGCAGGGGTTGGCACACGTTTGCAAAATACTGACCTTTTTTTTTCATCTAAAACCCTTACTTCTATTTTAGTCCCACCTAAATCAATACCCAAACGGTAAGTATTTTTCTGGATTTTAAGATGATTCATAAACTAATTCCTAATGGCAATCTTGATATTGTCATTGGCAACGTTGAAAGTCATTAAAGTTGTTTGATAATAAATACATCATTGCACGATTAATACTATTAGTACCCAGCTTATCCACAGGTTCTCCTACGCTATCCCACAGGGAAAACACTATATAGTGTGTATAATTTTATCTCTAGCCACATTATGTTGTGATTTTTAATTTATGGCGTTATACTCATTTCGGATTATAAAAGACACTCTAGCCAGATTAACTAGACTCAAGCTTCTCTATTATTGTTGTTATTAGAAGCCAACAAATAGCCCTCCTTAAAGAGCTATTTACTAAGAAATTTGGAAATCTGAGTGCATTAGATCAGTGAAAGAATGTTTAATGTCCGCAAATTATCACTCTATCGATATCGTCTATTATATCGGATGGTTATTTGATTAAAATCGGTCTCAAAAACTCGCTTTCTTTTAGTAAAAAAATGTAACGAACCGGGCTTTTACAATGCAAAATATCAATTCACCTCTCACAGAAACTGCCACTGCTGACGCGTTGAGCCAAGAAAGTAGTAATTCTCACAGTCAAAATAACACTCAAGGTAGTATCTATAATGTCATTCGTCGTAACGGTAAGCTGACCAGCTTCGATAAAAATAAAATTGCCGTTGCCATGACCAAAGCTTTTTTAGCCGTTGAAGGTGGCCAAGCAGCAGCATCATCACGCGTACATGAGACAGTTGAACGTCTGTCTAATTTAGTGGTTGATACATTAACCCGTCGCCAACCTGATGGTGGCACCTTTCATATAGAAGACATTCAAGACCAAGTTGAATTGTCAATGATGCGCAACAGCGAACAAAAAGTTGCCCGCGCTTATGTTCTATATAGAGAAAACCGTTCGAATGCTCGGGCACAAGAAAAAAAGGACTCGGCCTCCACTCAAGACATCGAGGAGCCTATTGGTTTAAACGTGAAACTAAAAAATGGTAGTTTCCAACCACTTGATTTAGCACGTGTTAAAACGGTAATTATTGATGCTTGTAGCGGATTAGACTGTGTTGATTCAGAGCGGGTTTATAATATTACCATTAAGAATTTATTCGATGGCGTGCCTGCCTCTGACGTCAGCCCAACTGTTGTGATGAGTGCACGTGGTTTAATTGATAATGAACCACAGTACTCACACGTAGCTGCCCGTTTACTGTTAGATGAATTGCGCACTGAAACACTGACTTTTATGGATGATGGTCTGCCGACTGCAACCTACATAGAAATGGCTGATCGATACCCACAGTATTTTCATCAGTATGTTAAAAAAGCCGCTGATCTTGAGTTGCTCGACACCGAGCTACTTAAATTTGATTTCAAAAAACTGGGCGATGCATTAAAGCCTGAGCGCGATCATCTATTTACTTATCTTGGATTACAGACGCTTTATGATCGTTACTTTATTCATCATGAAGAATGCCGGTTCGAGCTACCGCAAGCTTTTTTCATGCGCGTATCAATGGGTTTAGCCATTAATGAAGTGAATCGCGAAGAACGTGCCATCGAATTTTATAACTTGCTATCGTCTTTCGACTTCATGAGCAGCACGCCTACTCTTTTCAACTCAGGTACTTTACGGCCACAGCTGTCCAGTTGTTATTTAACTACAATACCTGATGATTTAGATGGCATATTCAGTGCGATTAAAGACGATGCCATGCTGTCAAAGTTTGCTGGGGGCCTCGGTAATGACTGGACTCGGGTTCGGGCGATGGATGCTCGCATTAAAGGCACGAATGGCAAGTCACAAGGTGTTGTGCCCTTCCTCAAGGTCGCTAATGATACTGCTGTTGCCGTCAATCAAGGTGGTAAACGCAAGGGCGCTATGTGCGCTTATCTTGAAACTTGGCATCTTGATATCGAAGATTTCTTAGAGCTTCGTAAAAACACCGGTGAAGAGAGACGTCGTACTCACGATATGAATACGGCTAACTGGATTCCTGACCTTTTCATGAAACGCGTTACCGAAGGCGCCCAATGGTCACTGTTTTCACCTGAAGAAGTGCCTGAACTTCACGAACTCTATGGCTTGGAATTTGAAACTGCTTATGAAGCTTATGAAGCAAAAGCGGCCCGTGGTGAGATCTCGTCTTATCGTCAAATTCCTGCACAAGATTTGTGGCGTAAAATGCTTGGTATGTTGTTTGAGACAGGTCACCCGTGGATAACATTTAAGGATCCTTGCAACATCCGCTCTCCTCAACGTCATTCTGGTGTGGTTCACTCTTCGAATCTATGTACAGAAATAACGCTGAATACATCAGATGCTGAAATTGCCGTGTGTAATCTAGGTTCAGTTAATTTACCACAGCACATTGATGAAAAAGGACTCAACCTCGAAAAACTTGAAAAAACCATTAACACTGCCATGCGTATGCTTGACAATGTAATCGACTACAATTACTACAGCGTTCCTCAAGCACGTGCATCAAACTTACGTCACCGACCTGTTGGTCTCGGTATCATGGGATTCCAAGATGCGCTTTATAAGCAACATATATCGTACAGTTCCGAGCAAGCCATCGAATTTGCAGATGAGTCGATGGAGGCCGTCAGCTACTATACTATTCAAGCGTCAACCGAACTCGCGGAAGAACGTGGTACCTATTCAAGCTACCCTGGGTCGCTCTGGAGTCAAGGCATTTTACCGATTGATTCCATTGCTGATCTAAAAGCTGCTCGAGGTGATTACTTACAGCAAGATGACAGTTCAAAAATGAATTGGGACAGTTTACGCCAACGCGTCATGACAGTGGGCATGCGCAATTCAAATACTATGGCGATTGCGCCGACAGCAACCATCTCCAATATTTGTGGTGTGAGTCAATCGATTGAACCGATTTATCAAAACCTTTACGTTAAATCCAATCTGTCAGGTGAGTTTACTGTCATTAATCCTTACTTGGTAGAGGACCTTAAATCTCACGGCCTTTGGGATGACGTCATGATTAATGATCTTAAATATTATGATGGTAGCGTACAAGGTATTGACCGTGTACCCAATGAGCTCAAGCAACTTTATAAAACTGCATTTGAGATTGATTCAGGTTGGTTAGTTGAAGCCGGTTCACGACGCCAAAAGTGGATAGACCAAGGTCAATCGCTCAATTTATATATGGCAGAGCCATCCGGTAAAAAGCTCGATAACCTATACAAGCTAGCTTGGGTACGTGGCCTCAAAACCACCTATTACCTTCGCTCACTCGGTGCAACAGCAGCAGAGAAGGCGGGTACTCGTGAGGACGAAATCACTTCGGCTGAACCAGAACCATCAGTTTGTTCGATTCTAGATCCAGATTGTGATGCCTGTCAGTAGCGCTCACAACTTATTAATAAATAACCAAATTCATTTCGGAGAAAAACATGTTTAATTGGGATAATCCACTTGCACCACCAGCGCCTAGGGCGCCAGACGTTACACCAGAATTAGCCATTGTTAACACAACGGCACCCGTTGCTGTAGAACCCACTAGCACAGCTCATCAGGACAGTACGAAACAATCAGCCGTAAGACGGGAAGAGCGTTCCAACAATCAGAGAACAACCTTTAGCCCAGTGGCCGCTAAGCCGGTCAATGTTGAAGATAAGCGCGTTGTGAACGGCCTGGCTGACATCAACCAGCTAGCACCATTTAAATACCCCTGGGCATGGGAATATTTCCTGAATGCTAATAAAAATCACTGGACACCACTCGACGTTAATATGACGCAAGACTTAAACGACTTCCAGCATAAGTTGACGCTAGAAGAACGTCATGTTTATGAAAATGTCTTATCTTATTTGACCACGTCAGACATTCTAGCGATGCGTAATATTGGTCTTGCCGTTATGGAAAAAATGACTGCACCTGAGTTGCAAATCTATCAGGCTCGTCAGGTTTACGAAGAAGCCATGCACACCTGGACCTACCAGCACTGCATCGAAACAATGGGTCTAGACCAAGGTGAAATTTATAATCGTTATCGCGTGGTTCCAGAAATTAATCACAAAATTCAGATGTGCAATGATCGGCTTAATTCAGTATTAAGATCTGATATTGATTTGACAAATCGTGACGAATTAGAAAATTTCGTGATGTCCTACACTTTCTTCTCTGGCGTTTTTGAAGGCACTTGGTTTTATAATGGCTTCAGCCCAATTTTTGCCCTGCAACGTCGCGGCCTCATGAAAGGAACCTCGGAACAATTGCAATACATTATGCGTGACGAAGTGATGCATGCCTCATTTGGTATTCGCGTTTGTAACCAGATTATTATCGAAGAAAAGTTAAAGCTTGATCCAAAAGCAATTCAGAATATGTGGGAAGAAGCTGAAGCTGCAGAGGCTCAATATGCGCATTATTTATTACCTGATCCAATTCTGGGCTACAACGCGACTGATCATATTGCTCAATTTCGTTTTATAGCTAATCGCCGAGCTAGCAAACTTAACCATGCAACTCCTTTTCCTGGTGCACAAAACGCTTTGCCATGGTTAGATGAGCAGGCCAACCTTAAAAAAGAAAAGAACTTCTTTGAAACACGGGTAACGGAATACCAAACTGGTGGCGCACTCAACTGGGATTAAAATTGATGTAAAGTCACTTTGACTGTCTAGTCATGAAAATCAAGCCAGGTATGTCTTTTCGACTTATCTGGCTTTTAAATTTCTCTACCACTCACCAGTAATCAGCATGGATTGCCATGGCTCACTAACAGGCAAAGCATTACCCTTTTGTAATAGCTCTATCGAAATATTATCAGGTGAACGTACAAAGGCCATATGTCCATCTCTGGGCGGCACGTTTAAAATTACATTGTTATCCAACATTTTTTGGCACACAGCATAAATATCATCCACTGCAAATGCCAAATGTCCAAAATTTCTACCCCCTTGATAAACCTCACCATCCCAGTTGTAGGTCAATTCAAGCAACGGGGCTCGCTCGACCTCGACTTGAGCCATATCATAGGGTGCCGCTAAATACACCAGCGTAAACTGGTTCTTTTCACTCACGTATCGGTTCGTCTCAACTAACCCAAGTAAATCACAATAAAACGCCAGTGATGCGTCAAGATCATGTACTCTGACCATCGTATGTAAATATTTCATTGGATGCTCCAATTAACAAAAAAAATAAATATGATGCGTCACGATGGCATGATCAACAGCACAGGACAAGACATTAAAGTCATAATTCCACATCATTCAAACGGCAAACACATAAAATTAATATGAAATTTAATCCGAACGTTATCGAATGTGCTTCCGCACCAATTGCCGAAGCTTGGTCCTGGGTCAATGACCCGACATCAGGCCGTCTCATCGATATGTGCCAAGCGGTGCCTGGGCATCTTCCAGCGCAATCATTACTGGATCACCTGGCTGAATTAATCAAGCAAGGCAAAGGAACAACCTATACTGACATTTGTGGAATATCGGCTTTGCGAGAAGCACTCGCCGATAACATCAACCATCGCTATCAAGCCCATATCAATGCTGAAGACCTGATGATAACCGCGGGATGCAACCAAGCCTTTTGTTCCGTTATCGACACACTTTGCGCCACAGGAGATGAAGTAATAATACCCCTCCCCTGTTATTTCAATCATGAAATGTGGCTATCCGCTCGGGGAGTTAAGACTCAATTCTTACCCTTTAATACGCAAACGGCAATACCCGATCATAATTTGGTAGCGCCGTTAATCAACTCAAAAACTAGGGCCATTGTGTTAGTAACGCCTAACAATCCAACCGGTGCGATCTACTCCCAAGAATGCATTGCAGTTTTTCATCAAATTGCTAAACAACATAACATCGCATTAATTATAGATGAAACTTATCGCGATTTTTCAGACGGTACAGTGCCTCCCCACACGTTATTCCAAAGTTCAGATTGGAGTGATAATTTTATCCATTTATACAGTTTCTCAAAGGTATTCAGCCTGACTGGATATAGAACAGGTGCAGTTGCAGCCAGCGCAGAATTCTTTGATCAAATGAAAAAAGTACAAGACTGCACCGCCATTAGTGCACCTCATGTCGGGCAACTGGCTGCACTCTATGGCCTGCAAAACTTAGATAATTGGAAAGCAGATAAAGCCCAGCAATTACAAGAACGAGCCATTGCAATTAAGGCGGCTTTCCAGCACCCAGAGCTTAAATATAGACTCATTTCAGCTGGAGCTTATTTTGCCTACGTTGAACACCCGTTTAAGAAACCATCACGTGAGGTTGTCAAACGGTTGATTCAGGAATTTGAAATCGTCACACTACCCGGAAGCTATTTTGGTGCAGAACAAGATAATTTCATTCGGTTTGCGTTTGCCAATATTGATCAAAATCGCTTTGATGAAGTTATCGAGAGACTGATTAAAAGTCAAAAAACACTCCAATAAGGGGAAATTAAATGGAAAATAAAGTAAGCGGCGAATGTCTTTGTGGTCAAATAAAGTACGCAGCAACAGGCCCTTTTAGCGCTTTTCATATTTGCCATTGCAGCCAATGTCGACGTTCGACAGGTAGCGCTCATGCATCCAATATATTTACCACACCTGATAGGCTCGAATGGCTAGCAGGTGAGGATAAAGTTATTCATTTTGTTCCGGATAAACCCGATGTTATTTCGAAGAGTTTCTGCCCTCACTGTGGCTCTCTGGTACCCTATATCAGTCCAAAGAGTGGAAAGTTAATTATACCCGCAGGAAGTTTAAACGGAGACCCAGGCATTCGACCTGAAGACAATATTTTTTGGGGTAACAGGGCAGATTGGTATGAAAGCATATCACAAGTCCCAAAGTTTAAAGGATTTCCAATACGGGCTTCAAAACCTAAATAAGGTAACCTTAAATACTATCAACTTAAATAAATCGACAAAGTCTTCGCCAAATATCTAACTTAAGTTGTTGTTTCATGCCCGCATTGGCTGGGCTAGTCGATGGCATTTTGAAAAATTCAACATTCTGTTCTTTTGATAACTGAGGCTTTACCAAACGATCAAAGTATTTAGCCGAGGCGGCGCCATTAAATGCAATAACCTGCACAGTCGGGAATTGCTTCAATAAAGAACCAATATCATTCGCTTCAAGATCAGTACTAAGGATTTTGGAATCAAGACTACCTTCACGATGACAGGATTTTAGTGTATCCCATATAATAACGGGCAGTTGTTGCACCTGTTGTACTTTCGATTCGTAGCTACAGTTAATGTTGATATCGAACAAATCCGCTAGAACCATCCAGAATAAATTACGCGGATTTGCATAATATTGACTTGCATTAATCGAGATTATACCCGGCATACTACCGAGTATAATGATGCGGGGATTACGACCTATAATGGGTTCAATCGAGTGAACCTGGGTCACAATTTACTTCTTCATTTGGTCAAAAAATTCGACGTTAGTCTTACTATTTTGCATACGGCCTAACACAAACTCCATCGCATCAATTTCGTCCATAGAATGTAGGAACTTACGCAATATCCAAACTTTCTGAAGTTCTTCCTGGCCCAGCAATAATTCTTCTCGGCGGGTTCCAGAACGGTTAATATTGAGTGCAGGGAATACTCGTTTTTCAGCAATTTTACGATCCATGTGGATCTCCATATTACCCGTACCCTTAAATTCTTCATAAATAACCTCGTCCATCTTCGAACCAGTTTCTACTAGAGCCGTAGCAATAATAGTCAGGCTACCACCCTCTTCAATGTTACGAGCTGCACCAAAAAAACGCTTGGGGCGATGTAATGCATGTGCGTCAACACCACCTGTCAGAACCTTGCCTGATGATGGAATAGTCGTATTGTAAGCACGAGCCAAACGAGTAATAGAGTCAAGTAAAATGACCACGTCAATTTTATGCTCAACCAAGCGTTTAGCTTTTTCGATTACCATTTCAGCCACTTGAACATGACGACTAGCGGGTTCATCAAAAGTCGAGGCAACCACTTCGCCTTTAACCATACGCTCCATTTCAGTCACTTCTTCGGGACGTTCATCAATCAATAAGACGATCAGATAACACTCTGGATGATTGCTCGCAATACTTTGTGCAATATTTTGCAACATTAAAGTTTTACCTGCCTTGGGCGGCGAAACAACTAAACCACGCTGACCCTTACCTATAGGTGAAACAAGATCTATAATTCGAGCTGTGATGTCTTCAGTGCTACCATTTCCTCTCTCAAGATTGAGACGACTATTGGCATGCAGTGGTGTTAAATTTTCGAATAAAACTTTATGTTTAACATTTTCAGGGAGGTCAAAGTTAATTTGATCAACTTTGAGTAGAGCAAAATAACGTTCGTTGTCTTTGGGGGGTCTAATTTTGCCACTTATAGTATCTCCCGTTCGTAAATTAAAACGCCTTATCTGGCTAGGTGAAACATAGATATCGTCTGGGCCAGCAAGATAAGAGCTATCGGCAGAACGCAAGAAACCAAAACCATCCTGTAATATTTCCAGTACGCCCTCACTAAAAATGTCCTCTCCTTTTTTCGCCTGAGCTTTCAGAATACTAAAGATAATATCTTGTCGACGCATACGTGAAGAATGATCACCACCCATTCCCTTGAGTATATCAATCAATTCGGGAACAGTTTTTTGCTTCAAGTCACTAAGATTCATAATAAAGAATGCACAAGGATGGTTATAGGAGATTTCAGGCGGATAATTGAATTGGAAATTCTGGAAAGATTAGGATTATGCGCTTTCTGAAATAGTCATTCAGAAGAATAACTACAATCACATCAGGTTAGCACAGTAAAATAAAGCCGTCCACAAAGACGGCACTATTTGAAATCATTTTTTTAACAGGGTTACTTATTCTAGATATTACTATCAATAAAAGCCGTTAGCTGCGATTTTGATAACGCCCCAACTTTAGTAGCTTCAACAGAACCACCTTTAAACAACATCAGTGTAGGAATACCTCGAATACCATATTTAGGAGGAGTTTCAGCATTTTCATCGATATTGAGCTTAGCAACTGTTACACGGCCATCGTACTCAACGGCAATTTCTTCCAAAATTGGCGCAATCATTTTGCAAGGACCACACCATTCAGCCCAATAGTCAACTAGGACAGGACATTCTGCTTGCAGAACATCAACGTCAAAACTTTCATCTGAAAGGTAAACAATTTTATCACTCATGTGCTTCTCCAAACTATAGGTAAATCAATAGGGACTTAATTAATAAATTGTAGCCCAAATTGAAGACCAATTTAATATTATCAGTTTTTACTGTCAACAACCGCTCACTTTATAGTGCATTAGGATTTTACAAGTTGGTAACATTTGATTTTTATATGTTGGGGCGATTGACCTGTTTTTCAAATCACAGCGCAGATTATTTTACAATTTGCTACTATAAGCCTTTATAACCTTTAGGGTAAACCCCAAACCATGAGTGACCAACATTTAACTGACATCGAATTCAGTTCATTAGCACTGGATGCAAGCCTGTTGGCCGCGCTGGACAAGCTTAAGTTTAAACATTGCACGCCTATTCAGGCCGAGTCCATACCCCTATTGTTAGATGGCAAAGATGTCTCTGGCCAAGCACAGACTGGTACTGGCAAAACAATGGCTTTTTTACTGGCTTGCGCACAGAAACTTCTGTCTGCTAATCAGATCGTGGCCTCACCAGGCAAACCACGAGCGTTAATACTAGCACCCACGCGCGAACTGGCATTACAAATTCATACTGACGCGAGTGCATTGCTAGTCGATGTTCCTCTGAAACTCGCCATTTGTTACGGTGGCAAGGCATATGAACAACAAAAGCAACAATTTGATAACGGAGTTGATATCCTTATCGGCACACCGGGTCGTTTGATTGACTTTTTTAAACAAAAGTTATTCAACTTAAAATCAGTTGAAGTGCTCATTCTAGATGAAGCTGACCGTATGTTCGATATGGGTTTTATTCAAGATGTTCGTTTCATGTTGCGCCGTCTGTCTGAACCCGAAAAACGATTAAACATGCTGTTTTCTGCCACTATGGCACACAAGGTCCTAGAGCTTGCATACGAGCATATGAACGAACCTCAGTTAGTTCAAATTCAATCTGATACACCAGCCGTAGAGCGCATAGAACAAACTGTTTATCATCCGTCCAACCAGGAAAAAATTCCTTTATTAATTGGCTTGATACAACAACTTAAGCCAGAGCGAAGTATCATTTTTGCTAACACCAAACATGCCACGATCCGCATTTGGGAATATCTGCAAGGTAATGGCCTTGAGGCCGCAATCATCTCTGGTGACATACAGCAAAACAAGCGTGAAAGCCTACTGAAAAAATTTCATCAAGGTGAATATTCAATCCTAGTGGCCACTGATGTTGCATCTCGTGGACTTCACATTCCTGATGTCACTCACGTTTTTAATTACGACTTACCTGATCAGGGTGAGGATTACGTTCATCGTATTGGTCGAACAGCACGGGCCGGTAACTCAGGCACCGCTATTAGTTTCGCCTGTGAAGATTACGCAATGAACTTAATGGATATTGAGCATTACATTAAAACCACACTGCCAACCATGCGTATCAGTAATGAAATGGTTGCAACACCTTTACCGCCCGTCAGAATGAAAAAAACGAAGGCACCCCAGCGTGTTACAGATGGCAAAAAGAAACCCAGTAGTCGTTCGCCGCAGCGACGAAGAAGCAATAACTCGAATAAAAGCAAACCGTAACAAAGCTGAGACTATTTCTGAATGTATTTAAATCAAGTATTGCTATTAGGTGGCAGCGGTTTTATCGGCCAAGCATTAGCTTTTGAGCTCGCCAATAAAGGTTGCCAAGTCACCATCCCTTGTCGTCGACCCCATCGACACAGAGCCCTATCGGTCCATGCTAACATTCAGCTGGTAAAGTCGAATGTAATGGATAGCATGCAGCTAAACCGGCTATGTCAAAGTCAAGATACGGTTATCAACTTAGTAGGTATCTTGCACGAACGAAAAAAAAATGATTTTAGAAAAGTACATGTTGATTTTGTTAAAGCTCTAGTCTCAGCCTGCAACCACAACAAGGTCAAACGACTCCTACACCTAAGTGCTCTTGGTGCTGATCAGGCCCGCGGCACCAGCCTCTTCTTGCGAAGCAAGGGCGAAGGTGAAAATCTACTACATACATTTGGCCAAAAAGACATCAATGTAACCAGCTTTCAACCTTCCGTTGTATTTGGTCTGAATGATCAGTTTATTAACCAATTTGCTGGTATTTTAAAATACGCCTTTGGTTTCTTTCCGTTGGCTTGTGCCAATAGCAAACTAACACCCATTTACGTAGGTGATTTAGTCACAAAAGTGATCAATGCAATTAATGACACCAGTACCCATGGCAAACGCTACCCACTGTGTGGTCCAGAAGTCTTTACCCTAAAACAAATTTTAGAGCTAATTAAAGTGTCAATGGGATTCTCTTGTATGATCATTCCGTTGGGGAATCGTCTTTCAAAGCTTCAAGCCTTCGTATTACAACGCTTGCCTGGCAAGCTATTTACGATGGATAATTATCGCTCACTGCAAACACCAAGTATTTGTGATACCAATGATCACGGTACAACCAGCCTGACACAATATATTCAAACCATGAGCATCTTATTTAATCGTAATAAACACTATGATGATTTTAGACAAGATCATTCTCTTCACAACAATACAGATCTAAAGTCAAAACAATGAAAACCTACCGCGTCGGCGGATGTGTTCGCGACCGTTTGCTCGACCTACCAATCACCGATATCGACTGGGTTATTACTGGTGCGACTGTCGAACAAATGAAAACTGCAGGCTATCAATCGGTTGGCAAAGACTTTCCTGTTTTTTTACATCCAAAGACAAAACAGGAGTATGCGTTAGCGCGTAATGAAAGAAAAATTGGTCCTGGCTATCATGGCTTTGAATTCAATACTGACCCGACCATTACTATTGAGCAAGACTTATCCCGTCGCGACCTGACCATCAACGCCATTGCAGAAGATAAGCATGGCAACTTAATCGACCCTTATGATGGACAAACTGACCTCAAAAATCACATCCTTCGCCATGTCTCAGGTGCTTTTTCTGAAGACCCTGTACGCGTATTAAGAATCGCCCGGTTTGCCGCCAGATTTCATCATCTTGGATTTAAACTGGCTCCAGAAACGATTCAACTGATTAGACAGATGGGTAAGAGTGGCGAATTAGGAACACTCGTGGCCGAACGTGTTTGGTCAGAAATGTCGCGCGCGCTCGGTGAACAAAATCCGTCAATATTCTTCGAAACTTTACGCCTATGCAATGTTCTCAGTATTCTATTTCCCGAAATAAATACCCTTTACGGTGATCCTCAAACAGCAAAATATCACCCTAACGTCGACAATGGCGTTCACGTCATGATGGCGCTAGAAAACAGTGCCAAACTTAATTTTGATATAGAAACTCGATTTGCCGTACTGATGCACGACTTAGGCAGAGTCACAACACCAATAAATAGTTTACCAAGCCACCATGGGCATGAGCAACATGGCGTAAAATTAGTAAAGTCTTTTTGCAAACAATGGAAGGTACCCAGAGCTCATACTGATTTGGCATTGATCACTAACGAATACCACACATATGTGCATCGAGCATTTGAACTTAAACCAGCCACCTTGCTCAAGCTCTTTACTAAGACTGATGTCTTTAGAAAGCCAGAACGATTCAAAAAGATGGTACAAGCCTGTTTATCTGATGTCCGTGGTCAAACCCACTTTGAAAGTAACCCGTATCCTCAGGCTGATTTCATTAATCAATTAGCCGATAAACTTTGTAATGCAGATATTAGTAAAGTCACTCAAAGCGAGCTCGAAGGCAAAGCACTAGGCGAAGCTATAGATGACTTGCGACTTGATCTAATCAAAGCTGAACAACAGGCGCTAAGGTAACTTCAAAAAATAAAGATAGGCATCCACCTTTAGCAAAACAAGCCGTAAAGGTGAAAAATGGAACAGCAATCCAAAGACGACGCCAAGGCTATTGGCTAGGGCATCTTCAGGATCAGCATAACGATATTCGGTTAAGCTCTGCAAATATTCCATCAAAATCCCAAACAAAATTAATCCCAATAAGACCCACCATAGTGATTTTCGTTTGCGAATGATTAAACTAAAAGCAATGGATAAAAACGCGTAGGAAAGAAAATGCCCCAACTTATCACTGCCACCAACATTTGGAACAGCGGGCACTAAGGACAACACAGTTACGACTAGCAACAAACCATACGCCAACCCAAACCAAATCGGTCTGAGATGCAATACAAACGGAGTGCCCTTATCCAACAATTTAAATCAGCAAGGCGATTAAAATCACGCCGAGCAATAACCGATAAATCACAAAAGGCATCATTCCTACTTTTTCAATTAAGCGCAGGAACAAATGGATACAAAGTCCCGCACTGATTGCCGATATAACAATGGCTAAACTTAATGCAAACCAATCAATTGATTGCTCTGATTTCACTAAATCAGCCGTTTGTAAGACGCCGCTTGCTAAAATAAGGGGTATCGATAGTAAAAACGAAAATCTTGCTGCCGCTTGGCGAGTCATGCCCATTAGTAGTCCAGCGGTCATAGTAATGCCAGAGCGCGAAGTGCCCGGAATCAGAGCAATGGCCTGAAATAAACCAATCGTGACAACATCTGGCAACTTCAATTCATACTCGCTACGATGTTTTGACTTGCGTGTATCAGCAAACCAAAGTAACAATCCAAAAACAATAGTAGTGGCTGCAATCACCCACGGTGAACGCAAATCAGACTCGATAACACCTTTAAACAAAAAACCCACAATAACTGCTGGCACAGTACCTAAAATCACCCACCAACCTAAACGGCTATTGGACGTCACGCCACCACCCGCTAAGCTACGAGTCCAGGCTATCAGCATATCAATTACTTCAATACGAAAATAAATAAGCACTGCCATTAGCGATCCAACATGCACGGCAACATCAAACACTAGCCCCTGATCCGGCCACTGCAACAGCATCGGTACCAAAATTAAATGTGCCGAACTTGATACCGGTAAAAACTCTGTAAGTCCCTGGACGATCGCCAGAATAACGATTTGAACCGTATCCATTATCTTCTGCCAGTCAGCAATGTCATTGACTTAATTTCAATCTCTAAGTCTTTCTGTAATCCAACCACTAAAAATCTTTCACCCATTTCGCCAGGCAAAGTGAGTGTTTTGATTTGCTGTGCCACTTCAACTTGTGCCTGAGTATCCCCTGTTACGCTTACTTCTTCAGCAATTTCTAACAATCCATTATGAAGTAAAAACTGGCGCTGACTAGTCAATCCACTAACCGTAAAGCCAGCGGCAATTGCAGCATCTGCAAAGGCATCGAAGTCAACAAATGCAGTAATATCTTGCAGACCTGGGTAAACAAAGGGGTCGGGGTGAGTCCGATGTCGATAGTAACAGGTCAATGTGCCACTACTTCGATCTGGATGGTAATATTGTGCCTGCTCATAACCATAATCAATCATCAAAATAACCGCTTGATCACAGCTCGCATGTAACGCTTCGAGCCAAGGCCTATAGTTAAGATTAATTTCAGTGCAATAACCCTCCGACAAGGGGCCAAAACCTGCGCCAACAAGATCAGCCTCAATCTTTAACATAGTGTTAACTGCATCGCTTTGAGTTAGGTTATTTGGGCTTATATACGGCTGCCAAACAAACCGTCCATCATCAAACCCGACGCCCAATTCTTGCCATTCTCCGTCTTTTAAAACGACGTTTACTGGCATCGCGTCCAACACTTCGTTTCCAAACATAATGCCGTTAAAATGCTCTGGCAATGCCTCTAACCATTCGATGCAAGCGAATAGAGAGGGCGATAATTTTTCTTGCAAATACTGCTGCTGACGAACCTTCAGATCAGCACTGACCTCAATGATACTATATCGGACTGGGCTGGTTAAACTCGACAAAATTTGTTCACATAGTCGTCCACTGCCAGCACCAAATTCAAGCAACTGGTGAGAACACCCCTGTGAGAATATTGACTCACATTGATGCGCTAGGCACTGACCAAATAAAGGTGATATTTCAGGTGCGGTAATAAAGTCACCCGCCGCACCAAATTTTGCAGTTCCTGCGCTGTAGTAACCTAAACCCGGTTCATACAAAATTCGATTCATGTAATCATAAAAGGACATGGCACCATTGTGCTCTATGTCACTCACAATCAGTTCGATCAACTCACTACTGTGCTTGATCTCTAACACACTTGGTTCTGGCAATTGCGCTAGCATCTGTTCTTGAGAATGATATGATGACATTATGTCTATTTGCACTCTTAACGTCTATTTGTTGGAAAATTCTTGGCTGTAAAACAATTGCTTGCTGGAAAGACCGCCTTAGTAACCGGCGCAGCTAACCGTATAGGTGCCCAGATTGCGAGAACCTTACATCAAAATGGTGCAAATCTCATCATCCATCATCGCCCTTCGACTCAGAATGTCATTGGTAATGCTAGCCACACGTCAAGCCTCAATGCAAAAGCGCTGGAAACAGAATTCAATAGCCTACGACCGGGTTCATCGATACGTTATCAGGCTGAACTATTAAACATCATTGATATTGAGTCGCTGGCACAAAAATCATCTCAAACGTTTGGTCAACTGGATATTCTAGTTAACAATGCATCCCGCTTTTATTCAACGCCACTAGGGTCAATCACCGAACACAATTGGACAGACTTACTCAGTAGCAATTTAAAAGCCCCTTTGTTCTTATCACAGGCCTGCTACCCAGCGCTTGTAAAAACCAAAGGCTGTATTATTAATTTGCTCGACATTTATGCGACTTCACCACTAAAAGACCATAGTTTGTATTGCTCTGCCAAAGCAGCCAACCAAATGTTAGTGAAATCTCTGGCGTTAGATATGGCACCCAAGGTAAGAGTAAATGGCATTGCACCGGGTGCTATAATCTGGCCAGCAGCAAATCAAAGTAGCGATGAGCAACAGGCAATACTGAATAAGATCCCGTTACAAAAAATAGGCACTTTAGAAAATATTACTCAAACAGTATTATTTCTAATCAACAATGATTATATTACGGGAGAAGTCATCACTGTTGATGGCGGTCGTCTTTTAACCAACTAAACATAGGACGTCATTGAGAACAATGAGCCAATATTGGACTAACATCGTACACCAGCTCGACCCATACGTTCCGGGCGAACAACCGCAGGGTATGCAATATATCAAACTCAATACGAATGAAAATCCGTATCCGCCCTCGCCAGTAGTATCGAAAGCCTTAGAATCATTTGGTATTGAAACACTGCGATCTTATCCCGACCCTGAATCAACTGATCTAACCCATACTCTTGCGTCTTATCATGGACTTGAATCTAATCAAGTCTTTGTCGGCAACGGTTCGGACGAAGTCTTAGCCCATAGCTTTCAGACCTTTTTCAAACATTCAAAACCCTTACTATTTCCTGATATCAGTTACAGCTTCTATCCTGTCTATTGCGGTTTGTATCAGATTGATTTTAAAAAGATCGCTCTGGATGATAACTTTTGCGTCACGCTAGAAGAATACGCGCAGCCCAGTGGTGGTATCATCATCCCAAATCCTAATGCACCGACTGGCATAGCACTGGGTCTAGATTCGATAGAAACTATACTCAAGAACACTAACTCTGTGGTGATCATTGATGAAGCCTACGTTAGCTTTGGAACCGAGTCTGCCGTTCGCTTAATTAATCTATACCCTAACTTATTAGTAGTCCAGACCTTGTCCAAATCACGCAGCCTCGCGGGCCTTCGCGTAGGGTACGCTCTGGGGCATGCTGATTTAATTAAGGGCTTGAAGAGAGTGAAGAACTCTTTTAACTCATATCCGATAGACAGTTTGGCCAGCGCCATTGCTATCGCCTCTATAGGCGATGAAGCCTATTTTCAACAGTGCAGTGATCAAGTAGTTGCGAGCAGGAACTGGCTAACCAAAGCACTCGTTGCGCTTAACTTTAACGTATTACCATCTAGTAGCAACTTCTTGTTTGTCGAGCACCAGAACGTATTGGCACTAACGCTTTACAGTGAATTAAGAAAACGGGGGATTCTTGTGCGCCATTTCAAAGCTAAACGGATTGATAACCGCCTTAGAATATCGATCGGAACAGATGAAGAATGCCAGGCACTGGTGAGTGCGCTTAAAGCCTTGGTTGGCTAACCTGATACGGCCATTAATTTGATTGAGTTTGAACTCTTGCTTTAATCCATTCGCACCAAATCAAGCCGTGGAGCATTCGGTGCCATAATTAGCCAAAGGTCGAGGTAACTTAACTGCTGCTGTGGATGAAGTAAATGGGGAGAAAGATCACACAATGGCCTCAGGACATAAGCGGATTCAAGTATTTCATCTCTGGGTACCTGAATACCGGGTCGATTTGTTTCCATATCACCATATAACAAAATATCTAAATCGATAGGCCGTTTCGAAAAACGTGGCTGAGTGCGGTCTCGACCCAACGCATCCTCTATCATCCTCAGTTGATTCACTACAGCATTGACGTCAAGACTCGTCTCAAACTTAACCACTAGGTTAAGAAAGTCATCCCCATCAAAACCAACTGAAGCGGACTGATAGACTGGCGATTGATCGAGTGCCCCAAAAGTTAAGCGCATTTCTTCTAATGCCCGTCCAATATTATATCTGGCAACGACATTACTGCCGACACCAATGTAAACATTATTAATCATACTGGTTTTTTACCTCGCTCGATAATCACACCAACTGCTCGAGAACCCTTGACTGCACCAGGTTTACTCAATGTCAGTTTAACCCATGGCACCTTGAACTCTTCAATAATAATGGCGCAAATTTTCTCAGCCAAGGCTTCAACTAACTCAAATTCACTTTGTTCCACATACTCAATTAAATGCATTGCGACCGTTTTGTAGCTTAAGGTATCGTCGATATGATCAGTCGTTGCTGCTTTGTGAATATCCGTTGCCATATCGATATCAAGGCTAATCATCTGCCTAACTTTACGTTCCCAGTCATAAATACCAATCACTGTTTCTATCTGTAATTCGCGTATAAAAACGATGTCCATCCAATTAATCCAGCTAGTAAAATTATAGGTAACATCTTATATTGCGCTCTCATGAAAAGGAATCCACAACTGACTGAAAAACAGCGTATTTTATATCCTTAAATGCTTGAAGCTACTCTTCTGTTCTGGTAAAGTTCGCGCCCTCGAAAGCAATGTCGCTATTTAAAGACGGAGTAAATCATGTCCCGGGTATGTCAAGTCACAGGTAAAAAACCTGTTTCCGGAAACAACGTTTCACATGCGAACAACAGAACACGTCGTCGCTTTTTACCTAATCTACAAAGCCATAAGTTTTGGGTTGAATCTGAAAACCGTTGGTTAAAGCTTCGCCTTTGCGCTAAAGGCATGCGTATCATTGATAAAAATGGTATTGATTCAGTTATTGCCGATATGCGAAAGCGCGGCGAGAAGTGCTAGGAGTTATATAATGAGAGATTTAATTAAATTGGTTTCTAGCGCTGGCACTGGTCATTTCTATACAACCGACAAAAACAAAAAGAATACCCCTGACAAGCTTGTTATGAAAAAGTACGACCCAGTTATACGCAAGCATGTTGAATATAAGGAAGCTAAAATCAAGTAAATCTAATTCAGTTTTAGATTTCAAATAAAACCGACTCTCGTCGGTTTTTTTTTGGCTGCAATAAAACCAATAAATCCGTATCATTCGATTATGAAACTTAATTAACTAAAATATGACATCTCAAGCGGTCGTACAGGTAGAAAACCTGTCACGTTTTTACCAGAATCAGTCAGCAATAAAGAACCTTAGCTTCTCCCTGAATGCAGGAGAGGTGCTGGGTTTTCTTGGGCCTAATGGTGCCGGAAAGTCGACCACGATGAAAATTTTGACAGGCAATCTGGCACCATCAGAAGGACAGGTCAGGATCAAGGGTTTCGACATCATCGAGTCACCTCGTGAAGCAAAGCAACAAATCGGGTACTTACCAGAACATCCACCGCTTTATTGTGAGGCCAGTGTGGATGAATATCTTAAATACTGTGCCCAGTTACGCGGCATTCGGAGACAGTCAATCAACAAAGCTCTCGATGTGTCAAAGCAGCAGTGTGGGCTGAGCGACGTTGGACGGCGTTTAATTGGCCATTTATCCAAAGGCTATCAACAGCGAGTCGGTATTGCTCAAGCCATTATTCACAATCCTCCGGTTATTATATTAGATGAACCCACAGTGGGTCTTGACCCAATTCAAATGCGCGATATTCGTCACTTAATAAAAAAATTAGGACAAGAACACAGCGTTATATTATCCACTCATATTTTATCGGAGGTACAGGCAACCTGTGATCAGGTACAAATCATTCAACAAGGTGAATTAATTTATCACTCATCCATCGAAACTTTAAATTTGAGTCAAGCACCCAGTATGACCATTGGATTAAATCAGCCACCAACAATCGAACAACTCAAGCAATTAGATCAAGTCACCCATGTGAAAGCCATTGACGAACAACGTTTCGAGTTATTCTTTGAAGGCGAGTCACCGGCACAGGCCATTGTTCAACAATCAGTCCAGCAGCAATGGGAATTGTATGAACTTATACCCGGTCAACAGTCACTAGAAGATTTATTTATCGAACTGACCCAAGATGAAACCTCAGTTGACCCTGAGGTAACCAACAAATGATCATAACCATTGCACAACAGGAAATCAGAACCTTGTTCTTATCACCACTGGCTTGGATTATTCTGGCAGTCATTCAGGTCTTGCTTGGCTATATGTTTCTCGCTCAGCTTGACAACTTTTTTTTGCTACAGCCTCAGTTATCACAATTAGACAATGTGCCCGGCGTGACTGATATTGTAATTGCCCCCTTATTTTCGCTTGCTGCAATTATATTGCTCATGATCATGCCACTCATCACCATGCGCTCTATTGCCGAAGAGAAACGCAACAAGACCCTCACCCTACTCGTCTCATCGCCAATCAGCATGACTGAAATTGTGTTAGGAAAGTTTCTAGGACTATTTTTCTTTGTCTTTATCCTCGTCAGTTTGCTGATGCTGATGCCATTGTCGTTATTCATCGGCACCCCATTAGATATTGGCAAACTATTGTCTATTTTTATTTCGATGTTGCTGCTACTTAGCTCATTCGCAGCCATAGGGCTTTACCTATCAAGCTTGACTGACAATCAAACCATCGCAGCAGTCAGCACATTTGGTGCTCTGATCATGCTTTGGATCATCGACTGGGTCAGTGAAGTTTTGCCTCGCAATCAGGAGGTTATATCCTATCTATCGCTATTACAGCATCATCAAACGATGCTCGAAGGCATATTTAATAGCGCTGATGTCGCCTACTACCTCATATTCATCACCGTCTTTTTAGTCCTTACGATCCGTCAATTGGACCGAGGGCGTCTGCTATGATGATGAACAAAGTAGTACGCCTTAAGATTCGACTGCAATCGACTGTTTTTCTCATTTTATTTTTGTTAGTAATGGGACTTTTAGCTTGGTTCAGCCAATTGTATTCAGTTTCTATCGACCTCACTAAAAATCAACGCAACAGCCTATCTCCAGAAAGTATTCGTCTAGCTCAATCCTTAGAACAGCCATTAAAAGTCACCATTTTTGCCACCCCAAGCAATGAAATGGGCAGCATGCTCAATCAACTGTTTCAACGTTATCAGGATCAACAACCTTTAATCCAAGTTGAAACCTTAAACCCCGATCTTTACCCTGATTTGTTACGCCAATATGATATCCGACAAGAGGCAGAGGTCGTCATCGAATACCAAGACCGACGCGAGAAGATTTCATTAGCAACAGAGTCCCGCGTCACCAATAGTATTCAGCGACTACTTAGACAAGGTGAACGTTGGGTTGTTTTTTTGCAGGGTCATGGTGAGCGTAACCCTTATAGTGATGCCAATCACGATTTTAGTGAATTTGCGACACGCTTGGCGAGCAAGGGTTATAACATTGAGAACTTAAACCTCATTGAGACGAGTAGTATTCCACAGAATACCGACTTTCTAGTCATTGCCAGCCCCCAAATGGCACTATTGCCGGGCGAACTTGATTTACTTATAAGATACATTGAGCAAGGTGGCAATCTAGTTTGGCTGGCAGACCCGGGTACGATCCAAAGTCCTATCGATCGTTTGGCCGATGCACTTGCTATTGAATTTTTGTCCGGCGTTATTGTCGACCCCAATAGCCGACTGCTCGGACTCGACCGTGTGGATTTCGCTCTGGTGGCGGAATATCCCCGACACCCAATCACCCAAAATGTAACAAGCCTGTCACTTTACCCGCAGGCACAGGCGCTTGAATATCACGGTAATGAAACACAATGGCAATCACTTAACTTTCTAACCAGTGGCGACTCTAGCTGGAATGAAACAGGCGAGATGGAAGGTGAAATAAAAAATGGTGACCATGCCGATGAGATAAATGGCCCACTTAATATTGGATTAACCTTATCGTCCACTATCGAAAATAGTTCAGGGCCATCAGAGCAACGTATTGCGGTGCTGGGCGATGCTGATTTCTTGTCAAACCATTATCTTGGTAATGGCGCCAACCTTGAACTGGGCCTTAACTTATTTAACTGGCTAAGCCATGATGATAATCTCATATCGATTAGCCCTCGCGCCGCACCAGACACTCGCCTAACGCTATCTCAAACTCAGCAGTTAGGTATTGCCATCATTTTTCTGTTCGTCTTGCCATTACTTTTAGCGGGGTCAGGCATTTTCATCTGGCTCAAGCGTCGCAGTCGTTAAACTGGCGACATCAGACCAATGTCATTTAAAAAAACAAAGACTGACAACAAATGAAATTAATGTCGAAACGTTGGCTCATCAATTACGCATTGATCCTACTCATTATGTTATTTACCTATATTGGTAATCGATCCGGAGTTGAACCTGGGTACAACCCGCAAAGTCGTATCACTTCGCTTAAGCTTCAAGACATTGACCGAATATCGATTCAAACCGCGGATGATAATATCAACCTGACCCGCACTAATGGACATTGGCAAATCGTGTCACCAATACAATGGCTAGCCAATAATATGACCATTGAAAGAATACTCGGCATTGCCATCAGCGAAACAGACTCTAAATTACCTGCAAGTGAAATCGATCTGTCGACCATAGGGCTTCAGTTTCCTAAGGCCATCTTGCGTCTAAACGATACTCACATTCACTTTGGCACAACAAACCAGATCGGTGAACGGCGATATTTACGGGTCCATTCGACCGTGTTTTTACTGCCTGATCGACATTTACCTTTTATCATGGGTGGCATGAATAGTTTAATCGATCAGCGCCTATTGCCACGCGCCATTAATTTTAGTCGCCTCACAATAGGGCCATTACAAATCACACAAACTAGCAGTGGTGGGTGGCAAGATAACAACACATCCAGCACCGATCAGCTCAACACCATAATTAGCCACTGGCAGACGTTACGAGCGTCAAGAATACAAACCTTTAAGAAAAAAGCAGCGCCACTTCAAAAAATTACCGCCAGCCTAGATAATGATAAAGACATTGATTTTTTCCTGATGTCGATTAAACCCAACATTATCATTGCGCGTCCTGACCTTGGATTGGAATATCATTTCAGCAAAGATCAGTATTACAACCTATTGGCAGTAAGTAAAAAATGATATGTCCAAACACTAGCGTTGTTGGTATCTGTGTTTTACTGGGCTTGACAACGTTCAGCGCTAAAGCAGACCAGTACAAGCTGCCGAAGTTGGAACTGGGTGTTTCGGCAGTCTCATTGTATTTACCAGACTATCGCGGGTCATCTCATTCAAGGTCATTATTTTTACCAGCCCCCTATGTGCGTTATCGCAGTGACTCACTAAAAATTGACAATGGTTTAAAAGGTATTTTTCTTGACTCAGACCGACTGCTACTGACCGTCAGTGGTGGGCTAACCTTACCAGTCGATGAGGATAACCCCGAACGTTCGGGTATGGATAAACTAAAAGCAACGCTAGAGCTGGGTCCCTCATTAGATTATAAAATTCACCAGGGTGACACCCATGAGATTTGGCTTGAACTACCCGTTCGGTTGGCTTTTACATTAGAAAACACCCCTCAAAACCTTGGTCCAGCGTTCGAACCCCGGCTGGTCTGGCTTCATCCCTCCCACCGTAAACAGGATTGGAAACTCCGTTTTGCAAGTGGTCCCCTTTATGCTAGCCAAAAAAAACATGCCTACTTTTATTCCGTTAGCAAGACTGATGTTACTGCCAACCGCCCAGCCTATAACGCACAGCGCGGCTTTAGTGGTATTCGTAGCGATTTCACCTATAGCAAGCGCTTCGGTGATTACCGTATTGGTGGCTTTGTTCGCTACGACAGTTTAAAAAATTCGGTTGTCAAAAATAGTCCCTTAGTCACCCAAACATCGACCTGGTTGGCCGGTATTGTTTTTTCCTGGGTTTTTAGAGAAGATTATTGATGACTCATTTTTAGCCCATTATGAGAAATCAAACAGAGTAATAAAAAATGCCTGAACTACCCGAAGTAGAAACGACCATGCGCGGCATCGAACCTTATGTTTGTGGCCAAACGATTCACCGTTTTATTGTCAGGCATCATCAACTGCGATGGCCTGTTCCTCCAGAAACTACTGACATGGCAGGTCGTTTGATTCAAACCGTATCGAGACGCGGTAAGTACATCTTAATGCAGCTCGATCAGGGCAGTTTGATCTGGCACCTTGGTATGTCAGGCAGCATGACAATTCAACCCATTAACACCCCCCCTCAAATTCATGAACATCTCGAAGTTGAATTAACGTCAGGTCAGTCTCTCAAATATCGAGACCCCAGACGGTTTGGCGCCCTGCTCTATTGCAAAGACAATCCGCTTCACCATCGCCTACTTCAAAATTTAGGCCCAGAACCTTTAACTGATAATTTTGATGTCGAACATCTGAGAGCCAAATGCCTAAACAAAACCAGTTCGATTAAATCCGTCATTATGGATAGCCACAATGTGACTGGTGTCGGTAATATTTATGCCTGCGAGTCGCTCTTCTTAGCGGGTATCAACCCATTGCGTAAAGCCGGTAGCATCAGTAAGAAAAGACTCGGAAAATTAGTCGCATCTATTAAAGCCATCTTGCATGCTGCCATTTTACAAGGTGGCACAACGCTGCAAGATTTCACTCAGGTCGATGGCAAGCCGGGTTATTTCACTCAATCACTCTCGGTATATGGCATTAAGGGGTCTTGTGCGGCCTGTGACACGGACATTAAAAAATTAACACAGAACCAGAGGTCGAGCTACTTTTGTCCTAAGTGCCAGACTTAAAGCGTATGCTTCACTGCGTTTAGTTTAAAGTGCGAGACCTACCCTTTTGTTCTTGCTATACGTTCTCTTTTATATGTAGGATTTGCCTTTATGGGCTAATTTACAAGGTTAATATCGATGGCCAATAGACATAGCTTCACCCTAGTCAGTTTCTTATTCAGATTCATAATTGCTTTTTTCCTCGTAATGATCACCTATAACCCATCGACTTATTCGTGGGTGCATTGGTTAAATTCAGATGTCGCACTCGTGTATAAAGTAGCATCAGGGATTTTATTGTTAATTGGTTGGATAATGTATTTACGTGCGACCTGGATGTCTCTGGGTGTGATCGGCACGGTACTCGCTGCCGCTTTTTTTGGCGTAATGATTTGGCTACTCATAGAATGGGGCGTGCTTGCGCTCAACAATACTTCAGTTCTAATTTGGGTCGCCGAATGCGTTCTTATCGGTGTTTTAGCCGTTGGTATGTCATGGTCACACATTCGTCGCAAAGTGTCGGGACAATATGATACGGATGAATTTGAAGGCTAATGTCAGACTTAATCGACTAAATTTTGATCCATTTCTCACCATTGACTTCAACCTGAATGAAAAAGCTTAATTTACTGTTTGGTATTTTTCTATTACTGACTTTTGCTTTATTTTTTGTCGACAATTCTGAGATTGTACCGACCCGATCCTTTAAAATCGCTTGGAATTTAGGTCATATTGTTTTTTTTGCGACCGCATCATTTCTACTTTTAAAACACGTATCGTTTTTTCAGCAAGCAACACAAGCTCAACAGTTTTACTGGATTGTTGGTATTTGTTTAGTAGCCGGGGTGTTAATTGAGTCAATTCAATTTTTCATTGGTAGACAAGCTGGCTGGCAAGACATTCTCAGAAACATACTCGGTGGCTTAGCTGCCCTCGCATTTTTCCCTCGCCCAAAATCAAATCCCGGTCAATTACTGGGGTTTAAATTCAAATTAATTATTACTGCACTGCTTTGCATTCAGCTAATGCCACTGCTAATCACTTTAGTCGATGAACAAATGGCCAGAAGCAATTTCCCTATGCTGGCAGATTTTGAAAGCTCACTTGAGTTGGGTCGCTGGACATCTAGCGGCCAGATCACGCTTGATAAAACTTTTACTGCGCATGGCGATTTTTCTGCTCGCATCGAACTGACAACAAACCGATATTCAGGCGCATCCTTAAACTTTTTACCCAGCAACTGGAAGAGTTTTAAACACCTAAAGTTCAGCGTTTATCTACCTAACAATTCACCATTATCGATCACCACGCGTATTCACGACCAACAACATGAACAAGTTGGCTATTTATATAATGACCGCTTCCACAAAAAAGCTCGGCTGCGACCCGGTTGGAACCACATGACAATCAATCTCGCCGATGTCATTTCTGCGCCAAAGACACGACCAATGGCTATAGAATCCATCGCTAACTTTCGTATCTTTACGAGCAATCTCAAACAATTTAGAGTCATCTATCTCGATAATTTACGCCTGGAGTGATTTTTCGACCTGAAGAAAATTTAATAACCGTTTGTTTTGGTTGGGCAACTGGGTCGATAGACGAATGTAGTTTGGTAAATCGTAAGACTCGCAAAGACGCACCAACAGGCCTTCTGCCAGTAACCGTTCACGCAACGATCGTGCATCACCAACCTGCATCAAAAAATAGTGCATGGGTGACTCCACAGGGCTGAAGCCTAACGCCCTCAAGCCTGCTTTAAACTGTTTCGCCTCTTCACCTAAATCATGCCACATAGCTTCATACTCGGGCTGAGATGCGATTGCTGCAATACCGCCTATTTGGGCAAATTCATTCACGCTCCAAGGAATAGCCAGCTGTTCAAGCACTCGAATCAGGTCAACTGGTCCCGTCACGTAACCCAGCCGAACACCCGCCAGGCTGTAATCTTTTGTCATCGAGCGCAATACCAGAACATTCGGTAGCCCAGCATGCATGGCTGATTCATAGTGAGGTAGAAATTGCGCGTATGCCTCGTCTACCACGAATAACGTTTCAGGCGACAATAATGACCATCGCTCTAGAAGCTGATTCGACACCTGGTAACCGGTTGGGTTATTAGGGCTACACAAGTGGAAAATGGCCGGTCGTTGCTCGGCGAGTAACTGTTCAATGACAGCTTCGTCCAGTTCAAAATCATTCTCTACTAGTGCCCGCCATTCACAAATTTCAGCGCCCATTAGCCGAGCGTTTCGATGATACTCACCAAACGTCGGTTCTAAAATTGCCACCTTGTCAGTCTTTTCAATAAAGGCAAAATCAATCAACCAAAGTAATTCTGCCGTGCCATTGCCCACCATAATTTGATCTAAAGACAAGTTAAATTGACGCCCTAATGTCTGCCGTAAAGCTAGGCAGGCCTTATCCGGATAACGCGATATAGTGGCCGTTTGCAAAGCGTCAACGACGGCTAAGGCTGGCCCATATGGATTACTGTTAACGCTAAAATCAACAATAGCATCGGCTGTTAGGCCAAAAGCTGAAATCTCTTCAAAATCGATAGCGCCATGATAGGCTTTTGACTCAGTTTTTAGATAATCAGTTTTCTTTATCAATTTGACGTTACACCATATAGGACTGATAGGTTATAACACGATCTAATATATTCTTCACAAACCGCGACCTAGAGAGCGTTATTCAACTATTGACTAACCTACTCTCATCAAGGTTAATCAATCATTAATATGTAACATCTCGGTGAGTGAAATGTATCCACCCTATTTTGACTCCAGCTTTTCCTCAAGATGCCACGCAGTGTCAACTTTTTATTATTTGAATTCAATTAGGTGTTTGAAGGTATTGATAGTAAAGGTAACTGCCAATTACTATCGATATTAAGAACAGGCTGACAGCAACTATTAGGTGCGTGTTTGATTCGACTCTAATGCCGTGCCCACTCATTGCAAAAATAGTCATCTGTGGAATATAGCCAATCAATGAAGCCAATGCAAAAGGACCTACTGGTGTTTTAGCGGCACCAGCTACTAGATTCGTGGCCAGATTTGTCCCAAACGGTAAAAAACGAATGAAGATGATTTTTAGGAATAATCTATCGCCAGTAAAACGGTCTATTTTGGACACCAGTTGGGGGTATTTCCGAAGTACAAATGGACGCGCCAACCAACGCGCTGCATAAAATGTTAATATCGCTCCCGATGCTGCCGCCACGGTTCCCAGTGCGACACCCTCTGTCATACCAAACACATAACCACCGATAAAAGCGACTACTTGTCGCGGTAACCCAACCGAAGTAAACAAGGCTCCAAAAATTATGAACGCGGGCATAGCAAACCACCCTAAACTGGTAATAATTTGAGCAATTACTGATGGATCAAAAAAATCAGACACTGAATAATGTGACATTAGATGACCAATAAAAACCACCACAACAATTAATAATGAGCCATAAAATGCAAAATTTTTTTTCATAGAGAGTAAAGACAAATTAAAGTAATAAAAGGCTGTAATGGCTGTTTAAAATGGGGAGCAATTGGTAACAGCATAATCAATATTATAGCGTGTTATCAATTTCAAGTTATAAATAGAACTGTCTTGGCGAACCCATCCCAGATAGAATCCGCCGATAACTTCAGGCAGTGCACCAATGACTTCAAAACTCATCAGTACCCAACCCAACTGGCGAAATGTAATTGCGGCTTGTGCAGCTGTTACCGTGTTTGGTTTCCCACTTGGTTTAACCTACCCACTGCTCTCTTTAATATTAGAAGATAGGGGTGTTTCGAGTGAACTCATTGGCTTAAATGGCGCAATGATGCCACTTGGGATTTTGTTATTTTCTATGGTGATTCCGTTCGTAACTAAACGCTTTGGAGAACGCAATGTCGCCATCGCTGCAATCTTATTTACTGCGATCACCATTTTGGCCTATAAACAATTTGATACGCTATCAGCTTGGTTTTTGATTCGGCTTTTTCAAGGTATGTCGATCTCAGTTTTATTTGTCCTCAGTGAAGCCTGGATAGTAGGTTTCTCTGGAGATCAACATCGGGGCAAAGTTGTCGCCATTTACGGTACAGTGCTTTCAGCCAGCTTTGGGCTTGGGCCATTTATTATCAGCATTATCGGTATACAGGGCTGGTTGCCGTTTATAATCGGTACGATTGTTGTCGTCCTTGGTGTTATACCCCTTTTCTTTATTCAACTAGACAATAGGCCTGAGTCTGAACAGGTTCAAAAGTCGAGTATTTTTAGTTTTGCCTTTAAAGCGCCGATGCTGTTAGCCTGTGTCTTTACTTTTTCTCTCTTTGATGCAGCCATACTCTCCCTCTTCTCGGTATATGGCATAAAGGTTGGCTTGAGCCTCTCTGATTCTGCTAATTTGCTCACTGTTTTAATTTTGGCAAATGTTTTTTTCCAACTGCCCATCGGCTGGCTGGCTGATCATTATTCACATCAAAGGATGCTTTTTCTTTGTGCAATAATGGCAGCAATTGCACTGTTCGTATTACCGACTCTAATTGGCTCTTTGCTAATGTGGCCAACATTAGTCATTGTAGGAGCCGCGGGCTTGGGCCTTTATACGGTTGCACTTATATCACTAGGTGACCGATTCACCGGTACCGAACTGATCGATGGTATGTCTGCATTTTCGGTAATCTGGGGTATTGGTGCTCTATTTGGTTCAGTGATGGGCGGTTGGGCAATGGTTGAATTTGGTCCACATGGCCTGCCAGTAAGCTTAGCGATTGTATTTGCTTTACTCTCACTTGGGCTCATTTGGCGACAACTAACGCGCAGATAAGTCCACTCAATTAGATAGCAATCACTAGTTATTGGAATCAAGACTTTGTCCAACCAAGCCACAAGCTTTAGATTGACCCTAATTGAATGTATGCTCGGCCTTATTGCTAAATTTTGAAATATTGATGCTGGGCAATGGTTTACAAAGCTCACTTCTGTCTATCCGTGCTGACCTTGAAGGCTTTTCAACAACGATCACTGGCCTAATTATGTCGACATTTTATATCGGCTTTTTGCTTGACTCACTTTTAACGCCAAAGCTAACTCAACCAGTCGGTCATATTCGAGTATTGGCTGCTTTATCCGCATTGCCAACAGCCACTATTTTACTCCACGCGTTATTTATTGACGTTTCAGTTTGGATCGCCCTAAGGTTGCTCAGTGGTTTTTGTATTGCAGAACTTTATATTGCTGCCAAAAACTAATTAAACGAAAGAGCGACCAATGAAACTAAGGGCGAATTATTGTCTCTTTATATGATAGTAACCTATGCGGGGGTCGGTGGTGGACAATTGCTTTTAAACCTTGAGAGCCCCAGTGGATTTCCATTATTCATTTTAACCTCAGTGCTGATATCAATAGCGGTTGTGCCATTATTGCTATCAGCAGGATCACCACCAAAATATCAGTAATCTGTCAATATGAGTTGACTCGCTGTCTATCGGCTCTCGCCACTGGGTATTGTGAGTATGTTTCAGTCGGCCTGATGACCGCAACTTTTTTTACACTCGGCCCTGTTTATAGTCAGTGTTTTGTTTTAGATGTCGAGTCTATTTCATATTTTATGACTGCGGCGGTAATTGGCATCACGATTTTTCAGCTACCAAGTGGTGCATTTGTTTTAACTAGTGATTGAAGCGCTGTAGTCAGACCAATTTTGATCGTCAGCATTATGGATCACTATGGAGAAAAGGGCATGTTCTGGGCTATGGCTGCTTTGCATACCGGTACAGGATTGTTTGCGTGTATCGAATGGCGGTTAACCGAGCAGTGCCAATGCGGTCCACCCATCGGGTTCTGCAATCAAAAAAATCAGTTATTTAACCACGATGAAGCCCTTGATGAGTCAACCAAAAGTTAAGTTGTCTTTATAACAAAACACTACGCCAGAAAAGAACTGGCGTAGTGTCTTTAACGTTTACCGATATCTTGTTTCTTCCCCTACTTCAACATTCGGCCGCGACAGTGCCTGAACGATTTTAGCGAGGTTAATACTACCGATGACTTCGCCCTCATCACTGACCACATTACCTTCTCGAGTCTCGCTATCAGATACGATCTGTAAGGCTTCTTCGAGCAGCACATTGTGATTCAAATCGGGACCTTTTACTTTCTCGCCTGCTGTCATAATGGTTTTCACTTCTATAACCCGTCCCCGGTTAATGTCCTTAATAAAGTCGAAAATATAATCATCAGCCGGACGCATCACGATTTCCTGCGGTTTACCCTGTTGAATCACAGCACCATCGCGTAAAATCGCTATTCGATCCCCTATTCTAAGCGCTTCATCCAGATCATGTGTTATAAAAACAATGGTCTTATGAAGCTCTTCCTGCAGTTCTAACAAAATACCTTGCATATCATTACGGATTAAAGGATCTAAGGCAGAGAAGGCCTCGTCCATCAACAAAATTTCAGCGTCAGTTGCCAAGGCTCTTGCTAAGCCAACTCTCTGCTGCATACCGCCTGAAAGCTGCGATGGATAGTGCCCTTCAAATCCAGACAGGCCAACTCTATTGATCCATTTTTGGCAGCGTTCTCTAGCCTCTTCGACTGGAACACTCTGTATTGTTAAACCATAGGCAACATTTTCAGCCACTGTTCGGTGAACCAACAGTCCAAACTTTTGGAATACCATTGAAGCCTTGTGACGACGAAAGTTCTGCAGTGCCGCCTTATCCATTCCTAGCACATCCTCACCATCGACTAAAATCCTGCCATCAGTTGGTTCGATCAAACGGTTTATATGACGAATGAGTGTTGATTTACCTGAGCCAGACAAACCCATGATGACGGATATTTCTCGGCTAGGGATGTCGATGTTGATATCTTTTAATCCCAACACATGACCATGATTTTCGAGTAAATCTTGCTTCGAAATGCCCTCAAGCACTAAAGGCAAAACTGCTTTGGGTTTTGGTCCAAATATCTTATATAGACTTTCAATCTTGATTTTTGAATCAGTCATGTTGAGTCCCCTGTCGGTGTTTTTGCAATCGAGCGCCATATTCCTGTGATACACGATCAAATATTATGGCCAGCACAACAATAGCAAGTCCATTCATTAAGCCTAACGCAAGATACTGATTCGAGATAGAGCGCAAAACCGGAACACCCAAACCAGCAACGCCTATCATTGATGCAATGACAACCATCGATAACGCCATCATAATAGTCTGGTTAACACCCGCAAAAATATTGGGCAATGCGAGTGGTATTTGCACACCGAAAAGTCGTTGAGTCGAGCTAGCACCAAATGCATCTGCGGCCTCTAATGCCTCTTTCTCAACCAGCCTAATGCCAAGATTAGTTAAACGTACAACCGGTGGCATTGCATAAATACAGACCGCGATCAAACCAGGCACCTTGCCAATTCCAAGCAACATAACGACTGGAATCAAATAAACGAATGCTGGAATTGTCTGCATTATATCAAGAATTGGAGTAACTATTTTCTGTGCCCGATCAGATCGAGCCATCATAATACCCGTTGGGATACCTAACGAAATACAAACAAGGGTTGAAATTGAAATAATCGCCAAGGTCGACATCGTATCTTCCCACATGCCAAAGTAGCCAATCGCAAAAAATGACAATACGCTACCCACCACAATTTTGATGCTGCGCGAACCAAGCCAAGCTAGAGCACCCACTACAATAATGATAATTGGCCAAGGCGTTGCTTGGAGCAATTGCTCAAGCCAAACCAAAAACCATAACAGAGGCTCAAAGAAGAGTTCAATTGCTTCACCAAATTCACGCGAAAAGTCTCGAAATCCACTATCGATTCCCTTTTTAAAGTCTCTTAGGTCCTCTCGACCCATCGATGGAAATTGATCAAAGTCCATAATGCCTCTCCTAAAAAAAAACCTGCCTGAAGATTCAGGCAGGTTATCAAATTAAAGAAAATCCATTTTCGTGGATTTCCTATTACTACTTAGTTTAAAGCGTTTTTGATTTTAGTGGCCACATCTGCGCTGACCCACTTTGTCCAGATAGCTTCTTGTTTAAACAAGAACTCAACCGCTGCGTCAACACCACCGGCTTGATTATCGGCCATATAAACCAACATGCCGTTCATTACGTCACCTGGATAAACACGATTACCGAGGTAAGACATAACATCTGAACCGGCTTGAGTCTTAAATTTATCAGTTACAACCGTTTGAACAACCGACTCAGTCCAAGAACTAGGTTTAGGATCTACACAATCTTGAGCCGATTTTACTATACAACCGTCCCAGTTATCAGCGCCACCGAAAGGCACACCAAATGGTAGTTTAACCATTTTGTGCTTACCAATCATTGAAGTTGGAGACCAGTAATAACCAAACCAAGTGTTACCCCGTTCAACTGCCTTAGTCATCGAGCCATCAAGTCCAGCGGCTGAGCCAGGATCAACTAGCTTCCAGCCTTTTTTCTCCATATCAAAAGCACGGAACAAGTTAGCGTTAACTAACTGACAACCCCAACCCGCTGGACAACCAATAAAAGCGCCTTTCGAAGGATCTTCAGCATCAGGGAATAAGTCAGGACGCTCTAACACATCCAGAACTGTTTTCAGTTCTGGGTGTGCCTTAGCGGTGGCAGGTGGAATCCACCAGCCTTCTCCCAGACCTGTAATAGGCTGACCATTGGCCGAATGCAAAGAACCTTCAGCAAAAGCGACTTTTAATGGCTCACGCATGGCATTCGTCCAGAGTTCAGCCGCAACATCTGGCTGACCTTTTTCATTCATTGAAGCAAAAGTAGTCATTGTTGCGCCAGGAACCATTGACACTTTACAACCATATCCCGACTCAAGAATTATTTTGTCGACATTCGCCATAAATTCTGCCGATGCCCAGTTCATCTCTGCGAGTACAACATCACCACAATCTGCGATAGCAACATTGCTACCAAACAACAGTGTTAGGCCTATTGCGGCCCTTTTGAAAATTTTACTTACGCTCATAAATCTTTCCTCTCTAAGGATTATGTTGAATAAAGTAATGTATCTAATTTTATGCTATACATATTAATTTTCGAGCCTAAACATGTCTAGGCCAGTATTAATTTAGCCAAAAATCACTTGCTAGCGTAGAGCTTTGTCTAATTATTGTCAAAGTGAAAAATATGCAACCATTTTCAGAATAATTGAACCAGCTTAGGGGCTATCCTATTATTTTATTTCAACTAGGTCTATTTAGTATGCACTAAACTAGTTATTTGAGTTAAAGCTAAGCCAACAAGACTTCTATTTTTAAAGTTACTGAGTAAGTAGACAGCTTCTTTTAAGGCCCTCAAAGAAGCCATAAAAATTCGTTAAAAGGATTTCATATTTAATATTCCCGTGAGTACCTAAAAAACACCATTTGAATACAAAAAACCAATACTTTAATGTTATGCTCCGCCTTCGTTAAAAGTTGATTGGTGCACTTGACCTAATTGTAGGACAAGGTTTTACTTTTTGCGTTAACTATCCTTTTTACATAACTGATACCTTTAACAATATAATCCAGGTAATTACGATGTTTGAAAAAATTTCTGCTGCTGCGGCTGATCCTATTCTGGGCCTCAATGATGAATTTAATGCAGATCCCCGCACCAACAAAATCAATTTAGGCGTTGGAGTTTATAAAGATGCTCATGGTAATACACCGGTACTACCCAGCGTAAAAAAAGCCGAAGCCCAATTGCTAGAGAATGAAAAAACAAAGTCATATCTCAGTATTTCTGGAACAGCAGAATACGCCCTAGCAGTTCAAAAATTACTATTTGGAAACGATTCACAAATCATTAGTGATAAACGCGCCCATACCGCACAGGCGCCGGGTGGCACCGGTAGCTTACGCATTGCAGCTGAGTTCATTAAGCGTCAACTCGGCGACGTCACGATCTGGGTCAGCGAACCAACCTGGGCAAATCATATCGGTGTATTCGAAGCAGCGGGCCTTAAAATTGCTCGTTATCGCTATTATGATGAAAACGTCAAAGATATTGATTTTGATGCCGTTATATCCGATCTTCAAAATGCCAAGTCTGGTGACGTTTTGCTTGTGCATGGATGTTGTCATAATCCGACCGGTATTGATCCTGATAAATCACAGTGGATTCAGCTGGCTAATTTATGTGCCGACAAAAATATTTTGCCTTTATTCGATTTTGCCTATCAAGGTTTTGCCCATGGCATTGAAGAAGATGCTGAAGGGCTTCGAATTTTTACTGAACACTGTAAAGAACTATTAGTTGCGAGTTCATTCTCAAAAAACTTTGGCATATATAATGAAAGGACCGGTGCATTTACCGTCGTAGCCAAAACAGCCGATGTTGCCAATACGGTTTTTAGCCAGCTAAAAAGCATTATTCGTGTGATTTATTCCAACCCGCCAGCCCATGGTGGTGCAGTCGTCACCATAATTTTAACCGATGACGCGTTACGCGCTGAATGGGAAGCCGAAGTCGACGCAATGCGCGATCGTGTTCACGCCATGCGCAAACTCTTTGTAAAAACCCTCAAGCAAAAGGGTGTAACCATGGATTTTAGCTTTATTGAACGTCAGAATGGTATGTTTTCATTTTCTGGCTTGAGCCAAAAGCAAGTTATTAAGATGCGAGAAGATAGTGCGGTCTACGCAGTCAACTCCGGTCGATTTAATGTTGCCGCTATGACAGAGAATAATATGGATGCTCTTTGTGAAGCCATAGCAAAAGTCATTTGATGCCTAAAAAACGTGACTAGAAATAGGACTTACGGATTTCCTTGCTAAAGATTATTTCCATCAGGAGTTCTGATACGATGATTAAACTAATGTTAGATGAAGTTTTTCTGTTGAATAATGAATCGCATTGAACGTTAACGCTATTGGCAATCTGAACGACTTAACACAACGGTCACTCTTGTTTTATAACAGATTGACACAAAATGAGAGCCATGAAATCAATTGTATTAATTGCACACGGTAGTCGCCTTCAGTCATCAAATGATGAGGCGAAACAACTTGTCGTTAACCTCGCTAAGAAATTAGATAGTAAATATCCCATTGTTGAAATTGCCTTCCTTGAGTTAACCCGTCCATCGATTGCCGAAGCAATTGAAAGTTGCCTTCAGCAAGGTGCGAAGGAAGTTTGTCTTATGCCTTATTTCCTTTGCGCTGGTAATCATGTCATGCGAGACATCCCTTCTGAAGTCAAACCATTACAAAAAAAGTATCCTCATATATTGTTTCAAATAACGGCGCATGTCGGTAGCTCAGAGTTAATGATGGGCGTACTTTGTCAATTAACCGAACAACAGATTCTTGCCTCACTGGCTTAGACGATTAGGGTAAGCTAAAAGCTAGATTATCGATTTATCTCAATCGGAGTATTATTAACTTCGATTTTAAACCCTAGGAAACCGCAGTGGCACACACTAATAATATGCGCGGAGCCTTTTTTATGATGGCTTCAATGGCTGGTTTTGTTTTAAACGATACAATGATTAAACTGGTGTCTGAAGACATGGCACTATTTCAAGCGGTGTTTGTGCGTGGTTTTTTTGCGACGCTATTTTTAGGGATTTTAGCTTGGAAAAAAAAGGTAATATTTCATAGACCGCAATCTAATGAATTCAAAATTATTGCATGGCGCACATTTGCCGAAGTCAGTGCAACTTTTTGCTTCCTTACTGCGCTCTTTAATATGCCACTGGCAAACGCCACGGCTATCCTACAGTGCTTGCCCCTTAGTGTGACATTAGCTGCATCAATTTTCCTCGGTTACCAAGTGGGTTGGCGACGTTACTTGGCGATCCTTATAGGTTTTGCTGGTGTCATATTCATCGTGAGACCGGGCACAGATGGATTCAATATTTATTCACTTTGGGCGCTGGGTGCCGTCGCCTTTGTAACGCTGAGGGACCTTTTGTCGCACAAGCTCAATAGCTCAACACCGTCTATTTTTGTTGCGCTGATCACTTCTATTAGCATCATGGTTTTAGCAGGTTTGGCAAGCGCGACTCAGGAATGGCAAGATATTTCGCCCGAAATATTGCTTTATTTAGCCACGGCTGGAGGGTTTATTCTAATCGGCTACGTTGCCGGAATTGCAGCTATGCGCAATGTCGAAATATCATTCGTCTCTCCTTTTCGTTACACGGTTTTAATTTGGGCGTTACTACTCGGATTCTTTGTGTTCGGTGAAATACCTGATGCCATAACAATTATTGGAAGCCTCATTGTGGTTGGTACCGGCATTTATACTTTTTATCGAGAGCGCAAGGCCTTGATCTCTTAACTTTAAAAGTATGGGCTTATTTCATTACGTTATCTATCAAAAGACTCAGCCGTTGAAATTGAACTGACTTTCACAGTTACAATTTCCGTGGGTTTTTAAAGTGAGCTTTTCACAACTAATCTTTAATGAATAGCTTACGCGGCACATTGGCTAGGCATTCGGGCCCCTGCTCACCAATAATAATACTTTCCGTAATTTCAAACCCCCAATCGTCCATCCATAAACCGGACATAAAATGAAAGGTCATATTTTCTTCCAATAAGGTCTTATCACCAGGACGCAAAGACATCGTCCGTTCGCCCCAGTCAGGTGGGTAGGAGATACCGATCGGATAACCGGTTCGATTATCTTTCTCAATGCCATTTTTTTTCAATACGTCAAAAAATGCGTTAGCAATATCTTCACAGAGATTACCTGCTTTTGCGACTTCAAGACCCGCCTCCATACCTTCCAATACGGCTTTTTCAGCATCGAGAAAAGCTTTGGTTGGCTTACCTAAAAATACACTGCGCGACAAAGGGCAGTGGTATCGTCGATACACACCGGCAATTTCAAAAAAAGTACCTTCATTATTTTTCATCGGCTGATCGTTCCAAGTCAAATGAGGCGCTGAGGCATCTTCACCCGATGGCAGTAATGGCACGATTGCAGGATAATCACCACCAATTCCAATGGCTTCGTCATAGCGCAGTGCAGCATCGTAGATATCAGCCACCAGATCACATTTTCGAATACCGGGTTCTACTTTATCGAAAATGCGTTGGTGCATGCGCTCGACAATGCGCGCAGCCTTTCGCATGTAGTCAAGCTCTTGCGGTGACTTAACCGCTCTCTGCCAATTAACCAGACCAGTAGTGTCCGAAAACTTGGCATTCGGCAGGTGTTTAAATAAAGAGGCAAAAGCAGCGGCAGAAAACCAGTAGTTGTCCATTTCAACACCGATATTGGCTTTATCCCATCCTCGCTCACTAATGCGCTCCGACAGGTAATCCATGGCATGACGTTCATTAGACTGAACGTAATGATCTGGATAACCAATTATATTGTCGTGTGACATAAATGAAGTCAACTTGGCACCATTTGCATCTTGGCCTCGGCCATACCAAACAGGCTCACCCTCTAATCCTAATAGAACACACTGATGGACATAAAACGACCAACCATCATACCCCGTCAACCAAGCCATATTAGAAGGATCAGAGACAATGATTAATTCAACGCCTTTTAACTGCATTGCAAGCCGCGTTTTTTCAATTCGACGAGCATACTCATCTCGATCAAAGTGTAAGGTAGGCTGTTTCAATGTAGAGTCTCCATTTTGTTTGGTAGTGGTTAACTTTTTTAACTTACTATACCAATAGCCAATATCAATCCTACTACAACCCTCTAGGGCCGCTTATTGATATATGAGTGACTACTTTAACCGGCGTCCATGACTTATTTTAGACGAAAAATTAAGCTATGGACGATACTAGCTGACCACAACAGGCCAATAGCCCGGCAAACCCCATTCGCTCCATGATCCATCATAAACTGAAACATTGTCATAACCAGCGACTGAAGCCGCTAGTGCAACCACACAGGCTGTTACGCCAGAACCACAACTACAGATAATGCTATTACCGGGCAGCACTAGTGGTTTAAATATTGCTCTTAATTCGCTTGCCGTCTTTAAACTGCCATCTTCTATTAGGCTTGTGAACGGCAGGTTTTTGGCGTTGGGCATATGCCCCTTTCGCAATCCTGCGCGAGGCTCTTCTACTTCACCATTAAATCGAGGTGCAGGCCTGGCATCCAGAATTGAACCCGCTTTATCCTTAGTCATATCGAGTACTTTATTCGCATCACAGAACTTACCTAGAACTTCCTGTGCAACGAAACCACCTTTCTCATATACTTCATTAACCGACGTTTTGTCGGTTTCATAACCTGCACTTTTCCACGCTGGTAACCCACCGCTCAACACCGCACAGTTATTAAATCCCATTGCATTCAACATCCACCAAACACGAGGGCTAGAGAATAATCCGAGACTGTCATAAATAACTACTGCACTATGCTGATTTAAACCGAGGGTTTGTAACGCTTCCGTAAAGTGGCCTGCGTCAGGCATCATATGTGGGAGGCAATTCATATCGTCTGAATTGGCTGCACTGATAGATTGGTCAAAATCAAAAAAACGTGCGTTTGGTATCCGTTCTTCTTGCCATTCAGCCTGACCATTACGGCCACTAGCAGGCATATGCCAACTGCCATCAAAGATAATGAGATCCAAGCAGGTCATATTTATCTGCAACCATTGTGCACTGACAGTCGCCTGAGGTACTAATAATCTGCTCATCAATGGTCTCTTTAAAATAACTGTCTATACCCTTCGACAATATCGGATCAATAGTAGGTTGGCAAGAGGTGGAAGCAGTCTATATAGTATGCCACATTAAATTTTCTCCTTCATATCACTAAGATTTTTTTACTGAAAATATGCCATTAAAAACTAAAGCCAGTATCGGTATTTTCTTTGCCCTAGCAACAGCTCTAGGTTTAGGTGCTATCACGACTCAGGCCAAAATAATTTATAGTGATGGCGGTAACGCATTAACCGTCATGTTAGTCCGATTTTTAATTTCCACCTTGGTATTCGGCCTGCTGATTTGTATTCGGCGAGACTCATTTAAAGTTGAACGCCAGTTAATACTAAACTTGGTTCTAATTGGTGTTGTTTGGTCAATCGCGATGATATGTTATCTGCTATCCGTTGAGTCAATATCGGTTAGTCTGGCAGTATTAATTTTGTACGCCTACCCTGTGCTGGTGTTAATTTATGCCATGCTTCGAAAGCAACTTAAACCATCCACTCGGCTTTTATCCATATTTATGCTGGCATTTATCGGTTTATATTTAGCTTTATCTAGCGGTGAAATAAAATTGAGTACGATGGGTTTAGTACTGGCCGGATTAGCCAGTATTGGCGCAGCAATAACGTTTATAAAAGGGGCGACGGTTGCACCGCTCATTAACCCTTTGCTAATGACATTCTGGGTAAGCTTAATTGGCTTAATCATTATTATTCCTATCGCCTATTCACAGTTTTCGTTACCCAAATCGACGAGCGGATTACTAGCTCTATTCACTGCAACATTATTTTATATGGTTGCAGTATTGTGCCAATTCCAAGCATTGGCAAGGCTCCCTGCTGCTGCTGCCGCTTTCATTTTGAACCTCGAACCCGTCATCTCTATATTATTAGCCGTACTCGTTCTTAACGAATATTTGAATGGCCTACAATGGCTAGGTGTGGCACTGGTTATATCCGTACTATTGGTCTCGATTTGGGTTAAACCTGAGCAAACTTAATTGACAAATTCAAACAGTAATTCACTTTCTGACTAGGCTATTTAAGGCAGGTATAGGATGATAACCCTACTCAATATCACAAGGATAAAATTATGACTCATGCAATACAAATTCATCAAATCGGTAGTCCCGATGTTTTAAGGTGGGAAAGAGTTCAAGTTGGTAAGCCAGGGTCAGGTCAAATTCGTTTAAAGCAAACGGCTTGCGGGTTAAACTATATTGATGTCTATGGCAGAAGTGGCTTGTATCCTATCGCTGGTTTCCCCGCCATCCTTGGAATGGAAGCCGTTGGTATTGTTGAAGCAATTGGCGATGGTGTTGACTCTCTAGTCGTTGGCGATCGGGTGGCCTACGCCATGCAAATTGGTGCTTATGCTGAATCTCGTCTAATCTGTGCTGACAAGCTGGTTAAAATACCTGACAACATTTCGGACCAGAGCGCTGCGGCCATGATGCTTAAAGGGCTCACAGCGCATTATCTGCTGTTTCGTACCTACCCAGTTAAAAAGGGTGACACTATTTTAGTTTATGCAGCCGCAGGTGGAGTGGGTTTGATTTTATGTCAATGGGCAAAGCTACTCGGTGCCACTGTGATTGGCTGTGTTGGTTCGGATGAAAAAGCGGCACTGGCGAAAGCCAATGGTTGTGATCACACCATTTTATATCGTAATGAAGATATACCAACTAAAGTTCGTGCGTTAACTGACGGCAAAGGTGTTGCTGCTGCATATGACTCAATCGGCAAAGCAACATTTTCCGCCTCGCTTGACTCCCTTCAACCTTTTGGCGTTTTGGCGACATTTGGCAATGCTAGTGGTCCGCTTGAATCATTTAACCCAAGTATATTGGCTCCCAAAGGTTCACTATACGTGACTCGTCCAACCCTAGGGACTCATATTGCTACACGGGCTTTGTTAGAGGAAGGTGCTGAACGGCTGTTCCAGGTAGTGTCTGATGGTGACGTATCGATTCAGGTAAACCAGACTTTCGCACTTAAAGACTGTGCACAAGCCCATAAAGCACTCGAGTCTAGAAAGACAACTGGGTCGACTGTACTTGTAATTTAAAACTGTTTTGCTTTTATTTTAGATAAAAAATGTGACACAAGTATTCTTGATTAGAGTATGACTTTATTTTGGGATTTCTGTCCATTTTTTAAATAATTTAAATTAACAATAAAGTAAAATAAATAACCTTAAAAATCAACATTTTAGAGTTATCAGGCGAATAAACCATTTAGAAATACCGTTAATAATGCCATTTTATTTACTTTTTTGGTCACTTTCTCATTCTATTACCAAACAGATTGCACTGCCTCGCAATCTGTTATGGTCTGTTTTTAATTTATCTGTATCTGTTCAGGTAACAGTTAATCCTTATAATGCTCTCCATTGCTTAATCACCGCTACTCAGTAGCACTTTTGGAGAACTACAATGAACACCGCTGTACAAACTCACTATATTGAACTTGGTTCAAGCCTGCACTCTTTTGTACAGGGTGCTGAGTCATTCATCTCAAAGATTCGTTCAACCGTTTCAATCTGGGCAGCTCGCTCAAATGATCGTCAGCAACTATCGCAAATGAATAGCCGTATGCTGGCAGATATTGGCCTGAATTACGGTGATGTTGCTAGAGAATCTAGCAAGTTTTTTTGGCAGCGATAATTTTCACACTACCGGTCACAACTGGTAATCGTTGGTAATAGTAGCTATTTGACTTATACCAACACTATTTACTCTCTCCTCTGTACAACTTTTTGGCCAAGGATGGCCAAGTTTTTTAAAACTTAAAAAAATATTTAGCTCAATTCCATCGTTCTTTACCCAATTCAACTTATTGTTTAAGGCGATAACCTGTTTTAAACATTAACCATACAATTCCTAAGCAAAGTATTAAAAAGCCAATAACCATTGCGAGACTGACACCTACGCTAACATCGGCGACCTCGAAAAAACTCCAACGAAAACCGCTAATCAAATATAGTACGGGATTAAACAACGTTACTGTTTGCCAGGCTGGCGGCAACATGCTGACTGAGTAAAAACTACCGCCCAGAAATACCAGAGGTGTAATCACCAACATTGGAATCAGTTGGAGCTTTTCAAAATTGGTTGCCCACAAACCAATGATAAAACCAAATAGACTAAAAGATACACAGGTAAGTATCAAGAAAGCAACCATCCACACTGGGTGGGCTATATTAAGATCAACAAAGAAGTTTGCGGTTATCAAAATAATAACACCTAAAATCAACGATTTGGTAGCAGCTGCGCCAACATAGCCCACGACAATTTCAAAAAATGAAATTGGAGCAGACATCACTTCATAAATTGTTCCAGTGAATTTAGGAAAGAAAATACCGAACGAGGCGTTGGCAATGCTTTGCGTTAAGAGTGAGAGCATTACTAGACCTGGCACAATAAATACGGCGTAGGGCACTCCTTCTATCTGTTCAATGCGCGATCCAATGGCTGAGCCAAAAACAACAAAATAAAGCACAGTCGAAATAACGGGTGATGCGATTGTTTGCGTTAGAGTTTTCCAGGCGCGTAACATTTCGAATTTATAAATAACCTTCATTGCCTGAACATTCATGCGTCTTTCCTCACCATACTGACAAAAATATCTTCCAGTGAACTCTGGCTCGTTTTTAAATCCCTCATCGAAATACCTTGGTCACTTAAACTCTGCAATAAGGCCGTAATACCGGTACGGTTAGAAGCAGTATCGTAGGTGTAAGTTAACTGATTGCCATCGACCGATAACTTAAGGTGATAAGCTTGAAGACTTTCTGGTATGGACGTAATGGTCTGTTTTAAGTCGAGCACAAGGTGTTTCTTACCGAGCTTTTGCATTAATGCTTGCTTGTCTTCAACCATCATTAACTCACCGCCACTGATAATACCCACTCGGTCGGCAATCTCTTCAGCTTCTTCTATATAGTGGGTTGTTAAGATAATGGTCACTCCCGATTTATTCAGTTCCCGAACCAGAGCCCACATATCTTTACGAAGCTCAACATCGACACCAGCTGTCGGTTCGTCAAGAAACAATACTCGAGGTTCGTGTGACAAAGCTTTAGCAATCAACACTCGACGTTTCATACCACCAGACAGGGCACGAAGTTCGGTATCTTTTTTGTCGAACAAAGACAAATCTTTAAGCAATTGTTCAATATATGCAGAATCTGGCTTTTTACCGAACAAGCCACGACTAAAATTAACCGTATTCCAGACCGTATCAAATGCGCCTAAAGTCAATTCCTGAGGTACCAGTCCAATTAAGCTTCGAGTTTCACGATACCCAGTAATAATGTCGTGACCATCGACAGTTACAGAGCCAGAACTGGGGGAGACAATGCCACAAATAGCTGAAATTAATGTTGTTTTGCCCGCACCATTGGGACCAAGTAAAGCAAATATTTCACCTTGATATATATCAAGGTCAACTTTCTTAAGCGCTTCGTAGCCAGATTCATATACTTTAGAGAGCTGCGATATTTTGAGTATGGTTTTCATTTTGCAAGTTTACTATTTGACTATCGTTATGCCTACCTAAAATAATTTATTTCATGGGTTTGTTTAATTTGTTTTCCAGTGTTATAAAACTATAATGCGTTTATCGTTAACTTAACTTGTATGCTGCTTATGACTCACTTCAAATTACACGCCGAACCACTACAAGATAATTGGCTTGATGCTTACGGTCATCTTAACGAAGCCTATTATTTAGTGCCGTTCACCAACACCACTTGGAAGTTGCAAGACGAATTTAAAATTGGTGTAGACTATTTTGAAGACACTGGCTGTGCGCTGTATACAGTTGAAACGCACCTGCGCTACTTAGATGATGTTCGCTCTCCTGCCATGATTAAAGTTGAATCCATCATTTTAGGTTCTGATACCAAGAAGATTTGGTTCGCTCATAAAATGATTGTTGATGGCAAACTTTGTGCCACTGGAGAGTTTATGGTGTTGCATTACAGTACAAGAGATTCGCGCACCATTGAAATGCCTGAATTGGTTCAGACCGCTCTTAAACAAGCAGAAGTAACTGAGAAGCCAGACTGGGTTGGCCGTCAAATTGGCTTGAAAAAGCGCTAATCGAGTTTAATCCAATTTTGCATTAACATTCGACATTGAGATTTGATTGAGGCCTCATGGTTCGTAAAATTAGGCGAGATTTGCTGATCTCAAATCCTGTCTTTTTTAAAAATAACATCTATGGCACGTCTAATTTATTGTTATACCCTCCAACTCTAAAAGAAATAGTTTTGCTTCTAAACCTCCACTGAATCCAGTCAAACTGCCATCAGCACCAATCACTCGATGACAAGGAATAACAATTGGCAAAGGGTTTCGTCCATTGGCGGCACCTACCGCCCTAACCGCTTTTGGTCGGCCAATTTGTTGTGCTATTTGAAGGTAGTTTCTAGTTTCACCCAGTGGAATATCTAACAACGCATTGAGCACCGATAGTTGAAATTTCGTTCCAGCTGGTGCCAGTTTTAAGTCAAATGTTTTTCGAATACCCCTAAAGTATTCATTAAGCTGTTGCTCAACATCGTTAAAACAATCGTCAATGCTGCGCCAAGTAAGTTCAGGAACAACGAATCTCTTACCTTCCTTGAACCCAATAATAGCCAGTCCATTGTCGTCGCCCGCTAAGAGCAGTTCCCCAATGGGTGATTCGATATATCGATATTGCATGGCAATCTCCTCACTTGGTATCTATTGCAATACTTATTACAGCAGAATAGTTTAAAATTGTATATTCTGACATAAACCCTCGCATCAAAACTGATATTGATTTCACCTACACATCACATTTTGAATGAACTCTCGCTCAACCCATAGCCCAACAATCTAAAGTTCTTAGTAAAACGGACTGTCTAAAATTGAATAACCCTTTAATTTGTGAAGAAAACACTCATTAAAATCACGTTAAGATATATATATATTTATTACATTATTTTCAACAACTTAGCGGTTTAAATTTAATTATGAATCTATTGAAAAACCTTTTACACACTACTATTCTAGGCCTAAGCTTAACCATTAGTTTAGGTGCATCAGCCAAGGATAGCTTTGTTTTTACTGCAATCCCTGACCAAGATGAGTCACAACTTCGAGAGCGTTTTGACAAGGTCGCCGTATACCTAAGCAAAGAACTTGGTGTTGATGTCGAATACATTCCCGTTAAGTCCTATGCAGCTGCAGTCACGGCTTTTCGCAACGATCAGGTCCAACTAGCTTGGTTTGGTGGTTTGTCTGGCGTACGAGCACGCAGCTTGGTTGATAGGTCAGAAGCTATTGCACAAGGCTTTGAAGACCCATTTTTCGAAACTTATTTTATTGCCCATGCCAGTACTGGGTTGAAAAATTCAGTTGACTTCCCTCGAGAAATGTTAGGCAAGACTTTTACCTTTGGTTCAAAAGGTTCGACTTCTGGCCGCCTAATGCCAGAATATCATATTCGCCAACAGTTCGACAAAGCACCTCAAGATATCTTTAGTAAAGTGGGTTTCAGTGGCAACCACTCGAAGACTATTGCATTGGTTCAGTCAGGTGCTTATGAAGTTGGCGCAGTTAATTTTCAGGTGTGGAAAAAAGACTTAGCTGCTGGCAAGATCGACACTGACAAAGTTTCAATTATTTGGACAACCCCTTCCTACCCCGATTATCAGTGGACAATTCGAGGTGATGTTGATCAACGCTGGTCCGCAGGTTTCAAGAAAAAGGTCACTAAGGCATTATTGGACATGAAGGATAAAGACTTGCTGGCTTCTTTTCCTCGTAGCAGTTTTATTCCAGCCTCAAACAGTGACTACGATACTATTCTTAACATGGCTAAAGAAATTAAACTCATCGATTAGTGCTTTTACGGCTAATCTTGTGGGCGTCCCTAAAAGATGTTATTTTTTTGCAATATGGTGTTGGTCCTATATCAACAGTAAGCTTTCCTAGGACCATGCATACCATTATGAAAAATTGTGTTTTTAGAGGCGCCCTTGTTTAGATTCGACAACGAGGCAATTGGCTATCAGGGCGTTACCATTTTAAACGGTATTTCGCTTGATATTAAAGCAGGTGAAAAAGTCGCTCTAGTGGGTGAAAGTGGGGCGGGGAAGTCAACCCTGCTGATGGCTCTCCAGTCACGCAATAGAACCAATAGTGCCTTTATTCCTCAAAATCCTGGATTAGTTCGCACCTTAAGTGTATTTCATAACATTTATATGGGTAGCTTGAGTCAACACAGCACCTTTTACAATTTACTCAATCTGATCTGGCCTCAAAAAAAAGAAATTGCTCTTATTTCACCCATTGTAGAAAAGCTTGGACTAATCGATAAGCTATTCGATCGATCGGGAGAACTGTCAGGTGGTCAGCAACAACGCACCGCTGTTTGTCGCGCATTATTACAAGGAGGTGAGGCAGTGCTAGGGGATGAACCCGTGTCGGCTGTCGACAACCACCAATCACGTATTATCATTCAAGCTTTGTGTGACAGTTTTGAAACCGTTGTCCTAGCAATGCATGATGTTGAGCTTGCGCTTGAGTATAGCACTCGAATTATTGGGATCAAAAACGCTAAGATAGCTCTTGATGCGCCTACCAACAGCTTACTGCGCAGCGATCTTGATTTTCTTTACACGGCTTAAGTCCTTGTCGACATTCCCAACAGCTCGAACCGTTAGCCTTGGCTTTGTTGTAGTTGCGGTTGGTTGTCTAGTCTTTGCCGATTTATCGATCACTACACTTGACCCGTGGACAGAAATGAAACGCATGGGGATGGGATTTGTAACACCTAATTTTTTCGCAGTCACTAATATTGGCAAAGTAATGATTCAAACAATTGCTTTTGCGATGTGTGGTGTTGCCCTTGGCGCATTCTTTGGTTTTTTCCTCGCACAGGTATTTCATATTGCACTAGTGAGGTGGAGTTGTGCTTTTGTTCGGGCTATTCACGAATTATTTTGGGCCCTAATCCTGTTGCAAATTTTAGGTCTTACCCCGTTGACTGGTGTTCTCGCCATCGCTATTCCCTATGCTGGTATCTGTGCCAAGGTCTATGCCGAAACGTTAGAAGAGTCCCAACCAGCCGTATTACAGGTGTTGCCAGCAGGCAGTGGCATCGTCTCTATTTTTTTCTTTGCTCGTTTACCCGATGTTTGGGTACACATTAAAAATTACACCAGCTATCGATTTGAATGTGGATTACGCTCCAGTGCAGTACTTGGATTTATCGGTTTGCCAACAATGGGATTCTATCTTGAAACGGCTTTTAGTGAAGGCAATTATTCTGAAGCTGCAGCTTTGCTGTTGTTGTTTTATGGTTTGATTGCTAGTTTACGATTTTGGTTAAAGCCGCGTTTACTTGGGTTCTATTTGGTAGCCGCCCCTTTCCTATTAGGTGAAGGTGCCAGCATTCGATTTGATAACGTAATTCGTTTTTTCACCAGTGACATAGTGCCGGCGCCATTACGCGATCACGACTTGGCGTTAACACAAACCTGGAGTAGTTTTGCTGACTGGCTGCAAATGTTACTCATCGATCAAGCTTTACCGGGGATTATCGCAACGCTGTTACTCACCCAAATAGCTTTGGTGTGTACTGGCTTTTTAACATTAGCGTTATTTCCCTTAATATCAGATAAGTTCTTTGGCAAATTGGGTCGCACTATCGGTCAATTGCTTTTAATCGTATTGCGTTCAACACCCGAATTCATACTTGCCTATATATTTTTACAACTCTGGGGGCCTTCGATGTTGCCTGCAATCGTAGCTTTGTCTTTGCACAATGGCGCAATCATTGCACATTTGATTGGGCGGTATAGTCAATCCTTAGTTCTTCGAGCCGATAGTCCTAAGGGATTCAACTTATATGGCTATGAAATATTGCCTCGAGTGTACGGCCAGTTTCTTGCTTTTCTATTTTATCGATGGGAAGTAATTATGCGCGAAACCGCCATTCTAGGTATTTTAGGCATCGCTACCTTGGGCTTTTTCATTGATAGTGCGATGGCTGATATCAGACTTGATCGTGCCATACTGTTAATATTAATAACCGCGATATTGAATATATTCATCGACAGTCTGTCGCGTTATTTTCGTTCTCACCTACGTCTAAGTCAACAAATAGAGTCCAGTTAAGATCTTTGGATACAAGCCGCCAGAAATTAACAGGCACTGATAAGACCAAAAACTAACTTAAACTATATAGGTCAATGTTAGTGACCGTCTTTAAATAAAATAAATGAAAAATGGTACCCAGAAGGCCATCATAACGGCGATTAGCATCGTTTCAATTCGGCTGACCGTTTTGTAAAAAATACCAACGCCTTTAGGATCATCTGCTGTCCTAATTTTGGCCATAAAAATATCCAATAAAATAACGACAATTAGTACAGGTGCCATCACTGGTGCAATTAATTGAGCACTAAAACCTAGCACTGAACGCTCTGCAATCTGGCCTGAAAATTGAATAACAACCCACTCAAAAATTGGCAGTAGCATGGACAATAAAGACAACCCAATTAAGCCTAAACGTAAGAATCCAAGTGACGACAATTGAGTTTTAAGCGTTGCTACCATGAGTTTATCAAACCACAAAAATGAATAAAAATGAGCATAGCAATAATTTACATTTTAAGCTCTAGAAACGATACGAGATGTTTATTTAAACTTCGCTAAAACGGGTTACGACCAATCAACTGTCTCTTATACACATCTCCGAGCCCACGAGACGCTACGCT
>OJEJ01000015.1_pt1 | contig 169175 bp, 164 predicted proteins | sample 1593271 | NCBI WGS metagenome assembly OJEJ01 (sample SAMN05416877, study PRJEB24817) | seawater metagenome | isolation source: Sea water | place: Canada:Atlantic | collected 2013-11
TATCTTATGAAATCTAAACTTCTAAGAAATATCCCCGTCATCCATACCTTTAATTTCTTTTATATGTTTTTGATAATTATCCCTATTCTGATTCCATTCTTTGAGAGCTTTGGACTAAGTATGTCCGAAATATTTATTACTCAAGCAGTTTTTGGTATTGCTATGGCCTTATTTGAGATCCCTTCTGCCTATTTAGGTGACCTGTGGGGAAGAAAGAATATTCTATTGCTAGGATCATTCATTACTGGTGTTGGATTTACTTTTCTGTTTCTTGCAAACGGTTTTTGGAGTTTAATTTTTTATGAAATCTTGCTTGCTATAGGTGCTAGTTTTGTTTCAGGTGCCGACTTATCTGTTTTATATGATTCTATTGATGAGAAAAATATAGAGCTGAGAGTACGTTCTCTTGGTAATATGCAGAGTTTTAAATTAGTCGGGGAAGCTATTGCTGGTGTTCTTTGTAGCCTCGTTCTTTATTTTTCCAGTTATAGTACTGTTGTGACGATTCAAGTAATTGTGGGGTGGTTTCCATTTATTTTAACTTTCTATTTAATAGAGCCACCAATAGAGCGCATGAAAAAAGATTCTCATCGGGAGAATTTCAAAGAGATTATTCGACATATCTTTAAGAAAGACTCGCTCTTATCTTTAATTTTTTTTAATACAGTTCTTTGGTCACTTTCCACATTTTGTGCTGTTTGGATTATTCAGAAGTATTGGCTCACAAGTGGTGTTGAAATTTATCAGTTAGGTATACTATGGGGTGCATGTAATTTAATTGCTGCGATCACTGGTCGACTGGCCAGGCGAATTGAACTTGGATTGGGCATTAAGCACACACTGAATTTTATGTGTATATTGCCTGTAGTTGCGTATATTACTATGAGCCTGTCTCAAAGCATGTTGGCGGTATCGGTGGTTGCACTTTTTTATGTCTCACGTGGAATTAATAGCGTTATTATGAAGGATGCGTATAACAGTCGTTTACCGTCAAGGTTTAGAAATACTGCGAACTCACTTATGTCCCTTGTTTTTAGAGGTACTTTTTTTATCATAGGCCCTCTAATTGGTTTCTCAATCGATAATTTTGGACTTGATAATACCCTTCTATCCTTGGGTCTATGTTTCGCATTATGCTATCTATTTATGATGCTTCCTTTAATATACAAAATAGGGTTAAATAAATAATGGATATAAATGATTACGATGTAAAAAATATACTGAAACTTATTTCTGAAGATGTTCAAAAATATGTAGGTCGTGGATCTGTTGCGAGTTATATTCCTTTATTGGCAAAAGCTAATCCAAAATCTTTTGCCTTAACATTGATAGATAAAAACATGGAAATTCATACTGTTGGTGATGATTGTACTGAATTTTCTATTCAATCTGTGTCAAAGGTTTTTACTCTAACAATGGCGTTAAATCTCGTTGATGAAGAGGTTTGGGGCAGGATGGATCGCGAACCCTCAGGTAAAGCATTTGATTCACTAGTGCACCTTGAAGAGCATAATGGGATCCCCGCGAATCCATTTGTTAATTCTGGAGCAATTGTACTTGCTGATATTTTAATCACCGCTCTTGGTGATCAGGCAGTTCCTGAATTTTTAAAATTCATGAGAAAAGTCAGTGGTAATCCTGAGCTAAAGATTAATCAAGAAGTTTATCAATGTGAAAAAGATACTGGCTTTAAAAACTATTCATTCGGTCATTATATTAAAAGTTATGGCAATATTGAGAATGATGTCGATCTTGTCTTAGATGCTTATTTTCAATTTTGTTCTTTAGATATTACTAATATTGATCTCTGTCGTTCTTTCTACTTTTTAATGAATCAAGGTGTCTCAATTCTTGGTGAGCGAGTAACCACTCACAGACACTGCAAACGTATAAATTCAATAATGTTTACCTGTGGAACATATGATGAGGTTGGAGAGTTTGCCTACACGGTAGGACTTCCCGTTAAAAGCGGTGTGAGTGGTGCTATCGGTGGTTGTCTGCCAGACCAATATGCTGTGAGTGTGTGGTCTCCAGAACTGAACAAGAAAGGTAACTCTTTTCTTGGGCATAAGGCGCTAGAGGCACTGACAACGATGCTGGATAAGAGCTATCTAAGTTAAAATCTTTATCACCTAATATCGTCTATATTCTATACAATTCTTTATTACTTACCCAATTATATGTTTTTAAATCTCCTAGGTTGTTTAAATATAATGAACAACTTGGCATATATATTGCTTCATATGTAGTATATTTAGTAATTTTTTTATAGGAGTTTAGATGAAACATTTGATTTCAGGATTATTAATTTTATCTTCATTGTCAGTATTTGCAGGCAATTTATCTGATTCAATACCTTATCCGTTTTATGAAGTACAAAAAACAGTTGATGGTAAAGATAATAAAATTCAATTATTAGATCATGGTGTGGCTTCACTTCAAAAGCGAATTGATATCATTCGTAATGCTAAGAAAAACATAGAGGTTGAATATTTTATTTACGCCACTGATACATCTGCAAAATTATTAACGTTAGAGTTGGTCGATGCTGCGAAAAGAGGTGTTAAAGTAAGAATGCTTATTGATAAATCAATGGCTGTTTTTGTGTTTAATGAATTTTATGCAAAAGCACTCTCTGTACATGGTATTGAGGTAAGTTACTATAATGCCTCTCCATTAATTCAAGTTTCAAGTATCAATTTTCGAAATCATAGAAAACTTATTTCAGTTGATGATAAATTCGCAATTACGGGCGGAAGAAATGTGGAAGATGATTATTATGACCTGTCACCTGACTTTAATTTTTTAGATAGAGATATCTATGTTGAAGGTCCTATTGTAAAGACTATAAGGGATTCCTTTGATGAATATTTTAATTCAATGGCTACAGAAAAAGCCATCTTACCTGAGAAACCGGCGAGTATTATTACTAAAAAAGTTAAGCGTTTGGGTGGCAAGGTCACATACAATAAGGAAGTAGATAACTCAGAAAATGTTAAAATATACGAAGATAAGATGAAGGTTGCTGAGGATTTTCTTGTGAGAACGAATGACGATGTATCCCTTTTGCAAAGTATAAATTCAGAGGGAACTCCAATCCTAAATCTTGCTGAGATCTACTCTTGTCCTGAGATTACATATTCTACAGATAGACCAGGTGGAACTTTCTGGCGACGATTGGTTGACGATTATTCAGATGATTATAGATATCTTCGAAAAACTCTTTTTGATAAAGTTAATGCCGTGGATAAGGGAGTATTACTTTCATCTCCGTACCTTATTAATAATGGTTATTCACAGTCTCTAATGAAGAGTTTAATGGATAGAGGTTTAGATATTACTACCTATACAAACTCTCTCGCTTCAACGGATGCAGTTTATGTTGCAGCTAACCTCTATAAAGATATTAGTGCTTGGGCAAAATCTGGTATCAATATTTATTTACACTCTGGTGAGTATATTGATCAGGATGGAATTGTGAATAGCAAGGTTAAAACCGCCAAGTGGGGAACTCACTCTAAGACTCATATTTATGATTATATTGATGACACCCAATCAGAGATAATGGTTGGTACTTATAATATTGATAATCGTTCGAATCATTACAACTCCGAGATGGCAATTTTCTGTAAAGGAAATGTAAGACTCACTAAAGAGTTGCGTTATAGTATCCTCTCAAGAATGAATGAGGGAATGAAGGTTGATAGCGATCTTACAGCAACAACTAAGACGGGCAAAAAAGTTGAAATTTACGGTGCCAATAAAGATGACTTAATGTTGATGAGACTTATATCCTTGCCTTCATGGCTCTTAAGGCCACTTCTTTAGTTTAATTAATAAATTTTGATATCTAAAAAGGCTTCCATCATATTAAGAAGCCTTTTTTATTGTTTATTCATCTTCTCAGGTTTACAATGCTCCTCCTCAGGGAGCATTTATGAAACAAGAAAATATTAAAGAGTTTACTATTACGGCAGTGTTGTTAGGTATTGTGATTGGCGTCATAATGACAGCTGCAAATGTATATCTAGGTCTTTACGCCGGTATGACAGTTTCAGCTTCAATACCTGCAGCTGTTATCGCTATGGGAGTTTATAAAGGATTCTTAAAAACAGATTCAGTTCATCAAAGTAATATTGTTCAGACTATGGCATCCGCTGGAGAGTCCTTGGCCGCCGGTGTTATATTCACTCTTCCTGCGCTTGTCCTGGTCGGCGCTTGGACTGAGTTTGAATTCTGGCCCACAACTTTGATTGCTATGTCCGGTGGTTTGCTCGGAATTATGTTTATGATTCCCCTTAGAAAAGCACTTATTCAAAATGAAGAAGAACTTACATATCCAGAAGGGGTGGCCTGTGCCACAGTCCTTAATTCAGGTTCTGTAGAGTCAGGTAAAGACGGCTTTTATACAATTATAAAAGGTTTATTTATTGGTGCCGGCTTTAAATTTTTAGCTTCCGGTCTAAAGCTTATTGCAGGGTCTGTTGAGATTGCCAAGAAAGTAAAAGGGGCCAGTCTATTTTTTGGTCTGGACATTTCGCCAGCACTTCTAGCAGTTGGTTATATTGTTAAAATTGAAGTTGCAAGTTTAGTTATGATTGGTGGCGGGATTGGTTTCTTTTTGGTTATACCATTCCTTGGAACACCTTTTGGTACTGAAGATCTCTCTGCACTTGATCTTGCATGGACTCTATGGTCTACAGAGGTTCGTTACCTAGGAGTCGGAGCCATGATTACCGGTGGTCTATGGTCAATCGTTTCTGTGCGTAAAGGTATTGCTGATGGAATTAGAGGTTTAAGAGATATGAGTAGTTCTAACAAAGAAACGGTTCGAACTGAGACTGATATGCCGTTAATGGGAATCGTTGTGATTATGCTTCTTTGCTTTTTTATAATGGTAGGACTTTATAATTCAATGATTGGTAATCTTGGGATTACACTAATTACGACAGTACTAATGATTATTTGTTCTTTCTTATTTGTTGCAGTTTCTAGTTATATTGTAGGTCTAGTTGGTAGTTCGAATAATCCTGTTTCTGGGATGACAATATCTGCTCTTTTGGTTTCAGCAGCATTATTTCTTGTTCTTGGATATCACGGACAATCTGCAATCCTTGCAACTCTTGGTGTCGCAGCAGTTGTTTGCTGTGCTGCCTGTACTGCGGGAGATTGCTCGCAAGATTTAAAGACTGGTTACCTTATTGGTGCCACACCGAAGTATCAACAATACGCTCAAATAATTGGTGTTTGTATCCCAGCATTTGTTATTGCTCCGGTACTTACTATTCTTCATCAAGCATATGGAATTGGAGATGGTCTTAAAGCTCCTCAGGCAACTTTATTTGCTTCCATAACTAAAGCACTTTTTGGCCAAGGAACTCTTCCTTACAATATGGTCATTTATGGAGCCTTGTTTGGTGCGTTAATTATTTTTATTGATTCGATATTCCTTAAAGGTAAGAAATTTCGCTTACACCTTATGCCACTTGCAGTTGGTATATATCTTCCTGTTACTCTTGCTATCCCTATTTTCATTGGTGGTTTGATTAGATATTTTATAGACAAGAAGCTGCCGAATAGAGATGAGAGTAAGAATAAAGGTGTCTTGCTTGGTTCTGGCTTTATTGCCGGTGAAGCAATTATGGGTGTTGTGATAGCTATTGTTATCTATAACTTCGGAGATATTCTCGTGGTTAAGGCACAAGGATTTTTGGTTGAGATCTTTTCTATAGTCGCTTTCTGTGCACTTACGTCCTATTTATATCGTGTTGCAAAAAAGTAAAACATCTAGCTCTTTTAGGCAAGTTAGTGTTTAATGGAGCAGCTTAATTTAATAGGTATTATATGACTAAAAGAATTGTAATTACAGGCATAGGTTTAACATCTCCAATTGGAAATAACCTAGGTGAAATGCGTACTAACCTTATTGAAGGTAAGAGTGGTATTGCTGAAACTGATATCCGTTATATGGGAAAAAGACCTGCTGGATTATGTGACTTTGATGAATTTAAATATCAAAAGAAAAAAATGCGTAGACGGGGTACTCGAGCAGGCTCTATAGGAATATATTGTGCTAACGAAGCATTAGCTGATGCAGGTATTACAGTTGATGATAGTAATAGAAATGATATTGGTGTTTTTATTGGACTAACTGAACATGGAAATGTTGAGACGGAAGAAGAAATTTATCAAATGCATGAGAATGACCTTGATTATAGACTTTGGTCGATTCACCATAATCCAAGAACGGTATCAAATTCACCTGCTGGTGAAATTACTTTAAATTTAGGAATTCACGGTCCACATTTTACCGTTGGTGCAGCTTGTGCTGGTGGAAATATGGGACTTATTCAAGGTGTTCAACAAATACTTTTAGGCGAGGTTGAAACAGCTCTTTGTGGTGGCTTGAGTGAGTCACCTGCTACCTTTGGTATCTTTGCTGCTTTTAATGCTCAAGGCGCATTGGGGTCACACCCTAAGGATGCATCACTTGCATCTAGGCCATTATGTGAAACAAGAAATGGTATTACTATCGCTGAGGGTGGTTGTGTTTATCATATTGAAACTTTAGAGAGTGCAGAGAAAAGAAACGCGAAGATCTATGGAGAAATACTTGCGTATTCTTATAATTCAGACGGGACAGATTTTGTCTTACCAAATAGTGAGAGACAAATTCAGTGCATGAATAAGGCGCTCGATAGAGCAAACCTTACTGTCGAAGATATTGACATTGTTAATCTTCATGCAACTGGTACCGTTATGGGTGACATTAACGAAGTCAAAGCTGTTAGCGAAGTTTTTAATGAAAGTAAGAATACTTATATAAACTTCACTAAAGGTCATATCGGACACACTATGGGGGCGGCCGGAGCATTAGAGCTTGCTGGAAACTTACCAAGTTTTGAAGATGGTATCGTTCACCCAGGAATAAATGTAGTAAAACTAGATCCTAATTGCGAAATGAATAATCTTGTAATAAACAAAGCAATTGAGACAAATGATATTGATATTATACTTAATAATTCCTTTGGAATGTTAGGGATAAACTCAACAGTGATAATTCGTAAAATATAATAGGAGAATATAATGAGTACAGTCGACGTTAAACAAGTTGTTTTAGATATAATTGCTGATGTAGCGCCAGATGAAGATCTTTCTACTTTAAAATCATCTGATGCTTTAAGAGAACAATTAGACCTAGACTCAATGGATTTTCTAGATATCGTCATGGAATTAAGAAAACGCCACAAAGTTGAAGTTCCTTCTGAAGACTATTCTCACCTTGCATCTCTTGATAGTTGTGTCGCTTACCTAACTCCAAAGTTCGCATAGTTTACTATGGCCAATAATTACGATGCTATTATTGTTGGTGCAGGAATGTCTGGACTAGCTGCAGGTATTAGACTGGCCATGTTTAATAAAAAAGTGGTCATCCTGGAACAGCATACTATTGCCGGCGGATTAAACTCATATTACTCGCGAAGAATTAAATCAACAAAAGAAATTATTCACTTTGACGTCGGTCTACACGCATTAACTAACTTTGCTAAAAGAGGAGAGAGAGGTAAACCCCTTACAAAACTTCTTAAGCAATTACGATTTGCCTATACAGATTTCAATCTTAAAGAACAAAGTCATTCAGTTATAAAGTTTGCCTCTGCAGAATTAAAATTTTCTAATGACTTTGATTTGTTACGGTCTGAAGTAGCGGCCGTTTTCCCTACTGAGATTGATAATTTTGATAAGTTTGTTAAACACGTTCTTGATTATAATGAATTGGATCTTTCAGCTTCGTATATTCCCTCAAGATCTGTTCTTGAAAAATTCTTTTATGAACCATTATTGCGCGAAATGATTATTGCTCCACTTCTTATTTATGGCTCTGCTTGGGAGAATGATATGGATTTTTCTCAATTCGTCATTATGTTTAAGGCGCTATACTGCGAAGGCTTTTCTAGACCAGTGGGTGGGGTGAGAACAATTATAAGTTTACTGGAGGAGAGGTTTATTTCTCTTGGTGGTGAGCTCAGATATAGATCATCTGTTGAAAATATTTTAACAACACCCAATAAAAAAGTTGCAGGAGTAAGATTAAAAAAAGGGGAGGAACTTTTTTCAAACAAAATCTTCTCATCTGTTGGTCTTCCAGAAACTATGTCATTAACAGAGAATGATGACTCTCCCGCTGATATTGGTAATTTATCTTTTACGGAATCGATACTTGTTACAAAAGATAAAAGTTTTTTAAAAGATAACGATGCAACCATTGTATTTTATAACAAAAGTGATGAGTACCTTTACCAAAAGTCTGCAAGCTATGCAGATTTATCTTCAGCTGTTTTCTGTATGCCAGATAATTATGATCGCGATGACTTAACTGGTAAGGGACATATTCGTGTCACAAATATGGCCAACTTTTCTTTATGGGATGATCTGGAGAGAGAAGATTATCTAGTTGAAAAAAATAAAATTCTTGCAGATGCGATTGAGCTTAGTGGCAATTTACTTAACCATAGTATTGAGCCAATCTTTACTGACATATTCACACCAAAAACAGTCAAAAAATATACTCGCCACTTCAATGGTACCGTCTATGGGTCTACTACTAAGTTGAAAGATGGACTTACTGAGGTAGATGGTCTCTATATTATCGGTACAGATCAAGGTTTCCTTGGTATTGTAGGGGCAATCTTAAGTGGGATTTCAATGGCAAATTTACATGGCCTCATGGAGGTAAGATGAATTTAGTAGGTACTGGCATTAAGGCGATTAACTTTTGTGAACCTGATGATTTTATAACATCAAGTTCTATTGAGTCTGAACTTGCAGATGTTTATGAAAGACTTAAACTCCCTGTCGGCCGTATTGAAATGCAAACAGGAGTTATATCAAGAGGTGTTTATCTAGAAAAAAATCCAAGTGATATTGCTTCTATCGCAGCTTCAAATCTGTTTTCTCAGGACGGAATTGATCCTGTCTCAATTGATCTCTTAATATATACTGGTGTTTGTAGAGACTTCCTAGAGCCTTCTACTGCTAGTATGATCCATGATAACCTTAAGCTTCGCCCAGACTGTCAGTCTTTTGATTTATCAAATGCATGCCTTGGATTTGTGAATGGAATGTCTCTGGCCGCAAGTCTTATTAAAGGTGGTTCTATTAAAAATGTTTTAGTCGTTACCGGTGAAAACTCAAAGCCTTTAATTGATTTTACTCTTAGAGCTATGAAAGATGAAAAACAAACAAGAAAATCTATAAAGAAATACTTTGCCAACTTTTCAATTGGATCTGCGGGAGTTGCTGCTGTTATAAGCGGTTCTGATCTACTTGGAGAGTTTACTACTTATTGTAGCCTATCCGATTCTTCTGCTAATAAACTTTGTCAGGGAAGCGGTAATCTTGAGGAGCTTGTTATGGAAACAGACTCTGAAGCATTAATGCAAAAAGGTATTTCTCTAGCAAAAACAAATTGGCTCTCTTTTTCTAAAGAAACAGATATGAAACAAAATGATTTTCAACATTTTATATGCCATCAAGTTGGAATTCACCATAGAGATTTTATGTACAAAAGTTTGGAGCTAGATTTAGCAAAAGACCATACAACATTCGATCGTTACGGCAATACCGGCTCTGCTGCTTTACCTTTAACTCTTGCCAAGGCTTTTATGGGTAACAAATTAAAAAAACACGATGAGATTGCTATGCTTGGCATTGGCAGTGGTCTTCATACAATTATGATGGGAGTTAAGTGGTGTTAACAAAAGATATGATTAAGCAATATCCATTTAAATCTAACTTCTTCATGCAAAATGGAGTTCGCCAGCACTATATTGACGAAGGTGAAGGGAATGTCATATTCCTTATACATGGTAATCCGACCTGGTCCTTCTATTATCGTAATATGATTAAGTCACTTTCTAAAACAAATAGAGTCATAGCAATTGATCACATTGGCTGTGGTTTATCAGACAAGCCAATAGACTATTCCTACACACTTGAGCAACGTGTTTCTGATTTAGACAACCTCATTAATAGTTTCAACCTTGAAAGTTATTCAATGATGGTTCATGACTGGGGAGGCGCTATTGGCTTTGGCCATGCTGTAAATCATGTTGGAAAAATTTCCAAAATGATTATCTTAAATACTGCTGCATTTAGATCGCCTCATATCCCATTTACAATTAAATTATGTAAGTTACCTTATGCAGGCCCTTTTATAGTTAAATACTTTAATGCTTTCTGTTACCCTGCCACTTTTATGACTACTGTAAAAAAACTACCTCGAGTTGTTAAAGACGGCTACCTGCTTCCTTATAACTCTTTTGAAAAGCGTATTGCCATCAGTGAATTTGTACAAGATATTCCACTTAATTCAAAACATCGTTCTTATGATATGTTACATAGTATTGAAAAAGGTCTGCCTTCTTTGGACTGTGATAAGCTTATTTTGTGGGGAGGAAAAGATTTTTGTTTCCATGACAAATTCTATCAAAAATGGAGAGAAGTTTATCCTGATGCTCAGTTTAAGTATTATAAAAATGCTGGCCACTATGTTATCGAAGATGAAAAAGAAGACACTATAGAAATGGTTGAGAAGTTTTTGGGAGCATAATGTTCGATAAAATTAAAAATATTTCAGAGTTAATTACCTATCAGGCAAAAAAGTTCCCTGATAAGACTTCTATAGCATTAGCGAAAAAGAAAATGACAGGTGGTTATAAGTATCCTTCCTATACTTTTACTCAGTTAGATAAGCGGATTAATAAAATTTCAAATAGATTAAGCAACCTTGGTGTTAAGCCTAGTGATAAAGTCCTTTTTTTCGTAAAACCTAATCTTGATTTTTCAGCTATAACATTCGCTTTATTTCGATTGGGTGCTACTACTGTATTTATCGATCCTGGAATGAAAAAAGAATACTTTTTAGAAGCTATTGAAGAGGTAAAGCCTGATGTATTGATTGGTATTCCTCGCGTTCATATATTTAGACACTTTAAGGCCAGATACTTCGCGAATATTAAATTATTTATTACAACTGGAAAGTTTTTTAATTTAAAGTCACACTCAATCTATAGAGGCCTTAAACAAGCCGATGATAAATTCACTCCCTTTAAACCGTCTGATAATTCTCTTGCTGCAATTCTTTATACTTCCGGTGGAACTGGTAAACCTAAGGGTGTTTGCTACACCCATAATACTTTTATTCATCAAACTAAGATGCTACAAAAAGAATTTAATTTGACTTCAAATGATGTTGATATACCTGGATTTCCATTATTCTCATTTTTCACCTTAGCGCTAGGAATGAAAAGCTGTATTCCTGATATGGATGCTGCTAAGCCAGGTGAGTGTGACCCCAGTTTTCTCTACCGTAATATTATAGATAATCAGGCGACTTTTGCTGCGGGCTCTCCTGCTATATGGGAGAGGCTGGCAGATTATTGTTTAAAGCACAATCTCACTCTACCTTCAATTAAACGCATGACAATGTTTGGTGCCCCAGTAACTGTTGATCTTCACCAAAAAATTTCTAATATTTTGCCTAATGGCACTACATACACTCCATATGGAGCTACTGAATGTCTGCCTGTTACTAATACTTCTGGTGAATTTATTCTTAAAAATACTTGGAGAAATACCAGTAATGGAGATGGGGTATGCGTTGGTAAGCCAATGCTTGGAATTAAACTCAAGATAATCAAATCAAATAATGATATTATTGATAGCCTTAAGCATGTCCAAGTTCTTGCACCTTTTGAGATTGGAGAAATTATTGTTACCGGTGCAAATGTTACTGAGAACTATTATGAAAATGAGCGTGCTACTATTTTAGCAAAAATTCGTGATGGAAATAATATATGGCACCGTATGGGAGATGTCGGTTATTTAGATGAACAAGGTTTACTTTGGTTTTGTGGTCGAAAAGCTCATGTTGTAAGTTATCAAAGTCAGTTCTTTTATCCTATCCAGATTGAAGCGATCTATAATCAGCATCCAAAGGTTAAACGATCTGCTCTAGTTGCACACCCTAAGACTGGAGTTCCAACCATGGTTATTGAACGTCACGACAGAGTTACAGATCTAAATGATTTATTTCTTATGGATATGCGAAACCTTTCTCAGAATAATAAACCAACAAAGACCATTAAAAACTTTTTTGCTGTTAACGATTTTCCCGTAGATACCCGACATAATATTAAAATAGATCGCATTAAGCTTGCTGAAATGATTAAGGAACTAAAATGAATATTTTAGTTACTGGTGGTGGAGGATTTTTAGGACTCCATATCTGTCAGCTTTTAAGAAATGATGGTCATGACGTTTCAAGTCTATCCAGATCTCACTATATCTCACTTGATACCTTAGATATAAAAACAATCAAATGTGACCTTAGAAACTCTGATGATGTTTCTAAACTTGATCTTTCTAGTTTTGATGCTATTATCCACACCGCGGCGAAAGCTGGTGTATGGGGTGATAAAGCCGAATACTTTAATATAAACTATATTGGTACCCAGAGTTTATTCAATCAAGCAAAAGAATGTGGTGTTAAGTATTTTATTTATACTTCATCACCTTCAGTTGTTTTTGGTAAGGAGGATATTCTAAATGGCGATGAGTCTATTCCTTACCCTGAGAAGTATTATACTGCATACGCAGAATCAAAGGCACTAGCTGAAGAATATGTTTTAAGTAGTAGCTGTGATGACATTCTTTCGCTTGCTATAAGACCACACCTTATTTGGGGACCGGGTGATCCACATCTTATCCCGCGTATTTTAGAGAAAGCGAAGTTAGGTCAACTTAAACTTGTAGGTAATGGTACTAACAAGGTTGATATCATTTATGTCAAAAATGCGGCATTGGCGCATATTAATGCCCTTAATTCATTAGTTGCTAAAAACGACCTTGGCGGTAATGCTTATTTTATCGGTCAAGAGAAACCTGTTGTCCTTTGGGACTTTATCAATCAAGTTCTTGCTTTAAATAAACTTAATCCAGTAGAGAAAAGTGTCTCCTTTAATCTTGCTTATAATATGGGTTACTTCTTTGAGTTACTATTTAGTATACTTGGAATTATGAAGCCTGAGCCACCAATGACTAGGTTTGTTGCACTCCAGTTGGCCAAGTCACATTATTTTAGTCATGAAAAAGCAGCTACAGATTTTAACTATGAAGTTATCACGAGTATTGATCAAGGGTTAGCAGAGACATTTCCACAGAAGGGGAATTAGGAATCTTTAAGGCTTTGGTTGTATCCCTTCACAACATCTTGTGTGAAATGATTCACACACATACCAGCATCAACTATAATTGTTTCCGCATTAATTCCACTTGAGATCGGTGAGAGTAAGAAAGCAATTGTGTTTGCAACTTCACTAGTGTGTAAGTTCTCTTTTCTGAGAGTTAGTGCCTCTGAAAATATGTAATTATCAATATAGTCTGGAATACCCGCTGATGCTGAGGTCTTTAGTGGTCCAGCTCCTACGCAGTTTACTCGGATCTTCTTGGTTTCACTTAATGACTTTGCAAGAAAATGCACAGTACTTTCTAGCATTGCTTTAATAGGTCCTAGGTAGCCGTAGCTTGTTGCTTTTGTATTCGATATGCCGATTGTTACAATTGAGGCCTCTGTATCTAAGAGGTCATATAATTGATTTGTCATTTGAACTAGGGAGAAGCTTGAGATATGTGTTGCTTGTAGAAAGTCTTGAAGCTTTGTTTCATGAAAAGGCTTAATTCCATCTTCAAAATTTGCAAAGGCCATGGAGTGCAGTATACCATCTAATTTATTTGTAAATTTTAAGACATTGGTTTTAAGAGCTTTTATCTCATTTTTTTTTTCTACATCTAATATAAATACATCAGCATCAGGAAATAGCTTTGAGATCTTGGACTTATTCGTTTCATTTTGAGCAGAGAAAATAATATTTGATCCTTGATCTATTAAAACCTTTGCGGTGAAGTAAGCTACGCTTTTCTTGTTCGCTACACCACTTATTAAAAATGTTTTTCCTGTAAGCTTCATCATTTATTCTTCCACCAAGGTACATGCAAACTCTATAATTAAAACTTTTTTGCCTTCTGCATTCTTTGTTATACTTTTGAAATATGCTGCATTATCTAGTTGGTCTGTGATTGTTGTTGAAGTTGTAACAACCTCTCCTGGCTTTACAATGTTTTTAAATTTTGCAGAGTTTATACGGCTTACGACTGCTAGTTTATTTGTAAAGTCTCCATTCGATTTACTTGATATTAGAGCTGCTCCTGATTGAAAACAGTGCTCATTTAGTATGACCCCAGGAACTATTGGGTTATTAGGGAAATGACCTTTAAAAAAATCTAGGTCTTCGTGAAATAACATTGAAGTTACGATTGAATCATCACTTAGGTCAATGATTTTATTGATAAATAAAAAGGGTTCTCTTTGTGGTATTAGTTCTTTAATATCCATTAAAGTCCACCTGCTACTTCTAAGGATGTACCTGTAATGTATGATGAGTTTTTGTCTGCAAAAAACATAACCGCATGGGCGACTTCATCAACACTCCCAAAACGCTTCATTGGCACTTGAGACTTATATTCTTTTACGAGTGTTTCATCAAGATCTTCAAGTAGCTCTGTTTCAATGAAACCGGGGCAGACATTGTTTATGGTTATTTTTCTTTTTGCTACTTCCTTGCTTACTGATTTACTAAGCGCAACCTGACCTGCTTTTGATGCAGCATAATTTGCTTGTCCTGGTAGTCCTAGCGCTCCACCTACAGATGAGATATTTACAATGCGTCCGTATCTATGCTTCATCATGTGAAGTACTGCATTCTGAGTCATGTTGAAAGTACCTTTAAGGTTTATATTTAAAACCTGATCCCAATCATCGTCAGTCATTGTGGCAATTAAATTATCTTTTCTCACACCTGAATTATTTACCAGAATATGAATTTGTTCATGTGTTGCGGATACGCTTTCAAAGAATGTTTTACATGCTTCATTACTAGAGACATCAAACTTCCTAAGCTCTAGTTTGTCTTGATGATCCACCATACTTGCCTTAAACTCTTCCGCTTTTAGGTCATTATTTGCATAAGTTGCTATGACATGGGCACCTTCTTTAAGAAAAGCCTTTGTAATGCCTTTGCCTATCCCTCTCGTTCCGCCTGTTACGATTACAACTTGGTGTTCATATCTCATATTTGTTCCTTTTCTAAATTATATATATAACTATCAATTTCATTCGCTTGGATAACGCCATAATTTGCAGCACCTAACCAGCCAGACATAATAATTCCAACACTTCCTGCGTGAAATACACCCTCGAGCTCTTTATGTAAGTTCATACTAATATCTAGGCCTTCAAACTTTGTGCCGAATGATGACCCTCTTTCATGGTGGGTAAATTTTTTAATTGTCATTGGCGTGGCAGCATCGATAAAATCAATTTTCTCCCTCACATCTGGAATCAATTTTTCTAAAGCTAGAATTGTCTCTTCTATCATTTTCGCTTTTTCGTTTTCATATTCTTCATCTGATAAATTTGCCCAGTCATCCCAGTTGGCATTGGTTGAGCTTACTATGGCGTATTTTTTAGATGTATCTTGAGGTCTTCCTTCTGGGTAATAAATACTAAACGTCCTTGATGTGATATCCATTGCTAGTAAAGCGGTCGTATCAAAAGTGGGGTAGGTGGAAGTAAATACTAAGTCACCTATATATTCGATTTCCTCACCTTGTTTCAGCCCCATATAAACTTGGCAAGATGAAGAGTTTAATCTTATTGCCTTGGCCCTTTCTAAGTAATCAACTGAAAAATGCTCTTCACCAACCATATTAAATATTGTTGAGCGAATATTGGCATTTGAGAGAATTGATTTTCCATAAACTGGTGAACCTTTTACCTCAACACCTATGGCCCTCCCATTCTCTATTATTATCTTATCTATTTTAGTATGTTTTTTGATATCAACGTTATTTGCAAGAAGTTCATCTTGCATCATTTTAATCAGGTGATCTGTACCACCTTTAAAAGTGTAAACACCTTTTTTCATAAAATTTGAAAAGACAATTCCGTATGTAATTGCAGGATCATCAAGGGTTGAACCATTTGCATATACAATAGGCTCCATTAAGAACCTTACAATATCATTTCTTCCAGGAAAAAATTTTTCAAATAACTCTGCATTCGTCATTTCTTGGTCATCAAAGAAGTTCATGCCCTCAACAAAGTCATAAAATGAATTTACTTGGTTCGCTTCAATTTTAAAATCATCTACAAGCTTCTCAGTGAAGTCTTCTCTGGTGAACGTTGATTGAATATTGTACTGAGGGTTAATGAAGCGTACATCTTTAAGTTGAACTATATGGTCTGCAATTTCTTTGTTCCAATACTTTCGACAGGTCTTCTTCATACCAAAGGGAAAACCGTGAAGAGAAATATCAAAGACATGTTTTTTGTTTGCTCGATAAAACCATGTAGCAAAACCACCTAATTTATTATGTGCTTCTAGCAATAGGACTGAACGTCCATTTTTTGCCAGCTTATTTGCCGCAGTCATCCCGGCAAGTCCAGATCCAATGATGATGGAATCGTAGCTTTTTGTAATTTTATCTTTTGCTTTTATGAGCATTTACATACCTGTTAACTATTCAAAATCCTGAATGATTCTAACAATTTAAGGTTTAGTTGAAAACAAAAAAGGGCCATATTCACGGCCCTTTTAGATTATCTTGTTCTTGTATATATTTTATCTATTCTATTCTTCCATGCTTTTGTTATAAACTTGTACATCTTCCATTTCTTGGCTTCCAATAAATACTCTTTTCTCAGCTAAAGGCATACTTCTACATAGTGCAGCAATACTCATAGGACTTGATATAGCGGCAACCTTGGCGATAATTACTGTTTTAGAAGCTTGAAAGTATTATCAAATTCCATTGATACTATTTTGTCCATACTGCCATTTAAGCTTCCTTGTAGTAGTGCATGAGGTCCAATTGCTCTACATTGATACCCCAGTGAGCTTGCAGGGCATAGTGGAGTTACAGAAGTTAATGTCATTTCTACTATATAGGGTTTACCTTCTTCTTCGATTAAGTCTTTCTGCTCAAGAGAGACATTCATCATACCTGAAGAAATACTTACTGTTTTCGTCACTTCTGGCATCCTTACACATCTTGTAGATGCACTTCTTGGGTCAACAACGGCGACTGAACTAATATGGATTATCGCCTTATCTCCACTTAATTCAACCTGATTGCTAAAGTGAATAAGTCTATCCATACAACCATTAAGCGTAGCTTTCATTTTTACTATTGTGCCAATCGCCATGCAGCTTATTCTGCCAGGAATCTTGGGGCAAATAGGTGAGACATTTGTAATCTCAAACTCCGGTGCGTATTTTTCTAAAAATGTGTCTGGGTGAGCTGACGTAGCATTAGCTGCTACCGATAGAAATGTAATCATTGTTAGTAATAGTGTCTTCATTTATGTGCTCCTGGCTTAGTTTGTGTTCTCGAGACGCAATATAGAAAATAATACACATTAATAATAATTATTTGTAATTGTCATTATGCATAATACGTACTTATGTATTTACGTGCTAAGGCTATGATATCTTTCAATCTGAATAGTTTCCCAGTATTTATTGAGGTGGCAGAGAAGGCCAGTATGACACTTGCAGCTAAGTCCTTAGGGATGACTCAGCCAGGGGTGAGTCAGCATATCTCGAACCTTGAAGGAGATATTGGTACCAAATTATTTATAAGAAAAAATAAAAAATTAATACTTACTAACGATGGTAGTAGTTTGCTCCTGAGGGTACTCTTAAGATTGGAGTTCCAATCGAATTCGGAGTAAATATCGTAATACCTATTATCTCGCAATTAATTCAATCTTACCCTGATGTAAAATTTAATATTAAGTATGGGCTTGCTGATAGGTTATTTGCTTTGATGGAGCAAGGAGATTTGGACTTTGCCTTTGTGGATGCTATCGAAAAAAATTCTATTCTATCTTTTGATGAGGTTTATCAAGAGAAATTAGTCTTATGTTGTACCAAGAAATATATGGCCACTATAGAAGATAAAGATATCAATAAAAAGAATATTCAAAAAATGAGTTTTATTACCTATTTTGATGATGCACGAATTGTTTTAGGTTGGCTTAAGCAAAGTTTCCGCATGAGTAATATTAATTTACATGTCTCTGTTTACTCAAAGGATACTCAAGGTGTTTTTGCTTGTATTAAAAACTCTATGGGGTTTGGAGTCGTGCCTCTACATATGACAGTTGAAGATAGAGATGAACTCATTATCATTAATCCGAAATATGGGACTTATCGCAATAAAATCTCTCTTGCCTATGTTGAGGAAAAACTAGAGAACCCCTTATTAAGTGTGATTCATCAATCTTTCATTCATAAATTTTCAACGATGACTATTATTTAGAAGTCATCGTCGTTATAGTCCAATCTTCACCTTCTTTTGGTGGATTTTCTATCCAGTGAACACAAGAAGCTTGTAGGCGTAATGAGGCGGCATCATTATGATGTACTTCAAGAATTCCCTCAAAAAGAGTCTTGGCATCTTCGAACTTACCTTCTAGGTATAAGTCATATGCTTTTCTAAAGTTATTAAGAGCATCTTGATCAACCATAAAGTCATGATATGAATAAAGGACCTCATACACTGCCACTGGTAGGCTTTTACCCTTAACACGAACCTTATCAATTATACGACATGTAAATTTAGACTGATCCATTTTTTGGTAAGTATACTCTGATATTAATATCTGTGCTCCGTAATGCTTACATAAAGACTCTAGTCTTGCGCCAAGGTTCATATTATCTCCAAGGGCAGTATAGGCAAAAATTGCATCGGAGCCCATATTACCAACAGAACATTCACCTGAGTTAAGTCCAAGGCCTATCTTAAATTCTGGTAATCCTTTATCCTTAAACTCTTTGTTAATTGCAGGTAGCGCTTCCATCATCAAAACACCAGCTTCAACAGCTTGTGTGACATGATCCCCGATATCGAGAGGTGCACCCCAGAAGGCAACAATAGCATCTCCAATATATTTATCTAGAGTACCATTGGTTGCAAAAACAATATCTGTCATCTCACCCATATATCTGTTAAGCGAGGTTGCAAGTTCTGTTGGTGTTAATTTTTCTGATATAGAAGTAAAGTCTCTAACATCAGAGAACATACATGTGATATCTCTTTTTTCACCACCAATTTTTAGCTTTTCCGGATTATCTAGCATATCGTCAACGATTGATGGTGCTACATATCTTGAGAAGGCACCTTTTATCTGTTTTTTCTCTGCAGAAGTCTGATTAAAGTTTAAGAATGTAATCCAGAAGTATGAGACTAAGAGACCAAAAGTAGCGGACGCGAGCTTAAGTTCGTAACCCAACATATAGAAGTATTTAAAATCAATATACCACATCGCATAGATGAGAATCGCCATACCAAAAATATCTAGAATAGCTTTATTAAAAAACATTATAATCATAAGAAGAGTAATGGCGATACTAAATCCAATTAATGATGTTTTGATTGTCTCTTCTATAGGTTTGTAAAAGTATTGTCTTTTCATCATATCGACTAAATTAATATGTGCATATACCCCAGGTGTTTTTGCATCAACAGGTGTATTTCTAAAGTCGTGGGCACCAGTTGCAGTAGAGCCAATAAATACGATTTGGTCTTTAAAGAAATCTTTTAAGATAATTTCTTCTCCAGCATCATTCGTATAGTCTTTACCCTCAATAACACGATAAAGGGGAATACTTTTAAATTTTTCTCCAAGGCCTGTCCATCTTAATTTTGTTTCACCACTTGAGTTAAAATTAATATTTTTCCCATTTATATCAACGGAACCTGAACAGTCACTTTGTATATTTACTGAAAGATCATTAGTTTCGTTAGAAGACATAAATGCTCTAAAACCTAACGAAGGAAGTAATAGGTAACTTTCCATGTCTTCAGAGTAAACACTGGCATAAACGGTATAATGTCTAAAAACACCATCGAAATCCTCTTTGTTATTGAGGTATCCCATTTCAGACTCTGTTTCCACTAGTTTATCAATCGGCCAGTTATGCTTTTCAATTCGTGAGTGAGAGAATGCCTTACAATTTGGTGATACTTGTGATGGTATCATTGATGTCATTAGCTCTAGAGGTGCTGTCGGTAAAAACTCAGTCGCTGTATTTTCATCTTGTACCGTATAGGCCATGATAACACTACTTCCTTCTTTGGAATTAAATTTTGTAACTGCCCTAGCAAAAACATCATCTGGTGATTCTTCTCCACAGGCTTGAACTGGCTCAGGAAATATTGCATCGAATGCCACAACTTTAGCATCGTAGTCAGCTAAGTTATCTAACATCGTGGCCCAATAATCTCTTGGTATTGGCCAGCGCTGAAGTTTTTGAAGTGATTGATCATCTATCTCTATCAAAACAGTATTTGTATTTTTTGGATTCTTATCTATATGCAGTTTTGATCTCAGATCATATGCAAATAAGTCGGGCCAGTTTAACACATCTAACAACTTCTTTACATTTGTACCTTCTTGCATTGTTCTACCAAGAAACCCTAAAGAAATTGTCGCAAATGTTGCGAGAACAATGACAAATATACCAATTGAACGTAAAAATCGTGTGATAAGCTTAAACATAAAAATAACCCTTACATAGATTAAAATAATGATCTATATTATTTTTTTTTAGTAATAGATAATGTATAGATATATATCGGTAATTATTGAATATTTTATTAGAGAATGAGGCGTATATGTTACAAGAATATAAGAAAAAGTTTAGTGAACATGTCAGACTTTTACAAAACGAAATAACTGAAAAAATGCAAGGGATGGACGTAGAACTTACCTTGAACGAAGACTTATGGAAACGCTCAGATTTTAATGATCATCCGGGTGGTGGTGGAATTACTCGCGCCTTTGAAGGAGATTTGTTCGAAAGTGCTGGTGTTAATACTTCAGAGATCTCTGGTGCTATTGATCCAAAGTTTGCAAAAAATCTTCAAGGCGAAGGAAGTGAACTATGGGCCGCAGGAATATCTCTTATTATACACCCATACAATCCTAAGGTTCCTACCGTTCATGCAAATTTTAGAATGATTGTTCAAGGTGATAAATATTGGTTTGGTGGTGGTGCAGACTTAACTCCCTACTATCCAATTGAAGAAGATTTTATATATTTTCATAATGTTTGGAAGCAAGCATGCGAACCTTATGGATGTTTTGATGAGTATAAAAAATGGTGTGATACATATTTCACAAATTCTCATCGTAATGATGAAATGCGTGGTATTGGTGGAATCTTTTTTGACCATCTTAATACTGGAGACCTAGAAACAGACTTTAATCAAGTTGTGGATATATCAAAATCCTTTATTAAGTCCTATTTTCCAATCGTAGAAAAGCGAATGAATGAAACATATACTGATGACGACGTTGAGTTCCAACTCCACAGGCACGGTAGGTATGTTGAATTTAATTTAATCCATGATAGGGGAACACTCTTTGGTCTCAAGACAAAAGGGAGAATAGATTCAATCTTAATTTCGCTACCTAAAAGATGTATGTACACTTATAGATATGCCCCAAAAGAGGGTTCACCTCACGAAAAAATGCAAAGTTATTATAAGCCTAAAGATTGGGTATAAGAAAGTGATCGTTTAAAGGTAGTAGTTAAAATATACCCTTGTGATTGTTCTTGCTTTATCGAGGTCAATATTTTCGACCGCCATATTATAACTTTGGACACGGGCCTGAACCCCAATTGATTTATTTGTTGTCTGATAACCCATATCAAAAATAACATTTGTGGTAGAATTGGTAATATCTCTACCTTCAGTATCAATTCCTTCAAACTCTAACTGCTGACCAACGATGCCAACGCTTAAAAGACCACTAACATAAAGGGATTCCCAAGTTTTAAGAGCTGCGACCCCAAAATCATAACCAATCGCTGTGGACTTTATGGCATTGAGATCTGCTATTTGATCAAAGGAGCTTTGGTATTTAAGTGGAATGAGCGAGTCACTTGATGAGGAGAGTTTAGATCTATCAATAAAGAGGCCGTGGACATAAGACCAGTTAGACTCTTTAACAATTGAAAAGTGACCAAGAGACTTCTTTAAATCAAATCCCTCTTTTGTAAAATACTTAACGTGTAATCCATGTGAGTGAGAATTTGCTCGAGGTTGTTCTGAAAGTTCTCCAAGCTCTTCATCATCAAGTATGTAAAGTCCCTGATAATTCTGGTAGTAGGCTTCCCATAAGAAGTTTTTATAAACACCTAGTAATTGAATATCAAAAACATTCGTAGGATCGTAGATATCATCTTTAGAGTTTTCACGCTCTCCTTCAAATGTAAAGCCAATATCAACATACTTTGTTCCAAGACTAAAACTAGTCATGGTGTTTAAGTTTGGCTCATATGCAAATTTATCAAATTCCGGATTATCATTATCATCATCATTCTTAAAAGTGTAGGAGAGTTGTGGACCTTCAAGGCCCACCTCATAAGAATTGATATAATTTTTTTTATAAAGTTCAGGAGCGTAGTGGGCACCAGCAATTATTGAAAAAATAAGTAATGCAATCATCTAAAACTATTCCTCTGGGGCAATATAAACTTCAATCTCTGGATTAAACTCATCTTGGAGTATTCCTCTAATTGCATCAAGTGTCCCCGTTGTAGAACTTGGGCATGTTCCACAGGCACCTTGATATTGTATAAGAAGCACATCATCTTGATAAGTAAGGACACTTAAGTCTCCGCCGTCACCTTGAAGTGCGGGTCTAATTCTTTTATCGAGAATAGTTTCAATAGTAAGTAAATCCCCTGTAAGAGTTTTTCTCCTCTCAACTTCAGGATCATGATCAGTAAAGGCCGCATCATGGTCATCTATAAGGGCTTCTACTTGCGTGATAATAGCTGGCTCAAGGTTATCCCATGTTTCAAATGTAAATTTAGAAACAGTAACCACGTTTTGGTAAAAGTGAACCTGATCCACCCCTCTAAGGTCAAATAAAGCTGCCGCCAAAGGGACTTCTTTTGCTTGTCCTGGGTTTTTGAATGAGGTCTTGCCATCTGCTTTCACTTCACGATTTAAAATAAATTTTAAAGCGTTAGGGTTGGGTGTTGGCTGGGTGTTAATTGTAATGTCTGTCATAGTTTATCCAAATAGTTCGATGATCTTTTTTAAAGCATCATATAATTTATCTATATCTTCTTTTGTATTGTAAATACTAAATGATGCCCTCGCCGTAGCTGAGACACCTAATTTCTTCATTAATGGTTGAGTACAATGATGACCTGTTCTAATGGCGATATGGTACTTATTCAAAAGCGTTGCAAGATCATGTGCATGAATATCTTTAATCACAAATGAAATAACTGCTGATTTATTTGCTGCAGTACCAATAATTTTAAGACCTGGAATCGAGGATAGCTTTTCAGTTCCATATAGCAGTAGCATATGCTCATATTCAGCGATTTTATCAAATCCCTGTTCTGTTATGTACTCCAGCGCTGGAGCGAAACCAATAACTCCAGCTATGTTCGGCGTCCCCGCCTCATGCTTGTGAGGGAGAGTGTTATATGTTGTTTTTTCAAAGGTAACAGTGTCAATCATATCTCCACCACCAAACAGAGGAGGCATACTGTCGAGTAGAGTTTTCTTACCATAAAGAACACCGACACCAGTTGGCCCAAACATCTTATGTGCAGATAAAGCGAGGAAGTCACAGTCTAGTTCTTGAACATCGACTTTTACATGACTCATGGCCTGGGCAGCATCAATGAGTACTTTTGCACCATTTTTATGAGCCTCAAGAATCATCTCTTTGACTGGATTAATTGTTCCAAGTGCGTTGGATATATAAACAATACTCACAAGCTTCGTTTTTTCAGATAGTAGTTTTGTATACTCTTCAAATATGAGCTCACCCTCATCATTTACTGGAGTCACTTTTAGTATGGCCCCTGTTTTTTCACATAGCATTTGCCAAGGAACAATATTAGAGTGATGTTCCATCTCACTAATAATAATTTCATCACCTGCATTAAGGTTATCTTCACCCCAGCTTTTTGCGACAAGGTTAATTGAGTTAGTCGTACCAGAAGTAAATATAATTTCTTCTCTATACTCGGCATTCATGAATTTTTGCAAGAGATCTCTCGTGTTTTCATATTTGTCTGTAGATATCTCTGAGAGTGTGTGAATTCCGCGATGAATATTTGCACATTCTTTTTGGTAATAGTAGCTAAGCTTATCCACAACAGATTTTAACTTTAAATTTGTTGCTGCACTATCAAGATAAGTTATCTTGTGCCCATCGTAGAGCTCTGCTATTTGTGGGAAATCTGTCTGTATTTTTTCGTTAAACGCCATTAAGCTCTCACAATATTTTTTTGGATTAAATGATTTATAATTTCTGATCGCATAGTCAAATTCTTTTGCTTTAATACGACATCATAGGCAAATGCTCGAGCTAGGATTCCGCGAGCTTTTTCTTTCTTGATTCCTCTTGATTCAAAATAGAATAACTCATCTTCACTCATTTGACCTGTTGTTGAGCCATGGGCACATTTAACGTCATCGGCGTAAATTTCAAGCTGAGGTCTGGAATTAACTTTAGCTTTATTTGATAGGAGCAGATTCTTATTTAATTGCTCTGCAGTAATGAGCTGAGCATCTTTTTCAACTCTCACTTTACCAGTGAATACTCCATGTGATTCATCATCCATTATACCTTTGTACAACTGGAAGCTGTACGTATGAGGCATTGAATGATGAATATAGCTTGAGGTATCATGGTGTTGATCCCTATGAAGTGCGTACAATCCATGGGCGGAACATGAAGCATTTTCATCAGCTAAGTTTATATAAACATTTGAGCGGGAAAGTTTAGCCCCAAGATTTATTACCATTGAGTCTAGAGTTCCATTGCTTAGTACTTTACCGTCATATGAATGGAGAAAGAGTGAGCCATACTTTGTATCTTGAATAATAACATGATTAAAATTCGCATTTGATTCAACTGTTGGCTTCGCCATATAGTTTACAAAAACATTTACAGAGCTTGAAAAGTCTTCAAACACTTCTAGTTTACTTCCAGAATTAACTATAAATTCATTGTGTAGATTAATATACGCAAGCTTATTTTTGAAATCATATTTGATCATTATTGGCTTGTCTAATGACGAATTTTTTACAACTGAAAATTGGTAACCCATCTTATTGTTTGCTTGAGTAAGATGAGTGGCAATATCATTGTTAAATGGAGTGTTTTCGAATTTATTATTTTGTAGGGAGTCGATTTCCACCGAGCTCGGAAGGTTATGCTCTAGTCCTTCTTCATTAATATTAACTAAGTAGTAATTTTCATCACTCAGACTTAATGTATTGATATTTGTCGCCAACTGCACAGAGTGATATTGGTTCTCTAACAGGTGATCAAGCCTTGTGTATTTCCAACTTTCATTTCCTCTTTGTGGAAGAACGGATGGATCTAGCTTATCAATGGAATATTGAGTTTCATTTATTGCCATTACTGTAGACCTTCTGTTAACCAATCATAGCCTTTTTCTTCTAGTTCTAGTGCTAGGCTCTTGTCACCAGTTTTGATAATTTTCCCATCAAATAAAACATGAACAAAGTCAGGCTCTATATAGTCTAGAAGTCTTTGATAATGTGTTACAAGAACGATTCCATTGTGCTTAGACTTGAGTGTGTTTACACCTTTTGCAACAGTTTTAAGAGCGTCAATATCTAGCCCTGAGTCTGTTTCGTCGAGAAGAGCTAGTCTTGGATTTAATATTAGCATTTGTAATATTTCGTTTTTCTTTTTTTCTCCACCAGAGAAACCTTCATTAACAGCACGATCTAAAAAATCCTCATGCATCTCAAGTAGTGGAAGCTTTGTTTTGATGAATGTTCTAAAAGAATCTTCATTCATAGTGTCTGCACCCTGGTGCTCACAAAGAGCATTAAAGGCTTCTTGCATAAACGTTATATTTGTTACACCAGGTATCTCTATAGGGTACTGAAAACCAAGAAAGATTCCTTCGCAGGCCCTTTCACTTGCTTCTAGCTCAGCTACATCTGAAAGAGCACCATTGATACTGTATTCAATGTTTCCTTCAGTCACTTCGTAGTCTGGATGTCCTGCAATAACTTTCGCGAGAGTCGATTTTCCTGAACCATTAGGCCCCATAATGGCGTGTATTTCACCTGGTTTAATTTCTAGGTTTATCCCATTGAGAATAGGTGAACCTTCAACTTTTGCATGTAAATCTTTAATTGATATAAGCATTATATTTCCTTTAATTATCCAACTGAGTTTTCTAATTTCATTTCTATGAGTTTTACTGCTTCAACTGAGAATTCCAGAGGCAGTGTTTTAAATACCTCCTTACAAAAACCATTCACAATTAACGAGATCGCTTTCTCTGGATCAATGCCGCGAGACTGTAAATAGAACAATTGATCAGCACTGATTTTAGAGGTACTTGCTTCGTGCTCAATAGTTCCACTTGGGTTTTGAACATCAATATATGGAAAAGTATTTGCAGAACATTTATCACCAATTAACATCGAGTCACATTGAGAGTAGTTTCTTGCATTATCAGCTCCGGGCATTATTTTAACCTCGCCGCGGTAAACATTCTCTGAATCGTCAGCTGAAATCCCTTTCGAAATAATCGTAGATTTCGTATTTTTACCTATATGGATCATCTTAGTACCAGTGTCGGCCAGCATTTTATTATTAGTTAATGCCACTGAGTAAAAAGCGCCCTCTGAATAATCGCCTTGTAAAATACAACTTGGATATTTCCAAGTTATCGCAGAACCTGCTTCTACCTGAGTCCATGAAATCTTTGAATTTCGCCCCTTACACAGACCTCTTTTTGTTACAAAGTTGTAAATTCCACCAACTCCATCTTTGTCGCCAGCATACCAGTTTTGAACTGTTGAATATTTTACTTCAGCATCGTCCATTGCAACAATTTCTACAATGGCAGCGTGTAGCTGGTTCTCATCTCTTTGAGGAGCAGTACAACCTTCTAAGTAATTAACATAAGATCCCTCTTCCGCAATAATAAGTGTTCTTTCGAATTGCCCTGTCTCTTTCGCATTAATTCTAAAGTATGTTGAGAGGTCCATAGGACAAGTCACACCTTTTGGAATGTATACAAATGATCCATCAGTAAAAACTGCAGAGTTTAGAGCAGCATAAAAATTATCTGATGTAGGTACAACTCTTCCTAGGTACTTTTTTACAAGTTCAGGGTAGTCGACAATTGCTTCAGATATAGAACAGAAGACAACACCAGACTTTAGTAAGTCATCTTTCCATGTTGTCCCTAGAGATACTGAGTCAAAAACAACATCTATAGCGACTCCAGATATTCTTTTTTGCTCGATTAGAGGTATCCCTAGTTTTTCAAAAGTTGCTAAAAGCTCTGGGTCGAGATCATCGAGGCTCTTTGGTCCTTCTCCTGCTTCAGATTTTGGTTTTGCATAATAATATAAGTCTTGAAAATCGATATCTGGAATTTTAAAATATGTCCAGTCTGGCATTTTCATTGTGAGCCATTTTTTATAGGCATTTAAGCGAAAATCCAGAAGCCATTCTGGCTCATTATTCTTCTTAGAGATGAGTCGAACAATGTCTTCATTTAGACCTTTTGGAAATTCTTCCATCTCTATATTTGTTTCGAATCCCCATTTATAATCTTCGTTGATTCGCTTTTCAATTTCATCGCTCATTTATGGCCTTTGTTTTAAATAGTAGTGATTGTGGACCTGGTGTATCTTCTAATAACTCTCTTATTGTTAGAGTTTGAAAAAAGTAATTCAAGTGTTCATTTAGTTTCTTAATTGGGCCGGTAATATTGCATGTCTCTATTAAATTACAGTTAATAGATTCACAGTCGTGCTCAATACTCTTGCCTTCAATTAACTCAGTTAATTTATAGTAATTAATATTATTAAGATTAGTGGACAGTTTATATCCACCTTTTACACCTTGGCTAGATGATAGAATTCCGTGATTATTCATAAGCTGCATGACACGTGATGTTGTATCGAAGGGAGTATTGTACTTCTCACATATCATTCTTGCAGTTGTGAGCTCTTCTTCCCCATGTGCTTGAAAATGTTTAAGTACTATAAGTGCGTACTCAGTTTTTCTATTAACTTTTAACAAAAAATGCCTTGCGTCGTGAAACAGGTTCTTATTTAACTTATTTATACAATTTTATAACACCGGCTTTTAATTAATGCAATCGAGATCTAAGGAAAATTTAACGTATTTATCAGTTTTATTTTTTCAATTATGATTATAATAATATTATGAACTTTAGAGATACTTCAAGCGTTAAGGATATCACCTCGCTAATCAAAAATACCGCTCCAGACAACTCTGTGATTTGGCAGACTATTAATGGCAATAGGGTTGTTTACTCTGTTGATGAAATTCTATTCAATGAAACTCTAAAAACCTTAAAAATTATTATAAAGGATTTTGAACACAATCTCCTCGTGGATGAGACAATTTATATTAAGCTTTCTTATAGAGAAACCTTATTTAAGGCGAGAGTCATTAATCTTTCTGGTAATGTCCTTTCATTGTACCTTCCTACAGAAGTTAAGACTCATGAGCTGAGAGCGTCTGAAAGGTTTAAGTTTAAGCCTAAGGATGGGAAGTTCTTAACGTTTAATATCTCAAATAAAAGCACTACCATAGTTCAAAAAATGAAAGTCAAAGTTGTCGATATATCTGAGCAAGGTCTTTGTGTTTTGTTAAGTAATGAGAATAGGAACTTTATAAAAAATGCCTCAAAGGTAGAGCTTTCTTATTTAGGTCATATTGAGCTTATGTTCCCCTTAAGGGCCGACATTAAATATACACAACACCTTAAATATAGAGATGCTGGTAAGGTTGTTTACGCAAATAGAGCAGGGCTTATGCTTGAAAGTAAAATAAGTTTCGGTGATCTTCTCTTTTATACAAGTAAGGCTACATCTTAGCCGGAGCTTCAATTCCCAGTAATGCTAAGCCTTCTTTAATAGTAATCATAACCGCATTACATAGAGTTGCTCTTGCGGCCTTAAGCTCTTCTGACTCTGCATTTTGCACAGAGCACTCAGCATAGAATGAGTTAAATGCTTTGGCTAAATCGTAAAGATACCCACATAAAGCATGACTCTTATAGCCTTTAAGTGCGCTTTCTATAGTTGTATTGAAGTTCGCTAGTTGGAGGATAACTTCCTTTTCATTAGCATGAGTAAGTAAGGAGTAGTCACATTCGCCGCTGATATCTAATTTTGCTAGTAGGGAGTTAATTCTTGCATGGACGTATTGAATATAAGGGCCTGATTCACCATCAAGCTTTAACCATTCAGACATATCAAAAACGATTTTTTTGTTAGAATCTACTCGTGTCATACCATATTTTATGGCACCAGCTGCAACAATATTAGCTGTGTGATCTGTCTCGTTTTGAGTCCAAGTATCTTTATATTTGCTGAGATAATCATTTTTAATTTTATCGTTCATTTGATCAATTAGTGCTTGGATCGCTACGACGTTACCTTTTCGTGAGCTCATGGCCCCGTCTGTAAGCTCAACCATTTCATACTGCAAGTGAAAGCAGTCTTTAGCATGTTCAAAACCCATTTTTTCTAAGGTTTTAAATACCTGTTTGAAGTGTCTTGATTGTCTATTATCTACAACATAAATACTTTTCTCTACTTTCTGATCTATAAATTTTCTTCTAGCTAACTCTAAGTCCTTTGTTGCGTATAGCCCGGTTCCATCTGACTTTAATAAGAGACAGAAGCCTAATTTGTCGTCGCTTAAATCTATTCCTACAGCGCCATCATCTTTAATGAATAGTCCTTTTTCTAGATATTCTTCAACGAGTGATACTGAGCTTGCGTCTACGTCACTTTCCCAATACCAAGAGTCAAATTCCACATTTGCCCATGTATAGACTTCTTGCATGAGTTCAATTGACCACTCTCGCGTTTCACTCCACAGGTCATAGTATTCTCCGCTACCTGAATGCAGTTGTTGTAGTATCTGTGTTAGCTCTTTTCTGTTTGTATCTTCTTCAGGTGTACCTTTTTGATCTTCAAGTAGGGTACTGCCTTTTGTATAGAGTGATCCAAGCCATGCTCCTTTACGAGTACTGGGAGGAGTCTCTTTATTATGTTTCTTATAGTACCAGAGACATTTTGCAACGTGTGTTCCTACGTCTCCAGGGAATGTCGTTGAAAGCGTCTCAACGCCAGCATACCTATGAAGTTTAATCAGAGAATCTCCAAGGCAGAGATTTCTCATATGACCTACATGCATCTCCTTATGAGTGTTGGGTTGCGAGTACTCGATTATTGTTTTAGGAGAGTTACTTACAAGGTTCTGCTTAAAGGTCTCTCCGGTAATAATGCCTTCAAGAATTAATTTATTGGATTCATCAGAGTTTAGAAAAAAGTTTAAATATGGCCCAAATACTTGTGCTTTTTCTACTAGTGAGTTTTCTTCTAAGCTTTCAAGCAATTTGTTTGCTATTTGTGGCGGAGCCGATTTAAGTTCTTTTGCTAGTGGAAAACAAGCAAATGCGACATCACCCATACCTTTTTTTGGTGGTCTTGATAGCAACTTATAAGCTGCTATAGAGTCCATGCTTGATTCTGGGCTTAATTGCCGAACTGCTTGAGCGATTAAGTCGGCGATGCTTTTGTATATCTTGTTATGTTGACTAAATTCCATTTTTTTTCCATTTAAGCTTAGAGAGTGAAAATTCGATAAGTAGGTTATCATGAGAATATATATGAGTAAATTATTACTCTTTAGCATATTTACTCTTACTTCAAGCATTGGCAATGGCCAGGAAGCAGATGCTAATCAAGATATTCTCTTACAAGATCCTAATCTATCATTAAAATATCAAAGAGGCCCTTACCTTGTTTATGATTGCTTCTCTAAACATTGGGTTTGTACCGCCGAGCCGGAATGGAATCAGTGCAAGCAGATTAGAGAGTACGCAATTGGTGAGAGAGATAGAGTTATGCCCTGCTCAACTGTAAAAAAGTTTGGCGATGATCAAGCTTGTATTAAATATCAGCGAATATTAGTAAATGAATCTATGCAAAATAGATTTTGTCTTCATCCTGAAATTAGAGAAGTTGAAAAAATTTATTAGATACTTTTACACATCAAATAATGGGGACCAACATTCTCAACATGAAATTCATCAGATATAATTTCAAAGCCAACTTTTTTATAAAAATCAACTGCTGAAACTCTAGCATTACACCAAAGCATTTTAACATGATTTCGTTGGACAATAGGGAATGCAGTTCGTAAAAGCGCCGAGCTTAATCCTTTGCCTTGAGAGGCAAGTTTAGTTGCCATTCCTCTTAATTGATATTGGTATTCATCCTCAATACTTTTATTTCGTTTAAGATAAAAAGAGGCGACAGAAGTGAGCTTATCATCTTGGAATGCACCGAGGTGAAAAGTATTGTCATCAAAGTCGCCATCAAAGTGGCAGCTCTCAATAGGGAGTCCTTGGCGCAGAACTTCACTGCGTAATTGGTATGTATCTTTTGCTTCAATTTGTTTCACTTCCATAGATTAGTGAATATACAGTGAATTATAGAAAATAAAAGAAGTGCTGCATTAACAAAGACTTATGATTTTCTCATAAGCATTTGGCCACCAATCTTTGAGAGAGTTTCAGCAAAGATTTCAATAATAAAGTCGGGTATTTTAGTTTTTTTACCTTTCCAGTGAGAAGTCGCATAAAAGTGACATTGATTATTAAACTCCTTAATTTCAAAGTAACCGGCGAGACCAGTAAACATCCCAGTAGGGAAGCTAAAGTTATAACGCCCTTGCTTTTTTGGTCTATCGACAATGATATGTATGATCATGGGAGTTGGAAGCACTGGGTGATCTGCTTTTAAGGTGAATAGCTTACTTTTTTGATTATAATCCGATCTTTTTATGAAGCTGATCCACTCTTTATAATTCTCAAGCATCGATATGACTCTAAGAGCTTTTCTGCATTTGCGCTTATGTAACGCCATCACTTTCATGTCAAATGTTTGTATGTTTTTTTTCTGGCCGTTCACATTTGCATCAGCAAGGATTTCGAAATTATTAAGGTATTTTTGTTGAGTTTTTGAGATCGACCACCTGTCTGAAATAAATTTATCTCGTTCATTAGCAATTGCGTTAATTGAAACAAAAACAATTAAAATTAAAGTAGTTAAGGCGATTTTCATAATAATTATTATCACTAATAATATCCTTTAACGCAATTAGACTTTTCACAATGCTTCACACAATTTAAGCTAAATCACTGAAAACATTAAAGTATGGAAATTGTGAACAAGATAAGGATGCTTGAACATGGCCGTTAAAGAGGTAAAGCGTAAAAAGACACGAGTTAAAGAGGCCGAAATTGAGGCTAAAGACCAAAGGTGGCATTGTCGAAATAGAGTGACGCTTGTTTTTGGATCAAATGACGTTGAAGAACTTGATACTTACACTTACACAGAGAATTCACTTGAATTTAAGACAGTGCAGTTTCATCAAGCTAAGTCTAAGGCGATCGAAGAAATCCTAGATAATTGTATTGATGAGTTTTATCGAGGGCATGTAACTGAGGTTACGACGAGACTCTCTGACGATGGAACTACTGTTACTATTGAAGACAACGGTATTGGATTTCCGCTTAATAAAGTCCCTATGGTTTATTCTGAATTTAGAACAGGATCAAAATTTAAGGATTTAGAAGTTGATTCTAAGGGCTATTTACATAGAACTTTAGGTCAAAATGGTCTAGGTGCTGCCGCTACTTGTCTTACATCTGATATATTTAACGTCACGGTTAGACATTATAACTCTAAGAAAGAGCAAACCACCCAATTTATTGATGGTGCAAATAAAGTTAAAAAATCTAAACCTAAACCTTTTAAAGGTGCATCGGGTGTTAAGATTGAAATTAAACTAGCGAAAGAAGTTTATAAAAATATTAAAATTGATAAAGAATTACTTGAAAAGCGAATTATCGATCTTGCTTATAATAACCCTGGTCTTAAGTTTGTTTTTAATGGAACAACTTATCACTACACGAAAGGTTTGTATGAGCTTGCGCAAAGGGTTAGCCCTGACCACGCACAACTTCTAGGTGATGATAAATTTACTTTTGAAGGTGTCAATCTTAAGAAGAAAAAATACAAAGCTCTTATTGATATCAATGTTTCAATTGTTCTTGATAAACAAAGTGAAGAGCGTGAAAAATATATTTCTTTCGTTAACTCTACCCCTACATTTGACGGTGGATTTCATCACGACAGAATCAAGCGACTATTCATCAATATTTTAAAAGATAAACTTGAGCGAGAGGCTAAGAAGGCCAAGGTTGCAGTCGTAGATAATGATATTTTGGGTGGAATGACATTTGTTATTGGTGTAATTATGCCAAACCCTAGGTTTGAATCACAGACTAAAAGAAAGCTGGTTAAAGATGGTGAGCTAGATAAAGTTATAGAGTCATTTATGGATAAGTATATGACCAAATTTATTCGAAATAATAAAGAATATCTTGAACATGTTATCGAAAGAGCTAAGTCGAGAGTAAAGTTTGCTGAACTTAAAGACGCCTCTAAGATGGGTAAAAAGCAAAAGAAACAAAGAGTTGAAAAGCTACTTGATGCCAACGAAAGAAAAGATAGAACCCAGTGTACTTTATTTATTTGTGAAGGGGACTCGGCAATTGGCGGTCTAAGATCTGCTCGTAACAAACTTTATCAAGGCGGGATTGCACTTAAAGGGAAACCAATGAATGTAACTCAAGCAACGATTAAAGATGTTTTAAATAATCAAGAATTTTCAGATATTATGGCCTCAATTGGTCTTATCATTGGTCAGCCTGCTGAAATTGATAGTTTACGCTATTCAAAAATTGTTTTTCTTGCGGATTCGGATGTAGATGGTGGGCATATTAATACTTTGCTTACAAATTTCTTTTTCACTTATTGGCCTGAGCTCTTTACGAATGGGTCAATCCAGATTGCTAAAGCACCACTTTTTGAAATTATCACCGATAAAGATCCGATTTATGCAGAAAGCGAAGACGAATTGGAGAGTATCAAAAAGAAGCAAACTGTTAAGATTAAAGAAATTCAAAGAAACAAAGGTCTCGGTGAAATGAGCCCTGAAGCATTTAAGTATGTGCTTAGCCGAGAAGAGTATACAAAGATTACTATTGATCATTTAGATGAAGCCAAACATATGCTTCATACATGTTTCGGTAAAGATACTCAGCTTAGGAAAGATTTATTACTTGATTCTGAGACCTCTGTCTCTTCAACTAAGAAATCAAAGTCTAGGCCAGTGAAGAAGGTTGCAAAGAAGAAAGTTGCAAAGAAAGTTGCAAAGAAAGTTGCCAAGAAAGCTCCTAAGAAAGTTGCAAAAAAGAAAGTTGCAAAAAAAACTAAAAAGAAAACAGCGAGAAAATAGATGACTGAAGCGATTTACCTACATTCAATGGAAGCCGTGCCTTTAGAGGCGATAGTTAAAGATGAGTATAGAACATATCAGATTTATACGCTTATGGATCGTGCGATTCCCTATTTGGGAGATGGTTTAAAGCCAAGTCAAAGACGTATTCTTTTTACACTATTTAAAAATCAATCCAAAGGTTTAATGAAAGTTACTGGACTAACTGGTCTCGTACTTACATTACACCCACACGGCCCTGCATCGGTTGAAAGTTCAATCGTAAATTTGGCACAAGATTATACGTTTTCAAATAACTATCCTCTTATTGATAAGAAGGGTTATTTTGGTGAGCGAATGGAAACCCAAGCGGCGGCGGGAAGATATATTGAATGTAAATTAGGACTAGTTGCTAAGGCGGTTCTGTTTGATGATATGAATCAAGTTGTCATGGTTCCAAATTATGATGAAAAGGTAATGGAGCCAGTAGGATTACTGCCAAAATTACCTATCATGCTTTTAAACGGAGCTGAGGGAATTGGTACAGGATTCTCATCTGTTATTCCAAGCTTTAACCACAGAGACATAATTAAATCTATGATCCAATATATTCAAACCGGATCAGCTAGAAAGCTTAAGCCATGGGTGAGAAGTTATTCTGAGCAAATCGAAGTTGAAAAATCTGGTAAAGTTCATTTTCGTATGGCCTTTAAAGAAATAAATGACAAGATTTATATCGTTGAATTACCTCGAGGTTATGATGCGAAAAAGACTTATAAGTTTTTGAATAAACATATTGATAATGATTTCATTAAAGATTATATCGATTCTAGTGTTGATAATGAAGTTATGATTGAACTTATGTTCAAGCGTGGTCAACAGCCTAAACTTTCAGAAGTTGAAAGAGTTATGGGAACTTCAGCCTCTCTTTCCCCGAATTACACACTTATATCTGAACGGGGTGTTAAGATATTTGATAAGCCCGAAGAGATTATTGAGATCTTCTCTGAGCAAAGAATTAAAATTGTTAAAAGAAGATACGAACTTCTCATTATTGATGCTAAAGAGCGTCTGGCCAAGAATAATGAAATCATTCGATTCATTAAAGAGAAGCATTACGCACAGGCCGAAAAGAAAGCAAACAGAAAAGCTTATGTTGAATATCTATCAAAAAAGAAATTTAAGTACTCTGAGTATTTAGCTGATATGGCCATCTACCGTATGACTAAGGAAGAAGTTGAAAAACGTAACCTTATGATTAAAGATGATAAAGCTATGATTAAGCAGTGGGAAGTTATCTTTGGTTCTAATGCTCGAATTAAGAAAGAACTCATTAAAGAGCTTGAAAAAGTTGGAGCAGATTTAGACTCAATCATGAAGGCTAAAGAAGATGCCAAAAAAGCTGTTTATAGAAAAATTTCTAAGACGTCTAAAAAGAAGAAAACTAAGAAATAAGATTTTTTATAACCCATTCTGGGTCATCACTCGGTAGGTCATGGCCTGCCGTTTTGTGATAATATATCTCTGCTTGATATTTTTTTGCTATCCCTTCCGAGCATTTGTAATTCGTGAAATTATCACCCATACCTGTTAATACTGTAAAAGGTGTTTCAATTCTTGCAGGTAATTTAAACTGTGAGGCCGCTAGCAATTGTTTAAGTAAGATCACTATATTTAAATTCATAGTCTCAGCTATTTTTACATAATCATTTAATACTTGATCTGAAACTTCTAAATGATTTGTTGTCACCGCTAGAATTTCTTTTTCTCTAGATTTTAAATCTTTATTTAACAGACTTTTTAAAACAGTCCTAATCGCCCTAGGTTTTATTCTATGGAATAGAGGAGAGGTGCTTTTACTTGAAGTATTAATGGTAACAAGCTTTTTAAAGTCGTTCGGATATTTTGAGCACCAGTCTATCGCAATCATTCCCCCAAGAGATATTGCACATATGGACCAATCTCCAGGATGATTGGCTTTTTCTTTTAGCCACTGTTCTCGCATATGATCAGATAAGCTATTTATTGATATTGCTGAATTCGCTTCTCCGTCTAGCCCAGGTGTATCGATACAGAAAACTTTGCCACCATCTAATTGTTGCTCGAGTTGCTCTGGAAACTTATACCAATGTCTTTTATCGCGGCCGAGACCTCTTATTAATAACCAGTTCATATTAAGATTATAAAAGAGAAGGCTAAAGTTATCAATATGGTAAACGATAAGAATAGTATGAAATTTGTAGTCGTACTTATATTGTTAAATTTTGCTTTTATGTTTAGTTTTGGTTCAATTGAGAATACTGACCCTAACTACACAGCTAAATTAAGTCAAAATGTCGTAAAATAAAAAAAAGAGAGACATTGCATCTCTCTTTTTTTGTATCGTTTTGTTGCCCCTGGATAAAGCTTTTAAACTCTATTTCCAGTAATCTTTTCCAAATTTCTTCATTTGGATACTATCAACTTTATTAGGATTAGAATGTAGGTTTTCATTTTTAAGGACCCAGTCAACACTACTTGGATCTCTTTCAACATATTGTTGTGCTTGCTTCATTTGTCTTTCAGGTTCATATTCATAAGAGACATCACCTGTTCTTGCAAAAGCAACTGTTGAGCTAATCATGATTATGCTTACTAAATATTTCATAGTGATCTCCCTTTTTAATTTTTATAATTTCTTTATTATTTGGATATAGTTCAAATATCAGTACTATAGGCTTTGACTCTCCACTACTTGTGTTCGGAATCGCTCCGCTTTGACCAGCACTGCTAGAGCCAATCCTGCTAGAATACTTTGCTAGTAAAGTCGTAATGTCTTCATTTTTAGGTGTTCTATTTTCTACGTACCTACTTATAGTCGGATACATAACTGATGATTCATATGAAGTATTTGAATGATACAAACCTAAGAAGTGTCCCATTTCGTGTAGTACTACTGTTGAAAGGTCGTAACCCCAAGAGTCGTCTGTTGAAAAACTGAAATAATCATAATTAAGTAAGATATCTGCATGGTTGATCTCAATGTACTCAGAACTTCGACCTATATTCCTCTGGGTTCCATATATTTGAGTTACCGCAAGTGCAGTTCCAGGCAATTCATCGGGCCAATCATAAGTCTTGTATATACCAAGCTCAGAGTCTCTGTAGGCATCAAGATTAGATTTTTCATCTATACTTGAAGCTGAAAAGTTAAAGAATTGATATTGATTATTTACCGAGTTATCCCAGGCAGTCGAAGCATCCTGGATTGCTGTTTTCTCATCTGCTGTTAAATTCGAACCCAATTTAACACTAAGTGGAAATACAGAAGTTGATTTCCAAGAACTTGGAGCGTAACTATCTGCAAATGCGCTACTACCTTGATCATCATATATTTGATCAGATACTTGCTCACATCCAAGGAGTGTTATTGAAAGTAGGATTGAAATAATTTTCAGCTCATGCCCCTAGTTAATTCCTACATAACTAGTCGGCTATTTTGGCATGAAACTTGAGTGAAATGATCAGGCAGAGGCTGATTTCCGCCCGAATTATGTTATTTTAAGCTGTTAGCGTGATCTTCTAGGAACTTCGCAATTCCACTATCTGTTAGAGGGTGATGAAATAGTTGGTTTAGTACCTTATAAGGTATTGTGGCCGTATCTGCACCAATAAGTGCACATGTTTTAACATGGTCTGTATGTCTGATTGAAGCCGCTAGTATTCTTGTTTGGTAGGCATAGTTATCAAAGACGTCTCTAATCTCTGATATTAACTGCATTCCAGTTTGTCCAATATCATCTAGCCTTCCTACAAATGGTGAAACATAAGTTGCTCCATTCTTAGCTGCAAGTAACGCTTGATTTGCACTAAAAACCAAAGTGATATTAGTTTTGATATTGTTTGCAGTTAAGTCATTTAAAGCAATCATCCCGTCTTTAGTCATGGGAAGCTTGATGATAACGTTGTCATCGATCTTTGCTAGCTCATATGCTTCCTTAAGCATTCCCTTGTAATCGAGAGAGATAACTTCTGCAGAAATTGGCCCGTCTACGATTTTAGCAATATTGCTTATCAGAGTTTTTTGGTCAATTCCTTCTTTTGCTACTAGCGATGGGTTAGTTGTAACTCCATCAATCAGTCCCCATGCGTACGTTTCAGCAATTTCGTCAATATTTCCTGTATCAATAAAAAATTCCATTTGTTCTCCTTAAACTTAGCTTTTAATTAACAGCATTTTGCTACATAATAGAAGTAATGAAAAGAGTTGGCGAGTCCCTTTTAATACTATTTTTAATCTTTCCGTTTATAAGTTACGGAAATGTTCTTACGCCGGTTTTTCCTGACAAGGGAGTGGCCGAAAGAGCTAATAATGGTTATATCGACCCAACAGTTGACTATAGTCGCTTCTTTGGGCGGGTTTCTGATAAAGACGACACTGGCCGCATTCTTAAAGTAAAAGTTGAAAACAATAATACCAAGTTTCTGAAGGCGGGCGATGTTGTTTACTTTAAGGTTAATAATCAAAAACGAAGTAATTTTTGTAAAGCCTCAGTGAGAGCTGCTGAGGATTTCTACTTCAGCATTTATGTACAAGACTTCTCGGGCTGTTGGAATCAAGAACGTTATTTTCCACGAGGCATGCAGCTTAATTTTAAAACAAAAAAAATGGCAGATAGAGTTTTTGAAGCCAGCAAGTATAGAGAGCTTTTAATTTTAAGAAAAGAAGGCTTCCTTAAACAGTTAAATGAAATCAATTACTTTCTTTGGACTTACGATCAACAAAGGCTTAAAGAAGCTGCAGATTACGATATCCAAATTAATGAATTGATGAGACAAAAGCAATTGGCACTCGACAATATGATTCAGAAAAAGCAGGAAAATATAATGCTCCAAGCTGAACTTGCCAATAAGTTAAATGCTATTGATGAATCACTTGATCACTACAAAGTAGAAAGAAGAGAGATGATTACCGACAGGTGGCATCTAGACCAAGACAATGGGCTTCCTTTTGGAAGACGTCCCCTTAAAATAAAAAGATAGTTACTCGTATGAAATTATTCTCAAGCATCGTATTTAGTCTCTTTATCCATTCATTACTTATATTTCCAACCATGTGCGCGGAAAACAAAGACACAATCATTAGTGCTAAGGGCTTTCGCATATCAGAAGTTGAAATTGTACCAAGTTATGTTAGTCCAAAAGAACCAGACGAAGCCGTAAAGAATCCTCATGGGAAGACCGCTGAGATTAAAAAGAAAGTAACAATTAAGCCTCAGAGTAAAATCAAAGGGCAGGAAAAAACAAATATTTATATAACAAAAATTAGAAAGAGATTAACTCAAGTCATTTATGGTAATTCTAAGTTTAAAAAGATGAAAGTAAAGGGTAATGCGCTTCTTAAAATTCAAATTCAAAAAAATGGATCATATGATGTGCTTTATATAAATTCCGAAAATAACAGACTTATGGATCTAATTGAGCAAAGTCTATATAAGCTTGAATCTTTTCCCGAAATCCCTGACAACCTAGGTCTCCAGGAGTTACAGTTAAAAATACCGTTAGAATTTAACTTTAATTAATTGGACTTAATAATCTATAAGTAGTTGAGGCAACAGCAGTTGTTATCTTCTCCATATAAGTGAAGTCGAGTCTTGAATCAAATTTGTCACATTTTTTGTGGTAACACTTGTCTGAATCACCACCGAAAAAGTTCTCAGAGATTACTATTGCCGGTATATTTGCTTTCCAAAATGATGCGTGATCTGACCTGTCTGTACAACCTGGTACTTTAGTCAACCCAAGCTTGTGCCAATTCATGATTCCTTCCATAGTCTTAGTCATAAAAGTTGATTCCGAGCGATCACAGTCAATGATATGAAATCGACCATCTTTTCTAGAATTAGTTCCCATCATCTCAAAGTTAATAACCCCAATGATTTTACTCTGCTCATCTTTGCTGAGCGCTTTAACATACTGCTTAGAACCTACAAGTCCTTTTTCTTCTTTATCAAAACCAACAATTCTTAGGTCATACTTAAAGTTATAAGGCGCTAGTGCCTTAGCAATAGCAAGAGTCCCTATGGTTCCCGAACCGTTATCATTGGCGCCAGCATTTCCTACAGAATCAATATGCGAGGTTATCAGAATAACTTTACTAGAGTCTTGACCTTTTTTTGTAGCAATAAAGTTCTTGCCTTTGGAGAAGAATGATCCAAACTCTTTGATTTCTGTTTCATAACCTAGGTTTTTATATTCATTCGTGAGGTACAATAGAGCGTTCTCAATTCCTTCCTTGCTACCACGCTCAGAAATATTTATAGATTTTCCATTTAGGATAACTGGCGCAGCACCAGAGAACTCTTTCAGTCTTTGAGAAAAGAAAGAACCGTCTACATTTATCAAAGTCGAGTCTTTCAGTATCTCTTTCAGTGAGATTGACTTATTTTGTAGCATATTCTCAGTATATTCGAAGGCTTTAGTATCTGTAGACCACAAGTGATCACCATGAGCATAAGCTGTTAGAGTCGTCATAAGCGTCATTGTGATTAAAATAATAGATTTCATAAGTACCTTCCTTTTAATCAAAATACAGCATAATAGATGATCAGAAAAGTTAGATTATTCTCATATTATATAACATCTTATATGGCATTTTTTGCTGAATCTCATTGGGTCGCCTCAAAAACTTAAGTGAATAAATAAAAAAAGCGAATAGACAGTATCTATACAACTTAGGAGATACTTATGAGACTTACAGTCATCATTATTCTTATGGCCGTGTTTGCTACTTCAGCTTTTGCAGAGCGCGACTTTAAATACTTTAAACTAAAGTCTGATTACCAGGCCAAATTGGTTGAATCTGGTCTCGCGGTTAGAAATGTAGATGGGAATAAAGTCTCTCCGATATTTGATAAATTATGGGCCAAAATTAAAGAAGAGGGACTCGAGCAAGTTAATAAGCTTACTGAAGATATCCTAAAATACAACGAAGACTTTAAACTCGGTGACTTAAACAAACCAGGAATTGATTGGGAATCTTCTGTTGAAGGAGAGTTTGGTATTATCGTAGGCAGACGTGTTGATCCAACTCTTGATTCTGATAATTGGCAAGTACGAGATGTGCTAGAAGTTTCAATTTCCGCATCAACATTCTTAAAGCAAATGAGAGAAGGTGGAGTTATTGATATCACTGATGAAAAACTTAAGCTTTTTGCTGATATAAGTTTTTCTAGAACCTACACATATCACCACTTCGCTAGCTCATATAAAAATGGACTTACAAAAAATTTCAGCAAATTGTTCTTAGGATTTAATTATTTTAGAAAGTCTAATTTTATTGATATCGAAGATGGGGAAGTTATTACAAAAGATGATTTTTTAGGAGCAAACTTAAAACTTTCAGTTTCTACTCCTTCTATGTATTTCATGTCAGGACAAGGAAAAGGATCGATTTATTTATCAAAACTAAATACAATTTCTTATCATAGACCACTGCCACAGGATAGATATGGTCTTAATGATATTATGAGAGCATCTAGAAGAACTACAAAAGTGACTGGTGCTTCACTTCAACTCGACCTTCAAGCAGACTTCTATTCACTACTAACAATCACCATTTTAGGTGCTGAATACACAATTGATATGACTAAGTCGAATATTGCTAATATGACTTTTGGTACGCAGGATTTAAAATTGATGGAGTCAGATCAGTCGTATAAGGACGCTATCGTTGATTTTAATAGAGGACGTAATCCATCAAAGATTGATCTTCTTTCTGAATATATTACAAGTTCGGAAGAGGGCAGTAGAATCTCTGAGCAGCTTGATCTCTATGCCATGATTTGGGGTAAACATATTGGAACTGCAACAGAGGCAATCGTTTTTGATTCTGAACACGGTACACGTTACCTTTTTAGACATAATCACGAGAGAACTAAACTTGTGAAGTCTTTTTGGGATGGAATGTTTAGAGCTGGAAATATGAGCCGCTACAACGAAAGAACTATTGAAAATATGGTTTTTGAATATGAAAGTAATGGAGCTGAAATGGAGTTTGAAGATGTTGACCTTCAGCTACCAGCAAATATAAGTTTTAGAATTTCAAAAGAATATAGAACTAAAAAACATAAATCCTCTTATACTAAAAAAGTATTGGCACTAGTTAGCACATTTGAAAATGTTGATGGAGGCTTAGTTGTAGGTATTCAGGATGGAACGCTTAAGGGCCCATATGCTCTAGATTTTCACGGTCAAGTAGGTGCAAATGGACTCAATACCATTATTGAAATGGACATGAATGTACTTGAAAATCGTTTAACTCAAATTTGTGGTGGCGCCAAGGCAGATCCGAAATGTTTTGATAAGTTAAAATCTTTATACTTAAAAATTTCAACAAACTATCAGTTATCAAATTCAGTAAACCTAAAAAGTTTAAAAGAATTTCTACAATCTGTATCTAGCTATGCAAAAAGTTTTAAAGCGTTAAAAATTCTCTTTGGTGAAGAAAATGTTCAACTTTATGGATACCTCCAGTCTAAGACAAATTCAGATATGGACTTTCATACTTTCTTTAAAGAGGGAGATTCACAGGGACTTGGTGTGATTAAGGATCTTCTTGAATAAGACCTATCTAAACTCAAAAACCAAGGGCTCTTCAAATGAAGGCACTTGGTTTTCTTCTAAAGGGCTGAAATTGCTTAATATTTGTTCCAGATTAGGTTATAGCTTATAATGATTTTATGTATTTAAGACTGATCCCAATATTTTTATTTACCCTTCTAACTCAAAATGTATATTCTGAAACTACACCTGTATCTGAAGAAGAGGTTGAGACATATTTTGAGGCCTATCAAGAACAGGCCACAGAAGAGCAATTATTAGCATCTGAGCTTTTTCAAAAATGTAAAGAAGCTGGAGATAAACAGGCCACCTTTGATTGTATGAATGGTGTTTTTACAAATGCTAGTGAAGAAAATCTTACAAAAATCAGCGAACAGTTTGGTTATAAATCTTTAGATAAGAATGCTGCCACCAGTTCTAAAGATATATTAGAGTATCTACAAGAGAGACTCCGAGAAGGAATCTTTGGAAAAGAGACTGATGCCAAGAAAAAATTAGAAGACAGAACTTTTGTTAATCACGATGCGTTTTATCAGATGTATAAAGAGCAAATTGGAAAAAATACACTGCTTACTATTTCTAATTATTGTCTTTCAAATTGGTATGTCAAAGACAAGTATAAATTCCTATACGTTAAAAATAAAAGTACAACGGATAAGGCAGATTATGAATTTAAGCTCATTGATATTTTTAAAACAAAACCTTCAGCTAACTTCTATAACAATGAAGGGGACTCTCTTTTTACTATTCAGGATGCTATCGCTGACGAAAGTCATGACATGGCCAAGGTTTTAACCTTTGCAGAGACCTATCCTCAGGCGAATCGATATACAGATATGAAAGAGGCTGAGGTTTGTTCACTTCAAACTAAGGCCGAATGTGATAAACGATTTACCGAAGGAACACCTCCTAAAGTTAAAGACTATAAAAGTTTGGCGCTTATTGAGAAGTTAAAAGATGTAGAGTTTTTACTCTCCCATGAAAATCTGTTTAAAACAGATTTAATAAAAGATAGGTACACTTTCTGTGCCCAAAATATTAAAAATATGTGTGAAATCTTTAAATGTAATAATATCTATGACACCTCAACACCTCAGAAAACGTTGGATAGTTGTACCGCCCTTGGTGCCCCTGTCACAACAGCTGCAAATACAAGTACATCAATTGATCTGAAAGCTAATAATGATAATGGTGCTATAGCTTGTAACCTTATGGGAAGATTAGAAGAGTACCGGACGATGATAAACACCACTCAAACAATTCAGGATGATAATCAGAGCTTTAAGGTTAAGAAAGGATTTTTTACTGACAGGAAAATCTTTAATCCTGACAATATCGATAGTCTGACATCTGTTAACTCTAACGAAATAGGTGCTGAAATTACAGGTCTTGAAGGGTTTGATGGATTAGAACAGAACTGTACGGAGAGAGATCAAGCTACTGGTTCTTTGAAATTTAAAGAAGATGCTTATGATAATGAAGCCTGCAAACCTCTCATCGCTAAAACCAATAAAGACAAACTTGATACAATGGAGATTGATACAGCTGGGAAAACTGAGGCAGAACTAAGATCTCTAAAGCTTGAAGATCTCCAAAAAGGATCTCAAGAATACGATGATTTTAAAAACAAACATAATTTAACAGATGAGGAAATGGCTGATCTTGATATAATAGAACCTTTATTAAGACAAGACTTCCTTACAAAAAAGAAAGCACTCGTTGCTGCTCTTAATAAAAAGTATATCTTAGAAAAAAAATTAAAAGCAGATTCTTCAGATCAAAATGATGCTGTAGAAGTGAAGAAGGACATAGCAAACAAAAACCTTGCCGATATTCAACAACATAGGAAACGGGTCCAAACACTATTTGAATATTCTAATATTGTTTCTTCATACCTTGAGATCGATGATGCTGACGGTGAAAACAAAAGACAAAATACGACTCCACGTACAGTAGAAGTTGCTGACGCCAAAGAGGGTGACTTAAAAGAGTATTTCAAAAATAATGAAGAAGAGGGTGGGGCATCTGCCAGCGGTAGTGTTGATTATATAAATGCCATTGGTGCTATCTTAGGTGTTAATGAATCCAAGGATGATGCTGTAGAACCTTAGTTAAATCTTTTCGCACTTATAAAGCTTGGTATCTCTCTACCAAATAATGAATCTGCTAAACATTTACCACCATGAAAGGCAAGGCCCAGGCCGTGTGCTGTAAATCCACCTAAGAAAAATATTTGATTATCAGTCGGTAGTGCTCCTACCATGGGTTGTCCATCTACGGAAAACCCCATAATTCCACTCCAGCGGTGAGTAATTTCTGCATCTTTTATCGCAGGTATATGCTTACGTAAGAAAGACTCAAGTGCATCTTGTATCTCATCTGATGTTTCATCTGAATAACCAATTTCCGCATCCTTTTGTAATTGTCTAAAGCCACCAATAACCATCTCTCCTGTTGGGAGCTGTCTAAAATAATCTAGTACAAAGTTTGCGTAACATGGTCCTTCCATAAATCTTGCTACTGGTGCTGTGGCCATAATTTGTCCACGGGTAGGAAAGATCTTATCTTTAAAGAAATCATGTAGCAGGGGAGAGTACCCATTTGTGGCCATAATCACTATAGGCGCCTTGATATAGGCCTTATTCGTTTTTACGAGCTTGTCTTCACCGTCATTTGTAATCTCAAAGACTTCATGGTTTTCGCAAAGTTCAAAATGCTTATCTTTAATTATTTTATTTTTAATATTTTTTATGAGTTGAATGGGATGAATTGAGGCATCATCCGAATACTTAATACCACCAACAAATTCGTCTGCACCTAATCTTAATTTAATCTCTGATTGATCTAGAACTTCGACATTGATTCCGAGACCTTGCATGAGTTCATAAGATTTTTTTAATTCATTGAATTCCGTTTCTGTAGATGCAAGTGAGAAACTACCTTTATGTTCAAAAAGTAATTCTTCTTCATTTCCATTTATAATTTCTTCTTTTAAAAGTGCGAGGTTTGTTTCCGAAAACTTCCAAATTTCTAAGGCTTCATCTATACCGTGCTTATCAATCAATCTGTTAAAGTGCTCTACTGAGCCACATGTTATAAAGCCAGCATTACGGCCCGTAGCACCTGAACCAATTTCACCTTTTTCTACAAGACATATATTCAGACCCTCATTTTCTTTTAACAGCCAATATGCTGAAGATAGACCGGCAATTCCACCACCTATAATAACTACGTCACATTCTTTGTGGATATGTTTGTCTTGAGAGAGAGTGTCATTCCAAAGTGATACAGTCATAGCTTTTTACCCTTATAAATATTTAATCATCTCAACTGCAGAGCAGAGACACTTTGTATCTTTACCACAATGAGTACAGTCATAATCCACAAGGTACCAAAATTTTTTGTGAATACTAACTGTTTTGAAGTCCATTTTTTCTAAATATCTCTGAGAAGAGTTATTCGGAGATTCCATCCAGCTATGGCAGACAACGCCTTTTGCACCCATCTCCTTTAAAATTTCTAGAGATTTACTTGAAAGTAACTTTCCAAGACCGTCACCCTGATAGGATTCATCAATAAATAGTGATTTGAAATAGCCCGCTGCGTCAATATCTATATTCCATAAGTCAGCATTAACTTTCAGAGACTTTACCTTAGTCCACTTACCTGGGGCAAGCGTTAGCCTCATAGCGATAATCTGATCACTATCTACCGCTACTGCCACAAGGGATGCATCCAGGCCATTAAGCTTACCTCTATCAATAAGATCCAAAAGTTGTGGTTCAGAGAAATAGTTCTTACCAATCCATTTATCTGAAAAGTCTAAAAGCTTTGGTATATCTGACGCTTCAATATTTCTGATATTTATGTGATTTTTCATAAAAGTATTTTACTTTATTATTTTTGATTTTGTAAATATTAGTATTTTTGTACGGTAATGATCGCCTAGTATAATAAGACAAATTATCTGTTAAAATGTATATATGAAAATACTAGTCTTAGCTTTATTATTTTTATCCAGCAGCGCTTATTCCGAGAGCATGACGAAGTCATGTAATGGAACCATTCAGTACTGTGATGAATATGGTTTTTGCACCGATGAACATTTTTATTTATATGCTTATCAGTATGTACAATTTTATAATGGCCAACTCAGAAGCCATCGTAATCGATTTAAATTTAGAGGTTTTATCTTGGGTGAAGAAGATGATTATTCTTTCTCTGGTCAATTTACACAAGATCACCTTATCTATAATGGTCCAAACCTAGATGTAGCTATTCCGTGGAACGTTCAACGCTCCACTTATATGATTGATCATACTACTGGTGCTTGGTCAGTTCTTTGTCGTTAACTTAATGATATTGCGCTATTCAAGCACTTGAAGGCTCCTTAAACTCTTACTATTTTACACGTCTCCTTGCTGTATAAGCTTGCTCTGGATAGCTTCGCCTTAACAGATAACAAAAGGAGCACTTATGAAGTACATAATGATGACATCACTTTTAGTATCTATACTTGGCTGTCAAGACCTCAAAGAGACTGAAAACAGTAATGTTCAAATCAGTACCAAGCCTAGAATTTCAATGCTTGAGCCTTTAACGCAAGACCTAGTAGATCCTCTTAATTGTAATGATGAGTATATTATTGGCAGTAAGATAGAGGAAGACATTGTTAGAATCTATAAAATGGAGAGTATCTATAAGATTCAAGAAATCACTGTATCTCTTACTCATGAAGAATTGATAACAGAGGCCAGCCTGGTTAAAAACACTCCTAATATCTCTGCACCAAATGAGAATCTAGTTTTATTTGCGGATTACTCTGATAAACTTGTTCTTAATAGAAAAGAGTGGGTAAAACGTAAAGTTGAACTTTATTTATATGAGTCGACATCTGATGGAGTCATTCAGGGAGACCTTATAAGAAAGACTAACGACCGGTTTGGCTACCTTATAGAATCAGAGTTAAATGTAATTACGTTTAATAAGTGTCGTTATATAAAAGGTTAATAATGAAAAATTTTGGTTTTCTTTTTTTGTGTGGTTTTATTTTTATGGGCTGCTCAAGCAGTACACCAAAAGGACAGTACTCAAAATCAAAGGTAGAGCGGCCTTATGCTTTACCAGATGATGTGGCGACATTTGCCTTCGGACAATCCACTGTTATTACAAAGTCTTCGGAACTAGATATTGTGCTTGATGAAGATGATAGCGCTGAAGCTGCTTTCAGTATTCCTTATTTTCGATTTGAACAAGGTATAAGTAAGAATGCAAGTTGGTTATACCCACTTGGTTTTAAGTGGGCCATTTTTGAAAATGAGACATCTATGTTTGGTGTGAGTGCAGCATCAGTTATTTTTTACTCAACACTTAGTGTAGATTATTGGCATAAAATCTCTGAAAAAATTTCTCTAAGGCCATATTTTAGAACTAGAAACATTTCATTTTTTATCATTAATGAGCAAAGACAGGGGCCAGGACTAGATATTCTTTACCAAGCAACTGAGAAGTTTGCTTTAAGTATCGGTGGTGGTGCAGGTACATATTCTGCGAACTCAGATTTCATTGATGCCATTGTTAACGATATCAATGATGACGATGAAAGCGATACCAGAGTCGATGGAACTTACACTGGCTTTAATCTTACAGCACTGTACTCAATTACAGATAGCTGGGACTTTAACTTCGAGGTCGGGTCAAGTACTGATAAGGTAGAAGACTTTACTCTTGAGACTACCAATATGGATATTGGATTTACTTATATTTATTAATATTAAATATTTTGCTTAAGCGCCAAATAAAGACCTTTTAATACCAAGTCAGGCTCTATTAAATTAAATAGTGGCCTATCAATAATATTCTCTTCTTCGGCCTTAGCATATAACGATGCAAACCCTCCTGTTCCAATGACAACTGGGGGAGTTCCAGCATAAACTTCATGGCTTATACGAGTAATAATTTCTTTTATGGCACCATAGTGGCCATAAAAAAGTCCAGATTGAATACTCTCCACTGTTGATCTTCCAAGGCAGCTTGTTAGTGGCTTTATTTCAACTGAAGGGAGTTTTGATGTTTTAAGCTCTAAAGCTTCCATCGAAATTTTTAAACCTGCGAGAATTGTTCCTCCAAGATATTCTTTATTAGAGTTAACTGCACATAAAGTGGTTGCAGTTCCAAAGTCGATAACAACTAAGTCTCTTCCTGGGAATAAATGTGTCGCTGCTATAGAGGTTGCGATTCTATCCGCACCAACTTCCAGAGGATTACGGTATTTAATTTTTAAGCCTGTTTTAACTCCCGCCTGTAGAACAAAAGGATTTATTTGAAAGTATTTCAAACAACCATTTTTTAAGGAGTGGAGAACTTGGGGAACCACGGTACAGATTGAGATCTTTTCTATGACTTCAGGATCAATTGAATTTTCCTTTAAAACAGATTTTAAAAATAATCCATATTCATCAGAACTAGCACCTGTTGTTGAAGTTTTTCTAAAAGTGAATTTTAATTCATCACCGTCAAATATACCGCCATAAATTTGACTATTACCTACGTCTAGACACATTATCATACTCGTTCCTCATTAATTTTTGGAAGTTTTTGTACTAACTTTGATAGAGATCTCGCTAGCTCTTCTTTAGTTTTCAGTTCTATTTTTTCATGTTCACGAGAATGGATCGTAAAATCATGGGATGAATCTTGTATTTTTGTTAATTCGTTATGAACCACATAATCAACTCCGTCGTTGTTGAACACAGAATCAATTTGCAATTTTTGTTTCTCTGTCGATAGTGTGTGGGTAAGCTTAAAGCCAATAATATTAATATCTTTATTCTTAGAGTAAGCCTGTAGATTCTGAATTATCTTGGGATTCTTTTTCAAGTGAATTGAATAGTTTTGAGAAGATGAAAGTTTCTCCGAAGTATTGACCTTATTCCCAGACTCATCCTTTAAGTAATCAACACTATAGTCACTAATAGCAGCAAGGTGAATAATGCAATCGTAGTAGTTTTCAGATAATTGCTGCTTAAGTAACTCATCTAGACTTTTAAAAGAGCTAAATCGAAACGCCTCTACATCTTTTGGAGGTATTGTATCCACTGCATGCAAAAATGTTATTTCGGCCCCGTTTTCTCCCATGACTCTTGCGATCATATCGCCTGTTTTGCCCGAGCTCATATTACCAATATGTCTGACACCATCTATAGGCTCTCTAGTCCCCCCTGATGTTATTAAAACTTTATGCCCTTTAACCATAGGAAGCTCTGTAAGCTGAGTAAAAATTTTATTGATATCAAGTAACTTACCAGCTCCGATTTCACCACAGGCCAATATACCCTTATCTGTGTCACCAATTGTAATGCCAAACTCTTTGAGTTTATTTAAGCTAGTCTGAGTTTGAGGGTGATCCAGCATAGATGTATTCATAGCAGGATATATAATAAAGGGTTTATCAAATTTATGAGATAAATAAATATTACTTGCAAGGTCATCAGTTACGCCACTTGCAATCTTGTTAATATAATTTGCTGTGGCCGGGGCAACAACGATTTTATCTGCCCAGCGTGTAAGCTCAATATGTGACATTGGATCTCTACTATCAAACAACTCTGAGTAAACCTCACCATTACTTAACGCTGAAAAGGAGAGTGGGGTGACAAACTCTTGCGCCGACTTCGTCATAATCACTTTGATATTATAACCACTTTTCCGAAGCATGGAGACAAGATCTAAGCTTCTGTAGGCCGAGATCGAGCCGGTGACAATAAGTAGTATTTTAGAGTTCAACATTATCAATTAACCTCACATCATTTAAGTTTACCGCTGCATGCCTTCTGTTCCACTTTGTTGTGACATAATCTACTTCAAAGCCCGCAAGCTCCAATTCTTTATGAAGCTCAATATCAAGCCCTGCGCTCTTAATTATTCTAGAGAACTCTGCAGCTTTTAATCTTGCCTCTGAACTTAGAAGTTTATTTCTAGAACTCATTGCTAGTCCGTCTTTTTCTCTAATTGTACTAAGACCAATTATATTTACTGGTATAAAGAAGGCCGCTACCATGCTTTTTATTAGGGTCAGCTGTTGATAGTCTTTATTGCCAAAGTAAGTATTACTAGGCTTTGCTATATTTAAAAGCTTCATTACAACTGTGAGCATGCCATCAAAGTGATTTGATCTAAAAACACCTTCCATCGTCTGGCTTATTTCAGATTCACTAATTTTAAAGGTGTAATCGTCTGGATATATTTCAGAGTATTTTGGAAGAAGTACACAGTCAACACCGATGCCTTTAAGCAGCTTTAAATCATCTTCTAGGGTCATAGGGTAAGTATTAAGATCATCAGGATTGTTAAATTGAGTAGGATTCACATAGATACTCACGATTGTTAAATCATTATTTTCTTGTGACTCTTTGACTAGAGATAAGTGTCCAGCATGTAATGCGCCCATGGTTGGAACAAAACCAATTGTCGTCTTTATTGTCTGCCTAAATTCAAGCCACTCCTGAATGGATTTAAAGACTTTCATTATTCATAACTCTCTTTGATATTTGGAAAATTTTTATTTTTAACATCAGCATCAAATTCGTTAAATGCATTTAGCATCAGCTCATATCCATTAAGATAATGTCTTATGAATTTAGGCTTAAAAGAATTATTAAGGCCAAGCATATCTTGCATAACAAGCACTTGTCCGCTGGTATCTGGGCCTGCGCCAATGCCAATCGTGGGTATCTTAAGCTTGTTGGTAATTTCTGTTGCTAGGGGACTTGGTACACACTCTATAACTAGTGCAAAACAACCAGATTTCTCTAATGCATGTGCATCTCTAATAATTGACTGACTCCCTTGTTCATTTTTACCTTGAACTTTAAAGCCTCCAAATTGATTAGAGAATTGAGGTGTAAGGCCTATATGTCCCATGACAGGAATCCCAGACTCAACTATATGCTTAATAAGCTCAGTGTTACCTGCAGCACCCTCAAGCTTGATAGCATTTGCTCCAGCTTGCATAATCTTCATTACATTATTCATATTGGTTGCAAGATCAATACGATAACTTAAGAAAGGCATATCACCAATTATGAACTTTGTAGGTGCTGCTCTTTTAACCGCCATTATATGAGTACAAATCTGATCAATATTAGCATTCACAGTGCTGTCTTCACCGTGCATAACCATAGCAGAACTATCTCCAACTAAAATGCAGTCAATATCAGAGTTAGCGACAATTTTTGCTGATGTAAAATCATAACATGTGATCATAGAGATATTGTTGTCATCTTCTTTCATCTGTTTAAAGTCTAGTATGTTCATAATAGCTCCATGCCTTTACTAATCTCTACAAAAGATTGGTATAGGCGCTTAAGTTGAGGCTCCGCTAGAGAGTCTATATTCTTTTTGATTGTCTCAGAATCATTCCTTACAATCGGGCCTGTTAAATTTTTCAAAGGATCAATCAAAGTATTTTCAAATACTTTTTCCATATAGGGTTCAAGTAAATTTTTATCAATTCCAATTTCATTAAACGCTTCGATGCACTTCGCCCATAGGAGAGTTGTAAAATTACCGCTAGTCACGCAAAGAGCGTGATAGTAGGGAATATGCACTTTTTCAATTTTTGTTGTTGGGTTTGGTAGCATGGGAAAAAAGTCTTTAAATCCAATGTCGTTATTGAAAGATATAAAAGGAATCGTTTTATAAAACTCTGATTCATATAGATCGTTTGTGAATGTCATTAATGGATGAAAACAGACAATATCTTCAATTTCCATAGCACCTGAAAAGTGGACTAAAACTTTTGTCTTTAAAAACTTATTCTCATTAATAAAGGACTCAATTACTCCATCAGTTATTGCGAGTAAAATATGACTGTAATTTTTTGAAATACTTTGAAGGTCTTGTTGTGATTTTCTTGTCCATCGTGAATGATGTACTTTTAAACTATCAAAGTAAAAACTAAGATGTTTAGCTAGTCGACCATCGCCGATGATAAGATATGTCGGTACTTGTTGCATAATCAAGTCCATCTAAAAAAAAGCATTAATAAAAGTCACTGCAACAAAAGCTGTCAGTGCTATTTTGCCAATATACAGAGCTACGACCTTCACTGCTATACGCAGAGCACTATACTTATTTCTTAAGATTTTTTATACTTTCTAATATAATTCTCTTATTAATATTAAGGAGAAATATATGAGCGACGATGAAAATCCTGTTTTAACTCGAGAACAAGTGGACGGATGACTTGGCGTCTCCAGCGATCCAAAAGCGGAGCGAAAATATGAAGAAATGATGTCTTTTGAAACCTTGCGACCTAAGTATAAAACTCTTCCTAGGGACAAACTGGATTGTTTGATTTTTCACTGTGTGAATCGAAAAGTTAATTATGATCGAATATTTGAAATTGCTACAGCAATAAAATTAATAAAAGGTGATGGGCAAGCTGGAGTCAACCTTAAATCTCATGTGATAAGCAATTTAACTATAAAAAGAGATATGCTTTTATTGTTGAAAAAGAATGGCTTAGCTACAGATTTAAAAAATAGTAAATACCTGTCTAGTATTTCGGATAAGGATTTGGATGATGAGTTGTTAAATTTAAGGTTATATATCCTAGAGATGGAGTAAGGTTCTAGTAGTATTCAAAGCCATATACCTGCCAACTTAGTACCGTCTTACCACTTGCATCTTTAGTAAAGCCACTGCCGCCAGGACCATTGTCATATTTGAAGTTAGGATTAGTAGCTAGTGTGCTATATGTAAGGCCGCCAGCATGAGGAGTCGCTACTGCTCCACCTGTGGCACTACCTAAGTAAAAGGTACTTCCTGAAGTAATTGTTCCGCCAAGACTTGAGATAGGAACAACAAAAGAATCAAGATCAGCTACAAGGCCGTCAACAAAGCTATTTTTGATTGTCGCTCCGGTAAAGGATTGGCCTCCTACTAAACCACCAGAAGTACTGCTGTTAGGCAAGTCGTCAGCTGCATTTAATTCTGTAGGATCAATAAGAACATAAGAATCCTCAATTTCAACATTACCAATGGCCCCTGAAACAAACCCAATTAGGCCACCGATATTACCACCAGAGCCTTCGATTTTAGAAAAATTAGCATATGAGCTTTCGATTTTTATAGTTGATCCACCACCGGAAATAGCACCGAGCAATCCACCTTGTGAACCAGATGCGGCGGCACCTAATATTTTACCTTCAAATCCAGAGTGCTCAATATATGCGGTAGATCCATTATCTATATAACCTACAAGACCACCAACATTAGCAAAACCATTACTATTAATATCAGCATTCTTTATTTGCACATATATATGGGCGCGATCATCATAGACTTGACCAATGAATCCACATTTTTGAGTCCCACAGTCAAGATTGAAACCTTCTATAATTAGAGGTGCGCCTCTCTGACCAATCTGTGCACCTCTCCCAATAATTGCAAAAACACCAGAAGCATTCACTGCACCACTATTTTCTTGAATATTAAATAATTTAAATCCATTAGGAATGATATCTCCACTAAAGAAAGCATCAGTTATACTAGTATCATTTGTTCCAATAGGTGTTACTGCACTTGTAAAAGTAATATTATTTTTAAGTTCATAGGATTTACTTACTAATAAAGAGTCATTACCAATTGAATTCCAATCAGCTTCACTTGAAATTGGAAATGGATCCAGTAGGTTTCCTGCAAGATAATTACTACCATTATGACCAAGTGAGAACCAGGCATTTTCAAAAGCAAGCTGGCATGTTGAATCAAAAACAAACGCTCCGACGGCAACTAAAGTTGTACAGTCACCTGAGTTTGTAGGGTCTGTAAATAAATTATTAATTTCACCAGTTGCAACTGTTTGACTACATGATCCTCCATAACAATAAACTACCGTAGGATCAGTAGCATCACCATCGGTAATAGGTGTCCCTGGCAAGTCCATCATAATAGCATTAAAGTAAAGAGTAAGTGTATTGGCCTGTTGATCACCTACAATTAATCCACAAACATCAGTGCTACAGTCAACGCCCGTATTTTGAGGAAAATCTAAGCTAACCTTTGCATATATTGTATGAAAAGCACCTGTTGGTATATTGGCACCACTGGCCCCAACAATTCCACCTGCTCTGTATGGTGATGCAGTTTTTTCAGATGTTACGTCTGCACTTATATATGATTCCTCAAGTTTATGTCCAAGGCCATCAGCATAACCATAAGCTCCACCGAGATACTCAAAACCAGTTATTGCTAAATTATCAACTATCATTCTATTTGCATTTAAATGCTGAGTATTTCCTGCAATACCACCGCGATAGTTATCTGATGCATTTGCAACAATAGAGGAGTCTAATGCAATCACACCACTAACAGTAGACGAAGAAATATTTAACGAGACCCCGCCGGCAGAGGTTGGGACATGATTTCCAATTATCCCACCGTGCTTAGTTCCAGAAACGTAGGTATTTATATATGCTTTTGAGTTCATAATTTCTAAATTAGAAAAACCACCAGAGCTTACCTCGCCAACAATCCCACCAAGGCTATTTACAAAAGTACCACTCGCTGTATTTGCATCTGTTATTATTATGGATGTATTTACTCCATCTATTTTTACACTTGTCGCATCATCAACTTTTCCCACAGCACCTCCAACATTAGAAGTGGCAGTTACGGGCTTTGGGTTAAAGTCTAGATCTGACTTTGCATCGGATATATTTGCGGAAGATACAAAACCCGCTATACCGCCAACATTAGAAGGTGAATCAGAAATTGATGTCACTGCATATACTTTCTCTCTAATTTCAGCACTAGTAACTAAGCTTCCAACTATACCACCAACATTATTTAAGCCACTAATAGAAACTCTATCCGAGCCAAATGAGCCTGGATCTGTTGTATCAAAACCTACAGAACAAAGCTCGATCGCATTATTACTTGCACTACTTCCGGCCATTTTACCAATTAATCCACCCGTTGAGTTTGAAGTATTAGTAGTAACAGTACTTGTCACACTTGCAAACGAAGTAATTTTTCTTATATAAACATCTTCACCTGATATTGCAGAACTAAAATTTACATAACCAATTAAGCCACCAACACTTATTGTGGAGTCAGTTCCTGTTACCACAACTGAGCTATCTGCATCTATTGTTATATCTTGTATTTCAATTCTGGGACCGGTTCCAAGTTCAAGCACAAAGTTTGCTAGAATACCGAATGAATCATTAACAGCTGTAGTTGTCATTGATAAGTCAAAATTTTCAATATTCATATCATGTATGCGAACTTCATCAGTAGAGTTATTATTAATAACAGCGAAAAGTGGACTGTCACCGTTTTTTAGAGTGAAGTTTCCACCGTCAATTTCTCCTCTAAAGGGGGTTAGAATTGTCGTATTTGAACCGCCAAAATCAATATCTTTTCCAATTATATAAACAGCATCTTCTTCATGGGGAGAGCCGTCGCCAATATTGTGAAACTGAGTATTAGTACAAACCATATAAGGGCCGCCTGTAGTACCAGCACCCATCGCACCTACAAGTTGAGAAGCATCACAGGCTTCCTGATTAAGATAGATATCTAATTTACCGTCTCCTTGATTTGGAGTTGCTGAAGCAGAAGAGTCTGCAAGACTTTTTGTAAACGATTCTTGAAATATATAAGTATTTTTACCAACAGTACAACTTGTATCTGTGAAAGTCTCTATCTGGTAACCTATAGCAAAATTACTACTCCCAAAGGGTAGGCTAACCATAGAGTCCTTAGCACCAAGCGAGAAGGTGCCAAAGCAAGTACTAGTTAGTCCTGGAGTGACAGATCCATCAAGGCCAAGTTCTAGTATGCTTATCTTAACACTGTCGGCATTTCCAGTTATAATATCATCAGAAGGCTCACAAGCAATGCCTTCTGGAATAGTTCCAAGCTCTTCTATATATCTTTTTACTCCCAAGCAAGAATTAAATCTCAATTGCTTGAAGTTTGTATCAACATCAAGCTCATTACCAAAAATGGCATTCGCGCATTTTGCATTTGATGTATTCATAACGAGGTCAAAGTCGCCGCCGTTAAGGTTCGCTGATTGGATAACATCACACTTAACTTTATTGATTGAAGAAGCTTCTAGAAGTCCTGCAGCTTCAGTCCAGCCAATTGCAGCGAAGTTCCATGTTCCATTTGGAATTGAAATCTCATCGCTGTCAGAGGAATTTATTACTTTCGAGAATTTATCGCCGTTTGTGCTATTTCCAAATACAACAAGGCCGCCAGGAAAATTTGCAGAGCCAGTAACGGCCGCTATAGAGACCTTAAGCTTAGATTCTCCAGGCTGTGATCCACAACCAACCAAAAAAGAGGTTAGTGCTAATAGTAATATAAATGAGTATTTTTGATTCATTTTCATAATTCCCTAACAACATATCGGACAGAGCCTCTGTTTCAGTTAATATTATAGTCGAGTAAAATATCGATTATTCGTAAGGGAGTACTATGTTACCGATTTTAAAGACTTATTAAGTAAAACTGAATTCTTATGGAGCAAGTAGAAAATTTACTATATTAGCGATTTGTCTGGTTTAGTGGGCAGTTTAGAGAATTGGCTTAAGCTTTATCTGTTCAAGCATACTAGTAATATGTTTTTGAATGCCTGCTTGATTAACAGATCCGTAAATAGAGTGTTCTTTATCTGTTATGGTTAAGATTATTTCCTTTTTTTCATCTTTTGTTTTGTTTAATGAATCATCAAAGGAAAGAACTTTAATATTGATAAGGCAAGTGACTATCAGATCCTTCTCATCCATTTTAAATTGCAAAATCATCTTTTGAATTTTAGCCCATTCTTTTGTTGCGGGTGGAGATACTTGTGCTTCAATATAACCTTTTTTATTTTTTAGCGCCTTAAATTTAAATCTGTAAAAAGTTTCAAAAACTTCTATAAAAGAACTGAAAACTTTAAAAGGTATGATTTTAAGTTCTATAAGCCCGCAGCTAAGTGGGTCCTCAATATCTCCAGTTAGAATCTGTAGTGAACCAGTGCTATCAGTTATAGGAGAGTTGATATCTAGTGTGAAGTTGAACCCCAAAGAACTTTGCCCTTCGGCCATGAGCATACTCTCTATGAGTCTAATACCTGTGGCATCTTTAGCTTTGAGCTTTTTAGATTGGCAGTAGCATAAGTGTACCCCATGCTTTGTGAGATCATCTGTGGCGTCCTTTGATGTATTGGTAATGGTAAGGTCACCTTTAACTGAAGAGCCTTGCTCCCAGGCGTCACCTTGTATATTTAGGGTATAGTTTAATGGCTTATTAAAGAATTGTGCTTTCATTATTAGATAATAAGGATTGAAGTCATATATGTAAATAGTCTTTACACGTCTATAATTGTTTCAATTTAACACGTTACAGGCCTCGTTTGAGGCAATCCTATGAAGATGAAAATAATACTTCCTACAGTCCTGATCTCTTTAAGTCTCTCTATATCAGCTTTTGCATGTAGAACTGATCGAGTTGTAATTGCGAACACAACAAGCTTTGGATTTTCATTCGGTGGTGGGGACTCTAGCTTTACTGGTGAGATGGTACGAAGAGTTGAAGTACCACTTAGTGTAGATAATAAGCAAGGTTGCATGACGCAAATATCAAGCCTTGACTTTGAAGCGCAAACTTCAAAAGGTGGAACCTTTGCTGGCAAATTTAATATTCATTTACCTAAGACAACTTTTAAAAAAGTAAAAGGCCATACAGAAACTTATATATTGTTTAATGAAGAATCTAGTAGTGACCGGGATAAACTCTCCAGGCTTCAAATCTCTCCGGCCACTGCAACATGTGTTGGTAATACTGTAGTCTCTTTAGAATCCTTTGAGGGAGACCTATCAAATGCTAAAGACCTTCATGACTACAATCAAAGCTTAAACATATCCTACCTCATAATGACCGGCTCAGCTGCCGCCAAGCTTAGAAGCTGCATTTTTGGACCAAATTGAGAATATACCCAATTATTCACTTTATGACATAGAGGAAGATCATCAAGTAAGTCGACCCAATATTTATCTAGCCAGTAGTCTTTCTATGGGAGCGATTGATTTAAACACAGAGTATTCTACAAAAATAACAACAGATCTTATTTGTAGCGATAAATTTAAAGAACTCATGAAAGTATATCACTCAGATAATATTGCTTCTCAAAAGTCTAAATTATCACTTAAAAAGATCAAGCATTCTCGCAATAAAATCAAGCTGTCTTGGTAATCTGTTAGAGTTTTTTGAGCTATTCTAATCCAGAGTTTTGGCAGGAATTTAAAAGATCAATTAATGGGGACGAGAGTACGCAATAAGAAATATATAATCAGTAGTTAGGTTTTTATTTTGAATTGAAATATCAGTTTTTTAAGATAAATATATTCAAAACTAGTTACAAGAGAGGAGAGTATATGTTGCTTGATAGATTTAGATCATTGAGCTTTGGACTTAAAACAATCTTTTTAATAGAAATGTTTTTTTCTATTTATGGTTCATACGCTATAACTTTATCACTTCTCGAACTTGACTGGTTTGGCACTTTACATAATTTACTCCCTGTATCTTCAATTGTACTTGTTATTCTGATGCTAAGACATGTTAGCTGGACATGGATTTTTGGCGTTATTCATAATATACTTACCTTGTTAACACTTTATATCTTTAGACTCGATGTTAATGAAAAGGCTCAAGAAACAATTTCTAGCTTAAGATCGCAAGGGATTGATTTATCAGGAATATTCATAAGTAATTACTTAGAGTATGTGACAGATATTTTTATATCATTAAACATATTGATAGCTGTGTTTTCGTTCATTTGTATTCTTCTCTTCATTAAAAGTAAGAGTTTTTTTGAAGGCAAACCTGTAATTCTGAGGAGTAATCTTCTCTCATATTTTTTTAAAATATTTGCCTTAAGCCTTCTTGCATTGGTCAGCTTAGTAAGTTATTTTTGGTTTAAACTTCAGTAGGCGATGAGAGGTTGCAAGCACTGTTAAGGACGTAATACCAATGAATGAGCCCAATGTTAAGATTAATTTAAAAGGAAATGGTTGCTTGAAGACTTTTCTCTTTTTGTTCTTTTTGCTTTTTTATGGCAGCGGTACGAATATTAATGAGTTCACAATATGTGATGATATGAAAAAACATGTAGTTGATATGAATGTATTGAAAGACTATAAAGTTATCTATTTTTATGAGAATGGTTACGGCCACTTAGATCCAAGAGATTATGGTAATGGCTACTACGGGAGACTTGTCACAAGCAAGAGAAACACTGAGCATGATGCTTTGTCTGGAGAGTGGTTATTATTAAATAAGTATTATCAAACTGAGCCTCGATTTGTGAGTACTGGTTTTGCCTCTGACCATTTCGATATTGTACTTCAGCAAAATGATATGCTTGTCTTTTTAAGTTCAACTCACTTATCTAAAATATTTAACATTAAGAGTCCTTTGTCATCTGAGGACCCTGGCAAGCTACTTAGAGAGAAGTTCTGTGTAAACAGGAAATATAACTAGCTATACAGTGTGCGCGACAAGAAATTGCTTACAAGGACTTTTTGATACTAAATTAAACAAAGTTCTATAAAAAATGGAGACTTTAAATCTTTTGAATCTTTTGAATCTTTTGAATCTTTAGAGATATTAAATTTTGTGCTTTCAACTGTGAATAAATGTGCTTTTGTATTCAATGTAAAAAAATGATTGAATCCATTATTCCACCTTATACCTTTATAGCTCGGAGGCACAACGCTTAGACAATGAAAATTCTTTACATAACCTTTAGTGAAAATATTCGAAATTAAAATGTTAAGGACATGATTTACATCTTTATCCGATAGTGTTGAAGATAGTGTAAGTGATGTTAGATGCAATGGTCTTAATTCTTCTTTTAGTTGTGGCGCTTCTTTTCTAAAGCATTTAATTATTGAGTAGTAAGTTTTTTGTAATGGCGAAAGATTTGGTATGATTATTTTTTTTAAATGATCAATTGATTGTAACTTTGTATACGCGACAATCTTAGAGTTCTTAATAACAACAACTTCCTTGCTGAAATTTGCTGCATTCCAATTGGCCTTACGATACATGTACTCTTTAGGGTAGTTAAGCCCTAAGTTTAATTTAGAGTGCTCATGATTCAAAAAATTTACTAATTCACTCTCATTAAATATAGTAGTCATTTTGATGTCAGGACTGACCTCTGTCCCTGAGAAATTGAATATATTGACCATATTGTATGATGCTCTTAAGTTATATGTGAACTCATTGCTGGGGTTATTTAGGGACGAGATTGCTCTTTTGTTCTGATCAAGGATATATGTATAACAAAGGGATACATCGCAAAATTCATCAATATTATTTAAGTTATCAATGAAGTCACGGTAATAATTTTTCCAGATTGCACTTGCTCTTTTTGTTGAAATACGTAAATCAGAAAGTAAGCATACCTTAACACATTTTCCCTCTAAGAAACGTTCATGTTTATTAATTACTGCTATACCTTCAATCTTCTGATCAGATGGAGAGCGAAGAAGTAAGACATAGACATCTGACAATTCCTGCTCGTAAAAGCTAAAAAAATTTGGTTTTCTATCGTAATATATACTATTACCACTATTCTCCATCTTGGACTGACTATAAAAAGTTAGGATGCTTTTATTATCTCTTGATGAGGCTATGCTTATATCTTTAAAGTCTTTGATGAAGTTTGTAAGTTTCATTTGAATATTATAAGGTATTATATTGCAGAGGAGTAGTACAATGTTTACAGTTTCTTTTTTTTATATCTTATTAATTAATCTGGTTTGTGTACTACTAACTTCATCCGTTTTTTTCTTTTTGCAGAATAGTAGGAACGAAGTAGGTGGTAAGATATCCGCTGTTAAGTCAATTTGGTTGTTTTTTGTTATTTATTACTGGTTTTTGTTACCATTCTTTTTCTTTTTCATTAACTTTGATAATTATCAAACCTACATTCTTATTATTTCACTTCACCTTGTATCAATGTGGATCAGAGGAATTATAGAACTTGTCATGATTTACAAATTTTATAATTGGTCTCCACTGTACGGTATAACACATACATTTGTTCACTTCTTAGGTATCTTACTTTACGTGGCAGTTAATTTTCTCTCACTTAGCAAATGGCCAATTGAATATTCACTCTATCTATTCATATTACTGGTAACACTTATATGTGAAGTGTGTTTTGCTAAATCCTTCTGGGGCATAAGAGGGGACTCAGTTAACACAAAGAAAATTTACTTTGCTAGTGATGATCCAAAGTGGACCAAGATTAATAGATTAACATTCAATGTTCTCTTATTCCTTAAAGGGTCATATCTATTTATGATGTTTTTATCTTTTTAGATTTATTTTTAGAAATAAATAAACCTAAAAAAACTCCAAAAATAAATGCTATAATAATAAATATAATTGCATATCTTTTCGCATTATTAACTAAAGGGTTGTCAAACAAGTCCGTAGACGAGTGAAGGTTAATTATCTGCCATTTCCCATTGTTTTTTAATAGTGTGGTAGACCATCTTCCAGGTACATGGATTTCATTCCCATCAGTCATTATGAAGCTATCATTTGATTGTCCAAAGGAGATCCCAACCTCTCCCTCGTAAAGCCTAGTTAATTCATCTACCTGTATGCCACTTTTAAAACTTTCTACAACTTTGGTTCCACCGGACGTTTTCTCTTTCAAGTAACGAATAATTTCTTTCGTACCCTTGCTTGTAGTAGCATCAGGCCATGTAACAATAGCATCTTCATGGAAGTCATCACTTAAGTTATCTAAGTCCCAATTATCAACTTTTACTACTATGCTTTTGAAGAGCTTCCGAAGTTCAGAGTGTCTTTTATCTTCATCTATTTCTACCGAGGGAGAAGAGCTTAGACTAATGCTAACTTCATCATTCGAGATACTTTGAAATGAAAATAGAATACATATAATAATAAGTTTGAATTTCATGAATTATCCTTTGATTGTTTAATTTTAAAACCTTCATGGCCTTGAAGCCACTTGAAATATTCAATAATTGGAGTATCCTCAGTGTAGGTAGTCCCTAGATTGAAGTGTGTTCCGTGAAGTGTTCGAGCTTCTTCTTCTAAATATTTATATGTAAAGTGTCTTCTAACGGCCATGATTAATGGTTGAAATAGAGATTTAATTTTATTTGTTTTCTTACTGAAAACAATACCACTTAGTTTGCAGTTATTGTCATCTAGTGGTGTTGAGTTAAGAATAAAATACGATGTAACACCGTTACTAAACTTGCCGTTTAATAAAAATAGATTCGCCCCATATGTATCAATAGTCATATTTATTTCTTTTCCTGCAACCAATTGTATCAGCTTCTCTCTCAAGGAGGTTCCTATTACTTTTGCTGTATATGTATTTGCTCTTTGGTATGGCATTTTGGAGTTAATTGTAATATCTGATAAAAGCTCCCGTTCATGTACAGATCTAAAGTGATTAAGGTCAAAGGCATGTGATGCTAAAGTGTACCAGTTTATCTCACCTTCAAAGGAGAAAGAACTTGAAGCTGTGAATTCCTCAATAAACTCATTAATAAAAAAAGGAAAATCAAATAATGCTTCTGTATTGTTAAAGAAAAAAATATGTCCACATATATTTTTGACAGGATAAGTCTTAATGTTTGCCCAGCTTGGAACATCTTCACTATTAGGTGTATGAACGCATATCCCCTTATCAAACTTGAAGCCGTGATAAGGACAAGTAATAGAACTCTTTGAAATTTTTCCTTTTGAGAGGTCTGCATTCATGTGAGGACATCTTGCGTCGCTCACATAGATATTGTCTTCATCTTTCCAAAGAAGATACTCTGACTTGTGTACCTTATGAACGATAGGAGCGCTCCGAAGCTGACTAATATGGCAAACGTAGTACCAGCCCGGGGGAACAATAGGAAAGTTTTCTTCTAATTTCAAATGGAAGTCCCCAGCATTATTTACATTAGAAACCTTACAATATATAAGTAAGTATGTCATATGGAATATTCAAAAAGCTGTTTCTTCGCAATAGCGGGCCACTGCTATCGTTACTTTGCTTCGTTATAATGTTCTCCTGCTTAAGTATTGGGAGTCACACTGACAACAATAGCCTGAAGGTTACACTTGTCATTATTTTTGCATTGGTAGGGAATACCAACTTCTCGTTAGTTCATGAAAGTACTCACAAACTCTTAAGCAGTAACCCTACGCACAACTATTTTTTTGGTTTTTTAAGTGCATTCTGGTTTCCTACTAGTATTACTTTTCAAAAAATATGTCATCTAAGTCATCATCTTCGAAATAGAACAAAGTACGAAAGGTTCGATATATGTGTTGAAGGGAAAGATGTTAAAATATTTAAATTTTTACAATTCTACGGAATTATCACAGGTATTTACTGGTTTTTATCTCCGGTAAGCTGTCTATTATATATATTCTCCCCCTTTCTATATAGAGTTTTACGCTATTTGAGAGGAAAATATACCTTCCTTGAGGGGACTGGGATTATTATGCTGGAAAGTTTTGTTGACCATCCTAGTAGAAAAATAATAATCATCGAAACATTAGTAGTCTTAGCCGCTTATATTGCGCTGATTAAGTTTGATTATTTCAATCTAGGTTATGCTTTTTTGTGTTATTTTTCGTTCGGTGTTTTGTGGGGGAGTTTACAATATGCAGATCATGCATGGTCTGAACTTGATACAATACATGGAGCATGGGATTTAAAGATAAATACAGTAATGCAAGCTGTATTCCTCAACTACCATTTCCATAGGGCCCATCATTCTAATCCAGATGTGCCATGGTATGAACTGGAAAACTATATAGATAGCAATGCTCTCAGGCCACGACATTTTAAAGTCTGGCTAAGAATGTTTAGAGGGCCTTTAATCGTTCCAGATGTTAGTGATAAAGAACTAAATAAACTACTTAAAAACTATGCGAAGGAACTAGTCTGAAAATTGAATTTATACTTTTAAAAGAGGTAATCAGAATGTCTCGGCGAAGTATTCGGTATTTTATAATATACTTGTTATTATATCTATTCGCATTCATTAATTATCGAAAATCAAAAAGACTGCGTATCGGTTTTACTTACCTCCAAAGAATTGATGATTATATGGATAGAGATTTGATTACAACAGAAGAGCCAATGGCCGTCTTAAAAAGTCACCTAGACACTAAGTCAAAATCTCTAGATCCAGTCCTAGATAGCTTATACACACATTTTATTGAACTGAAATTTTCAATAGAGGAAATTAAAAGAATTGAAGTTGCATTCTCCTCACTCATTCAGACTATGAGCGATGACTACTCCAGAAGGGAATATAGGGTAGTTAATAATCGATTAGAACTATATAAGCACATGCACAAGACATTTTATTTCTCTGTTGATCTGATGATAATGGTTATATTGCCAAATGAGAAAACTGAAGAGTATAGAGACCTTATCGATCTACTTATATGGTGCTCTATCGTAAGAGATCTTGAGGTAGATTTTTCAAGCGGACTATATAATATTCCTTCTGAGTTCCTTCAAAAAACAGATAGTCTAAGAACGCTATCATTTAATGAGTTTGAAACGTCCCCCTTTTTTCGTAAATGGCTAACCGAAATAACAGAAGAATTTTTTGATAATTTTCGAATTATGGAAGCAAGGGTATGTGCTTTAGGTTTTGGCCATAAAAAACTAATATATACTATATTTCTAAGTTCTGCTCGAAAGTATTTAAGGGTTATGAGTACTAAGTACAATTTAACAGGTATCTCAGTATGATTATACTTAAATTAAAATCTTTTTTTAAGTATTATATACCTTTGGCCATTGTGTTCAGCTTTTTGTACGGAGCAGCTAACTACCTTACTGAATTACGTGAATTTCATTATAATTTTTATCTCCCTTTTGAGCTCTATATTCCCTTCATTCCAGAGTTTATATTCGCCTATCTTTCTTTAAATTTTTACTTTTTTTTTATGAACTATATTCTAACTGAGAAAGAGCTGAGGGGGATCATAAGAGGTAAGTACATGATACTTATTGTTTCAGTCGTTTTATTCTTATTGTTTCCTGCAAACTTAGGTTACTCAAGAGATTTTAAAGATTATAACGGACTATTGTTTCTATACAGTAGTCTATATACTTTAGATAAGCCTCATAATTTGGTTCCTTCGTTACATGTCTGCTTCGCACTAATAACAATGCTGGGCATCAGTAGAAGTCAAAATAAATCCAAGTTGATAAATGCGATTTCCATAATTTGGTTCTGCTTAATTGTCATTTCGACAATCTTTACAAAACAACACCACATACTGGATGTGATTGCGGGTCTTGTTGTTGGATACCTTGGATTCGTTTTTAGTAGCAGAGCTTTTGTTGGAGATATGGATGGAGTACCTGATTAACTAGATTGAACATCGAAGATAACAGCGCACGATAAGAAACATTATCGTGCAATGCGTCAAACCTCTATCCCTTAACACAAACTTAGAATGACTTCTGATATTGAACTACAGCGACACTATCTTCTGAGTGATAGCCAAAATATGTTTCACTATTGCCGGAGAAATAATAATAACTAATCCCAAGGGTGTCAGAATCACTAAGTTTGTAATCAATATATGGTCTAAAGCTAAGGCTAGAGCCTTCCATGTAAAGTCTGGTGTCTATCCCAGTAGATAGCTTATCTTTTGCAAACAGTGATTCAGTACGGAGCATAAAACGCGAGCTACTTGGGTCCCTAAATGTTTCTTCTTCAGTTAAATAATGATCTGTAATGAACTGCCATTTTATCTTTGTGTTGTAGACTGGAAAGCTCATGTCTGATCCAAGTGAAAAACTCTGCCTTCTCTCTCTAATAGTTTTTAAGCTCTTAAGTAGTAGCGGAGAATTTGGTATATAGCTGTATTCAGCTTTAAATAAATGATTACCAGTTTTTTTAGTTAGATCAATCGCAAAGATATCCTCTTGAATATACTCTAAGTACACTCCAGAACTTAAGCCTTCCGTTGATATGGAGTCTGCTAAAATGTCTGATCGTAATTTTCGGCCAAATGTCAGTATTGGCTCCTGTGTGTAGGCCTTTAAATATGAAATAGCTGCATTTAAATCTGAATTATAACTGAGTCTAATACCCTGACTAATATTAGTTCTATCTTTAGTATATACCTTGAGGTCTTTTATCGCATCACTGTTAATTTGCTCTTTAGTAAAACCTCTTAGGGTTCCAGACACTTGATCAATCCCAGTCCAAAGACTATTTGGGCTTAATTGCTTACCTTCTTCAGATCCAGAGTCTATAAAAAAATCGACTTTAAAGTTATTGAAATACTCTTCATACCTGACAGCGGTAATTGGCCTTCTTAAATATTCACCAGTATCAAAGATAAACCTTGGAGAGTTTTTAATGTTAACTCTATCGATTGCAGAAAACTCATCAAAAACACCCCATGAAAAAAGTTGCTTACCGAGAGTTAAGGAGCTCTGTGAATAGGTGAAGTTTAAATAGGCCTCATCTATTTCTATTTTTGATAGGTAGTACTCACCCACACGGCTTGTTTCAGAATATTGCTCATAACGGGCAGTAAGTTTGATATTATCAGTATCACCTATATTCTCAATTCCAGTTACAAGCTCACCGTAAGAGCTAAACTGATTAGAATTAGACATATTAGGGGTAAACCTTATCCTGGATTGTGCTAAGGATAAATTCTTTTGGGTATCATACTCGTCATCTGCGGCTGCACTGATTTCAACAGAATATATTGTAAACTTTTTCTTTGAAGTGACTTTGTAGATGGCCGACTTAGGTATTCCTTGCTTTCTAACCTGGGCATATTTTCTTTTAAAGTCTTTATTTTTGATGGTGCTATAGATGAGAAAGTAGAGTTCTTTTTTGAGTATATGTCTCTTTGTCCTATTGAATCGAAAGTGCCGAATATTTTGGTTATCTTTAATATAGAGTCTATAGAGAGAGATATTTTTTCGTTTTTTAGTAACGACAGTGCTCTTACCTTGTAGGCTATATTTCTCTGCTAATTTATAGGCCTTGTCTTTGTTCAAGGTATTATAGGTATAGGCGAAGCTATCCATGATGGTGAATGTGAATAAGGAAAATAGCAAAATCTTAAGCATATAATAATATAGTTAATTCAATATATTATGACTAGCTGGATGCTCTTATTAATCTAAGAACTTGCTTACTGCTACTGTTTTACACCCTGTTAGGTGGGAGAGACTTCTCCCCTCAACGTATATATGAGAAATATCAAGTGGAGAGTCGTTAACAGCAACTTGATAGCTGTCCTGAATCCTTTTTAAAGATACGGTACCCACTAGAATTGGGCTTGGATAAGGGTCCTGACAAGCTTCACAGTACTTATCTATGACAAAGATAGACTTGAGGTCATTATACTTATTGAGCTCTACAACGGCTTTCTTGGCCTGATTAAAGCTTAAATTTTTACATTGGAATGCCAGTGCATGAGCGCTACTGAAGACTATCCCCATAATCAAAATTAGTTTCATAATTTCCCCTAACGCATTGCTACATGAAAAAGGAGTCTGGTGCAAGATCAGCAGTAATATTTACAATTTGAAAGATGGGTCGATATTGTTTTGAAAGGCCAGAAATGAGCTCCTGGCCTGTAAAAAAAAGGACTAATTATTTATTGTTTTACGTATTTAACTGTTTTACGTGTACCGCTACCAAAGTCATGGCAAACATCGTATTTGTAAGTATAAGTTAATTCAACACTTACTGGTGTAAGTAAAATACCATAGTCTGATACATCGTGAGCATTGATTTTTGCTGTATATAAATAACTTTCGTATTCATCACACTGGCTACCATTTGCTAGTACATTGCTGCCAATAACTGCAACATAAGTATATACGTCGCCATCATTTGATTCGAGTTTTACATTAACAGTTGATTCAACACCATTAACAACGATTGTCGCCTGATCTAGATGTGGGTTTAATGCAGTTACATCAAACTCAATAACTTTTGGATTTGTGAAAGACTGGCTTGTTGAAGCTGAAATTGTTTTTTCTGCTACAAAACTGTCTGCAAAAACTTGAGATGATAATAATAAAAGTAGGCTTAAGATTTTCATAATTTATCCTATGTTAAGTAAAGTGGTTAACGCATTGCTACTATAGATAACTATGTATGACAAGTTGTGAAGTAATAATTACAATAACTATATGATGAAATACCTAGTATTTTTAACGGCTTGTATAAGCTTTGTTGCTCATGCAGACTACTCAGAAAGTGAGTTTAAATCTGATCTTAGTTCTGCTTATACTAATAAGACATCTCAAGATATCTGGCTTTATGGTGGCAGCACAACCTTGGCCTTGGTTCTTTTCAGAGATCAATTAGTGGAACCTCTACAGGATGATATAGCTGAGAAGGAACCACTGGGCCGCGCATCCCCTATTGGTGATTATGCAGGTCAATTGGTACCAAATGTTATCTATATGAGTTACCAATTGTGGTTTCTTAATACACCGGAGAGTCAAAGACGTGGGAAATACATGTTGAAGGCTTCCGCTTTTGCCGGTATGACAACATTCTTTTTGAAGCGATTAATTAATGAGAAACGACCTCACGGCGGAGATAGAAATTCAATGCCTTCTGGGCATACCACTACTGCTTTTGCTTTTGCCTCAGTAATTGGGATAGAGCACCCAGAGTGGAAATGGTATGGGTATGGTTTAGCAACTTTTATTGGTTTGAGTCGGATGAATGATAATGAGCACTACTTACATAATGTAACTATGGGAGCAACAATTGGGATGGCCTATGGATATGGCTTACAGAATTCTAAAAGCTTTATGTCAAATACTATGGTTTTAGCCTTAAATGATGGTGGGATGGTTGCTTATAATTACAAGTTCTAAAAAATCATTGCTAGTTTTGCTATAATCATTTCTAGATTAAAGTCACCTTGAGTACTGTGTTCAAGTGATGAATTAAAAATTTTATAACCTTGTTGAATATATTCAAACTCAAGGTCTTCTGCTTTTTGTTCAGTAATATTATTAATGTTTAAAACAAATGCACTATAATCTTGAGGTATTTCATATTTATCGTATTTAGTGAGATCAAGGGGTGATTTTGATATATTGCTCATGCTTACTCGTCATCTTTAACAATTTTGAACTTGGCCTCAATAACATCATCATCGGCCTTAGTTTTCTTTTTTGAGTCATTTTTCATATGATCAATCTTACCCATTCCCATAATAATAGTTCGAAAGATAATGATTAGAAGTAATATGAAAAGTATTTTGATTAGCATGATTATTTATGACATTATTCTTTGGTTTCGCCAAGTTCTTCAGGTTCTTTTTTTGACTCTTTCGAGGCTTTTTCAGCTTGCTCAGCGGCAGCTTCTTCTTCGGCGGCTTCTATGGCAGCTAGTCTTTCCGCCTCTTTGGTCTCAATATACTTCTCTTTAGTTGCATTGACTTCTTCAGCGTCCTTGGCCTTATTATTTTGTAGATCTCTAAAGAAAATTGAGTTTATATAGCGTCTCAGCTCCTGTCTTTCTTCTTCACCAATGCCGTGAATAATTGCATAGTACTGTGAATCTGCTTTAGGCGCAGCCGGAGCATTAGAAACGGTAATATACATTGGAACTGGCATGGTAATTCTTAGAATTGTGCCAATGGCTAATTGTTCTACAGAGTTTAGATACATATCATTTTCAGAACATGCCACAATAGTGATATCTGATTCGACTTCGCAGTAACTAATGTCTGCAGATTTATCGATATAGATGTCACCTTCTCTAGGTGCAGGTAAGTTGGGCTGAATTTTTGCTTTTAGCATCTCAGACATCTTGATACACAAATCTAAATTAATTTTTTCTTTTACGGCAAGAATACTTTCATAATTAAAAACTTTTTGCATATAAGCTGAATCATATTCTCCTGAATTAAAAACGATAATGATCGGCTGATAACCCTGACAAACTTCTTTAACAACTTTTAATAAATGTTGGAACATTCTTGAATCATTATAAGTATAGGCCATTTCTTCATCGGCTTCCAGTTCTTCCTTGGATACAACCTCCATATTATAAATTATAAGCTGTGGCCTGATATTAGTTATTTCTTTCTTACAGTTCTTAATAAATGGTTGCGCTCTATAAACAAAAGAATAACTATCAGTGAGGATTTCATTATCGAAAAAAGTCATCTCCTTATCTACAACAAAAGCTTTAAGAAATTTCGGTCTTGAGTTATATGCATTCTCTCTGAGCCACTTACCTAGACTGATCTTTGAAACTTCAATCGCAGAGGTTCTCTCAGCTTGTTTTTTATCTCCATCCTGATTAGTCATATCAGCTGTTTGTACAACAGGATCTACATGGGCAAATTGTAGAGCTTGAGAGTATTTATAATTATAATAAATATTTTCTTGTGTTTGCGATGCACACATTACAAGATTTGATTTAACTAATTGCTTCCTACTCCAAAAATTATTAACTCTTAACTGCTGTTTCTCTTGCATTGAGTAATTTGATTCAATCATTAAAAAATTCTGATTAAGAAAGTTTGCCTTTGCAGGATAATAAGCTTTTACTGCATCATTCATTTTGGCAGTCGCAAAACCATGATCTTTTACTTTCTCAGGGAATGCTAAAACATCGATATCATAGCAAATAGATTCAAACTCTGAGGACTTTACATGAATACATTCAAGAGTTGTCATAATTGCTTTAACAACTAGACTTTTACTTTGTTTATATTCACACAGGCCAATGAAAGGAATTTTTAAATGAAAGTTTTGTCTCAACCAACATCTAGTTAGGTGCAAAGTCGCTGCATCATTTTTGCTATAGTCAATTAGAACTAACTTTGGATTTTCATCTCTTAACTTCAATAAGAAAGATTGAATAACTTCATCTTCGTCTGAGTCATATTGTTCGAAAACGGTACCCGAGACATCACTTAATTCTTCAAACCTACGCTCAAGATTCTTAAAGAATGTTGTGTCACCACCAATATAAATAATCTTTGAGATAACTTTTTTACCATCATCTTCAGACTTTTTATCTTTATTCTTTTCATCAGACATATAAATATTATACCTATTTTTTACAGAAAAATGAATAATCTTACAAGTATCTGAAATAATTGATGAAATTTTAGATGAATTTAAGAAAAATTTAGAAATAATTTATAGCTGACATGGTTTTTAGGCACTTAAAAGTGACTTAAAGTGTCTAAGAACTCCAGCATACTGGTCAGAGTGAGCGGACTTAACAGTATAATAAGCGATTTGATCCTTAATATAGTTAATGGTATCTGAATTACAGGTCCACAACTCTCCTGGGAGAGGATTCACAGTATACTTGTAGCCGGTACCAAGGCAAAACATCTCGTAGAACTGCCCATTATCTTCAATGACTTCCTCCAGCGATACTCTAAGTTTACTTTGAGAAAGGAAATCACGAACATAAGCAATACTGTTATGTGGTGAGAGAACTATCTGATCATTGAAATTGAGTATGGGAATGATATTTTTGAGAATATCAACAGATAAAATCCCTCCTATCCCGGCTAAAATATATGTTGTTTTTAAGTTATTTTTTGTAAAATTATAGTTTGCCGCATTTGCCAAAACAATATCACTGCTAGGAATATCCGTACCTGCAAGTTTATCCGTTATACTTTCTACTTGGTCGAGGAAAATAACTCTTCTTCCAGTATATTTTGCATTTAGCCCGATTATACCGTGATCACAACAAAGGTCCCAGACGATTTTTGAATCGACTGAGACAAAAGATAGTATTTTTTGAATTCTCTTGGTTAAGTTTTGCACACATAATTTATAAAAAATTATCGTAGGTCTGGCCATATTTTCTATCATACTCTTCTGTATAATATTTTCTAACAAAGTATTGGCCGGATCTTATTGTCTCAATAAAGCCGTAACCTTCTAAACGTCTTACTGTTTGGTGTAAAATTTCAAACGAAATATCTAACTGTAAAGTTATCTCTTCATGGGAGACAAACGGCGCTATTCCGTACTTCACATGTAAATTTGGTTTACACCAAGTAAGTCTATAAAGGTACATAAGAAGCAAGACTTCTACTCTTGTCAGTTTAAAATCAACTAAAACATCATCAAAAAACAAATCGGGAATTTCAGAAGTAGTAGCATGTGTCCCATCGTGCATAGGATTATTCGAATTGGGATTACCTGTTTTTGAATGATGGGAACTAAGGATTGTTTGTAAATCTTCCATAACTCACCTCCAGGCACATCATTGCACCTTTTAATCATTATAGCCTAAGTCATAGATTAGATACAAGTGTTTTTTATTTAGTTATGCGTGATCCAACTAATACAGGCAGTTTGCTCAATCAAAGTTCAAGATCAAGTGGAGCTCCATGCCTCATAGTATTAATAGCAAATGACCTAGCATGACTAAAACTAGCAAGTCCTTGCATCCAAGACGCATTGTCACCAGAGTGTATTACTCTAGTAAGGCCCTTTGAAAAATCTCGATTCATAATAGATTCTTTGAATATTGCCGGGCAGTCATCATTAACAAGGATTACAAAGTCAAAATATTGATCAGCCAGGGATTTTGCAATATTTGAATCACTAGCAAGTTCTAGGGTTAAATTATAAGGACTGTGCCCAGAGGAATAGGCCAGTCCGCAAATGACTTCCCACTTAGTGAATATTGTACTGTTTGAGCTTAGAATATTCACTCCATTGCCAAGAGTTAGATTTATAAGAACATCGATTACGGGTTGAATGCTTAGCTCACCTGAGCCATCAATTAAGACGCCTGAATAGGCCATAGACATATCTCTCCTAGTGAAACTTATTTGACCTGGGATATATCTATTAGGAAAATCTCTTTGGTCTAAGTCAAACTCATCGTCAGTAAGAGCTTTTTTAAAGTTTTCAAGTTTGTGTTTATCGTACTCAATGATTTCTCCAAAATAGCTTTCGTACTGATTTATTAATTGAGTCAAAAGTCTTTTAACATTATATATTCTTCTCTGGCGAGAAAGTTTGGAGGTAGATGCAATACACTGTGGCACGCTATCTGAAGTGATATCTTCTTTTAAACTAATATTGTCAAAGCGTTTAAGCTTTCGGTTAAACTTGTAAAGGTAATCAACCCCTCCCGCCTTAGGGCCAGTACCGCTCATCTTAAAGCCACCAAAAGGCTCAATCGCCACTCTTGCACCAGTGCTAGGTCTATTGACGTAAATATTACCTGCTTCAAGCTTAGGTACCATATAAGTAATATCATCTTGAGATTGACAGAAAATCCCACCAGTTAATGCATACTCAGTAGAATTAAATATTTCTATTGCTTCATCCAATGTTTTGTAAGAAATCAAATGCACTAAAGGCCCGAAAACTTCCTCTGACGCCACAGTACTTTCCTGTAACACAATATTCTTAGGAAGTTCAAAGACCGAAGGTCCGACACAGTAATTATCAAATTTTAGTTCAGTAGAGTTAACAATTACTTTTCCACCATAATTTTTTACTTCTTCAATACTTCTTAAAGCTAACGCATGAACACGATCTGCATCTTCCTTCGTAACAAGAGGATTAATTGTCGTAGAGAATTTAAATGATGGTCCAATATTTATGTCTTTGACGGCTTCAGAGAAACGTTTAACAAAAGAATCTTTTATTTGTTCATCGATTATAATCCTAGAGGCCGCTGAACACTTCTGTCCTGCATGAGCGAAACTAGCATATATTATACCAGAAACAGTCTCATCAAGCTCACAGTTATTCGTTACAATAATAGCATTTTTCCCACCCATCTCTGTGATAGCAAACTTTGGAATAGAGCTAAAATCGTATTTACTACTTGTTTTAAGTTGGGAAACGTTACGATAGATCTGTGTCCCCACCGCCTTTGAACCTGTAAAAACGACCCCAGAGACTAGCTCATGATCAACGATTGCTATTCCAACCTCTGCTTCTCCGATGCCAATCTCTAAGATGTCATCAGTAATACCTGCTTCGCGACAAAGATCTAAAAACTTAAGTGCAATGAGAGGTGTTTGCTCTGCAGGCTTCAATATGACACAGTTACCTGCAACTAATGCAGCTACAGTCATTCCACAAGGGATGGCCAGGGGGAAGTTCCATGGAGCGATAACGCCGACAATTCCAACCGGTCCATAACGCTCAGTACTTTCAATTTTTACTTGTTCGTTTATATAGAAATTTATAAAATCAATAGCTTCATCAACATCTGCAAGAGCTTCATCTATAGTCTTACCGGCTTCAAGCATAATAAGTGAAGTTAAGCTCTCTCTCTCGAGTAGAAATAAGTCAGCAAGTCGTTTTAGAGAAGAAAAGCGAAAATGTAAGTCATCACGCCACTCCCTCTGGTTATATCCATTAAATAAGGTCGAGATCTTAGTCTCTATAGAGTTGGGTGTGTCTAAGGTAACTTTTCCAAGTTCGATCTTTGGATCTGAGCTGCAAAGAATAAGGTGATCACCTTTGTCATAGAATAGTTTTCCATCCTTTAGCATCTTTAGGTCGCTATTCAACTTGTCACTAACTCTTGTCAAATGCTTTGAGAGGTAACTTCGTATAGGGTAAATGTTTTTAAAGTCCTTACTCATAATTTCAACTGATTGATCAAATTTATATTTAAAGTTCTCTTGATTTTTTTTGAGTACTTCAAAAGGTGACATTGTGTTCAAGCTTTTTTTATGAGATCTCATTATAGTTAAAACACCAACTTGAGATGAGTTTTCCATTATTCTACGAACAAGGTAGGCCATACCAACTAAAAGGTCTCCAACAGGTATGTAGTTTCTCGTAGGCCAGCCCATCTTTGAAAGCCCGACGCTCAGTCCTTCATAGGTCATATGTAAACATTGATGCTCAATTACAGGCGCTTCCGGATAGCGGATTTCCCTAAGTGCTTCAGCAAAAGCATGATCTTGTATATTATGTGAAGCAACTGCAAGCTGAATAGAATCACCACTCTTAAGTGAAAGATCAATCAACTGCCTAAAATGTATATCTGTTTCTTCTTTGTTTAAAAATTCAGGAGCAAGAAAATTATGAGCATCAGCTTCAATGGTCTCAGCATCCCAATAAGCACCCTTCACCAGTCTTATAGGCATCACAATACCACGGGACTTAGCAAACGCTGCGATATCTCTAAGATGCTTGAACCCATCCCTTAAGTACGCTTGAACAACAATTCCGGTAGCACTAAAACTAATCAGATCTTCATTCTCCATGAGAACTTTTTTATAAATTGAAAAGACAATATCTCGGTAGTGGTAGTGCTCGGCATCGATGTTTAAAAAAACATTATACTGTTTAGCAGCTTGTAAGATTTTGATGAGTCTCGGGGAAACATTTTCAAAGGTATAATTAAAGTCATGTGGCTTGAAATCATTTGATAAAGCAGATACTTTTATAGAAACATGTGCTCTGTTTATACCGGCGGTATTCCTTGAGTCTTGCTCTACGTGATCATTAAAGCCCTTAATAATCTCGACAACTTCATTTGTGTATTTATCAGCTTCAATATTAGAGACTACAAGCTCTCCAAGCTGATCAATTGTAGCATCTCTACCGGTCAAGCTAAGGTCCTTAAGTGAGCCAGAAGCCTTATTTATATTTTCACCAGCAATGAATCGCTTGGCCATAACTGCAACACTGAATCTTGTAAATTTTGCCATCAAAAGCGCTGGCATAAATTCAACAATCTTACTTATGATCTTCAAAACAATAATAAGGTAGCCAGGTAACGCTCTCTTCTGACCTTTAAGACCTTTCTTAGCAGCGATCTGAGAATCAGACAGAAGCCTTCTAAAAGTTTCCAGCAACAACCTTTTAACCTCATCACCGTCTTTATCATGATCTAAGTTTGGCAGGATCGCCAGATACTTCAGAAGATGAATTCGAACTAACATAAAATTAGCAGTTAGATCTAGCCCGTAATCAGAGAACTTCTCAAAGATTGATTGTTTGTACAGACTTACCTTTGCTACCAGTTCTTCAGAAAGTTCAGAGGCCCTGTCAAAAACGACCTTGTCATCCTCATGATCAAATAATGGTAAGTCATTGGTGGAAGAAATATACTCTATGACGGACGGTGTGTTGTGCAGTGGTATCGTTGCAACAGCTTCAGCGTGCTCTTTCATTAAGTTATGTTCTTGTGAATCATTATCACCCGGAATACTTAGAATTGAGAGTTCATTTTGTAACTGTTTTGAAGTAACCCTCACAACTTTTTCACCAGGAAAAACACCACATAGAAATTGAATAGTTCCAATTTGTATAGGCCACTTAAAATCATTAACTATTTCAGCTGTCTCAACATAATCTATAAGGTCATCAAAAGAAGTTTCATCATGACTATTTTCACTTATATATCTTAAGTATTCTGGATAAGATATAATACTCCACTCGTGACTTTTAAATTTAACATTCTCAAGTTCATAGAAATGACTCATTTGCTCTCCTTAATATTGCACACTACTAAATATATGATTATTCACATCTTTTAAAGCTTAAAATTTGACTGTAAAACACTGTAAAGTTAAAATTATATATGACTAATAGATGCTTAAAATTTATTTCTATTACCGGCCTCTATCTTGTGATGACACTTTCACATGCCCTCGGAAATGACACGACGTACAACATATCAGATCTCTCGGCGCTACAAGTAGAAGAAGCTTTTGATGAGTATTTTAAACATGCCCTAGACATTAGACCTTCTGAGAGAACCACTAATTGGACTACCATGCTTGAAGACATGGGTTTAAAGTACATAAATAAGCTTCTAAAACAAAAAACAATCGCTACAAAAGATCAGAATCTAATTACAGATATATCAAAGTGGCCTTACTTCAAGTCCAACGAGCTATTTATTCAAAAGAGAGACCTCGTTCTGACAAAAATAATCGATCAATGCTTTAGTTACAAGGCCAAAGAAACATGCCTTCAACTATCAAAGCATTATTTCTATGATTTTCCTCATGAGCTTACCTTTAGTTTCGAGCTTATAAAAATACTAGATAGTCACAAGGTACCAAAACCTACCCTTTGGCCATATGCTCAAAAGTTTGCACAAAATAAATTTAGCGAGTTTTACTGTCACAAATCCCCCTTAAAAGAGTTGCTATCAGAGAAAATACTCTCAATGGCCTGGAAAAAGAAAAAACCATTAGCGATACATTCAGACTGTTTAAAGAAAGTCTTACCTACATTTAAAAAAATACTCAGGTCTTCAGATGCTCAGTATAGATCTGCAGCATTTAACGTCTTAAAGGCACACAATAATCTTGCGCCTAATGATTATTCTAGCTACTTCTTACTTGAATACCTAGATGATAATCTAAAAAGCATCAAAGATATTGATATGGCCCTCAAAGAGCTAGATAACTTATCAAAAGATATAAACCTAAGAGAGTCCATCCAAAGAGACCTCTCAAAGCTTGATCTTTTACCAGGTAAGATCTTTAATTCAAATAAAAAATCTATGGCAAAAATCAGACTACTAAACCGACACTTCCCAGAATATATCGACCTCTACGCTAAAACATGTTTGAGTTACTTAGATGGTTCTGTAAAGTTTAATAAGGGAAATCCAACTCCTCACTGCCACTCTTTGTTTACTCTTGATAAGAAACTTAATATTCTTCCGGCCTTGTTTCATAAAAGCTATTCAAAAGCCACTGCCTTCACAAGGTAAATAAAACAAAACAAAAGTATTAGACATAAAAAAAGCCCTGATAAAATCAGGGCCTTTCTTTATATTAAATAATATTTAAATTACTTAAGGTGCTTAGAAACAAGTTTAGTCATTTCAAACATTGAAACTTCTTTCTTTCCAGCGAATACAGCTTTAAGCTTAGCATCTGCAAGAATATTTCTCTTGTTCAAAGGGTTTTGAAGGTTGTTTTTCTTAATGTATTGCCACATTTTCTTAACAACTTCAGTTCTAGGAAGCGGCTTTGAGCCAACAATTTCTGCTAATTCTGTTGAAGGAGTTAAAGGTCTCATAAAAGCAGCGTTTGGCTTTCTTTTAGTTTTAGACTTAACTTTCTTAGCTACTTTTTTAGTTGCTTTCTTAGCTACTTTTTTAGTCGCTTTCTTTGCAACTTTCTTAGTTGCTTTCTTTGTTGCTTTCTTCTTAACAGCCATAAATTTCCTCCCAGAAATAAATGTTTTTTATTATAAAAACACTTTTTGTTATGCACCTATTCTATATTAGGATAATCAGTTTTTTATTTTAACGCAAATAAAAAATATAAAATTTGTTTTTATTTCGGTTGTTTTACTCAAACACTTAAATCTTTTTAAGATAGTAATGATAAGTGATAAAATGAAAAAAGCTTGAAAGAACCTTGGATACAGATACCTTCAAGCTTTTAGTGTTCTTAATTTTATTTGATTACTTCTTTTAATAAGAGAAAGAATTCTCTTATGTTAATTTTTAGTCACTATGAAATTTCTTCCACTTTTTCCTTCGAAAATTCGAATTTGACTTCATTCTTTGCCACTTTGGCTAAAACTTTGCCACCATTTTCAAGTTGCCCAAAAAGTATTTCATTTGCAAGTGGTTTTCTTAGTTTCTCGTCTATCAAGCGTCCTATAGGGCGTGCACCCATTTTTGGATCGTATCCATTTTCGATAAACCAATCAATTAATTCATCTGAAACATCTAAATATGCTCCTTTTTCGACTAATTGATTCTCTAATTCGATAATAAACTTCTCAACGATGGAACGAATATTTTCTTTTGATAAATGGTTGAAATAAATTATAGAATCCAATCTATTTCTGAATTCTGGGCTAAAATATGTCTTTAAGGCCTGGTCTCTCTTAGAAATATTCATTGTTTTACCAGAACTAAGTCCTATATTGCCGGATTCAAGTTGAGTTGCACCTGCATTTGAAGTCATTATCAAGATAACATTTCTAAAATCAGTCGTTTTACCGTTAGAATCAGTTAGTTTACCGTGATCCATAACCTGTAAGAGAATATTAAAAATATCTGGATGCGCTTTTTCTATTTCATCTAATAATAGTACTGAATAGGGATTTTTATTAATTTTATCAGTAAGAATTCCACCCTGATCAAAACCAACATAACCTGGAGGAGCACCAATTAGCTTACTAACTGCATGTTTTTCCATGTATTCAGACATATCAATGCGTTCATAGTTTATTCCCATCGTAAGTGCCAATTGCTTGGCCATCTCAGTTTTACCAACACCAGTTGGACCCGCAAAAAGGAAGTTTGCAATAGGTTTTAACTCATTTCCAAGGCCAGATCGAGATAAGATTATTGCATTTGCAACTTGCCTTACACCTTCATCTTGTCCGAATAATAAGAGTTTTAGGTCTCTTTCTAAATTTCTTAGTCTATCTTTTTCATTAATAGAGAGGCTTTTTTCAGGAATCCTCGCAATTTTTGCCACAATATGTTCTATATCGTTCATTGTGACTTCAACTGGTTTCTCTGGAACACTATCAGGGTTATTAATTCTTAAGTAAGCACCAACTTCATCAATAACATCAATCGCCTTATCAGGAAGTTTTCTCTCAGTAATATGTTTATTCGCCAACTTTACACTCGCCTCAATAATCTCTTTGGAATAAGTTACGTTATGGTGCTCTTCAAAGCGTGACTTTAAACCCTCTAGTATTTCAATCGTGTCTTCTGGTGAAGGCTCAGCGATATCAATTTTCTGAAATCTTCGAGTTAAAGCTTGGTCTTTTTCAAAGAATTTTCTAAACTCATCGTATGTTGTCGATCCCATACATCTAATAAGACCTCTACTTAAAGACGGTTTTAGTAAGTTTGAAGCATCCATACTCCCTGCATTTGTTGATCCTGCTCCAATAATATTATGAATTTCATCTATAAAGAGAATACATCCATGCTTTTCATTTTTCTCTTCTATTGCCTTTAGAACGCCCTTTAATCTCTCTTCAAAGTCTCCTCTAAATTTTGTTCCTGCAAGTAAAGATGCCATATCAAGGCTATAAATCTCCATATCCTTTATGATTGAGGGAACTTCACCGTTAACAATCAGTTGTGCCAATCCCTCAGCAATTGCAGTTTTCCCTACACCTGCATCTCCTACTAAAATAGGATTATTCTTTCTTCTTCTACAAAGAACTTGGATTGTTCTCGTTAATTCATCATTTCTACCTATTATTGGATCAAGTTTTCCTTCTCTGGCTTGATCCTTCAGATTAACAGTAAACTCTTCAAGTACATTAGAAACACTTCCTTGAGCTAAAGGATCCTCCATCTCCACTTTTGAATTATCTTTAGAAGAAACAGCTTTATCTACAGTATGAGCAATCCGGTTAACCAGTTTAAATTTTTCTAATCCATTTTTTTGTAAAAAGAATACAGCATGGCTATTTTTTGCAGAAAACATAGCGACTAGTAAATGGAGAGGAAGAATTGAGTTCTTTCCAGAGCTTTGAACATGAAGTGCAGCTCTTTGAATAACTCTTTGAAGGCTCATACTAATCTCTGGTTGATAAAATATCCCACTCTGATTTGCCAAGTCTTTCATTTCCTTATTATCAAATTGCTCTTCAGCGATCTCATCTATCTCTTCATCACTTAATGTACTGTAATTGTCTAAGTTTGCAGTAAAGCCTTCTAGGTCTTTTTCAAGATTAGCCACGTTTGCTCCACAATCGCTAATCGTATTCCTAATGCTCTCGTCTGATATCAAGGCAAGTAAAACATTTTCTAAAGTCAAAAACTCATGTTTAAGAGTATTTGCCCGTCTAATGGCCTTGTTTAATAAAATTTCTAGTTGTGCACTTATCATAAAAACCTCTCTATCCTTAAGATGGTACTGATTTCTCTAATCGCAAGCCTCAAATGAAGTTTTTAATGGGTGTCCCTTGCCACGAGAATATCGATTTACTTTTGCCGTCTTTGACTCTGCAACCTCAAACGTAAATATTCCACAAAGTCCCTGCCCCTCATGATGAACTTTCAACATAATTCCATGGGCTTCATCATAAGTTTTATTAAAAAACTTCATTAATACATGTATCACAAACTCCATAGAGGTGTAGTCGTCGTTATGTAACAAAATCTTATACATCTTTGGTTGCTGAAGCTTTGTCTCTTCCGCCACTGCAATCCCTGGATCACCTGACTTTTCACCTGAATCACTCATCATCTTAAATTTTTGCATATTCCCTCTATAAATATTCCTGACTATCTTAATTTAGTTTCACTCATCATTACATAAAGATTATAGTACTTTTTATGCAAGAAACTTCAATTATTCTCAATAGACTTAGAAAAAACTTAAAAATTAGAAAAAATCTAATTAAATCTGAAGGTATAGAAGCCTATCGTCTCTACGAGAAAGACATACCTGAGTATCCCTATATAATTGATATCTACAAAGACTATGCTGTTATCTATGAGAAGGGTAAGAAAATAGGTGAAGATGACGAGTTAAATGACCTTGTATATGAGCACAGAACAGATATTTTTGCGGCCTTAGGTGAATTACTTAATATTCCAGAAAATAAAATACACCTCAAAGAAAGAGTTAAACAAAGTGGAAAGCAACAATACGAGAAGATCGCAAAAGATAAACTGTCCTTTGCTGTAAAAGAAGGAGAGATGAAGTTCAAAGTGAATTTGGAAGATTATCTCGACACAGGTTTATTTCTTGAGCACAGACCTCTCAGAAAAATTATCAATCAAACTTCCGCTAGTAAGAAAGTCTTAAATCTCTTTGCCTATACAGGAAGTTTTTCAGTAGCAGCGGCCCTTGGTGGTGGAGTCGTAACAACGGTTGATATGTCACGAACCTACCTTGATTGGGCCCGTGATAACTTTAGAATTAATGATATTACGATTAAAGATCATCATTTCACTCAAGCCGATGCAGTAAACTACATTATGAACCTCGTAGAAAAATTTGATATTATTATTCTAGATCCACCAAGTTTTTCTAATTCGAAGAGAATGGAAGATATCTTTGATGTTCAAAGAGATCATATCACTTTGATCGAAAAGCTTATGAGTTTATTAAACCCTGAAGGCGTTCTTTATTTTTCAAATAATCTTCGAAGTTTCAAATTAGATTTTCTTATTAGAGAAGGTTTTAAAATTGAAGATCTAACTTATAAATCAATTCCTAAAGATTTTAGAGATCAAAAAATTCATCAATGTTATAAAATTACTCAGAAATAAAAAAAAGCCTCTGATGGGGGAAACACCAGAGGATTTGCTATAGGGGAAAACAGTCATTTCCAATCTAGGGGAAAACTAAAAATGACTAAACTGTTATTTTATTCTTGTACAACTTCGCCGCCCTTATAAATCGTCCCGTAGTCTGAGGTTGGATTTACATGCGCTGGCTTCTCTTCTTTTTCTTTTTTATCTTTTTTATTAAAATCAAACCAACGGCTCTTTTCTTTTTCGCTATCTCGATCTGAAGTATCTACAATTTCACTCAATTGGAAATCACATTCTGTCACATAAGTTACTCTGTGAACTTCATTTCCATCTTCTTCTATTTCGTCACTCATCCAGCCTGGTAAACCAAGGAAGCCTCTGTAGCTATAATCTTTATAATCAAATAAAACATCTAGCTCAATTCGAGCAAATGCTTTACCGTTTCTAAATGTATAGTGTCGAGCATTCTCTAAATTCATTCCATTCTTTAAGCCAACAACGTCGACTGTTACTCGCGGAGTACCTGATGTACGACTATATCTTAAGGCAATATCAACTTTGCCAGGAATTTCAACAATCGAGTACGGTATATCGGCATCGATTGCAGTAATACTCTGTATATCAGATTGAAAAACAGTTATATGCTCATCTTTGTGTTTTACTGTATCCGTTGGGTAAGGAACAACTCTTCTAAATTGATTACCCAATCTTTTTGTTCCCATATCATTAATTGTGAACTCGCTTACACTAAAATTACTCTTTTCAAGAGAATCAATATCAGTATGATTACCGTAGTACTTACTAGTACTTATTTTTTTAGCTCCTAAGACTTGAGAGCAAGAACCTGTTACAAAATCATCAGAATAGCTTGCAGCTAATAGTGGCTGACTTAAGAATGTTCCTAAAACTAGTACACCAAAATACTTCATACTCTTTCTCCTTTAGTACTGTATATAGAGCAATATAAGGGCCAAGTATGGTGACTATAAATTCAGAGAGTTAGATCAATATAAGTGTATAGTTTTTAGACAGTGTGTGATTATTAAACAAATTTGAATCTTGTAGAAAGTGTTAAGGCGCTAGCTTTCACTAGCGCCTGGCAATTAGCCAATAACGATATCTGAAAGATTTTTTTCAATAGATGTAGTTAGAATTTTAATACACCTTCGAACTGCAGGTAGAGTATAAGACGTCAACTTGTCGTCTGTGTAACCTCTGACTCCAAAAATAAAGGTGTCAGCTAGGTGCTTATAGTTTTCAGCGACTATAGTCTCTTCTCCACCCCATATTGTGCATTTACTGAAACTATTACCTGTTCCGACAATATTAAGTTTCTTGAAAATACTCTTCACACCCACATCAGGCTAGCTTTGAGTTACGGTATTAAGCATCTTCTTTAGAGCAACAAGATTCATGCGGCAATCCCCTTCACTGGAAATATTTAAAGAGTAGCACTTCTCGAGTCTTAAGCCCTCTAAGTACCCTTTAAGTCTACTACAATGGTAAGAATCAACAGGAACTGCTACAGAGTCTAGAACATTACGAATGCTTTCTACTTTATCACTACTGTTTGCAAATGATATTCCTGAACTGAGTAGCATAATGCATACTAATAATATTCTCCAAAATTTTAAAAGTTATAATTAATCATAGGAGTTATTTCGATCTGAGAGTAGTCCTCTTGAAACATTTATGTACTGGAGTAAATAGTGATTAGATTTTGGACAAAAAAAAGGGCCCACTTAAGTGGACCCTATCTCTATATAATAGGTATTTTACTAACTACTAGTCTTTAACGTTGAAACCTTTAAGTTTCTCAGCTAGTGAAGATGTAGAAGCTGACTCATCTTGCTTGTAATCTGCAAGATCAGCATTTTCTGCGTTCTTCTTAGATAGAGCGATTTTCTTGTCACCTTTATCGATAGACATTACTCTTGCTTTAACTTTATCACCAACTTTAACAACGTCTTCTGGCTTCTCAACTCTCTCTTCAGAAAGTTCAGAAATATGAACAAGACCTTCAATTCCAGTTTCAAGTTCAACGAAAGCACCAAAATCAGTTACTCTCATTACTTCACCTTCAACGACAGAACCAACAGGTAATCTTTCTTCAATTTTCTTCCAAGGATCTTCCTCAAGTTGCTTAATTCCTAAGCAGAATTTTGAGTTATCAGCATCAACAGTTAAAACAGCTGCTTTAATTGAATCACCAACTTTAAATTCAGTACTTGGGTTTACATTTTTCTTAGTCCAAGAAACATCAGAAACATGAATTAGAGCATCAATGTTTTCACCTAGGTCAATAAAGACACCAAAATCAACGATTGCTTTAACTGTTCCTTCAACTGCCTTACCAACTGGGTATTTTGCAGCTAAATCATTCCAAGGGTTTTCAAGAAGTTGCTTAAGACCTAGAGAGATTCTCTTGTTCTCAACATCTACTTCAAGTACTTGAGCTTCAATTGTTTCACCTACTGCATGACCTTTGATAGGTCCCTTAGGGTTAGTCCAAGAAACTTCTGATACATGAACAAGACCTTCGATACCGTCAGATAATTCTACGAAAATTCCGTAATCTTTAACTGAAACGATCTCACCAGTAACTTTCGTTCCTGTAAGGTAATTATCCTTAGCACTCTCCCAAGGGTTAGGAAGAACTTGCTTAAGACCTAAAGAAACTCTTTCTTTAGCATTGTCATATTTAAGAATTTTAACATTGATTTCGTCGCCTACAGCTAATAGGTTCGAAGGATGCTTAACTCTTCCCCATGACATATCTGTAATGTGAAGAAGACCATCAACACCACCAAGGTCAATAAATGCACCGTAGTCTGTGATATTTTTAACAATACCTTTAACGATCATTCCTTCAGTGATTTGACCAAGAGTATCTTCTCTTAGCTTCCCTCTTTCTTCAGCTAAAATAGCTCTTCTAGAAAGAACGATGTTTCCACGTTTCTTATTAAACTTAATAACTTTGAATTCCATTGTTTTACCAATAAATTTATCAAGGTTTTTAGTTGGTCTGATATCAATTTGTGATCCTGGTAAGAATGCCTTAACACCGATGTCTACTGATAATCCACCTTTAACTTTTGCGATTACTGTACCCTTAACTGGGTCACCCTTTTCACAAGCCTCAGATATTTTATCCCATGCTTGTAAAATTTCTGCCTTGTCTTTTGAAAGTACAAGATTACCAAGATGTGATTCAAGTTTTTCTAAATAAACTTCGATTGTATCACCTTGTTTTACTTTTAAAGTTCCGTCATAGTTTCTAAACTCTTTCGCTAGAACTAATCCTTCCTGCTTGTAACCGATATCAACCATTACGTAATCATCTGTTACCGAAATAACGTGACCGTTATAAACTTCACCTTCTGAGAAGCTTACTGTAGCTGAGTCGCTTAAAAGTTTTCCGAACTCTGTTGTTGATGCTGCTGCCGCTGCTTCTGATTCCTCAGTTACAACGTCAAATTCTTTTGCCCATGATGGGATTGTTGTTGTTGACATAATATTGTCCACCTTTAAATTTAATATCCTCACCTCAAAAGTCAAAGACGTATTAGTGAGTGATTTTCAAACATTGTTTGAAGTGTGATTTTATAATCTTTTCAGGGGTTTATGTCAATGAGGACCGAGAGGTTTTCTTAACGACTAGCCTTTGTCGCTTTGCAGCAGTTCGAACGTATATCTGCTGGAATTTGTCAGCATATCGATCAATTCCGTGCCCCTCAGTAATCTCCTCAAAATAATCCTTAAGAGCGCTTCTATATATTGAATAATTGGTAAGAATTTTCTCTAATTTGGTTTTTGCCTCTCTGGTATCTTGGGCATAATAGGACTCTCCTATCCACCTATATTTAAAAAGTAAATCCTGTCGCGTGGCTGATCTTGGAAATAAGACAGGAGTTTCGTTCATCAAGGCCATTATTTCAAAGTCATTGAGAGGCTCATCAAAGGCCAAACTCAGAAAGACATCAAGGTTTTTAAGCTCCTGAGCCTTTGACTCCAAGCTATAGAGTAAAATATCACCTTCATAAAATTCATAATCTAGCTCAGTTAAGACTCGTTTCGCCTTATCTTTTTGATAAACCCTAGGCCCTAAAAAGATGCTTAGCATCAGCTGACCTAAATCTAAGTTATTATGACTTTTCAAAACACGAAATGTTTTTACTACCGACTTCAATTTATGCAGCTCATTTATATTATTTATAACACAACCAATTATTTTTTTATCTACAACCTCTCGATTAGATCTAACAGTATCGATACCGCTACCAAGATTTAGAACTTTTTTAGGATTTATTAAAAAAGTCTCTCTAGTTAGATCCTTAATTTCGTCTGAAAGAGTCAGAATATGATCGACTCTTCTAAGTAACCACCTTGAAAAGATATTAAAATGCGAATCTTTAATATGTTCATTATGAGTACAAAGTAACGGAGTTTTAATATTAGATTTCAATATTAAACTTAATGGCCAAATATGTTTAATAGAATAAGTATGTACAATATCATAATCTCCTTGATTCAGAATTCTTTTAAAATCAAAGTATGAATCAAACATAAATAATAACGGAATTTTTTTAGGTGTAATATAAATTCGAGGAATGTCTTCTTTGTCTGCTTCCTTGTCTACTTGTGAGTTCTTTAAACATAACATTGTGGGATTGCTACCAGAGTTACGTAAGAAGATAGCATCGGATATGGCCCTACGTTCTACGGTAGACCACTTCTTGCTTGTGCAGATAAGTAATACATTAAAATCTTGTAAAATTATTTTCTCACGCATTATTTAGAATAAGAGGTGATCTCACCTGTTACTTTCCCTATTTTAATTTTTGCATCAAATTTCAAAAAGATTCTCCGCTCATCCGCTGAGAACCAAAAGTTCATATAACCACCCTTAATAGTTTCACCACTATGCTTAGTATGAACCAAGACTTTAAATGCCTCTTTCTTTCCAATTTTCGTTTCAAGTGTTTCTTTTGATTTTATCGTCGCGGATAAGAGTTCAACCTTACCTTTATTTACAATCGGTATTTCATATTGTTTCCCAATGATCATGGGCAAGCCCCGCAAGAAATAGAGAGATGAGAAAGGGTCTTGGTAGAAGCGAGGTATGGAGTATTCTTTCTGTTTTTTCTTTTCTTTATCTTTCGTCACTCTTTTATAAAATGAATAAGCCTTTAGTTTTTGTCTATCAAATAACTGTAAATCATCAATGTCCTGTGAGCTCTGTCTTTGGATTAAACTAAACTTCAAAGGTAGAAACTCATCTTTTGTTAAGTAAGAATCACCTAGATCATTTACTTGGTAGAGATATGAGTAATAGCTTGATGTTTTTAATTTCGTTTGAATATGATAAACCTCTCGGTTATCCATAAGAGTATTTTCTTTTGTTTCAACAATTATTGAACCTGTAGAAATTCCCATATAACTTACTTCTAAAATACTCTTCTCTCCTGGAAAAATAAAAGGCTTATATTTATGCCAGAAAAGAGCACTTTTTTCATCAAAACCTTTGAGCTTTTCGGGGAAGCCTTCAGGGTAAGCTTGTAACGCTATACTCTTTCTTTTTTTCTTGGCCATCAAAGTGGGTTTTTGCGGTAAAGTACCCGTTCTTTTATGGTTATGAGATTTCTTCTTAGATGTTGGAGTGAGTTGTGGCTTATTTTCTTTATCCACTTGTTCAGATAAAACAACCGTCTTAGCAGAATCAACTTGGAATTTCTTCAAGACATCTTTGTTAACTGAAAAGTCTTTCATTAACTCATCATTTCTTTTTTTGATATCATCTTCCCCACCAAATATATCTTTAAATGAAGTTGATGAACAACTTGAAATAATCATGAAAAAAACTAAACTGAATATTTTGCTCAAGTAAGAATCCTTATCTATATTAACTCTAGATATATTCTAAACCCTATTTAATTATAATCAAGATTCAATATCTTTTTGATCCTTTGAAGAATCTCTTCTTCTCCAGCTAAGAATTTAACATCAATGTTTAGAGACATAATTCTTGAGTCTTTTGATACCTTTCTAAGTTTAACCATATCCTTTTCACTCGTCATGACTATGGCGTCGTGCTTGGCACTTTCAATCAAAATATCATTGATGTCTTCATGGCTGAAAAAGTAATGATCTGGGTAGACTTTTTTATAGACTATTTCTGCACCAAAGCCCTCCAACATATTATAGAAAGATTCAGGGGCGGCAATTGCTGTCACAGCCAGAACCTTCTTTCCTTTTAAACCACTAACGTCCATGATTTCTTGGTCAAAACTATCAACGATCCGGCTAGGTTTATAAATTAATTTTCCAATCGGAATACCCTTACGATGATGAGCACTCAACATGGTCAAAAGGTCCTCAATCTTCTCTTCCGAAACTTGGTCAACTCGACTAATAATAATGACATCAGCATCCTTGAGAGAGCTCAGTCCTTCACGTAAGTATCCCATAGGTGCAGTTTTATAACGATCAAGTGGAAGTAAAGCATCGAATAAAACGATATTTAATGAGCGGTATAATTGAATATGTTGAAAACCGTCATCAAGTAAAACAACGTCAGGTTTAAGACTATGAAAAAAAGACTTTAAATTTGCAGAACGTCTTTTACCAACGACGACTGCACCTCTCTTCATCTGCTTTGAAATAAGTAGAGGTTCATCTCCAAATTCATGAGGATTAGAAAGAAACTTTTGGCCACCACGAATGACTCCTGACTTATGTTCAAGCCTTCCCTTATACCCTCTTGTTAAGATTGTCGTTTCAAGATCATAAGTTTCGAGCTTCTTAACGAGCCAAATAGTAAGCGGTGTTTTACCTGTTCCACCGAAGGTAATATTTCCAATAGAAATAATAGGAACTTTAAAATAATCTTTTTTGAGAAAACCGTACTCATAAAGAGAACGGCGAATCTTATAGCTTGTCTCCCAGACGGAAGATAATGGACGCATAAAAATATTTTTTATCATAAAATTATCCATTAAGTACTTTTGATAACGTCTGCCATATAGTCCGGTACAGAAAAGTCATCGCCTGTTAGTAGTTTATTTGTTTTTGCTAATTCAATAATCATATTATCATACATCTCTGGGTTTAATAATAGCTGGCGCAAGTGCTTAGCTACATTATATCGATCTGCGTGATGCTGAATCAATTCAGGAAAAATCATTTTATTCCCAAGAATAATATTTGTTAAACTTGCAGGTCCATCATAAGGAACAAGTAGTTTTAGTACGAACTCCGTAAATAGCGACACTTTATAACAGACGACTGTTGGAACTTGAAATAGCCCTGTTGCGAGTGTAACAGTCCCACTAGCAGCAACAGAAAGGTCGGCCCAATCAAGTGCCTCCGCCAGCTCACGAGAATCCCACTCTTTCGAGAAGTTCAGGTCTGTATGATAATGCTCGTCACGAACAGATTCCGACTTTACAATTCCTAGTTCAAATTCAAAGCCCTCTTCCTGTAGAATTAGTACACCTCTAGTAAATATCGGAAATAAAGTTGAAACTTCTACATTTCGACTTCCCGGTAGGATCAATAGCTTTGATTTTGATTTTGAAATATTATCTGAACTTCGTTTACGTATATGAGTTAAGTGTTCACTATATTCAAGCATCAATGGGTGTAAGACAGACTTTACATTTGTCACTCCTCTATCTTGAAACCATTTTTTTTCAAAAGGTAAAATCGTAAAGAGAGTATGAACATTTCTTTCAAGAATTTTAGCTCTCCAAGGCTTCCATACCCATGCCTGAGGAGCAACATAATAAAGAACTTTTATACCGCGAGCCTTTAACTTTTTGGCCAATTTTAAATTGAAACCTTGAAAATCAACTAAGATCGCCGTTTTCGTCTCACGCTTCTTTACTTCATCTAAGATATGATCCAGTGCTCGACAATAAAAAGGAATTTTTCCTAAGACTTCAGAGATGCCAATTCCTGAGAAGTCTTTTAAGTGATAAAGAATTTCCAAGCCTTGCTCTTCTAAGCGTGAGCCCCCGACACCATAAAATTCAGTATCAGGAAGTAATTGCTTAATTTGAGGATAAAAAGTCATAGCATGATCTTCACCAGACTTTTCTCCTGCAATAATTAAACAACTTTGTATCATTTAAGAGATACCCTCTCTGATTTATCAAGACTCTCCATCACCTTTGAAACAAGAAAAACAGCTTTAGCACCGTCATCATAATTAACCACTGGTGCAGAGTTATTTAAAATAGAATTATAGAATTGTTCTTGTTCAATAAGAAGATGGTCTCTTTTTTCATAGTTGCTTTCTTTTACAAAGGTATCATCATCAAACTTTGAACTTGAACCTTCATAAATTTTATTTGCAAATAAATCAACATAGATACAGCCAGAGTCACTCATAACTTCTAATGCTCTAACTTCTTTTACATGATTACGCCCAGAAGTAATAATAGCTTCAGATCCATCTTCAAAAGAAAAAGTAGCAGTTACATGATCCCACTTACTCGTGATAATTTTATGTCCAATTGCAGAAACACTCACTGGACTCATTTTTAATATATAAAGCATTAAGTCGAGATCATGAATCATAAGATCCTGAACGGCATCAACATCTGTAGCTCTACCCTTAAAAGGAGCAAAGCGATCAATCTTAAATGTTCTCTTTCCAGTAATCGCTGCAAACTTATCGCTTAATAATTCCCAGGCTTGATGACACCTTTCACTATGTCCCACCTGTAGAACCTTATCTCCAACCTTATCCGCTAAGAGCACAACTTCGTCATAAGTTGCGCATAAAGGTTTTTCACAAAAGACATGCTTATTATTTTCAAGTAACAGACTTGTTAATTCGAAATGAGTTGAGGTCGGAGTCACAATGATTGCAGCATCGATCTCATTCATAACTTCTTTAATATCAGCAACAACTTTAATCTTTGGATAGGCTTCTTTAACAGCAGCTTGGTTGAAGGGCTCTACAACAGCAACTAGATTTGCATTTTCAAGGCCAGCTGCTTTTTGTGTATGCCAACGTCCAAGATGACCATAACCAACAACTGCAACATTAACTTTTTTCATAATTTATCCTATGACATAAATGGGGCAAGACCGACTTCACTTTCTCGAATAAAGTCTGCAATCTCATCAATAATTTTATTATTCTTATACTCATCCATATTTTCAGGATGATTAGCAAATGCTCTAGGAGATAGAGCTGACGCATCCATCATTCTATAAAATTCAACGACTTCAGAAATTTCATCCTTAGAGTAGCCACGTCTTCTCATACCAATAATATTGACGCCTTTAATTTTAATTCTATTTCCAAGGGCGGCACAAAATTGAGGTACATCCTTATCAATAGCACTAGCTGCACCGATAAATGCTCCGCGACCGACACTACAAAACGGTGTGACTCCACATGCGCCCCCCATCTGAACATAATCACCAATTTTCACATGTCCAGCACACATAGTGCCATTAGCAAGAGTCACGTTATCCCCAACTTTACAGTCGTGAGCAAAGTGAACACCTGTCATGAAGTAGCCATTATTTCCAATAATTGTCTCGTGATTCTCTTTTGTAGTGGCCCTATGGACAGTACAGTTTTCTCTAAAAAGATTATTATCTCCAATGATTGTTCTAGTTGGCTCATCTTTATAAGATTTATCTTGAGGCGGAACTCCTATAGAACAAAACTGGTGAAATTCATTATTATTTCCTATAGTTGTGTGTCCATTAATAACGACATGAGAGAGCAGTTTACAATCATCTCCAATTTTCACATCAGAACCGATAAGACAGTAAGGTCCTATTTTGATATTGTTACCTAAAATTGCACCCTCTTCAATGATTGCAGTTGGATGTATCTCAACACTCATTACGCACCCTTCGTTATAAGGTCTAGCTTAGCTAATATTTTTGCTTGTGAAATCTTTTCATCATTAGATAAAACTTCGCAAGCATAAGTCGCGATAGTTCCTCTACACTTTTCCATTTTTGCATGTATTTCAAGTACCATGCCTGGAGTAACAGGTTTCCTAAACTTTGCAGATTCGACACTTAGCAAGAGAGTCTCAACTCTTGTGCCATCTCCTAACCCAGTGAGCCCCAGTGATACAAAAGCACAAGATTGCGCCATCATCTCAACTTGTACAACACCTGGAAGAATAGGGTTTCCTGGAAAGTGACCCGCCAGAATTTCCAGATCTTCTCTGACAGTAAAGTTTGCAATTACGTGAGTACCGACAAGGTCACGACCACTACGTGTCTCCATGTCCTTGACCTCATCAGGAATACGCAATTCACTGACAGTATCTATAAACTTAAAAGGTGCTCTATGAGGTAGAAACTCCAGAACCTGTTCTTCATTTAATAACATAATTTATCCTACTTTTTTGAAAGTTTATTAAGCACCGCTTGAGATCGAAGCCAATCTTTAACGGGCCTTGCAGGGTGACCAGCAACGATAGCTCCTGCAGCAATTTCAGCATTTTCACTTACGACAGCTCTTGCTGCCACTTGGGCTCTTTTGCCAATTTTAGCACCAGGAGCAACCCCTGCACCAGCTCCAAAGCCACAATAATCGCTAACCTCAACACTACCAGCGAGGCCAGTTTTGCCACAGATAACAACATGCTTACCAATCAAAACATTATGTGAAATTTGCAGATCATTATCTAAGCGAGAACCATCTCCAATAGTTGTAGGGATAAAAGCCCCAGCATCAATCATAGAGTTACAGCCAATCTCAACATCATTTCCAATACTCACTCCACATAAATGCCAAATTTTATTATGAACTCCATCATAGAAATTATATCCAAACCCATCGGTCCCAATTACTGTGCCCGCATGAATACGACAGTCATGACCTATAGATGTATATGGATAGATGGTAATATTTGGATATAAAATCGAGTTATCACCAATTGAAACCTCTGGCATGATCACGCAACCTGGAAGGATACGAACGTTTTGGCCTATTGATACGTTTTCGCCAATAAATACACCTTGAGCTATCTCTGCTGTAGGATCAATTTGAGCTGATCCCATCTGCCGTCCGTCCACCTGGTAATTGAGGTCAGCATGTAATAGATCATAAAAAGGCTTTGATAATTCACACATCGCCTGATCGATACTCTCTGAAGTGGCAACCCATGCAAAACGAGTTTCAATGGACTTTTTACTATCGTCCGGAAGTCCCTCAAAGAACTTCTTATCTAATATGATTCCAGATCTTAGAAATTCATCATTGTTAGATCGTCGGCCGATCGCCCTAAGAAAACGATTATTTTTCACAAAACAAAATGTGTTTTCCAGAGGAGCATCAGAATGAGAAATCCCGACAAGCTCGAAATCCTCGTGATCTCCATATATGATTTCAATGGATTTATGTATCTCTAGTAGACTTGAGAATTGCATCTATTACTTAGAGTGCTTCTTGTCGTATGCCTTGATGACCTTATCTGTTAGATCGATAGTCGAAGCTGCATAAACAATAGGTGAAGAACTAATCTCAAATGTCATCGCTACTTTTTCATCTTTCGATATTTGATCGATAATAGGCTTTAATTTATCAAGAATTGGCTTCTTAAGTTCTTTTTCTTGCTTTTGAATCTCTTTTTGATATCCCATCATTTGCTGTCTAACAGCTGCAATCTTTTGTTGTATTTCACCAGCTTTCTTTGCTTTCGCTTTTTCAGATAATACTAAGTTTTGCTTTTGAAAGTCAGCCTGAAGTTTTTTAATTCCTTCTTCTTGTTTTTTTACTAAATTTTGCTTTGATTTAAATGATTTCTCGAGAGTTGTATTTACACTCTTACCTTCTTTAATAGTAGTAATGATCTTTTGAATATTAACCATCCCAACTTTGACTTCTGCCATTACAGAAATTGAAAAACACACTATCGATAATACTAAAATCTTCTTCATATAATACTCCTAGTTCTTTTATTTTCTATATCATTCTTATTAAAATAATTGTCCAATATCAAAATGAAATTGCTGTCCACCCTCATCCTCCTTAGGATCTATTGGATAACCAAATTCAAACCTTAAAACACCAATTGGTGAGAACCATCTAAAACCAAAACCATAATCTTGTCTTAGGGTAAATTTCTCTGGATTAAACTCATCAGCATAAACGTTACCAGCATCAAAGAAGACAACCCACTTAAGTCCGGCTTCCTTTACAAGGGGATGCTCAAATTCAAACTGAGACAAGATTGAGAATTGACCACCAACATTAAAAGTATCAAATGTTCCGGCATCTTGTTTGTCTTCAAGTAATTCCTGAGGACCGATATCTTCATAGTTGTAACCTCTCATATTACGAGAGCCACCCATTTGAAATTTTTCTGTACGTGGAACATCTTTATCTGCAACTGTCTTTGTAATTTGCTCTAACTTTAGTCTTGACCTAAAGACAAGCTCTTCATACACCGGATAGTAATAGCGTCCCTCAAAGGCACCTTTAAGCCAGAACTGATCACCATACATACCTGCATTCTCAAATGAGATACTTGCATATACACCTTTAGTCGGCTCAAAAATATTGTCTCGCTTATCGTATCTTAAAGTTGTCTTAAGAGTCGCCGCTGTTCCGTTCTCTGTATCAAGATCAATCGTTGGGTTTCGTACGTCTTCAATTTCTGTAACTTCATGTCTCAGTGTTAGGAATAGTCTTGTATACTCAAAGATTGGATAGCCAACTCGAATATCTCCCCCATACTTCTCAGATGAGAATGAACTAATTAAACCATTAGAAGTTTTATAAATATCTGCCCCGGCAGTCCACTTAGAATCCAAAAAGTATGGTTCTGTGAAACCGAGGTTATATGTTTTCTGATTTTCAGAAAGTGATACGTTTAAATTTAAGTTTTGTCCCAAGCCTCTAAAGTTGTTTTGAGCAATACTTGCTTGAAAGAACCCCTTCGTCGCAGTTGAGTACCCAGCACCTAAAGAGATCTGACCAGTTTGTCTTTCCTTAACTGTAATTTCAACATCTAAAATATTATCCTTTCCTCTTGGAGAAACGGTATTAAAGATAACTGATCCTGGCTCAAAAAATCCAAGTCTATTAACATTTTCTTTCGACTTACGAAGAAGACTTCCTGAGTATTTCATACCTTCATATACTCTAAGTTCACGTCGAACAACTTTATCTCTAGTCTTCGTATTTCCCTTTACAATAACCTTACCAAAGTATGCAACCTGACCCTTTTCAAAAGAATAATGAATATCAACTTTATTCTCTCCTGGAACGATCTGAAGTCGCCTTAAAACGTTGGCAAAAGCATACCCTTTATCCTGGTACATCTCTGTTAGGACTTGAATATCTCTTCGCAATGTCTCTTCAGAGTAAACCTTACCTGACCTAAGATCGACCTTTTCTCTCATCTCACTTTCTGTAAACAATAACTCTCCGTTAAAGAAAATATTATTTACATCAAACTTAGGACCTTCCTTTACATCAATTGTAATGAAGATCCACTTCTTATCTTCAGATACAGTGATAACCGGATTTCCAATATTAATCTGCAGGTAGCCTTTCGACTTATAAAGATACTTGAGTCTCTCAACATCAGTTTTAAAATTAAATTCTTTAAAATTCCCGGAGCCACTCATACCAGAGAACAAGGTCTCCTCTTGAGTACTCATCATTGCCTTTAAGTCTTCATCCGGCAGGTCATGGTTACCAAGGAAGATTATTTTCTTTACTGTTACTTTATCAAATTCTTTTACATTGAATATCAGATCAAGACCGCCAAACTCATTCTTAGTTAAATCATAGGTCACGCTTGCAAGGTAGAAACCTTTCTCTTCATAGTATTTTTGCAATAATTGAATATCACTCTTAATGGTATTAACATCCAGAATATTAAACTCTCTGGTTTTAACTTGCTCTTTAAGATCATCACCTGAAACCTCATCATTACCAGTGAAGCTAATCTTACTAATGATAGGCTTTTCAATAACTTTTAGAACTAAGTGATTTTTTCCTTTTACAATTTTATGATGGGCCTCAACAGATTCGAAGTACTTCATTTCATATATTTTTTTGATGTCTTCTTTAAGAGTGTATGTGTTTAGACTCTCGCCAGTTTTTGCATCAATTTTTTCTAGAATTGCCTCAGCTTCAACTTTCTTTGTTCCAAGAACTTCAATTATATCAATCTTAAAAAGATTTTTAGCCTCACCAATTGATGAGCTAGCACTAGTAAAAGTTGAAATAAGTAATATATTTAATAACAAGATTTTAATCATTCAGTGGCCTTAAAGTTTAGCTATCTCTTTAAAATTACAATTAACTTAGAGATATTAGCTAATAATCTGACCATCTTCAATGGTTATTTTTTGATCGAATGCATCGGAAACATTACCATCATGCGTTACAACAATAAGCGTAGAATTAATCTCTCGAGCTAAGTCTTGTAGTAGCTTTATAACTTTCTGAGTATTAACAGAGTCAAGGTTACCCGTAGGCTCATCACAAAGAAGAAGTTTTGGGTTTAAAGAGATTGCCCTAATAATATTAATCCTTTGCTGCTCTCCGCCAGAGATCTCAAAAGGATATTTCTTAAGGCAATGCTCAACGTCTAAGATTATCGCATACTTAATAATTCGTGCCTTAACTTCTTTGATATTATGTTTGCCAATTTTCGCTGGAAGCAGAGTGTTATCGAGACAATTCATTGACGGTAGAAGAAAATGAAACTGAAAGACAAAACCAATAAATTGATTTCTAAAAAGTGCCAATTCATCATCGCTAAAGTTAGAAATATCGACACCTTCAAGGACAACCTTTCCGTGCTCGGCCTGCTCAAGTGCTCCTAAAATATATAGTAGAGTCGATTTTCCAGAACCAGAAGTTCCAACAATCGCAAGATTCTGGCCCTTATCTACAGAGAAAGATATTCCTTTAAGAACATCAGTCTTAGCATAATTTTTTTTTACATCTTTAACTTCTAAAAACATTATGAAAATTCCTGTCTTAAACCTGAAATAAGTGGTTTCCGTTTCATTCTATGTAAAGAAACAAAACCAATTAGTATAATCCATATTAAGGATACTCCAAAAACATAAACGTAATCCATTTTACCCAATAATAAAGACAAGTCACTTAATACGTAGATATCACCAGGGATTTTTAAAAAGGGCAATTTCAAGATGACTTGGTCAAACACAAAGACTAACATCAAGGAGAAAAGACAGGCCAGTCCCCAGATACCAACGAGGGTTGAAATCCAAAATCGTTGTAAACTTGCAAAGTTAAGCCCTAGTGTACGAAGCATAAAAAAAGCTTGAGCCTTTGTTTCAGATATATAAATAAGAAATGCGATAACATTAAGAATAGAGACTATAACTATAAGTTGTAGGACAACACTGATACTAACCTTCTCATATTCAACGGCCTCTATAAGAACTTCAAACTCACTCCAAAAAGGGGTAAAGCTAAAGTCGTCTCCTAAAATTTCTTTATAATGTAATATTGCGAAATTGAGGTTTTCAAATGACTTAATTTTCATCATTCCAAAGTTGGACACACCTTCTCTATAGGTCATCATAGTCTCAAGCTGTTTCTTATCAATATAAATAAAGCGAAAATCTTTTTCGTAGATACCATGATGAACAATGCCGTCAACTCTCATTTCTTTGAGGATTGCAGAACCTAGGTTTTTAGCTTTTGAAGAAGATAAAGCAAGAACAATATTATCTCCAACTTTAACCTGGTATGTTTCTGCGAATTGTTCTCCAATTAAAACACCCTGATCAAGTGATGAAATATCCAGCCCAGAAATTTCTGCGAATGAATCCTTATTAATACCTTTAACAAGAACTCCCTTACCTTCTTCACCTGTGAGAGCAAAAGCTTCTATCTGTAACAGAAATGCAATTGATTGAGAGAACTCTGTATTGAGTTTATTTTTAAGACTATCTTCTTCAAGAAAAAAACCGTCTCTTGCTATAAACTTAATATCACCATTTGATTGAGAAAGAGCTTTTTTTAAAGTGAATTCAAACCCATCCATTAGCCCTATGGTACAGAGGATGACTGCCATTGAAAAAGCAAAGCTTCCAATTGTTCCAACTAGGAATTTATAAGACGTCCGGCTTTCAAAAATTATCTTAAATAAAGAAAGAACCGGTAGTCTGGCCATTAGTCTTCTTTATTTTCGAAAAATGTTTCTTTCTTTAGAAGTGGAAATAAAATGACATCTCTAATTGTTGAAGAGTTTGTAAGAATCATAACAAGTCTGTCGATTCCAATCCCCTCTCCGGCAGTAGGAGGCATTCCATATTCAAGAGCTCTTACGTAGTCATAATCAGGGTCACAAGCTTCGTCGTCACCACCGTCTTTCATGACAGCTTGATCGGCAAATCGTCCCAACTGATCAGTTGGATCGTTAAGCTCATTAAAGGCATTTGCAATTTCCCAACCATTAATAAAGAGTTCAAAGCGATCAACAATATCTGGATTAGAATCATTTCTTCTCGATAGTGGTGATACCTCTGTTGGATATTCTGTTATAAATGTAGGTTGAATAAGTTTCTCTTCAACAAACTCTTCAAAACATAAAACCATAAGTTTTGCAGTGCTTAGCCCATCAAGTTTGTTTGGATCAACTTCTAGCTCATCTTTAGACTTTAAAAATGAAATCATTTTGACTTTATCCTTAAGATCTTCAGCAGAAAGACTAGTGTGCTCAATAACCGCTTCGCTCATAGGAAGCCTTCTAAATTTTGCACCAAAATCAATTTCGTTTTCACCCCAAACAATTTTTTCAGAGCCGATAACGTCTTTTGCTATTCCATGCATAAGCTTTTCAGTGAACACCATAAGGTCTTCATAAGTCGCATAAGCCTGATAAAACTCCACTGAAGTAAACTCTGGATTATGCTTAACTGACAACCCTTCATTTCTAAAACAACGGTTCATCTCAAATACTTTTTCGTAACCACCAACAATAAGTCTTTTTAAGTGTAGCTCGGGAGCTATTCTCATAAAGAGTTCCATATCCAGAGCATTGTGGTGAGTATTAAAAGGTTTCGCGGCTGCTCCACCTGCAATTGAATGCATCATAGGAGTTTCAACTTCTAACCAGTCATCCTGGTAAAAGAATTCTCGTATATATCTCACAACTTTAGATCTTGTTCTTAATTTATCACGAGACTCTGGAGACATAATCATATCCACATATCTCATTCTGTATTTTAATTCTTGATCTGTAAGACCATGAAATTTTTCTGGAAGTGGTCTCAAAGATTTTGTTACCACTTTAAAATCATGAGCTTCAAGTGAAAGCTCACCTTTACCAGTTCTAAAGACAGTTCCCTTTGCCCAGATAATATCTCCATAATCACAAAGCTTATAATCTGCAAAACCTTCTTCCGAGGTAATACTTTTCTTTACATAAAATTGAAATCTGGTTGTGCCATCATCAACTTGAATAAAAGCAGCCTTACCAAAATCTCTTACCATCATGGCACGGCCAACTAATTCATATGTTTCAGTTTCACCGATATCTTCTTTTGCAATATCACCAAACTTCTCTATAAGTTCACTTGCTGTTGCCGTGGGTTTTATTCCATGTTTGTACGGATGAGAGTTAGCCTCAGATAGCTTACTTCTCTTTTCCTTCCTAACATTCATTTGTTCGTTAAATTGATCTTCCCACTGCGAAATGTACTTTTCTCTCATATTTATTAATCCTTGTTTTTTAAGGTATTTACAATATTTCACACAAAAGTACCAGGACCATTTCTGTACTTACGCCGCGTCAAAAGCGATCAACAGTCTTTGCTCCAATTAAGTCACCTAGAACATTGACCATCGTTATTGGGTAATCCCAAAAACGATCAATCAATAAGTAGATTCCAATATATTCCAATGGAATCCCGACCATCTGCATTACGGCCCCAATCATCATCATTCCACCACCTGGAATACCAGAAGTCCCCGCAGATGAAGTCATTACAAATATAAAAACTAAAAACTGTTGAGTTAGATTGAGATCCATACCAGCAAATTCTCCCAGGAAAAGAATCACAATTCCTTGGTATAAGGCCGAGCCATCCATATTTAAAGTCGCACCTAAAGGTAGTACAAATCCCGTTGTTTTTTTACTAACCCCTGCATTTTCCTCGAGAACTTTTGTCGATACTGGAAGAGTTGCAGCGCTAGATGCAGTAGTTAAGGCGACAATTAAAGCCTGTTTTACATTTAATATAAATTTAAAAGGATTAAATTTTCCTGCAATATAACCAATCAATGGCAGTGATATCAATGTATGAATCAAACACGCTATAGTAATAGCAATAAATAACGGGCCTAAACCAACAAAAATTTTCGTATCTGTTTTGGCGACAATACTAGCAATCAGAGACATAACTCCAATTGGAGCAATCATAATAATCCAATCAATCAAGATCATCATTACCGCCTGAATAGATTCAGAGAAATTTATAAGTGTGTCGCGGTGAGAGGCTTTTGCCTTTAAAGATGCTAGTGCAATTAAGACCGTAAAGACAACAATCTGAACAATATTTCCCTGAGATAAAGAATTAAAAAAGTTATCCGAGAAAAAGCTTGTGATAACTCCACCGAATGAAATATCTGCAAGCTTTGAAGGGTCATACTTTGCGAAATTCTCAAATTGAATACCTTGAGAAAAAGAATATGAATTTGCAACTAACAAGCCAGTAATGCAAGCAAGAGTACTTGTCGTGAAATAATATAAGATAGTATTGCGTCCTAGTTTTTTTAAATCAGATATATTAAGTTTCGCAATTGAAAGGTAAATTGAGGTGACAACAAGAGGTACGATTAACATTTTAAGTAGCAGAATAAATATATTTCCAATAAATTCTAATTGATTTGCAATAATTGGTAGAAAGAGACCTAAAAGAATTCCTATCCCAGCAAAAAGAACGACTGCAAATTCAAATTTGAGACTACTCTTCATTGCTAACTGCCCTCCACTGGAGATAGCTTTTCATAAAACCATCAAGGTCACCATCTAAAACCTTGTCTGCATTGCCGGACTCAAAATTCGTACGATGATCTTTAACCATCTTATAAGGATGAAGAACATATGATCTGATTTGTGATCCCCATCCAATTTCTTTTTTTCCTGCCTCAACTTCAGCTGCTTCTGCTCGCCTAACTTCCATTTCTTTTTCATATAGTCGTGATTTAAGAACTTTAAAAGCTGTCTCTTTGTTATGTAGTTGGGAACGTTCATTTTGGCAGGTCACTACTAATCCAGACGGAAAGTGAGTAATTCGAACAGCTGAATCGGTTGTATTTACAGATTGTCCACCTGCACCTCCAGACCTATAAACATCAATTCGAATATCTTTATCTAGTATTTCAATCTCAATATTATCATCTAGCTCCGGAGAAACAAATATAGAGGCAAACGAAGTATGTCTTTTTGCATTTGAATCAAAGGGTGAAATTCTCACAAGTCTATGGATACCAGACTCAGACTTTAAGTTTCCATAGGCAAACTCACCGCTGGCCATAAAGGTCACTGATTTTATCCCTGCTGTATCTCCATCCTGAACATCGATCATTGTGAGCTTTAAATTATGCTGCTCAACCCATCTTGATATCATTCTATATAACATATAGGCCCAATCACAAGACTCAGTACCACCAGCTCCTGCATTGATAGAAATTATGGCGTTATTAGGATCGGTCTCTTCTGATAAAAGTGATTGTTGTTCTGCTTCTTCAAGCGCAGGCCTAAGATTCTCATAAACCGAAATTGCCTCAACGACACTCTCTTCATCCCCTTCACTTACAAATTCACAAAGAGCATCAAAGTCATCAAACATATTTGCGACATTTTCGTACTTATTCACTGCTTGGGTAAGGATAGATTTTTCTTTCTGAATAGTCGCTGCTGCTTTAGCATCTTCCCAAAAGCCTTCAAGCGCCTCAAGTTCAGATATTTCAATTAGTCTTATTTTCTTTTGATCAACTTCAAAGTGACCTCCGGATATGTTCTAAAATATCTCGAAGTTTTGTAATTTCAGATTGATACTCTGATAGTTGTAATTTACTTGTTTCACTCATTTAACTCTCCAGCTGTAATATAATTTACCTCAAGAAGGAGCTTATAAGCAAATATTATTCCACTTTATCTCTTAAACTATCACAGGGAAAAGGATTGTCCTCGTTAGAAGGTGAACTATTAGCAATGATCTCTAAGACAGCTGCAAAGGTCATTCGATCTGCATAAATATCTTTTTCAGCATTGTTAAACTTTAAATCGTATACAAAACCTAAAAATTTCTTTCCAGCTTTTGCGGCTCCAACGACTTGTCTCCATCGACCAGCAATTGTTTGCCATGCTCGACTATACCATCTACCAGTAATTTCACTTGGATCGAATTCTGGAAGTTCTGGAACTTCATTGAACTTAACAATATATAAGAATATTTCCTTAGAATATTTTTTTAATGATTCGACAGGCACAAGTCCTTCAATTGCTGATTTATATAAGTAATAAGCTCTATAAACTTCGTTGATCTCTAAAGTCCCTCGCTTACCTGCAGTATCAAGCTTAATGATTGATTGTTCAATCAAGAGTAAACCTGCAAGAGAAACAATATAGTCGCCGTTATCCATGGGAACTTCTTCACCGTTTGTAAACTCAGTACAAGCACGGCTAAATCTTGCAGCTGACCTTATGTACTTTTCTCTTGTTTCATCAGATAAACTTTCAAGGTATTTCCCTAGCTCTGGGATATAGTCACGAACGGCTTTACTCTCACTCTTTTCATTTAAGAAAGAAGTAAAATTATCTCTAAAACACTGCGGATGAATTTTTCCATTTCCAGCATCCTCACACTTAGACTGCATAAAGTCTTCGAGAGGAGTTGTTAAAGATAATGAACTCAAAACAGTTGAAGCAAATTCAACAAACTCAGGGATTTCGATACGAGAATCGCCATTTGATTGATAATGGAATAATGTCGCCATAAGAGTGATTGTCTCAGCAGTAGAGGCAACCCTACCATGAAGGATAAATCCTTCACCTTCAAGAATTTGCGAATAGTCCACCATAAGTGTTTGAAGCTTTTCTAAACTAATAACATAATCACCATTTGCTGTTGTATCTAAGTCACCATAATGAATGAAAAATCTTCTAATGATATCTTCAAGGACTGATATCTCAAAGACTCCTCTTGGATTTCGGTGAAATTTATAATTATAATAAGCTGAAATTTCTGAACCTTGAACAAATCGATAGTCTTGAACGATTCGATTAAAGTCTCCTTTAAAGCTTTCCTCAATCGGATCAATAGTCACAAGACCTGTAAAATCAAAGAGTCTTCTAGTTAGAGCACTGAAAAAAGAGTTTTCCTCAGCATAAGAACGATAAAAGAAAACACCTCGAGCTAAATTTTTATATATAATATCATTCAAAAGGATATTTAACTCTCCAGCAGTGAAGTTCTCAGAATTACTATCAAGTAAAACATTTTTCACCTTAAGAAATGAGTCTTTGTATTTAACGTAAGGAGCGATGCTTGGAAAGAAGGCCGAAACAACATCCTCTAACTGATCATAAGTAAAGATAACTTCATCCAAATCATCTTTATAGAAAAAATTCTGCTGGGCTGTAAATACATCTTCTTTCAAGATCTTTAATAGCTCTTCATCTTCATCTTTACTTTTATCTACAATAAACGAAGCATTCGTAAAATCATAAGCAATTTTTCCCACATCACCAAAGATACCACTTAAATGCTTTAGCTCTTTAGAAGTTAGGACACTAGAGCTTCCGCCAAGAACGGCTTTTTTTACAAATGATAGTTTTGCTATATAACCTAAAACTTCATTATTACCTATATTTTCAAAGCGATTTAGAAATAAATCTATATCGAGTGTTCGTCCATTCTCTTTAATTACTTTTTCAAAGGCTTTACCAGTCTTAAATAAAGCACTATAGATTTGAGCCTTTCTTCTGTTGTGTTCATTAAATGATACGGCCTCATCAATAGAAAAGTATTTATAGACCTCTCCTTCCACCATATTCTCATTTAGCTCAACAAGAAGCTCTGTTAATTTTGGAATATTTCTTTTCGCAATATGACTCTTAGAGTCTCCAAAAAGAAGAGAGTTAATTTCAAAAACGGCCGTAAGGACTTGAATAGTCTCTTCAGTATCAATTTCAATTTTAGCACGAATATAACGAGCCAACTCTTTTTGAGAAAGATAGCCTTTCTTATCACTCTTAACCACATCCATAAAAAGCATTAGGTTACTTTCAAGACACTCAATATCACCCTTAATATTTTCAGATAAGATTTTTGATAATGCTTCGGAGTCAAAAGCACATGTTCCATATTGAGGAACTTGAACTTCGTCCTCAGTCTTACTAAACATATCACCACAGGAAGCCAGTAGTAACATTAACATAGATAAATGTAGTGCATTCACTAATCGTGACATAAATTTCGTCCTTACATTCTACTTTTAAAAAGTATATTTAAGCGAACTAAATACCGAATCATTATTTTCGAACTGTGACCAATAAGATTTCTCTTCTGGATTAGTTCCAATAATGTTAATCCCAGCAGCTGCTGTGACATTCGGCCCAAAGCGATAGTTCGTTTTAAACATTGTGAGACGATCTTCCGTGAGCATATCAAATTTGTAGTCGAGCATAATGTCGACCTTACTTGTAATTCGTTTTGAGTAAGCAAAGTTTACAGCTTGATTCCAGCGAGGATACTCTGCAAGGATTTCATTATCCCTATCAAAGTCACTAACCCTAGCAATATAGCCTAAGTGTACTTTTGCATCACCATCTCCATACTTTGCACCTGTACTCAAGTAGTCCTCTTTGATCTTTTTAGGCTTGATTCCAATCTGCTCGATATATGGTGTTTTTCCCTCAGGAGATTTATTTGGGATAGAGCTAATTGCTCCTCCGTATAAGTCTAAGTTTTCATTAATTTTATATCCCATATCTCCACCAACAACATCGTGGTAATAAAACTGAGGTGTCACTTCTGCATTTATTTGAGAAAGATCAGACTCAGCATTAACATCTGCAATAACAGAGATGCTATTCTCTGGTTTTTTCATATAAAAAGCATTCCATGAAATTGAGCTTTCAGGCTTTGAGAAACCAATTTTTGCACCCACTGAATACTTAAAGAGAACGTCTGCCATTTCAGGAAAGTTAACCGTATATTTGATAGGTACATCTTTACCATCAACAGGAACTGACTCTGCTGGTGCAGAACACCAAGGGTTTTTACAGATAACTTTACCAGTACTCTCATCAACCGTAGTCCCAGGATTTAGTTCCGGAACATATATCATTGAACCAAATAATGAAACTTTAACTCCATTATCCCAAGACTTATCATAAAAAACACCGATAAGTCCTTCCTGATTAGGCTCAAAGTAATCAAAGTTTTCTCTATTATTAACCTTACCAAGTCCCCATGCTGCATCAGTTGGAGACCAGTCCATAATCGCTCGCCCAATGGCCAGCTTAGAACTTGAATACTTATATTCTAAAATAACTTCTTTTAGTGAGAACATAAGTTCTTCTTCATTATTAATTCTTGCTGATAAATCAAATCGCTTTGAAGAGTTTCCTTCAGATAACGAATTATATTTAATATTTAGTTCACCAAAGTGATCATTACCTACAACTTCACCAACATCATCTATCAGCCTGTTTGTTTGAATTCCAAAGTCTCCAGAGAGGTTTGATTCTTGAACTGTACTATTACTAGATTTCTTCAAAGTCGTTGATACTTTATTTGCTGTAGTGGTAGCCGCCAAAACTGACATATTACTAAATACAGCAAGACCCATGATCGCGATCACGGAACTGCTAAGAAAGTTTGACGATAGTTTGTTCAATATTAACTCCATAAAATCTGTATATATGTCCTAGATAAAATTCTACCAAAAGGCGCAGAAAAAGGTAGCGCTTAACCCCTTTAGGTATAAAAATTACCTGTAAATCTTTTAGTCAATCGCTTATAAATCCCTGAAATCACGAAGCAATGACCGACTGTAAGACTCTGTTAGTTGTCGAAGTATTGAGAAATTGGAAGAATATGGGCTCATAATGGAAAAGGAATTACAATGAAACATTTATTAGTATTAACGGTTTTTGTAGCAAGTCTAGCGATGGCCTCAACACCAAAGTTTGAAAAAACTAAACTCTTTGTTAAATTGAACACAAATGAAGTAATGCCAAAGCATGAACTCATTACCAATGTTAAGCACTTATTTGCTGATAATTATCTTGTCACAACTACTAACTCTGAAAAGTTAGCAACTGAGCTTGCTAATGACCTTAGTGTTAAGCTTACTGAAAAAAGTTACTATGCTGGAAAGAGAGCTCTTCCAAAAGCCTCTGAGAATAAAGGTGGAGATTTTGACTTTGATATCTTCTCTGCATTCAATGATCCTAAAATAGGAAAAATTTGGTCTTTTAGAGATGCTGGTAAGAACGGTGTTTCTGTTAACAAATCATACCTATCACCACTAGGAAGAACAAAGGCACAAGTGATTGTTGCTGTTGTTGATACAGGCGTTGATTATAACCATGAAGACCTTAAAAATGTTATGTGGAAAAACACAGCAGAGATCGCTGGCAATAATATTGATGACGACGGCAATGGTTATATTGATGATATTTTTGGGATTAACCCACTTGTAAAAGATTCAAATGGAAATGCTACAGGTGATCCAAAAGCAAGCCATGCACATGGTACACATGTAGCAGGTACTATTGCAGCTGAGCAAAACAATAACGTTGGTATTGCAGGTATTGCTTCAAATGCAATAATTATGGCAATTAGAACTGTTCCTGATACATCGGACGAGACAGATGCAGATGTTGTTGAATCATTTCTATACGCAGCAGAGCACGGAGCGAAACTTATTAACTGTTCATTTGGAAAAAGCCACAACGAAGGTGGAATGATTGTAAATGAAACTATTGATCATATTGGTCAAAACCATGGTGTGCTAGTTCTAGCAGCTGCTGGAAATGATTATGGCCGAAACATTGATTCGAGACTGACTTATCCAGCTTCATTTGAAAGTGATTACCTTCTTGTTGTAGCTTCAACAAGCAAAGGTGGAGGGTTATCATTCTTCTCAAATATTGGTCCAAAAAGTGTTGATTTAGCGGCTCCAGGATCTGATGTATACTCAACTGTTCCAGGTAATAGATACCAAAACATGTCGGGAACATCCATGGCCACTCCAACAACTGTTGGTGTAGCGGCTGAGGTCTTAAGTCACTTTCCAGGACTAACTCCATTACAACTTAAGAAAGTTCTTATGGATTCAGTAACTCCTGTAAAAAAATTCAGCGGAAAAATGGTAACGGGAGGAAGAGTTGATCTTTTTAACTCTCTTCAATTTACTCTTGAGAACTACTCTAAGCTTTAATTAAAATACAAATAATTTGAAAGGGCGAAGATTTATTCTTCGCCTTTTTTTATGGCACTAATATTGTCTATAATCTCTTTTTCAAAAGCTTCCATCAGTTCTTCTTCAGCCTTAGAGACTTCATGGTCATAACCACATAGGTGTAAAAAACCATGGGCCACAAGATGAACAAATTCGTCGATATAAGGAATCCTAAACTCAACAGCTTGATCTTCACAAACAGACCTACAAACGAACAAATCTCCAAGTTCAATTTCATTGTTAAAAGTATCAAACTCAGAGTTTCTTATAGACTCCTGCATTGGAAATGAAAGAACATCCGTAATCTTGCCCTTTCCCCGATGCTCAAGGTTTAATTCGGTAATAACACTATCGCTAACAAGGTTTATGTTGAGAATGAATTTCTCATGATCAAGATTAAGAGTTTCATTTTTAAGGTCAATAATAGCTTCACAGAAAAAATCTAGGATCATTTCATAACTCTGAAGGTCAGACTCTGAAATTTCAAAGTCCTCAAAGTAAAAATTAATATCCATGACTGGAGATTCAAGTATTAGTTCTTTTTCCATATTGCACCCTATATAGTAAATTGATGTATATCTAGCATAAATAGAGATTGGAGAGCAAATGGAATATACGAATTTTTCACAATTAGTCGATGTCATCTCTAAGTTAAGAGACCCTGACAATGGTTGTCCTTGGGATCTCAAACAAGATCATAAATCACTACTAAAGTACCTCATTGAAGAAAGTTATGAGTATGTCCATGCTGTTGAAAAAAATGATTCTGCCAATATGGAGGAAGAGCTTGGAGATGTCTTGCTTCAGGTACTACTTCACTCGCAAATTGCATCTGAAACAAATCAATTCGATATCGAGTCTGTGTCCAAAAAACTTGCAGAGAAAATGATATATCGCCACCCACACGTGTTTGAAGATAAGAACATCGCCAAAGATGCAGACGAAGTAAGAACCAATTGGGAAAAATTAAAAAAACAAAAAAGAAAAGATCAACACCATATTCGTATTGATGATGCATATGCTCCATCTCTAAAAGCCTCGGAAGTAATAGGCGCCAAGTCACAAGCCGTTAACTTTGATTGGGATCATATTAATGATGTTCTTGCCAAAGTCGAAGAAGAACTTGATGAAGTAAAAGTCGAAATGAAGTCAGGTGATAAAGCAAAGCAATACGAAGAAATTGGTGACCTTTTATTTTCAGTGGCGCAATTAGCAAGACATATGGACATTGATCCGGAAGCCGCTTTAAAAGATGCTAACCTTAAATTTGTTAAACGAGTAAACCTTGTGGAAGACAAGGTAAAGTTAGACGGTCACAAAATGCAAGACCTGCCAACAACAACTCTTGAAGAGTACTGGCAACAGGTCAAAAAAGATTTGAAAAAAGGACCCTCATAGTAAAGGACTTCTAAATTAATCCAGCTCTTTTTAAGAGTGGATCAACAGAAGGCTCTTTTCCGCGAAACCTTTTATAAAGCTCCATTGGATCAACACTACCACCTTTTTCTAAGATATTTTCCTTAAAGCTCTGAGCAACCTCTTTGTTAAAAATCCCGTTCTCTTTGAAATAAGCAAAGGCATCTGCATCTAAGACTTCAGCCCACTTATAACTATAATATCCTGAAGAATAGCCTCCAGAAAAGATATGTCCAAACGATGTTGAAACAGATCCTAGTCCCTCTGAAGGGTAAAGATTAAACGGCTTAAAGGATTCTTGCTCAAAGTTATAGATATCCTCAATTGCACTAGGATCTGCCAAGTGCCAATTCATATCTAAAGTGGCAAGACTCATTTGTCTTAAGGTACCCATTCCCTCTAGAAACTTACGACTTTCTTTTATTTTAGTAATTAATTCCTCTGGAATAGATTCCCCTGTCTCGTAGTGACGAGCAAAAAGATCTAAGCATTCTTTCTCCATAACCCAATTTTCCATAATCTGACTTGGAAGTTCTACAAAGTCCCAAAACACATTCGTACCAGCAACAGATTTATAATGAGACTTGGCAAGGAGTCCATGTAGGCCATGACCAAACTCGTGAAACAAAGTCATCACTTCATCCAAAGTTAATAGTGACGGCTTTGTTGCTGTAGGCTTAGTAAAATTACAAACATTACAAACAAATGGCCGCTTAGTTTCACCAAACTGGAAGCCAGCATTCCTAAATGTTGTCATCCAAGCACCTGGACGTTTTTCAGGTCTTGGAAAGTAATCACCATAATAAAGTCCTACGTATTCACCTTTATCATCTTTAACTTCGTAAACCTTTACATCTGCATGATACTTGGGAAGGTCTGTTCGCTCGATAAATGTTAACCCGTAAAGTCTTTTTGCAATTTCAAAGACACCTTCAAGAACATTTTCAAGTTTAAAGTATGGTCTTAGAATCTCGTCATCAAAATCGAGTTCTTTCATAAGTAATAACTCAGAGTACATTGATGAATCATATGATCTTAACTCATCATCACCAGTTAATTCTTTCTTTAAATTTTGAATCCTTTGAAAGTCAGCTTTTGCCTGTGTCTTAGATTTCTCAGTAATATCACCGATAAAATTCATAACTCGTTCAGAATTTCCGGCCATACGTCTCTCCAACACAAAGGAAGGATGATCCTTATAGCCTAGAAGATTGGCCCTTTGTTTTCTAAGAACTAATGTTTCCTTTATAAGTTCTGAGTTATCAAACTCACCCTTTAGAGTCTTCGTTGAATTTGCTGTCCAAATCTCTTTTCTCAATTCACGATTCTTACAGTACTGCATAAAAGGTATATAGCTTGGATAATCAAAATTAAATGCCCATTTTCCAGCTTGCTCTTTTTGACTAGCAAGTTCTTTTGCTGCCTCTAAAATCCCAGCTGGCATACCTTCCAATAGCTTCTCATCCTCAACGACTAGTAGATAACCAGCATTGGCCTTTCTAATATTTTCAGAAAAGTTTAAGCTAAGCTTGGATAATTTTTGATCAATTTCTCTCAAAATTTCTTTATCTGCATCATTTAATAAAGCACCATTTCTTGTGAAGCCTTTATATGAATTATCAATCACAACCAATTGCTCAGAGTTTAGATTCATTTCGTCTTTTTTATCGTATACTTGCTTAACCTTTGCAAAAAGATCAGCGTCCAAACTAATATCACTTGAATATTTTGTAAGTTCTTCATTGAATTCTTCAGCAATTTCATTCAACTCATCAATACAATGTGCAGAATGCAGTGCATAAAAGATTTCAACAATTGAGTCCAGACGATCTGCTGAACATTCCTCTGCCAAGATAATCGAATCAAATGAGATCTCGTTACATTTTTTAACTTTTTCTATATTTTCTTTTGCTTCATTGATCGCAACTTTTAAAGCTGGTAGATAGTGCTCTGGTTTAATAAGTGAAAAATCAATGGCTTCAAACTCAAGTTTTGAGTCTTGTAATAAAGGATTCATAAACGCTCCATGTTTATTTATTTATTTTTTTCTGTTCTCTAAATAATGTAAAGACTAAGAATATCCATATTCCTAAGAATATAAATTGTAGTGATGTTAGGACATTCATAGTTATATATCTATTTTTTATAAACTCAAGTGCAAATACAAATGCAATTAAAGCTTTGGCCAACCTGTATACAAACATATCAGTTAAGTACTTCGCTCCAAATTTCTGTAAGCTCAATAGAGGGTTATACATAACTTCTTTTGCAATTGCGAATGCTGAATAGTCGACACCTTTAAAAGTAATAAATACAGCTGCCGTTATAAATAAAGAACTTACTCCTGTTGAAACACCACAAATAACTACAATAATATACAAGATAGGAATTGCGAGGAATATGGATCTATTTGAAAAGCGTAATAAAAGGTATGGCAGTACAAAAAATTGCAATACCAGAGAAACTCCATTCACATATGAATAGAACTGCCCAAGATAAGCTGTTCTTTCATTTTTAGTCGTAACCATTTGTTCAAAGAGAATATTAAACTGTAGCTCAGCGATATAAATCACTAGTTGGGATAGGGCCACAACTGAAGCGATTAGGAATACATACTTTTTCACTCCACGAATGGCCTTTAAAGGGGTTATCGATTTATTTGATGATAATCCTTTGAGCTTAATATGACTTGATAAATTGAAAACCACCATAGCAGCAAAGATAATGACAAGAGATCCATAGAACACGGCTTCGGTACCATAAGAGTTCGCCATATATTTTGTAAGTTGTCCTCCAACGATTCCACCTAAAGCTCCGGCCCCACCGATAGGACCTAGTAATCTTTTCAATTGTTCTAAATCAAAGTAAGAATTTGTAAAGGCCAGGCAAGAGTGGAGAAGTAGAACGATATATGCTTCTTTAACTGCAAAGATAACGAGTGCCATCTCTTTAATCCCTGACTTAAAACCAAGGTATGCCCCTAACAAAGAAACGATAGTTAATGAGGAAGTTAAAATAAATAATTTATGTACACCAATTCTTCCTAGGAGTTTATTGTTAATTCCAATCATAAACATCAAAGCGATAATTCCAATAAATGTCGCTAATGAATAATCTTTTACTGTGTAAACATCATAAAACAAGGCACTCGAGACGGAGCGCATAAGAGGATAACTAAATAGAATAAGAAAATAGGAAATAAAAATGATTGATGTAGTCTTTTTAAAATCTGGACTTAAGTTTTTATAAAATAATAAAAAGTTTTTCATTCGAGATACTTGTCACCCTTCTGAGCTTTCGAAAACTCAAGATGACTTTTAAAATGGGATAACTCTAATTCGGTCTTTGACGTTTTTAGAAACTCAAACAAAGAGCTTCTCGTCTCATCACTCATTAAGTGCTCAACCAAACATGAGTCCTTATGAGCAATATCTTCATTTACTTTTAAAATATCTTTTAGGAAATAATAAAATAAAGTTCTAGTTGATAAGATCTTATGAACTTCATCATGTCCTGAATCAGAAAGAGAGAGAAACTTACTTTCATCTTCTACAACCAACTCTCTTCGCTTTAAATTGCTTAGAGCTGTTGAAACACTTCCTTTAGTCAGGCCCAGTTCTTTGGCAATATCAGTAACTCTCGCGTAGCCCTTATCTTCCTTCAACTTGTGAATCGTCAAAAGGTAATGGGCCATAGAGTGGGTAATCTCATTATCTGAAGTATGTTGAATGTTTTTTTTGTCTGACATATGCATATAATTTATAAGACATTATGCCTAATGGCCATATAGACCAACTTTTATTGCCGCCTTCAAACATAGCTAAAACTTCGTAACATGAGCCAAGCCACTGAAATAACAAGGTATTGAGCGGTAGTTTTGTCATATAGGGGAAAATGTTTTGTTACATGATAAAATATTAGCAATTTGAGGTAGTTATGAAATTTATAAGTATTCTATTTATTCTTCTATTAAGTCAGTTTTCGATGGCGCAGGATTCAGCATTTGATGGCTTAAATCCACTTTCATTAGAAGACGAGCAAGGCTCAGAGGAATATATTCATCAAGGTCTAGCACAAAAAGATTACGCTGAACTTTGTGAGAAAAATGAAAATAAATACAAAGATATATGTACTGAGGATCAAGCGGCCTTTAGTAACGGTTTTGGAAAGACTTTAGAAGTACTACTGCCAGCACTTACCAAAGCTTACGCTCTTTTTAATACTCTAGGTGGTGGAGGAAATTTTGACGCTAAAGTCTTGAATGATAAAGGTCAGCAACAATTCAAACAAACAAATTCAGACGGTACCTCTAGTACTTATCATGCTGACGAGGCTAAAAGCCCTGATGACAAAGCACAAACAGAAGAAAAATCTGATTACTGTGGCTATATTGCACTCGTCTCAGAGGCAGCAAGTACAGCTTATATGCTAGTCGCAAACGAAAAAACAGAGCAGAACTATACTTCAGAAAAGCCTGAAGCAAGGCAAGCAGCAAGCTTCTATGCTCTTTCAGATAATCACAAAGACATGGCCAAAGCAGCAGAAGTACAAGGCGGTGTATGGGCGGCAACAGCGGGATGTTATGCTATCTATTTATCTCAAGCGGCTTATCAAGGTGACTGGAAAGTCTATGCTAAATTAGGTGCCTCAGTATTTATCTCTGGTTTCTACTTTAAAAAATCTAAGGCGCATAAAGGCAGAGCTAAACTTTTAACTGAAATGGCGAAAGACTTACCTCAAGCTGGAGACTGTAATCCGTTTACTCAAACGACTTGTTTTTGTAATGAAGAATCTTCTTTTGCTGTAGACCCAGGTAATTTTAATCGATTCTGTGTTCCAGAGTTATTGGCGCAGAGAAATCAAAATAATGACTCATTTGTCTGCCTTGACCAAAATGGTAAAGCTGATGTGAGTTGTGCTTGTAAGGGTTCTAACAGCTGTATTGATAGAAGACTCTCTGTCGCTGGTATTGATATAGGACTTGGTCCAACAGTTATGAAGAATCCTATTTCGGCCATTGATCCACTAAGAAACGGTTTCGGTACAGGGAATGTAGCTGCTGCCGCCAATAGAAACTTAGCATTAGCAAAGAAAGCACTCAATACGTTTAAACCGACTAAGGCCATTCCTTTAGATGATACTCAAAAAGGTATCGCCAAACAATTTAATTTGGATGGTATTCCCAAAGCTGCATCGGCGATGATGTCTAAAGCAAAATCAAGTAAGTCTGCTCTTCCTAGATCATTAAGTTCATTTGGTGGGTCGACACAAGGCTTGAAGGGAAGAAGATCTGCAAAGAAACAGGTTACTAAGATCAACCCATCAAACTTTAAGCAAGGTAAAACAATAAGACAGAAACGTCAGGGCAACTCAGGGTTACCAAGCTTTGGAAGAAAAAAGAAAACAGCTGCTGGAATCAAGATCGAAGATTTTGAGCAAAAGGCTCTTAGAGATGCAGAGTTAATACCTGAAAACGGTAAGGGTATCTTTGAGACTATTTCAACTCGTTATAAGAAGCGTGCTTGGAATGTTGAATTCAGAGACGTGATTATGGAAGAGATGAATAAGAAATAAATTTTAAAAATACTCTTTCAAATCTGAAACGTATTCACTCTTCTTCATACCCACTAAAATATAATCAACGCCAAAAGTACTATACTTTTCAATTACTTTTTTAGACAAGTTTTTATCGCTCTCAAATAAGAGACCTGAATCTAGCGCCTTTGACTCGAATTGCTCTGCTCTCTTATTCATTCTCGCGAGTGAAAATTGAACTGCATGATCATAGAGTTTATAATAATTCTTCGATTCAACTGGTGTTAAGTCCTTTCCATAGATTTTTGCAATAAAAGGAAAAAAGTAATTTTGGAAAACTTGATCGACGGCATCGGGGCTATTTTGCTTATACCAAATAGTTGAAATTTGCTTCATCAAGGGAATATCAAAAAGCTTATCGTGCTCATCTTCTCTTTGATCTATAAAGTTGATTACCAATGGTTGGATGAGTTTATTAAATAGTTCTTCTGCATTCTTCTCATCCTTATAGATCTCATCTACAGGATAGTTTGCAAGTCTTAAAAGACCTTGTTCAGTGAAACAATTAAGTGGCCTATTGATAATTGTTGTTAGGTTGTAAATAGCTGCTTGTTCAACAAGGTGATTACCACCATACTGTCTTTCAAGTGCTCCCATCTCCAAAATATTTAATGGGAACTGAATATACTTAAAATTATGGTCAACTTTAATATCTCTAGCGGCTCCCATGACAATATCAAGGTCCGTGGATTCAGCGTCATCTTTTGGATCAACGAATGTGTTCGAACTAATTCCGTAGGAGCCAATTAATCCCCTATCCACAAGCTCTTCCAATTTTTCAAAAGCCGCTTGAATACGACGATAGTATTCTTGTTTATCCGCACTAGAAGTCTTGAGGTAGTATTCAGGATTATGGAGTAAGTACACATCAATAAAGTTCAGCTCTAATCGCTGTAATGTCTTTTCAATTTGATCTTCTATAAAGAGTGGATGAATGCAATGTTTGTGTCCTGCAGATATATGAACAATATCATCAACTCGTTTATCGTTTACAAGTTTATCTAGCTCACTAAGACTTGATCCTTGAATATAACCTACTTTAGATACAATCAAAGGTTTTGGACCTTGATGTTCCTTAAGAACCTTACCAATCAATCTCTCAGAGTCTCCATCTGTATAGTTCGAAGAGGTATCAATTAAGCTAACCCCAGCGGCCAAAGCTTCTTTCAAAGCTTGCTCATGTTCTTCAGACTTAACACTGATTCTATATCCACCAAATCCAACTTTACTCATATCTCTATTCCTGATCCAACATTTCAATTCTGGTTTGATGTCTACCACCCTCAAAGTCCGTAGCAAGCCATGTATCTGCCATTTCCTTAACCAGATCAATTGTGTGCTTGCGTCCTGCAAGACAAAGAATGTTGGCGTTATTATGTAATTTCGTCATCTTTGCATCATTTACATCATTACAAAGGCCTCCGCGAATACCTTTATATCTATTTACCTGCATGCTGATTCCAATGCCTGATCCGCAAAGAGCAATTCCTCGTCCATTATTCTCAAGAACCGCATCAGCTATTTTCTTCCCAAACTCTGGATAATGCACACTTTCGGCAGAGTTTGTTCCAAGGTCAATAACCTCAAAGCGATCATTAAAATAGTCAGCAAGTTGTTGTTTTTGCTCAAATGCAGCATGGTCTGAGGCAATAAATAGCTTTTCCATAAGTGACTCCGTTTTCTTTATTATTACCAAAATTTTATAAGTTTGTAAGGAATCAATGAGAATTTTTAGATAATGCTGTGTAGGGGTAGCAATTATTTAGATAAAATAATTTCTACCCAAGGGTTATTTACAATAAGTTTATCACTTTCTTGCTTTTTTAATTCTTTAAACAACCTTCCTTTAACGCTAAACATTCCTGCCTTAGCCTTATTGATCTTAACCTTTATGGAGTCTCCATTATAATAAATTTCACCACTACCTTTTAACTTTATCCCCTTAGCTTTCAAACTAAAGTTCAGAGCATTTTTATTAATCTTAAAATCTATATTGGATACTGATTGCATTTTACCACTCTTACCTGCAACAACTGAGTCTATTGAAAGACTTCCTGAATGATTTAAACATGAATCTAAAAACTCTTCTGATGCTGTCCTCTCTTCCGAGGAAAAAATATGTTCACACTTCACATTGAGCTTGTTCAAATCAATAGACATATCATCACTTGAACTAAATGATCTTCCCTTAAGAAGTCCTAGCTGTATTTGAAATACTTGTCCGTTACTATTTAAGTTAAAGCCACTCCAGTTAATAGACTCTAATTCTTCAAGTTGTTTAGGTAATTGATCAAATTCGAATTCGTCGTTATCGATAGACAAATACAGAGATCCTGCCTGTTCTTCGACTTCAATCTCAACAGGATCGCTATAGTTTAAGCCATTATATTCCCACTTAGATGCTGTCGCCTTTCCGCTTGGACTTAAGTAGCTTCCTGAAAAGTCAGAAATATTTCCCACTGGAAACTCCGCAAATACGCTTGTTGAACAGACCACTAGGGCAAAAATCATTATTTTTTTCATATAACCACCTCGTATAAATAACTTCGGTCATTACTCAAAAATAATTCTTGATTTAGTTAGGCGGAGGGAAGATCTTGCCAGAGGACTCAGAATACTCAAGTTTAAGCAAAAAAAAAGCCCTCAATTAAATGAGGGCCTTTTATAACTATAATTTCTTTATTTTTAGTATCTGTAATGCTCTGGCTTGTACGGACCAGCAACTTCAACACCGATATAATCAGCTTGATCTTTTGTTAGCTCTTCAAGTTCAACACCAATTTTTGCAAGATGTAGTTTTGCAACTTTCTCATCTAAATGCTTAGGGATCATATAAACCTTTGCAGCTTCGTATTGACCTTTATTTTCCCAAAGTTCTAACTGAGCTAGAACCTGGTTACAAAAAGAGTTACTCATAACAAATGAAGGATGTCCTGTAGCACAACCTAGGTTTACTAATCTACCTTCAGCAAGAAGGATAATATCTTTGCCGTTAATTGTGTACATATCAACTTGTGGCTTAATTTCAACTTTTGTTCCACCGTGCTCAGCGTTTAACCACCCAACATCGATTTCGTTATCAAAGTGACCGATATTACAAACGATAACTTTATCTTTCATTTTTTCAAAGTGCTCTCCACGAATAATATCTTTGTTTCCAGTTGTTGTAACAAAAATATCTCCTTCAGAGATAACTGAATTCAATTTTTTAACTTCAAAGCCATCCATCGCTGCTTGAAGAGCACAGATAGGATCGATTTCAGTCACGATAACTCTTGCTCCACTTCCTTGAAGAGAAGCAGCAGAACCTTTACCAACGTCACCATAACCACAAACAACAGCGACTTTACCTGCGATCATAACGTCTGTAGCTCTTCTGATAGCATCAACACAAGACTCTTTACATCCATATTTGTTATCAAATTTTGATTTCGTAACTGAATCATTTACATTGATAGCTGGCATTGGAAGTGTTCCGTTTTTAACTCTTTCATAAAGTCTATGAACACCAGTAGTTGTTTCTTCAGATAAACCTTTAATATCTTTTACAAGATCAGGGTACTTATCAATAACCATATTTGTTAAGTCTCCGCCATCATCAAGGATAAGGTTAAGAGATTTACCATCTTTAAATCCAGAGATTGTTTGATCAATACACCAGTCGAATTCTTCCTCAGTTAGACCTTTCCAAGCATATACGGGAACGCCTGTTGCTGCGATCGCTGCTGCTGCGTGATCTTGAGTTGAAAATATATTACATGATGACCATGTTACTTCGGCCCCTAGAGCTGTAAGAGTTTCGATCAAAACTGCTGTCTGAATTGTCATATGAAGACAACCTGCAATTCTTGCACCGGCAAGTGGTTGACTTGGACCATACTCTTCTCTAATAGACATAAGTCCTGGCATCTCTGCTTCTGCTAATCTAATTTCTTTTCTTCCCCAGTCCGCTAGACTGATGTCTTTAACCTTGTAGTTTTCGGCCATTTTTCTCACCTTTGTAGTAGTAAATTTATTGCTGAATCATACATACCTTAATGCCCTTCGTAAACGCTTACACAGTAGAAATTACTAGTTTTTACATATGTCTATACAGTTAATTGCAAGTGAGATAAGTAGTTAAAAATTAAAAAATGAGAAAGTAATGGCAAACAAAGAAATTGAGAAAATTAAAGATGAGTACTTCGCATCGTGTCCAACAGGCTTAGAAGAGCTTTTAGCGAGTGAAATCAAAGCTTTAACCTATGAGAAGATAACAGTAACGAAAGGTGGCGTTCACTTTCATGCCCCAGGTAAAGTTGCGCTAGAGCTGATGCTTAGTTCAAGAATAGCATCTAGAATCTATAGGAAAGCCTTCAGATTTGATGTAAAAATTGAAAAAGACTTATATTTCTATGCCAAAGAGATCAAGTGGAAGTCACTTTTTGACCTTGAACAAACCTTTAAAATTACAGTGGTTCAAAGTAAGTCGGCAGATGGAACTAAGAGATCAAAGTTTAAAAACTCTATGTTCTTAGCTCAAAACCTGAAAGATGGAATCGTAGATCGATTTAGAGAAGATTGTAAGGATGAAAGACCTTCAGTAGACAAAGATCAGGCAGACATGACTATACTTCTTCATGTTGAGCCGCACGTAAATATTCACTCAGTAAAAGAGACGGCAACGATTCTTGTTGATATGTGTGGCGCTCCTCTAAGCCAAAGAGGATACAGAGATACAAACTTCTCGGCCCCTTTAAAAGAAAATTTGGCCGCAGGACTTGTTTTACTTTCAGGATATGATGGAACTCAAAACTTCGTTGATCCTATGTGTGGATCAGGAACAATCATAATTGAATCTCTTCTTATTAAGGGGAAGATACCTCCAAGCTATATCGCACTTGAAGCCATTATCACTCACAAAGAGGAATCTTACTGGGACTTTTTGAATCATAGCTGGTTTTTGAGAGATAAATATCTCATTGAAGCCTGGGCCAAACACTTAAAAGACTATATGGAAAAAGCCAAAGACGGTTTCGATAATTTAGATAAATCTAAAGTTAAAACTTTTGCTAGCGATATAGAAAAATACGCTTTTAATGCCTCAAAGTTTAACTTGAATGCATCTGACCTTGCAGACTTCGTTACATTAGAACAGCAAGATGCCACGAATGTAGAAATAGCCAGTATAGACTCCGGCATCATTGTTACAAACCCTCCATACGGTGAGCGAATTGGTGAAGATAGGGATTTACCCGAGCTTTACCACAACTTTGGAGAGAATCTAAAAAAGAACTTTAAAGGCTTCAAGGCTTATATCTTTACAGGAAATTTGCCTTTAATTAAAAACATCTCTCTTAGAACATCTAAAAGGCAGATATTATATAATGGTGCAATTGAGTCTAGACTAGTGGAATACGATCTCTTTTAACTTTGCTCTTTCTCTAGCTCTATTTGAGCAAATTTTTCATCGATCTTCATCGCAAGATCAGGTGATGCAAATCTCATTAATGCTGATTTGTTCTTAATTTTATCATAGTGCTTACTAGATCTACTAAAGAAGTAAGATCTGATATCGCTATCCTTCAGAAAAATTGTATGTCCCTTACCAGCAAATTTTCTAATAGCAAAATCAGAATCAAGTAAGAGTATATCTCTAATCATAAAGTTTTTCGCCACATACATCACAACGGTATAATCACTCATCTCTACAAGTGATCGCTTAAGCTTTACACCTTTTGGACTTGTGACATCTTGCCAATGTATACCAACCTCAGCTTTTTTTTCTTCTTCGGTAAAAAAGTCAAAACCACGCTGAGATGATGATTTTTTCTGATGAAGCCCAAAGATTGTTTTGGCATACCACTCTCCCAGCTGAACAGGAAGATTCTTACCGTTAACTAAGACCTTATGATCTTTTAAAATTTGATAAACTTGATTTACAATTTCGACGGCTTCAAATATTTTCTTCGCATCTGGACAGTGAACAATATTAACAAGCTTTTTATCTTTCTGAGTTAACTTACGATTAAAAATCTTTTGATACCAGCTCTCAAAACTTTTAAGTTCTAAGTAATCCAGCGAGCTCAAAACATAGCCCTCAGCTTGGAGCTGAGAGACACTGCCAATATCTTTATTTTTCTTACTTAAAACTGAGAATGGCATAAAAGTATCGTCATCAATACCCCGAACAAATAAGCTCTCTTTCCAGTAGTCACTACTACCGTGGGTCTCAGACGAAAACTCACTACAGAGTCCATCAATTAAATTTTTCACTTATATCCTTAAAACTTTTAAATTATATCTAAGTCTAGTATATCAGAGATATCAAAATTATAAAGAATATGTTGCGAAGTCATCCTCTACACTAACGATAGACTTGGCCAAGGAAATTGATTGTACAAGATATTGTGAACAGTAAATCTTAAAGTCGACTATTTTAGTTTCCAAGAATTCTTTATCTGATCCACTTGCACCTGCTTCAATTTGCTCATGGGCAACCATCGCCGACTCCATTAATCTCCAAGCAATAATAATATGTGAAGATAGATCCAAGAAGTCTTTACAGCTTTGAAGAACAAGATTCATATCTTTATTCTGAGCTTTTTTTCCAATAAATCCCATTGCTTCTTGAGATGCTGCAACTGCCTTTGAAAAAACTCCTCTCTCAAAAGTAAAAGCATCGGACAAATTGTTTGATGATTTAAAAATTTCTTCGGAGATCGATCTAAGCGCTTTCCCCTCATCTTTTAAAATCTTACGCAAGACAAAGTCAACTGCCTGGATACCGTTTGTTCCCTCATAGATTGTTGCTATTTTAATATCTCTTACAAATTGCTCCATACCATATTCAGTACAGTACCCATAACCACCATGTGCCTGGACTGCATCAACTGCAACGTTGAATCCCTGCTCTGAACAGAATGACTTACAGATTGGTGTTAGAAGACCAATATAGTCATGATATTTCTCATCATTCTCTGCAAGATCGAAAAGGTTAGATGTGTAAAGTATTAGGGAGCGCATCCCTCTTGTCATGGCCCTCATCTTTAACATCATCTTCTTGATATCTGGATGATTTATAAGCTCAGTTCTAAACTGAACTCTCTCTGTAACGTATTGCTTAGTCAGCTCGTATGCGAGGTTTGCTTGAGCTTCACCTTGCATTCCGCAATCAAGCCTAGCTTCGTTCATCATAATGAACATATTTTGCATACCTTCAAATTCTTTTCCAATAAGATAACCTTCACAATTATCCTCATCTCCGAAATTCAAAACACAAGTAGCTGAAGCGTGAATTCCCATTTTATGCTCGAAAGAAGGACAAGTTACATCATTAGACTCACCACAAGTTCCGTCTTCGTTAAGCTTAAACCTTGGCACAACAAAAAGTGAAATACCTTTAGTCCCAGCATCCCCCTCAGGAGTTCTCGCTAGAACAAGGTGAATATTATTTTCGTACAGGTCACTCTCACCTGATGAAATAAAGATTTTAGTACCTTTAATCTTATACCAACCATCTTTGCCACTAATTGGCTTCGCTGTAGATTTCAGATTCCCAACATCAGATCCTGCACCAGACTCGGTAAGACACATTGTCCCTCCCCAAGTCCCATCCATAATCTTAGGAATATAAGTATTTTTTATATAATCATCACCAACTTTGTGCATAACACTCATAGCGCCTTTAGTTAGTCCTGGATACATTGACCATGCTGTATTGGCGCCTAATGAAAGAGATCTACATGCAGCAGAAAGAGCTTCGGGAACAGGGGAACCTCCAATATCTTCGGAGATACCAAGAGCATACCACCCCATCTCATAAAAAAGTTTATTCGCTTTTTGCAGACATTCAGGAACAATGACCTTGCCGTCAACCATCTTCACTCCAACTTCATCACTTTCGATTCTAGTTGGGTAGATCTCGTTCTCAACAAATTTATCACATTCGATTAAAATTTCTTTTACTGATGCGATATCAAAACCATACTTCTCATTTTGAGAAACATTTAAAACGTCATTTAAGTTAAATAGGATGTCTTGCTGATCGGATTTATAAACTGCCATTATGTGCTCCTTAAGATTTTTACAAGGTAAGCATAACGTATAAATCAGTATTTAAAAATAAAAAAGGCCAGACAAATTATGTCTGACCTTTTTTGTTATATATAGTTATGAAAAATTAAAATTGAGCTGATCTACTTCCAATATTTATCACTTGATAAGTGTTTGTCATATAATCGTATTGAAGATCGTGAATTGTAACTTGTACGCTTCTAATTGTTTGTGATCCTGAGAAGCTTAGTACACCAGTTAAGTCGTAATTATCAGTAACGGCCAAAGGATTTGCAATTATTGGTAATTCTTGACTCAGTATATAACCTTTAACATCTTGTGATCCGTCATTGTAAAAGTACTCTATATAGTCAGCATTAACCTTTTTACCATCAGTTAAGTATACTTGCGCTTGTGACACAACAACTTTTGCTACTGGTCTATTATCCATGTTCAACATTTCTCTAAATAAAGCATCATTTCTAGTATAGCTTGCGTTCACAAAGTTAAAGACACCGTTTGAACTACCTGTTGCTACATCTACATTTACACTTGATGAAGTAGAAGATCTTACAACTTTATATTCACCTTTATCAACAATGACACCAAGATCCTGTCCTTGATTATATTGATCACAGTCACCTCTTAATTCACCAAAAAGATTGAAACAAAAACCGAAGTCTAAATTAAAATTCACACCACCAAAATTATCTCCACCAAACTCTGGTCCAATATGATAAACAACCATATTATTAGATACACCTGAATTTAATGCCTTTGATGAGTAATAAGATTTTAATTGATCATAATCACCAAAATTCTCACCGCTTCCACCTTGGTTATACCAGTCCTGAGTACTTGAACTCGAACTACTACTACTACCGCCTGACTCATTCTCTTTTCCACATGAAGCTAAGGCCAAAACCATTGCTCCTAATGCGATAACTCTAAATAATTTTTTCATAACTCTCTCCAAAGTTCGTAACTAAAATATATACATACTTACATACAAGATTGATGCCAACAAGCTCAGATAAGGAATCAAGTACTTAACAAACTGCTGTGTATAGATTCTATGCATAGAGATAAATAGTGTTCAAATTTTAGACACTTTTACCAATGAAGTTAATTTAGAATATGTCGGTTTCTTGGACAGTATATGAAAAGACTACAACTGAGACCTAAGCAGATGAAAATCTCCTTTATAATATTACTGATACATAAATTAATTTTGGAGAAATACTTATGAAAAATCTAATCTATGCAATGATAGCGACAATATCTCTTTCTAGTATGGCACATGATGTGACTATTAATACGAACGGTGATGAGTTTCTAACAAGTGCGAAAGTAATGTGTGCTTATGTTAATGGAAATACAAGAAGTTATTCTGAAGCAGGTGAGTTTGAAGTCAATGAAGAAAGCGTAGATATTGATTTAGGCGTAATTAATGTCGTTAATCAAGCTTGTAGCCACGCAGTGCTAACAATACATACAAAAGAGATCATCAATGATATTCCACTTTCTCGCTCTTACAGACTTGAGCTAGACACTGAAAGAAAACTTGCATTACTTGAATCAAACGAGTTATTCCTAAAACAAACAGATAATTCAATTGATGAAGACAGCGCAAATCTTAGTGAGCATATTGAGGCTGGAGTGAATAGAATTGGTGAAATTATTGGCGCTGGGCTCTACTTACTTAGAAACCCAGATTTCAAAGGCATACCTTAATCAATTAAACTAATAACCAATTGGGTGCCAAACAGTCTTTTGTTCAACAAAATCAAGAACAAGGTCTAAAGATTGTCTCGTATCCAATTTATTAGGAATGATTCTTTTCATATTATCAACAGATTTTGACCTCAATTCATAATACTCAGCTTTATCTTCATTTTGAAAACTGATTCCTTTAACTTCCATATGTTCTGAAATTATAGATAAGATAGATTTATAATCACCACTTAGTAGATTTACAACACTTGGCGGAAGATCTGAAGTTTCAAATATTTCTCCAAGAGTTGTCACTACCGGAGAACACTCTGGACTTACAATTGATACCACTGAGTTACCACCAACTAAGATTGCACAAATATTATCCACTAGTTTTGCCAATGAAAAACTATTGGAATCAATGTGGACGATGACTCCCATATGCTCTGGGCTTGTAAAGTTATGGTAAGGAGCTGCAACAGGATTAACAGCACCAAGAACTTGTTGGTATTTATCACACCAACCGGCATAGTAAACAAATGTATCAATTGCGGCAGTAACTTCTTTGAGTGCGGCTGCTGGAGTCATTCCCATAGTATCTTTTAAAAGGTTAACTAATTCATCTTGTTTACCCTGAGACATTTCCGCCATACGGTAAAGAATTTGAGATCTATTATAAGCCGTTTTAGTACTCCAAGATTTTTCACCTGCCTTGGCCGCAACCACTGCATTTCTAAAATCTTTTCTAGAGGCCACGCAAACTCTTGCGATTTCTTCTTTAGTACCTTTTTTATAAAAAGGTGCTGTTGCACCAGATTCAGATCTTATAAAAGCTCCACCAACATACATTTTAACTGTCTTTAAAACTGCAAGATTCATTATCTCACCTCCAAGTATGGAAGTAGTCCGTGACGACCACCTTCTCTACCGTAGCCACTTTCTTTAAAACCACCAAAGGGTGAAGTTGCATCAAATTTATTATATGTATTCGCCCAGATCACGCCAGCTCGTAAGCCTGCTGCAACCTTGTGAATCTTTGATCCTTTCTCTGACCAAACTCCTGCAGCAAGTCCATAAGCAGTATCGTTTGCTTTTATAACCGCTTCTTCTGGAGTTCTAAAAGTTGTAATACTGAGGACTGGTCCAAAGACTTCTTCTCTTGAAATTGATGCAGATCCACTTTGATCAACAAAATAACAAGGGGCAAAGAAATATCCTTTAGTAGGTAGCGAGCAAGGTGCTTGCCAAAACTCTCCGCCTTCAGTTTTTCCTTGTTTTACAAGTGACTTAATTTTATCAAACTGTTCTTTAGAGTTAATTGCTCCAAGATCGGTATTCTTATCCAGCGGATTTCCAACTCTAATTTGTTTCATTCTTTTTTGTAGTTTTTTAAGCACGATATCTTTAACTGATTCTTCAACTAAAAGTCTTGAACCGGCACAACAAACGTGTCCCTGGTTAAAGTAGATTCCATTCACTACACCATCGACTGCTTGGTCTATTGCTGCATCAGCAAAAATTATATTTGCTGATTTCCCACCAAGTTCCATCGTTAACTTCTTATCAGTCTTTCCAGCGGTTCTTGCTATATGCTTTCCAATGTCAGTAGACCCTGTAAATGCGATTTTATTTACACCCTTATGTTCTACTAAAGCGGCCCCTGTCTCACCAGCGCCAGTAACAATATTTACAACTCCATCAGGAAGACCAGCTTCCTTACATATTTCAGCTAGTCTTAAAGCTGTAAGCGAAGTTTGTTCTGCTGGCTTGAGTACAATTGTATTCCCACATGCTAATGCAGGTGCAATCTTCCATGCCGCCATCATAAGAGGAAAGTTCCATGGAATAATTTGTCCACAAACACCAATTGATTTTACTTTCTTTCCGGGCATCACATAATCTAATTTATCCGCCCAACCTGCATTATAAAAGAAGTGTTGCGCGACTAATGGAAGATCCACATCTCTAGATTCTTTAATTGGCTTACCACCATCCATCGTTTCAAGAATGGCAAGCTCTCTTGATCTTTCTTGAATAATTCGAGCGATTCTAAATAAATATTTTCCACGATCCATGCCACTTAGTTTTGACCAAGTTTCAGTGTAGGCTTTTCTTGCGGCCTTAACTGCTGAATCAATATCACTTGCATTTGAAAGAGCAATCTTTGTAATGAGCTCTCCAGTTGCAGGATTTCTCGACTCCATATACTTGCCACTCTTTGGAGCAACAAACTTACCACCAATGAAGTTTCCATACTTAGGAAGAATTTCTACCTTCGTACTCTCCGGCGCAGGAGCATATTCAAAAACCATACCCTTACTAATTTTATGAGACGCTTTCTTTGCGACTTTCTTCTTAGTGGCTTTCTTTTTAATTACTTTCTTCTTAGTCATAATCATTTCCTTACTCTAATCTAGGGAGAACATATCATCGTAGTAATATTGTCCTGTCACTTGCTTAAATACTTGCTTTAACAAATCATTTAAAAGTGAACTGGCACCAAAGCGAAATAAATCAGGTGTTAACCAGTCAGGTCCTAGAGTTTCATTTACCATACATAGGTAGTGTATTGCCTGCTTAGAAGTTTTAATCCCTCCGGCCGGCTTCATTCCAATTTTCTTTCCACTATAGTCATAATAATCTGCAATCGCCTGTAACATGACATGTGTAACTGGCATGGTTGCAGCCGGGCTGACCTTCCCTGTCGAAGTCTTTATAAAATCTGCTCCCGCTTCCATTGCAAGCCATGAAGCAAGTCTAACCTTGTCATAAGTTTTAAGTTCACCTGTCTCTAAAATAACTTTTAAGTGAGCGTCGCCACAGGCTTCCTTCACTTTTATGATTTCATCAAATACTTTTTGATATTTTCCACAATGAAAAGCACCTCTATCAATAACCATATCAATTTCAGTTGCGCCAAACTTCACTGCTCGCTTCACATCTGCGACTTTAATATCTAAGGGTAATTGTCCTGCAGGAAAGGCCGTTGCTACAGAGGCGAGTTGAACCCCAGATCCCGCAAGTGCTTCAGCTGCATAAGGAACCATAGACGGATAAACACAAATTGCTGCTACCTTTGGAACTTCACGAAAATTATCATACTTCGACATCCGCTGCTGAATTTCGGGTGAGATTGGATTTATCGCCTTACCACAAAGCTGCTTTACCTTACCCGGAGTATCCATACCTTCAAGTGTCGTTAAATCAACCATGGATGTGGCCAACAAAAGGGCATCCATCTTTGAGTCTTTCTTAATACTTCTAGTGGTGAAACTTTTAGCTCTTTCATTAGAGGCAATCATATCGATTGGAAAGTGTGGAATGGTAATCTTGTCACCACCCGGAACCTTGATTGAAACATCAAACACAGTAAACTCCTTAAAATTTATTGATAAAAAGTTATACGAGTCGAATAATCTCTTGTCTATTATTATGGATATTTTACAGCGATGCGGAGCGCGTTAAAGCTAATTTAAGTAGTCTGAATCCATCTCTTTAGTAGTTTTGGCCCCAAGAGAGCGAAGTTCTTCTGCACGACCTATTAGATTTCCTTTTCCGGTAGAAAGCTTTTTGACAATATCCTCATGAAGATCAGAGGTTTTTTTGGCGGCATTTCCAAGTTTTTCTAAGTCATCTAGAATCGCGACAAACTTATCATACATGGCACCAGCTTTAGTCGCCAAATCTTGCGCATTTTTAGATTGCTTTTCTAAGCGCCATAAGGAGGCAACTGTTTTGAGGTTTGCGATTAGGTTAACCGGTGAAACGAGTACAATATTTTTTTTAAGCGCCTGGTCAATAATTTCTGGAAACTCTTTAAGCATTAGTGAATAAACACCTTCAACAGGCACGAAGAGATAGATAAAATCAGGACTATTAATATCATTTAGAGATTGATAATTCTTTTTTGATAGTGAATCAATATGATTCATAATTGATATTTTGATTTTCTTTAATGCTTCATCTTTCTTATCTTCATTTATATATTCGAAATAACTAGTAAGACTTACTTTAGAGTCAATTATAATAGAAGCATTGTTTGGGAGATTAACAACAACATCTGGCTTAAAACTCTTACCCTGCTCGTCTTGATAGGTAGACTGTGTTGAGTATTCTTGGCCCTTAACTAGCCCTGCTAAGTCTAAAATACGCTCTAGAGTTAGCTCTCCCCATGCCCCTTGAAATTTCACATCAGACTTTAACGCGGTTGAGAGTTGATGGGTTTCCACCTCTATTTTGGAGGCCGACTCAAGCATTTGATTTAAGCGCTCTCTTAGACTTTCACGATCCTTTAAATCAAACTTATGCATTTGCTCTAAGTAATCTCTATACTCTTTAACTCTTTCATTAAAGGGAGAAACGAGAGTATTTAAATTTTGCTCATTTTTTTGAAGGATTGTGTTTGCAAGACTTTCAAATTGATCCGTTTGAGTCGATGTTAACTTCTGATAGATAAAATAGGAAAGAATCCCTGAAAGTAAAACTCCAACAACTATCCCAATCCCTAATTCCATTAAGTATCCTTACGACTTTTATTTAACGAAGATCTTCACGATTCTTAGTTTCCCTAACTTTAAGATATGCTCTGAACCTGATTCAAGCTGTAATGTCTCATCCATACAGGCCTTTCCATCAAACTTAAAAGCACTCTGCTTTATAAGGCGCCTTCCCTCTCCATTAGATTTGATGAACTCGATATTGACTAAGAAAGGAAGTACCTTAAACTCACCAGCGACAACATCAACAGTAAGAATATCATCCGGTATCTCTTGTTTAGTAAATCTTGCTTCAAACTTTTTAATTTCAGAGGCACCAGTTCCCTGTGGGTGATAATAATCGACAATCTCAGCTGCGAGAGCTTTTTTTGCATCCATAGGGTGCTTCTTCTTTGATTTTATATCTGCAATAATTCCCTCTACAACGTCCACAGAGCTACGGCATAAAAGCTGATAATACTTAACCATAATTTCATCTGAGATACTCATAATTTTTCCGAACATATCAGAAGAAGTATCTTCAAGAGAAATATAGTTATCTAGAGATTTACTCATTTTATTTACACCATCAGTCCCCTCTAAAATCGGCATTGTTAAAATAGACTGAGGCTTTTTGCCATAGGCTTTTTGTAAATGTCTTCCCATAAGAAGGTTAAATGTTTGGTCCGTTCCACCCAGCTCAAGGTCGGCATCAATTGCCACCGAGTCATAACCCTGCATTAGAGGGTAAGCGAATTCATGCATATAAATTGCTTCTTGCGCCTTATATCTTTTAGAGAAGTCATCGCGATCCAATATAGATGATACTGTCACCTTCGCCATAAGTTTTATCATATCGATTGGTGTTAACTCTGATAACCAGTCATTATTGAAAACAATCTTTGTCTTTTCCATATCAAGAATTTTAGAAATTTGCTGAGTGTATGACTTTGCATTCTCAATAACTTCTTCATCAGTGAGAATAGGTCTCGTCTTTGACTTACCTGTAGGGTCACCAATTTTTGCAGTAAAATCTCCGATAAGAAAATAAATTTCATGTCCAAAGTCTTGAAGAATGCGCAGTTTTTGCAGAAGAACGGTATGACCCAAATGAATATCTGGTCTTGAAGGATCTGCACCAAACTTGATGCGAAGTGGTTTATCCTCTTCATAGGATTTTTTAAGTTTTGTTAATAGTTCTTCCTCTGGAATAATATCAACAGTACCTCGCCTAATTTCTTTTAATTGATCTTCAGCTGAAACATTTATTTTTTTCATGATATACCTTTATACTAAAAACCTGTTATGCGTGACCTTACTCTATTCATCGTATCCATTGCAATAGCATGAGCTCTCTCTTTACCATTCAATAATACTTTATCTATTTCATCTCGGTTGTTCATAAGGTCATTATAAACTTCACGAGGTCCACTTAAATAAGCATTTATAACTTCAAATAACTCTAGCTTTGCGTATCCCCAACCAATACCTTCAGCATAGCGTTTTTCTAGTCCTAAAATTTGTTCTGGAGTCCCAAATAGTTTATATAGTTCCATAATCGTACAGTTTGCAGAATCCTTAGGGGCTTCCTCTGGAGTACTATCGGTGGTTATTTTATTTATAGTTTTTTTAAGTTTTTTCTCAGTCCCCCACAAAGGAATACCATTATCATAGGACTTACTCATTTTTCTTCCATCAAGACCTGGTACTAATGAGCCATTTTTTTGAATGACTTCTTGTGGCTCAATAAGAGTACCTTCACCAAAGTATTCGTTACATCTTTGTGCAATTGAACGCGCAATTTCGACGTGCTGAATTTGATCCTTTCCAACTGGAACTGCATTCGAATCATACAATAGAATATCAGCACTCATCAAAACAGGGTAGTCAAACAGTCCCATATTTACGCCAAAGTCTGTGTCTTTATTTGCTTCTTGATTTTTCTGAACCTTATCTTTGTATGAGTGGGCCCTATTCATATCCCCTTTAGGTGTCATACAATTTAGCATCCAAGTTAATTCGAAAACTTCTTTAATATCTGATTGTTTAAAAAATATTGCTTTTGATGTGTCCAAACCTAGAGCAATCCAAGTCGCTGCTATTTCGTAGACATGCTGTTTAAATTTTTCAGGATCTCGGACAGAAGTTAAGGCATGGGCATCGGCAATAAAATAGATTGAGCGATCAAATTGACTACTGTGTGACATTTCAATTGCAGGCCTAATGGCACCAAGTAAATTACCTAGATGGACATCACCTGTAGGTTTTATTCCTGTTAATACTGTTTTCATAAGAGTCCCTATTTACTAGATAATTCTCACACAATATTTGTCAGGTGGCTAGAAATTAGCCCTGTTTAAAGTGTTTTCTCAGTCCAATACTCTTCAATTCAACATGTTTGTATGTAAAGTGAGAAACTAGAATACATAGTCCAATAAATACAAATATCAACCATATCGAGGGGCTGGCTTTTAAGTCCTCCCTTCCTAAATATTTCAAAGTTTTATGAATGACTATAATAACCAAGTCATGAACTAAGTATAGCGAGAGGCAACGTACCCCCATATACTGAAAGATAGTAAAAGGTTTTGAGACAAATAGTTTTGATATGAAGTTCTTACTTGTCATACATAGAACAATTAGTCCCCCCGCCATAAAATATATTTGATAATACACACTTACGAGAGAGGTAATAAAAAGCAGTATGTAAGTCACCTGATGTAATAGCATTGACTTGTTATTGAACTGTAGTTTATTGAAATTGAAATAGATTAACAGACCAAAAGTAAAGTCGACAAAATGCTGGATTGGGTGCCGCATCCATATATTTTGAGGGTCACCCGGAAAAATCAAGGGCACATACCTCCCCCAAAGCATGTAGACTATAATACCAAATGCAAATAGGACTATAGAGCGAAGAGATGTTTTCACGTAAATAAGAGTAATAGGAAGTATGAGATAGATACATTCCTCAACAAATAAACTCCACGAAAGTTGAACAAAGTTATAACCTTCAATATGCTGTAGGAAACCGAAGTAGAAAAATATATTAGCCATAATATGTTCAATTTCTGGTTGATAATAAAAACAATAAAAAAACAGAAAAAACCACCACACAGGGATAATTCGAAAAAACCTTTTCTGCATATATACTTTAAAGGTATAAGTATTATTCTCTTTCATTTTAAGCATAGAGTTTGTCAAAATAAATGCACTAGCAGTAAAGAACATGCACATCGCAGCATGACCGATCTCCAAAAGTATACTCGATACTAGTGGGGAGCCGCTACTTGGAATGAAATGATATAGCATTATAACAAGACACCCAATTCCTCTTAAAAAATCTATTCCTTTCCTTTCAAAAGTCAATTTCTCAAACCCTCTAGAATATATTCTTTAAGCTTACTAAATATTTTTAACTTTCGATTTTCAAAACGATAGATAAGGAAATGTTCATCTTTAAAAACAGGTGTCTCTTTAAGTTTTATTATTTTTTTTCCAGACTCTTTCACAACTCTTGAGGGAATAATTCCAACTCCGACTCCAGAGGCGACAAGACTGACAATATTTTCTAAACTACTCACAGAAATTTTTCTATTAATTTTAAGCTTCATTTTTTTTATCTTTTTTTCAAGTTCTTTCGACTGTAGTAAATCTGGGTCCATAATAAGTGGCTTACCATCAATACTGCCTTTGCTCCATAGACAAACATCATCCTCATACAGCTTAATTTTAACAAGATCTGGGTGATCAATAGGATTTACGACTATCGCCATATCGATTTCTGAATTTATGACCTGTTTGGTAATCTCCCTTGAATGTCCGTTAACTATTTCAAAATCTACATTCGTATGTTTTTTTAAAAAAGATGGAAGGAAATATCTTAAAGTAAATAACCCTACAGAGGGATGACAACCAAATCGAATTAAACCTGTCAGTGAGTGCTTGACCCCGGACACTTCTGCTTCGGTTTCATGCCAATAGTCGAGCATGGTACTTGAGCGTAAGTATAATGCTTTTCCTTCTCTAGTTAGACTAACTCCCTTTTTGCTCCGATGAAAAAGAGTGACATCAAGTGACTCCTCCATCTTCTTCATTGCTTGCGATAGACTTGGTTGTCGGATTCCAAGCTCTAAGGCTGCCTTAGAAATATTTTGTAATTCAGCTGTTTTAAGGAAATATTTTAAATCTGATAAACTAATATCCATACTTTTCACCTATGGTTTCTTTCTATACTATTAAAAACAGCTATGCTGGGTCAAGTATTATATATGCTATAATAATCAAAAACGAGGAATGACTATGAGTAAAAATAAAAACTTCCCTTACCTTCATGGATTTACTCAAGAAGAGCAACTGAGACTCAGAGAGCAAGCTAACTTTGCAGAATATACTGTCTATCAAGATATTGACCTGTCCAAAGTTAATAATTTACTTGAGGTAGGCTGCGGAGTTGGAGCACAGACTGAAATCTTACTTCGGCGCTTCCCAAAAATTAATATTACTGGGATTGATTTGAATGACGCACAACTTGAGGAAGCCAAGAGGCACCTATCACAAACTTCTTGGGCAAAGGGCCGCTATGACATTCAGAAGATGAACGCTGCCCAACTAGATCTATCTGAGAATCATTTTGATGGAGCGTTTCTTTGTTGGATCTTAGAGCACGTCCCGGACCCTGCCTTAGTTCTAAGCGAAGTTAGAAGAGTTCTACAACCTGGCTCAGTCATATATATTACCGAGGTTCTAAACTCATCATTTCTGCTAGATCCATACTCGCCAAATGTTTGGAAGTACTGGCAAGCATTCAATGACTACCAAATTGATGTTGGTGGTGATCCCTTTGTCGGTGCAAAACTAGGCAATCTTTTAATGAAAGTTGGTTTTCAGAATATAAAAACACAAGTTAAAACGTGGCACCTAGATAACCGCACTCCCAGTAAGCGAAAAGAATTTATTGATTATTGGAGAGAACTTCTTCTTAGTGCATCTGATCAGCTGATTAATGAAAAGAGAGTCGATAAAGAGACAGTAAGACTGGCAGAAGAAGAACTCAATCGAGTTGCAAAGGATCCTGACGCGGTTTTCTATTATTCATTTATACAGGCAAGTGCTAGAGTTTTTTAGAGTAAACTCTCAAGTTCTGCTCTAGAAATTGCTACAATAACTTCCTTTCCATCGTTGGCTTTACCAACAACCTTTCCCCCAACACCAACAGACTTGTAGAGTCTATGATGAACTTTTGAAGTATAAAAATACATGGCTTCAACATTTTTATCTACCAGTGTAATCCTCGCCATCTGACTCAAAAACTCTTTCAGTAAGCCAGGATCTTCACCCTTTGCAATGGTCAGCCTAACCGCCTCTACAACTTTTTTACCCGGCGTCCTTGGAACCACAAAGCCTGTTGCCTTTTCAAGTGGAAGTAGCTCTGAGCTTTTTGCTGATCTTACCATGGCCATTCCTCCTTTAAATTTATTCTTAGATTTAGCAGCAACCTTTTCAGTAATTGTCATTAAGGTTGTTCGATCTTTAGAGCTTTGAATAGATTTAAAGAAATCTTGTATTGTTTCTGGAGTCAGCTTTAATCTTTTTGAGTAAACATCTGAAACAAATTGCCAATACTCATCTGCATATTTTGAGTTAATCAATGGAGAAGTTGAGTTTGCGGCTCCTAGGTTTGTTATAGTCACATTTTGGTTAGAAGGAGTAACAACCTTTACCGTGGCAACATCCCCTTTTGCCAAGCTATTAGAGATCGACTTTATATAACTATGATATTCATAATCATTTTTAAAATGTCTTACTGGTACGATTCCTCTTTTCTCTAGTATTCGTAATTTACTTATCGCTCCTGGTATTTTTAATATCGCATCATATGGTATTATACCTAACATGAAGGCGACTTCTAAATCGCTCTCTTGATCTAAACACTTTCGATACTGATCTAGTGCAACTAAATTCTCTTCAAAACTCATCGATGTGAGCAGTCCAGTACACTCATTATCCTTTTGATCTAATCTTTCATAGAGTGAATAACTCAAACCTGCTTGACTTGAAATACGCACAACTCGAGACACACTCATCAAGTTTCTTGCGCGAAAAATAAGAGATGTAGGAAGAGGTACAAGCATACTTGCCGTCAACCCTACATCAACTCCAAGGTGCAATGTGGAGACCTTCTCATCATAACGAAGTCTATCCCCTGCAAGCTCACATAATGCATACTTCTCTTGCTCAGATAACTTTACCCATTGAGCTAATTTTCTTTCTAACGCCGTATCAATCGTCGTTCTTTTTTCATGATATCTAAGTCCTAATAAAAGGGAGTTAAAGTCTACAATTCCCTCCTGCATCCTATCGTTTAAATCTCTTTTTAGAATGGAACTATCACTTATGACATCACTAAGTCTTACGATCATTCTGACAATACTTTCGAGAAGAAATTGCTCAACTTTTTTATCACCTGCATTCTCGAAATATGCTTCAGTCTCAGGTCCAATCAGCCAAGGATTTTTAACAAGTAAAAAGTCATAATATTTTTTAATATTTTTATGATTATCCTCATGCTGGAGAATTCTTGAAGCGCTACATTTAGCCTTGTAACATATTTGTAACTTATTTTTGACAACACTCATCTGAGTATGAACATCGCGAATTTCGCTCAAGGATCTCATCAACTCGACATGGGGCTGATTAAAAATAGAGTAATCAAAGTCTGGGTCCGACGAATGAAACTTATGTCCAATCTTTTTTTTCAAGAATCGAGTGTACTGACTCCAACCATTAATTTTTGCCTGTGCAGCTTTACCTGAAGCTTCAATTGAATCAATTAAAAAGTTGTATTTAATTATACTTGAAGACAAGCTTTCAGGAATGATTTCACTACTTGTTGGAATCACAGAACTCTGCTCTAAGCACTTTGACTCTAATTGTAACTCACCATTGGATAAGCTTTCACATAACCTCGCCACTCTATCTTCATCGAGTGAATAAGCACTTGCTGTGATAAGCAAGGCAAGTAGAATTATAGGGCCTCGTAGCATACTATTCGTATCGGGTATATTGCCCAATAACTTAACCCAGCTACATAAAATTAAGTAGTTAGTTAATATCAACGACAGTCGTCTAAGCCTATACAATGATTCGATTTATGCATACTATTAAATAAATCGGAGAATCCATGGCCAAGTACTTACTAATCCTCATTATCTTAGTTTCAACAGCAGCTGCTGCTACTGAGAATAAAATTGCCTTCTTAAAAGGGAAAGCCTGGATCAATGGGAAACAAGCAAATAGCAAGCAAGTTATTCAGTACGGAGATAGTATAAAAACAGGCAAAGACTCACTTGCAGTATTAATCGTCCAGCCGGGGGCGACTTTAAAGCTAAAAAGTAATAGTGAAATGATTATTAAGAAACCTCGAATATCAAAAACAATAAACTCTCAATCTTTTATATTAAAGACGGGAGAAGCCTTTGTTAAAGCACAAAAAACGAAAACGAATAGATACTTTGTAAAATCTAAGAATGCCACCTTCGGTGTAAGAGGTACTCAATTTTTTGTTTCTGCGATCAAAAAAGATAATGTGTGGATGTGTGTAAATGAAGGTTCAGTAGCTGTTAAAACTCAAGCTTCCAAAAAATATATCGTTGTAAATGCCGGCGAGGGTGTTGTTATAGACTCTCCCAAACTACCAAAAGCTCGAAGGTATACCTGGACAAAAAATTTAAACTGGAAAATGAACGGTAGTTATAATGAAATTAAAGACTCTACTATTATTGAAAATCTAGATTACGATATCGAAAATTTTGATTATGATTAAACTTATTCTGCTTACCCTATGTTTAGGCAGTCTTACTACTTTAGCTCAAGACAACGAACCCTCTAAGCGAAGCCATGCTATATATTCAGGAAAGCTAACAATACTCAAGAGTCTTAATCTAGACCAAACCCATAGACTTAAACTCAAGTTAGCAATTGAGGCAGGGTCTACATATACCAACTCTGATCATACTAGCATCTTAGCTGGTACCTACTACACTCTTCCCTACAAACAGAGACTTGGCGTTTTTATTTCGAGTCACACTGGTACGAGACACAATGATGACTGGAATATTAAGCAAGGAAATTGGTCATGGAAGGATACGTCGAAAAGGTCTGAAACAATTTTACACCTCACTCACACGATCAAAAAAAGACTAAGTAGTCTTCCTCTGATCTATGAATTGGCCAGTGAAATTCAACACAATACTTTCAACGAACAAAACTCACTTCTTTTAGGCCCTAGTATACATTACTTTCACTTAGAGGATGGTCTTCCTCACCTCTCAACAAGAGTAAAGCTACCGGTTTACTTCGCTTTAAACTTTGGTGAAGAAAAAATTTACAAGTATGGTATTTATTTAGCTGAGATCTATCACTATACTAAAAAAGTATCCATTGCATTAAATTATGAGTTCTTAGTTGAACGATGGTCTACCTCAGATGATTTTGATCGATTAAACCCAAATGAAAGTTATATGTCTGAGGAAGAAACAAATAAATTTTCGGTAGAGATTATTGGAAGTTTTTAGCTTTCTTCAACCAAAATTTTATGCTTCATAAGATCATTAAAGAATTTTTCACTTTGAAGTTGTATTTGCTCTGCATACTCTGGATCATACTGACTAATAATATCTTCTACAACTTTTGAATATACCTGTGGCTTTTCTTCAATTTTTTCAAAAATTTCTTTCGCCACACCGTCAATTTTGTAAACGTCATCCTCATCTGAGGACAACATTACGACGAAAATAACCTCTTCTTTTGAATCAGCACCTACATTAGACTTAGAAGCGCACACACTTTCATTTATTTTATACAACTTATCCATAACCTAATTTATCTCAATTATCTCAATTATCTCAATTATCTCAATTATTAAATTATCTCAATTATTAATTTATGTAAAATATGTACAAAACTTACAATATTCAAGTTAAAGTTATCATATGGAACACTATCAACGGTGCAAATTTATCAAACAGCCATTATCCGACAAAAGTACTATGAATGAATAAGATCATAAGCTTCGTAGTCCCTGTATTTAATGAAGAGAAGACTGTTTTAACATGCATTGAATCTATTTTATCTCAAGAAATCCTTCAGGATTGGAGTAAAGAGATTGTTGTCGTAGATAATGGCTCAACTGACAATACAGCAGAAGTTTTAAACCAATACAAAAATGAAATAAAGTATATTTTTGAAAAGCTGCCAGGGCCTGGAATCGCTAGGAACACCGGTATAGCAAACTCCTCAGGGGACTTGATCGCCTTTATAGATAGTGACGTAAAACTACTAGAGAACTGGGCCCTTCGCTCTATATCAAAGATGGCCGAATTTGACTACGCAGGAGGACAAGGAAGAACGACTCCTACTGGAAATAGGTTTCTCGATAAACACAGAAGAGCTCTATCTGAAATTCATACAGAACAAAAACATAATTACCTTTATTCAATAAAGAGCTCTATCCTAACCCCCGCCATAAATAGCTCTGCCTGCATTTACAGAAGAACTTGGTTAGCGGCAGTTGGTGGATTTAATCCTGGCTTAAAAAGACTTGAAGACAGAGACCTTACGACTCGTATATTTATAAAAGGTGGAGTTCTTTGTGAGACTGAGGCGAAGGCTGAAGTCTACTTCTCCGGGAATATCTATAACTATCTAAAACGATACTATAATAGTGGAAAAGCTTTTTCTCTATCGATTATGTCTGAGCTGCCCTCAAAATCAATTATGGCAAAGCAAAAAGTAGTATTAAGAGGCGTATCAAGAGTGATCGCCTTTGCTGGTCAACGGCTATTCATCCTCGGGACTAAAAATAAAGATAAACTAGCACACAATTACAAAGCGACTAAATCTACATTTATAGCTTCCATGCTACTGTCCAGGACTGGCTATCAAATTTCACCATACCTAAGATTCATTGAGTTCGATCAGTTACTTTTTATTGTAAATATTAAAAACTTAAAATCTTTATATATAGATGGGATAACTATGAAACAGCTGGATAAAGCGCATATAGAAAAACTACAAAGCCTAATCTAAACTCTCGAATTCAATACGTGTCATTTGAGGGAACTCTTTTAACTTCTCCTCTATATTTTCCAATTTTGGACTAACAAGTTCAGCAAGAGGAATATGACCCAGACACCAATTTTCAGCATTGAGATCAATCTTAAATTTTTTCGCTAACCAATTTTTAAGTTCATCGTGCTGATCAAAAGTGTAGTTTGGTCTAAAGCACAAAAAATGATTAGCATTAAAATACTCTTGTTTGCTAGGGTAAGTATTAGAATCACATTCGAATGCGCCAATTGCAGAGTGACCAATCTGGAGATAGTTTAAATAAATCGTTCCAAACTTTAAGTCTGTACTAAAAAGACTTTTATCCTCATGGCCTAATGATACAGGTCCTAAAGATTTTTCAAATACCATTTCGACCAAAGCACCTTCGTTTTCTGATATAAACTCTTCGCATAAATGAATTGTCATATTAAAGTCTCTAAGAAGAGAGAGTGCAACTTCATCATTCGCAAGAAGTGGGCTTTCGTATGTTTCTTCAAATATGAAATGTAATTGATTAAGATCCTTATGACAGAGCTCATAGGATTTAATGAGTAAGCTGGTATCAAATAACCCTTCAAACTCAAAGCACAGCTTCTTCACCCCATCATAAATTAGATCTAATTTATCCTTAAGCTCTTTATAGCTATACATACTTCGACAAAATATTAACCCGTCATTCATGATAGAATCATATGTATTAACTTGGCCTTCTAATAACGAGTACCATTGACGACAAAAATTATTATCAAGAAGCCTGTACTCCAACCTGAGCTCTTCCTTATCTTTATTCACAAATGTATAAATGAGATTTTTTACTGACGTTTTCTTCTTTCTCTCATCTTTAACTAAAACACCTTGATCAAGAAGACTTTGAATTTTCTTTCTAAAAAGAACCTCTCGAGCCTGATCTTTCTGCAGTATTTTAAGTATATTGTCTTTTTGAAAAAATTCATCAATTGATAGAGTTGAATTAAAGTTTTTAATTATAATCGCTTGTAATTGGTCAACTTTAAATTCAATAAAAGGCTCATGACCTAACAAATATAGGCCATCCTTAAAACTGTCATAGACTGTAAAAAGCCCAGTCTTCACATGATATGAAATCAAAAAACCCTCCGTTTAATGCTACTCTATTAAGTGAATCATAGTTATCCCACCTTGGAAATTAAGTATTTCTAAGGAATCCCTCCCCTAACACAATGATTTCACATAAAAAAACAGGCTTCATTTTTCCAAATTAATGTTATACTGTGTTATAATATATCCGATAACTATTATAAGAGGAAAAAGTATGGGTAATAGCGACGATAAATTAAAAGGTAAAAAGGGCAAACCATACTTTGGCGGGTTAACTATTGTATCGCTGAACGATATCGACGATAACGAGGACTTAGAGAGCGAACTCTTTGATGTTTATAATCTTCAAGCTAGTGCTGTTTAATTAAAGACCTCTGAGTCTAATATAATGTCAAAAATAATATCCATTAATCATAGTCAAAAATCTCACGAAAAATTCTTTATCATAAGCTGGAACCTAGGGAATATCTGCAACTATAAGTGCTCCTATTGTCCAGAATTACTACATGCCGGTGATGTAAGTTTTCCAAATAAAGTCCTTATTATTTCAACTTTAAAATACTTAAAAAATCAAATTCCTAAAGATCGCAAGCTCTATGTTGAATTTACCGGTGGAGAAGTAACACTACACCCTGAGTTTAAAGCAGTTATATCAGCTCTAAACACGCTCGATATCAAAGTGGGAATTATTACCAACGGATCCAAACCAGAATCATTCTGGAAGGATATTGCACCAAAACTTAATCATGCTTGCATATCCTATCATCATGAATTTGCCAGAGAAGCACATTTCTCTAAGGTCATTAATATATTAAGTGAGCATACAACGACTCATGTAAATATTATGGCACCAAAAGAAGGTGTAGAGGGGGCGATTAAATTTCTAACAAATCTAAGTCTTAACAATGAGAATATAACAATTGAGTTGCAACCGATTATCCTACATGAGATAGAAACATCTAGAGAGCTGGATACATACAAAGATGATGATCTCAGGCGACTAAGAGATTTTAAAACTCCTAAAATAAATAGTACTAAGGACCCTTTTACAACCAGAGGGGATATGCTTGTCACCCATGAAGATAAATCGACGAAGCAGTATTCTGCGGCTCAGATCATTACCAACAAACTAAATGTATTTAAAGGATTTAACTGTTTTATTGGGTTAGAAACATTAATTATTGATTATAGAGGCTATGTCTTTAGAGGTAAGTGCAATGTTGGTGGACCTTTGGGTCATATCACAAAAAGACCTCTTACAATTCCTACGACACCAATCGTTTGTAATAGAAATCACTGCCACTGTAATTTTGATCTTACAGTTACCAAAGAAATGAGTGAAAATTGAAGTCAGGACAAGTATTTAAAAGCTTTGATCGTTACTCTTTTCATATTGAATTAACGGAAAAATGTAATGCCGCCTGTCCAATGTGTGCTCGAAATGTATTTGGTGGCAAGCAACACAGTGGCATTTCGACGACAGAAATTACCTTAGAACAATTTAAATCTTTTTTTACACATGAAATGATTGCTACAAAAGTTACAGCTTTTTCATTTGGTGGTAACTATGGAGATCCAACTCTAGCAACAGAGCTTATTCCTATTTTAAAATATATTATCGATTGCAGACCGGATATGCCTATTACGCTAGAAAGTAATGGCGGTACGAATACACCACTCTTCTGGGAGCAGCTTGGTTCGATTCTACAAAATGAAAATCAATATTGCAGTTTCTCTATTGACGGGATTGAAGATACTAATCATCTCTATCGCCAAAATGTATCTTGGCAAAAACTAATAAATAATATCAAAGCTTACATCACTAGTGGAGGATTTGCTCGCTGGAACTATATTATTTTTAAACACAATGAGCACCAAATTAACAAGGCGAGAATCTTAGCGAACTCCCTAGGTTTCAAAGCTTTTCGCCTGAAGAAAAGTTCACGCTTTGACTCTTCAATGAGTTTTCCAGTCTATGATCGCAATGGGTTATTTACACATAAAATTGAAGTACCTGCTAAAGTCGAAAATACCAACGAGAAATATCATCCACAGCTGAAAGCAAGAACAGAAGTAGAGTATCCAAAAAAGCTTGTTACTGATGGAGAGAGTCAGGACATTGACGAAGAGTTAGAAAAATATATAGATACCACCATCATAAGTTGCAAGTCTATCTCCGAAAAATCACTCTACCTTTCCGCTTCAGGAAACATATTTCCTTGCTGCTTTATTTCGTGGGCCTACAAGTCAGAAAAGCGATCAATTGAATCACAACAGATCCACGCTGAATTATTTGACCGTTTTAGTTTAGAGGAATGCTCAATCCTACAATACTCACTTGAAGAGATCCTACAATCTAACTTTTTCAATGAAATTTCTAAGTCATGGACTAAGGATTCTTTTAGCTGCGGTAAGCTTGCTATCTGTTCACTCATATGTGGCAAAGACTCTCAATCTTTTACGACTAAAACTTTATAATTCGTTGAAATACTTAATCCCCTTCTATACTATATTAGATATCAATAATTATTAGGAGTTGAAATGAAGTTATTAGTCACATTAATGCTTATAGGAACAAGTTTAAGTTCTTACGCAGAAACAAAAAATTTCATCAAAGAATTTTCAGGAAAGTTAAGATCACATCACAATTATAGACAATATGAAGTCTCAAATGCAATGCATGGAGAATTTGCATCAGCACTGATGGTAGGTGGTGAACTAAGTATTCTTACCAATACATACTATGGTCTTAGTGGTAAAGCGACACTAGCAAGCTCTGATTATGTTATCAATAATCCAAGGGACAAGGATGGCCTTTATCAATTTCTGTTTGGAGAAGAAAATATTGCAGTTCGATCGGAAAGCTACCTAACATATACTCGTAATAAACTTAAAATCGAATCTGGGAGAAAAAAAATTAATACTCCTTTCGCAAATGGCTCAGATGCTTTTATCATTCCTATAACTTACGAAGGGCTCTTCTCACAATATAAAATGGAGCACTTGAATCTACAGCTTATGAGAATCAATAAAATAAAAGCAAGAAATACTTCTTCATTTACGAGTGTCGCTGACTATGCCTTAGCAAGATTAAACCAAACAACGACTGAAACAGACTATAATAATGAAACTACAATTATAGGTTTTAATTATAAAAATGCAGGATTAAAAACAAATATCTGGCATTATAACTATAGTGATTTATTTACAACAACATATTTAGATGCAGATTATTCTCACAATAAAGTGAACTATGCAGTTCAAATTGGCCAACAAAGTGATAACGGTGAGGCGCTAATTGGTGATATTGATTCAAAACTTGCGGGACTTAAACTAAGCTACAAAGCATCCAACAAGTTAAATATCTCGTTTGGACATAACAAAGTTGACGTCAATGAAGACAGTTTCAAAGGCGGTGCATGGATCACGCCATATACTATATTCACAGACACTATTTTCACAAATTCAATGATCTCTGGAATGGGAAATGTGGCCCCAGGCTCAGCTTCAAAATTGATGTTACTTTATGGATTAACAGAGAAAACTGATATTCGTCTCTCTTACTCTCAACTAGTTTTTACTGAATACAACAGTGTCGATGAAGTAACTCAAGACGAAGTAGATTTCTGGATTACATCACAGCTTCCAATGAATGGTCTTTCAGTAACAAACCGCTTTGCAAGATTAGATAGTACGAATGACGGGCAAAGTGTTTTTGCTTGGAGATCACAGTTACAATATGTGTTCTAAATATTGAGAGTTAAATACTCCCAATTAGATTTTATAAAAATCAAAAAATCTAAGGAAACACAACTTAAAATAACAATTAACTCAGGGTCAATGGAACCATGGATAGGAACCAATGAGGTCATCACAGTTGAAAAGGCTGAGCTGGCCGACCTTCAAAAATACGATCCTATTATATTTTGGAGTCCTGGGCTAGAGATTTGTATTTGTCATGTTTTCACTGAAGTTAGAGAGGGGCTTATTATTACAAAATCTCTTATCTCTAACCATGAAGACCCCCCAACAGATCCCAAATACTTACTTGGAAAAGTTATTGAACCTAAGTTTAAGTGGTATCATCGATTACTATTTAAATATATAAAGCATGATGATTAAGTCAAACCAAGATACGCTCATATTCATAGTACTAATGATGATTGCCTTTGTAATAAGGTTAATAACAATTGACTCCAACTGTTTTGCACACGATGAACTGGCCACAATGGAATATGCCAGGAGAGGTTACCTCAATTTATGGTCAGAGTTTCAGACTAATGATGAGCCCTTCACACCTTATTACTATATGTTTATAAAATTAATGACTGAAAGTTTTACAAACCCAAGGCTAGCAGCACGCTTACCTTCGTTAGTGGCAGGGATGATCTCGCTAGTCTACCTATTTAAATTATCAAGGGTTTGGCTCTCTCAGTGGCAGGCAAGTATTATTTTATTCCTTGCCGTGCTTTCTCCGACACATATATTTTATTCTCAAGAAGCAAGACCATACATATTTCTTTATTTATTTACCTTATTAGTTATGTATAAAACTCAAAGTATCAGTAATGAAAAAAGCAAGCTGAGTATTACAAATACAACAAAACTAACTATCTTCTTGTTTTTACTAGTACACTCACATTATTTTGGGTTATTTTTCGCTCTATTCAACTTCATTTTAATCGTAATTTTCAACAAGTATCTAGTTAAAAGTTATATTATCGCGCTTACTATTACACTACTTAGCTATGCCCCATGGTTCACTAAAACATTAGGACATTTCTTTTACTCACCGTTCAACACATGGCTTCCAAACATAGGAATCTTTGAAAGTATGAGTTCTATTTATGGATTTTATTTTTCCGGACGCTATCAATTTTTTCCGTCATTTTTAACGTTTCTTTTCTTAAGTCTATCACTAATTGCAATCATAAGGTATATCAGAAAAAAAGATAAAGTAGGTATGCTACTTACTCTATGGCTCTATATTCCGACTCTGCTTTTACTTATTAAATCAGAAATAACACATCCAAGCTTTCACAAAAGATATTTAATTATATCAATGCCTGCAGCTCAAATAGCATTTATTCATTTTTTTAATACGTTTAAAATTAAAAGGCTTAAAGAATTTTCTATATTTATTTTTATTTTAATTACATTAATAACATCTTACTCATACCCAAATGCTATACTTGCTGAAAAAGACTGTAAGGCTCCACCAACAAACCCATCCCCTTCAGTTCTATAGACATGGAATAAGACGATTCTTCTCAATATATATTCTTGAAATTTCTTTGGCAGCCAAGCTTGTACCTCTAATATTTGGATGCATACCATCACCGATTGTAAAAGTTTCCCTAGGGTTTTTTAGTATCTTAGCTCTAAGTTCCTGTTGAAATAATGAATGCAAACTCACAAAAGAAATATCAGCACTCTCCCTTAACTTGGCAAGTTTTGATTGTACATGTTTTTTACTAGAAAATTCAAATACCTTATCATCAGAGAATTCAGGCCATAAAAAAGCTAAATAAGTAAATCCCCAACGACTCTTCAAACGTCTATTTTCTTCAAATGCATGCTCTGGTTCATAATTTTCTATTTTAGAAATATGATTAATTGCTTGCTCATAATACGGAAAATATCTTTGTTGAAGAAATTTAATTGAGATCATTATAATTCGAATAAGATGTGACTCAACAATCAATGTCCGAAAAAAATCGGATGATCCCTGAAATGATACGGTATGAATCATAGTATTATTATTTTTAAAATCGTTGTTTACAATAATTTGTATAACATCATCTGGTTTATATATTTCTGAATATATTTTTAATAGCTCTGACTCGCCTATAAAACTATACCCTCCAACTCCGATACTTATAACCTCAACATCATTGCATTTAAGGTTTACTTCTAACTGTGGACCAATTAAGTTATCTATATTCTCTAGGCCATGACCTGCGACAATAGAATCTCCCAATAAGAGTATACGACGCTTAGCTGATTTTTCAATCTTGCGATTGTAATCACGAAATCCCTCTGTATTTGTGATGGGAAATGATTCATGCAGATTGAACTGTTGGTTCTTTTCATTCTTTTTCATTCGATACCCCAAAAGAGAATTTGGGTCTAATTCAAAACTCGAAGTATTAGATTTCGTATTAATCCAATAAAGTTGTGGTGCCAGGTTCAAAAACCTGACACTAAACTCTAGAATCATACTGATTACTACAAATGAGAAAACTATAAATAGAGTCTTTTTAAATGCCATATTATTTGAAAACTTTAAGCTCTTTTCCATCGAAAGTAGAATCAATTTTAACGTCGATTGCCTTTAGAATTGTAGGCAACTGATCTACATGATTGATGATATTTGGAAGTTTAAAATTCTTTTTAATATTTGGTCCATAAATTACAAATGGAGTTAACATACTCTTAGTAGAGTCAGCTAGAATTGCTTGTTTATACCCTGTCTTTAATGGATTAGAAAATATTTTCATATCATCTGACACAAGTTCATTCCACCCATAGCCTGCAATATTTGCAATGACTAAGTCCCCCACTCTATCCTGAGGAAGTTGAAAAATATTCGGCACATCTTCCCAGTTTACAACCTTGGTAACAGGCTTTACTCCATTATTATCTTTCAGATTTGTTAGAGTTTTTGCAACCTCAGATCTCAGTGTTTCATAATCTTTACCAGAGGCTCTTTTCCAATCTCCGTCTAGTCCTTTCGGATTTATATATACACCAATCATCTTTAGGTAAATAACCTTAGTATTCTTCCAATCAATTGTCGTCTTCTTAGTTACTTTGTCGGTGGTGTAACTTAACCAACCTTTTTTTGCAAAAATATTATTCAAATGTACCCAGCGATCAAGAGTGTGCGCACCATGATCTGAACTTAATACGATATATGTATTCTCATCTTTATTCTCAAGAATTTTTCCTAAAATACGATCAAGTCTTTTATACATACCAAGTATATCTTCCCATTTTTTACTTTTTAACTCTTCAGAGTGATTTTCATAATGCTTACTTGTGGGATCTACATACTCTAACCACCACCGACTTGTGAGCATTTGATTAGGACTATAAATATTATGAATGACAACATCTGTTTTATGATTCTGAACTAACTCAGAAACAAGAGATTCATGCCAATCAAAAGATTGGTGTAATTCATTAAGAAATGTTGCCTCATCGTCTTTATGAAAAATCAATTGAGGTGGGAAATTATCTACAAAATCGACCATAGGCCCTAGCTTCTCGTTTAATTTCCTTGCCAATTCAGGAGGGTGCGATAAAGTTTCGTTTAAATTATCAAATAAGAATCTTAGTTTAAAGTGACCATTCTCCTGTAAAGAAATCACATGGTATCTAACTGAAGATTCAATTTTGGTAGCGTTTTTACCTACTAGCGTCAGTGTGCTCCACTCACTCCAAGCCTGACTCTTTAACTTGTTACCTGCTATTATCACTTGATCATAGTTTCTACTTTTATCATTTGTACTATCAATGACCTTAATATCTAAATCATTTCCATAGATACTCACACGGGATGTTAAGACAGGGGAGAAACTATTACTACTTACAGCTCCAGCCTTAAGTTCTATATTTCTCGTTAAATCCATTCCCATAAAAAATAATTGTCCCTTATTTCCAAGGCGTCCTTGATCAAACTTATTAGAGACATAATTGATTGCAGGAAAATCGATTCCCCAGCCACCCCAGCGACCTCTTAAAACATAGCCGAGGTCGATTTCAGGTGGTGTTGAACCTGGAGTTGAAACAATTGTTGTTGCTAAGCCCTGATCTTCAAAATGTTTCCAAACTGCTGGTATTTTTCTTGAAGTGGATCTAAAACCACCTGCTGAAACTTTTTTAAGGGGGAAACCCTCAACGTGCATTGGCCCATCTGCAATTCCATGGGCAAGCGGTGTCTTCCCCGTAAGTAGAGTCGCAAAGTTTATAGGTGTATGAGTAGGAAAGAGGGGTCTTGAAAATCCATAAGCACCACCATCCATTAATTTTTTTAAGTTTGGTAAATCACCACGCTTGGCCCACTCATAAATATCAAATGTTTCATCTTCTGCCCTCATACCGTCAGGTATAAACCAATAGAGCTTTAAGGCTTTATCGACCTTAGCGGCTCCAACCTCTTCATTTCCTTTCTTTCCAGAACATGAAACTGAAAGAAGTAATAACATAATAATTGATAAACTAATTTTCATAGATCTCTTCCTATTTAATATTTATATAATTACTATATAATATAGCTAATATTGATTATTTATAAAGAAGAAACATATATGAAACTAATGCTTTTGATTTTTTTAATTTTACTGATTAACCTATCATGTGACTCAGTTAATTTTGAAGTACCAGAAGACTTAAAGCTAACCAAAGCTCATCAATTTGATAATGTTACCTATCGTTATTATGAGTCTACGCAGCATGAAGAAAAGCTGAAGCTAACTATTAAAAGTAACTTTACTCGAAAACAATTTAAATCATACAAGCACATAGAAACGTCAAGAATTGCTCAATTATATAATGATTCTCGTGTCCCTTACCTAGGTGCAATTACTAAAGAGATATCTACAGACTGTAAAGAAGAGGATCTACCTGAAGTATTCTTAAAAGAGACAGAGTTTACAGTGATATACAAGGCCAACAACAAACTTCACTATGGTATCTGCCGAAAAGAACTCATCTCACACAAAGGTATACTAAAACTAAAGTATTGTCCCAATAGTGAAAGACTTTTTAAATTCGAATATAGCAGTGTTCTTGATAATTTTACCTTTAAAGAATTTATAAAAGGATTTAAATGCAAAGATTAATACTCATAGCTGTAGTCGTTATACTTACGAGCCTGTCAGGATTCTACCTTAGCGAGAACAAAACGACTTCAAAACAACCAAGTAATATCATTCTCATATCAATTGATACTCTATCTGGTATGCATTTAAATAAAAATGGTTATCATCGCTCAACAACTCCAAACCTAGATCAGTTTATAAGTGAATCCATAATGTTTAACAAAGCCTTTAGTACTTCCTCATATACCTTCCCAGGTCATATGGCGATGTTTACGGGCCAATCAATTGCAATGAACAATATGGTCGCTTTTAAATTAGAGGATAGGGCCGTCATTCTTCCTAAGAAGATCAAAACAATTACTGAGTATTTAAAAAAACAAGATTTTAAAACTGCTTGGTTTGCACCGACACAAGACTACCAACTAGATTTGACTCGAGGGTTTGAAAGAAGTTTTGATATATTAGAAACAACAGCAAAAGAAGATGGTTTTTTAAATAAGAGTCGAAAAGAGTGGATAGAAAAAAATAAGGATAGTAAAAAATTTATGTTTCTTCATTCATATCTAGTCCACGATCCATATATACCACCCAAGCCTTACTACAAAAAGTATGATCCAGACTATAAAGGTAGAATAATAGGTGAGATGAGTGAGTTTGAAGAACTATACAACAAGCACAATAAGACAAATTCCTGGAATGGAAAGTTAAGAAAGAAACTCTACTTTGAGCGCGTTGATATAAATGACTCTAGGGACTTAATTCATATGACAGCTCTTTATGATGAAGAAATTGAATTTCAGGATTATCTTCTAGGTCAATTTTTTGCTTACCTAAGAAGAGAGAGCTTATATGACAACTCTGTTATAATAGTTACCTCAGACCACGGCGAAGCTTTTGGACAGCACAATGAACTAAGACATAACACTCTCCATAACGAAGTCATTCAAGTCCCCCTTATTATTAAAATCCCAGGAATTAAACCTAAAGCTATTCAATCTCATGTCCAGCTTATTGATCTAGCTCCGACAATCCTTGACCTACTTTCCTTGAAGCCAAGACATGAATTCGAAGGAAAGAGCATGATGCCTCTCATTGATGGATCCGTAGAAAAGCTAAGAGATCACACAATCACAATTATAGACCCCTCAGATATGAAAGCCATTCACACAACTGATTACAAGTATATATTGCATACAAGTGGAAAGAGAGAGCTTTATAACCTCAAAGAAGACTGGAAAGAAAAAAATAATATCATTAAGGATAACGAAGATATTGCTCAAGATCTTCACACAGTACTTTTTAACTATATTACTAAGGTGAAAAAATGAACCTCTTTAGTATTCACAATATCGGGCCACTGCTCATTATTGTATACCTAGTCATAGCATTTAGTAATTGGGATTATAAAACAGGCACAAGAGGACCAGATGGAAATATCTACCCAATCTCATCGTTTTCAATGTACAACAGATCTCCTGATATAAAAATGAGACTGAAATTAAAAAGCATTCAAAATGAATTGAGAGATAACAATGAATAGATTCATTAATAAATTTTGGAGTCTCATTGAATTAGACTTTGAAGCCTTAGCAAAATCGAGCGAAGTAGATAAAGTCATACTGTACCTTCGATACTTTTACCTCATAGTATTTGTTATTTCGATTCAAATTTTCAATGATATTCGTCCAGCAGTAATGCAACCCCCTCAAGACTTATTATATGTTTGGCCTATTCAATGGATTCCAAACACTATGTTCAAATACTTAGGTCCATTTTTTGGAATAACGGGAATACTATCTTCAATACTTTGTTTTTTTTATATCCACAAGAAAATATTCAAGGTCACTTCTTTCATATCTCTTTTTATGTTTTGGGCAATAGTCTTTGCATTTAACAACTATATTTTTCATAGTATGCATATTATGATTATAAGCTTATTTTTACTTTGCTTACTGCCATCTGATTTAAAGAAAAGTAAAATTCTTGAAAAAAATGTCGAAATAATCAAAGGTATATGGCTGGTTACTTTCTTTATCCTCCTAACCTATACATGTGCTGGGATCTCAAAATTTATTGGATCTTTCTATGATCTTTATGAAGGAGGGATATCTATGTATAATATCGACCACCTTAACACCATCCTTGCTCAGTACTGGGAACAAAAAACAAGTGGCCAAATTTTCAGTCACTTTATTATATCGAATAATTTTTTTAGCTTTCTTTCATTTCTATTTGTATTAATGGTTGAGCTTTTTGCCATTTTGGCCGCGTTTAGAACAAAATATTTGCAATTAATGGGCCTACTCCTAATTGTATTTCATTTCTTTGCTGGTTCTATTTTAGGAGACGAATTTCCTACAGCGATAACGATGATTGCTTACTGGCTTATTGCCAATCCTCTGGCAAGTTTAAGAAAGTAAGATTTTTAAATTTGCAATCCAATATGATATTCTAAAATAATAGCTAGTAAATGCTTTACTCTGAAAAGATTGAAGCTTATGGGCAGAAAAAACTTTATGTTTATAAACTAAATTATAGTTATTATAGTATTCAAAGTCTTTCACAACAATATCACTCTTTAAATCATCGTACAGCTTGGTTCCAGGTAAGGGAGTGCAAATTGTAAAGTTAGAGAAGGCAGTGTTTAGTTTTTGTGAGTATTTTATAGTTTTTAATATCGATGCTTCTGTATCATCAGGTAACCCCAAAACATAGAAAGCTGAAACCTTTACCTTCTTCTCCATTAAAAAATTAACTATTCTTTCTTGATGTTCTATACTGGGAGGGACGCGCTCTAAATATTTCAACTGAACATGATCATAACTCTCAACCCCAACCTTGAGTAGACAAAAGCCTGACTTAATCATCAGGAGAATCAACTCTTCATCTAATAAATCAAAACGTGTTTCACATCCCCACTCTACATCCATTCCCTCTTTAATGATTTCTTCACAGAGTTGCTTCACCCATTTACGATTTAATCCAAAAACAGGATCTCGAAATAGAAATGAATTCACTCCGTACTTTATTTGATTATGTTTTATTTCTGATATGACATTCGCGGTTGACCTAGCTAGATACTTCTGATTGTTTGCAATATATGGACAGTAGACGCATTTATATGGACAACTCCTACTCCCTTGAATCATTAGAGTGGGACCCCGCTTGAATAAAGGATATTGTTTGAAGGCAAGATAGTCATAAAGAGACCAATCAGGAAATGGTAAATCATCTAGATTATCTAGTCGACCAATCTCCACAATACCAGTTTCGATATCGTTTAAACTATCATATAACTTAAATAGGTTTTCAATATCTCCCACCAATACAATATCAGCAACCTCAAGAAAAAGGTTTGGGAATGCATTGACTAAGGGACCAAACAGAATAACTTTGACACTCTGCTTAGACTTAACAAGCTTTAGAAGCTCCCGCTCTCGATTATAATTTATCAATGAGGGTTTATGAAAAACAATATCTGCCTTGAAGTCTATGGAATTATTAATATATTCAACTTGGTGGTTTTTTTCTTTCAATATTGATGAGAGATATGCGTAAGACAGTACAGGTAAGTACTCGAGTCTTGCCCTAAGATACTTTAGAGTTCTAGCACCTAAATTTTGTCCTGGATTAAACGAAGTTCCGTAGCCTCCATTAAAGTCCTTTTGTTCCCCAGGCCTTATACACTCTAGAATAGTTATATTCATATCAAATCCTTAAAATTAGATTATCATATTTAGAAACTAAAGAGTATTATTATAGATATGTATGTTTTAGAAACTATGCTCAGTAGAAGCAAAAGTAAGAACTAGTATGAGTAAAAAATCATTCATTTTTACTTTTTCCATTTTTGTTTTTGTTTTTATTAACTCTACTGGCCCTTACTTTAATATTAGTGGAAATCTTAGAGCTCGTTTTGCTTTAACTAAGTCTATCGTTGATGATCAAGTCATCGATATTACAAAACATAAGAACTATATTGGGTACGATCAAGCAACCGTCAAGGACAAAGTTTACTGTACCCACAATCCTGGTTTTTCAGTACTTATGGCATTGCCCTATTTATTAATCACGAAACCGATTAGTTTAATATCAAACTCACCTGTAACTAAAGAGAATTTCATTAAAGAAGCCTGGTTAACAAAAACTTTAACGATGGCAATTTTAGTCTCATTATCACTTTTACCATTTTTCTTAATATTAAGGTCATATTTTGGAAATAGTTCATTCTTTGCTCCATTATATCTCTTCACACCAACTCTTTTATTTCCTTATCTTACCAGTCCTTTTGCAGACCTTGCATCAGCATTACTTCAATTTCCATTAATTTATTTAATCTTTGAAAAGAAAAGTGAGCTTAAGAACAAGCATTACTATTTAATCTTTTTTATCATATTCATACTTTCACTTGTGAAGCCGACTAACTCAATTTTAGCGATTAGCTTTCTTGTATATGTCATTCTAAACAAGAATTTAATCGCAGCGAAAATTATTGTATTCAGTCTTGTGACTTTTGCAATAGCTCAGTCATTTTATAATTACAGCTTTGACGGGAATCCATTTACCTTTATAGTTCAGTACTTTAATCCTATGGGCCAGATTCAATCTCCCGTATATGATCCATTCTCTGAAGTTATGCAAATATTCAATCTTAAAAAGATCTTTTACTTATTCTTTGACCCGTATGATGGCCTTATAACGTATAACTGCATTCTTCTATTAGTTCTATATAAGCTTAAAACTATGAATACGAAACAACTTTGTGCTCTTGTTTCACCAGTTCTTTTGCTCATCTTCTTCTTCTTTTTTAGAAACTGGAATCTCGGTGCAGATTTTGGATGGAGAAACGGATTGCCACTAATTCCATTACTACTATATATAGTTATAACAAAGTGGGATAATAATATATACGTTTTTAAATTTTTCAGAATATTTGGTTTTATTATCACTTTTATATATTCAATTCCCTTCTTGTACTCTGTAGTTATTAATTATAAGGCAATAGATAGTCATCAAATCTTAAGTTTTTATTTTATTGAGATGGCGAAAGCTCCTCAGTCAATACTAAGTAATACAAATTTTGAATTCCATGGATTCATATTAATACTACTTAGTTTTTTATTTATTTTTTATTCATACAAAAGGTTCCATTCAGATGAAGTTTAAGAAAAAAGTTCTATTTGTTTTTATGAATATATTTTTTATTCTTTTTGCACTTGAAGTCATTGCCGTTATATCGTTCAAAATATCTAAAAGAAAGAGTAACCCTGTTAAATATCACTTTTATAAAAATCAACCCGATCAGACATTAGGGTGGAAGCCTAAGCCTAATAATACTCAAATTCTATGGAATACAAATGTCTCGACAAATTCTTTTGGTTTTAGGAATAACTCTTTAAATCCAGATTTCAACTCTAGTAGACAATCTATCTTAGCAATCGGTGATTCATTTACATTTGGTGCAGAGGTGCCCAATGAGCATACATGGCCATCTTTCCTGAGTAGAAAAATCAAATCCCAGGTGATAAATGCAGGTGTAAACGGATACGGGCTTGATCAAATGTATATACATTTAAAGCAAATCCTAAAGGATTCAAGCCTCAATATTAAAGAAGTTATAATCGTATTTATTAAAGAAGATATACATAGGACTGCTCAAAAAGTTAGAGATGGAAGCTCAAAACCCTACTTTCATATAAATGAAGGAGAGCTTAAATTAGTACCCATTCAAGAAGATCATACCAACCAAACGGTTGATTACTTTAAAAGCTTAGTAATGAAATCTACATTTGTATCTGCTTTTTGTGAGAGATTTTTCAATTATTTATTTTACTCACAAACTACGACTTATATTGAACATCTACCTTATAACTCCTACGCAATCTCACTAAGAATTTTTCATAATTTAAAAAAAATCGCTAATGACACAAAACTAAAGATAAGAATCCTTCCACTAAATGAACACTACGATCAGTATGATCAAGAGTATATTCACTTTATCAAAGAACTTAAAGAGCTAAATTCCTCTTACTTTAATATTATCCCTGAGCTTAATATTATGAGAGAACTTGGCTATAAAGATGAGATAAAGAGTTTAGAAAACGTAGGGCATCTATGGCACGGGCATTTGAATTTCAGAGGTAATGAGTATCTTGCAGAGACTATCTATAGGTATATTGAATATAGAAATTAATCAATCTTTTCAGTCCCTGAAACTTCATCTAAATGTAGAGGGCGCCCATAGAGGTGTGGAAAAAGATCATTATTACTCGCCTTCTCCCACTTTAATAAATCCATTATTTCTTTACTTTGAAATTCAATGATAAATACGGGCCTAGTATCAGCATAGTACTTATTTAAAACTCTTTCAGTTTGAACTGCTGTAGAAAGGTGAATATAGCCATCTTGAATGTCTACGGGTGATCCAATAAACTCTCCGCTCTCTTGAAATGCATCCCACTGATCTGTCGTTAAAATTTTAAAGACTTTATCCACTTCCATATTTACTTGCCTTCTTATTAGAGAAAAAAAAAGGATCCCCGTAGAGATCCTTATATATTTTAATATACTTAAAAAAATGGTTGCGGGAGCAGGATTTGAACCTACGACCTTCGGGTTATGAGCCCGACGAGCTACCAACTGCTCCATCCCGCGGTAAGTAATGATTATTTATAGAATACTGAAGTCATGATGTCTAGCTTTTTCTAGAACTATATTGACCGCTAAATAAAAAGTCTTTTTATCAGCCATAAATAGCTAAATTTTCATCAATATTCGTCGAAAAGAATTAAGAAGGGGTTAATAAATGGAGAATAACTTGATGGATACAACAAACAAAATGACAATTGACATGAATACTGATGATCTTAGTGAACAGCAAAAAAGACTACTCAAAAGTATTAATATGATGCTTGTACACACAATGACTACAGATGAAGAAGATGAATACTTTGATGGCAGTTCTGAGTTATTAAGGCTTGTTGCATCAGCAATTAAAAAAGCTAATTTTTCCAATAAAGAGACAGAAATTGCTTATGACCAGCAAGCTCTTGAATACTGTGTCGATATACTAAGCGACCAAGTCTATGGTGACGACCTTGTGAAGTATGATAATTAGATAGTTCGTTATATTTATAGAAATAAAAAAGGGACCCTAGAGTCCCTTTTTTTTATTTTTGAATTCTTGTTTTCGCGCTTGGAGTGGCTTTCTGGTAACTCAATCTTACATTCGTTCCATCTTGTTCATCATCCCTCTTCAATTCAGAGCGAAGAATCCTAGCTTCTTTTTGTTGCTTCAAAGTATCGTAGTACTCATCTTTTCTATAGCGAGTAAAAGCAACAGAGTCTGCCGCCTTAGCATTCTTTTGAGTTTTACTTATCTTACGAACATCTAGTGACTTCTTCAAAGAGTTATACTCTTCAGCATCAGCTCGTCTGGAACCATCTTTATTGATACCAACTAATTTATAGAGGTCTGGTTTACTAATATACTCCCATTTACCGGGTTGAACTTTATCAATGCTAAGGTTACCAATGGCAACTCGCTTAAGCTTATCAATTGTAATCCCACAAGTTTCACAGATTCTTCTAATCTCTCTATTTTTTCCTTCTGATAGTCTGAACTCTAGCCATGTTTTATTTGGAAGCTTTTCAACAACTCTTACAGAGAGAGGCTTTAACTTTTCACCTTGATCCGTTACACCAGTTCGAAGTCTCTTTAGAAGAGCATCGTTCATTTTTCCGAAGACTTTTACTTCATATGTTTTTACTACTTCATAACTTGGATGCATTATCTTATTCGCGAAATCACCATCATTTGTAAAAATTAGAAGTCCTTCAGATAAATAATCAAGTCTTCCAACAGGATAAACCCGAGTACTAATAGGGATAAGGTCCATGACCGTCTTTCTTCCCTCTGGATCAGAAACTGTAGTCATACAACTTCTAGGCTTATTCATAACAAGATATAAATGATCGACAGTTAAAACATCAATAACATCGCCATTAACTGAAACTACATCTGTTTGAGGTTCAACTTTAGTACCAAGCTCAGTCACTTTAACACCGTTAATTTTAACTCGACCTTGTATAATAAGGTTTTCTGCCTTTCTTCTGGAAGTAACTCCACAATCTGCAATGTACTTTTGGAGGCGTATTAGACTTGATTCTTTCTTATGATTCTTTGACATCATTTCTCCTTTCGACCTCACGGCCGTAAATTATTGAATTTGAGAAGTTTTATATCAGTTTGTGCGTTCTGTCTAAAATTTTATCATAGGGTGTAAACTTTTCAAAAAAAGCCTTTAAAATCGGAACCTTAGATACAATATCGTATGAACAGACTTAATATTATTCCCCTATTAGTACTATCTATCACCTCTTTTGCCTCTCAAGCTAAGAGTAAGTGGGAGTTTAGAGTCTTTAATAGTTATAGTATCTCTAGAGAAAGTATCGAAAAAACTCCCCTTGGGGACTTACCGAATCAGCAGGAACTAAAAGAAAATATTCAACTTGCAGCTACAAACTTCTCCAGTTCTGAGGATAGAAACACCTATATTCAAGGAATGTGTGAAGGTAAAAGTGAAAGAGAGAAAATTGAAATGGCGAGGTACCTCTCACAACTCTCAAGTGAGATATATGAATATGATAGGGCCGATGGAGCAGTTTTTGAAGTTGGAGAAGTCGTTACAAATGATCAGCAATGGAATGCTATTGGAACATACTTGAACCCAGATCAGTCTCTAACACGAGCGGGCGTTTGTCGTGATATGACAGTAAATGTTTCAGAGTTTCTTCTTAATTGTGGAATTCCTAAAGAGTGTATATCCATAGAATCCTATAGATCGAATAGTGGTGGACACCAAGTAGTTCAAGCAGGCTGTGAAGAAACTTATACAATAAATTGGAGTGAGCTCTACACCACAAACAGCAAAGGAACTACGAACCAAGACTTAAATCCAAACATTATCAATTCAGGTATTGAACATACGACTTTTGATCCGGAAACAGGAGAGATAGTTGGCATGAGACAAACAGAACTTGGCGCAGTTCTTTCTGCTGTCAGCGGCGGTGAAATTGATGATCCAAACTACCTCCCAAGACTTTTAATGCTAGAAGCACAGTACAGTGTAATGACTTTAGGCTTATTTAAATCTGAACTTATACGTGGTGATAAGTTGATGGGACTTAAGGCTGAACTTGAAGGAAATCCTACGAGGTGGCTTCACCTTGGCCTAGGTGTAACATATGCAAAGAATAAACTCGGTGCAAATAGCCTAACCAGTGGTCAGGACTTAGAGCAAGACATACTCTACGCTCACGCTCGCGGCAGGATAGATCTGCCTAAAGTTACACTTTATGATAATGGTGGAGCAAAACTTCTTCTCGAAAACAATATAAGTGCCAATGGAGCCTTTAGTTACTCTAAGAACCAAATATATGGACAACAGCACTGGAATCAAGATGGACAATTTTTCATTACACCATCTACAACACTCAGGATCATCAAAGGCTCACATAATATTTACTATAACCATGAAAGTGATACAGGCTTTAATAATAGAGCGTATAATACAGAGATCTCTGACACTTACAAAAATGGTCAACACTTCGCTGCCTTTGAGCAATCTGATAGACATACTATTGGATATAGAAATCAAACTACAAAGAAAGACTATGGTGTAGCGCTTACCTCAGAAGAAATTTATTTTGGTAGTAGAGTTAGAGCACAAGTTGACTTCAATGATCCTTACAGGAATGTAAAAGTTCTTTTAGGTACTAGTCAGTTTACTTCAAAAGCTCCGGGACAAGAGAAGCTGATGTCCTATGACTTAGGTGCTCGAAAAGTATTTCAGTTTAAAAACGGAAGTGAACTTGAGACAGGCATTACTGCCTTATATACTCCTGATAACCTTGATAAGTATCAAGTACAAATGAGTATTAGGTATACTCCAAGAAACTAAGAGTCTGTTGAATCCTGATCTTCCGACTCATCAAAACTAGATTTCAAAAACTCTAAATCAATGTCTAGATCTTTGGCTTCTTCAACAGTCTTCTCGACTGCAACTGCATCACCCATTAGATTATCAAAAGCATCATCCAGTGCCGCCGAAAGTTCTTCTGCCTCTGTGGCCGAGTCTGGCGCGTCTTCAACAACAGTATTTAATTTATGAGAAATAAAACTCGCAATATCAAACTCATCAGTATCAACTTCACTAGCTGGAACAGGTACTTCTTCGCTCTCTTCTTCGCCATCGTCACTTAATAGCATATCAAAAGCATTATCAACTTCCTCTTCAATATTTAAGTTAGCAATCTGTGACTCTAGAATCTCTTCTGACTCATCAGTTATTGCCGCAAGTAATTCTTCAGACTTCGCAAGTGCTTCGTCGGCGCTGATTTCTAATTCAACCTCGATCTCTAACTCATCTTCTTCAAGCTGAGGAGTATTTAGCATTTCTTTGAGCATGGATAATGTCACTGGTCTTGGTTCCATAACAGAAGTTAAAACTTCAGATTCAGTAGAGTTTTTATTTTGCTCGATGATCTGTGCTTTATTAACGTATTCTTCCAAGATATCAAATGCAGATTTCTTCTCGACACCCTCTTCATTTGATCGTTTCTTTTCAAGATCTTTTAAAGATTGAGTAAACATTGTTTCAGAAGAAATTTCCTGGATACTAGCACTTAGTTCATCTAGCTCCATTAATTCGTCCATATCAAATATTTTCTTCTCGCCAACCTGAACAATCTTTTTAATGTCAGAGATTTCACCAATCTCACTTGCATTGGCAAGCTCTTCAAGCTCAATTTCTGATGGAAGATCAGTGATTTCGTTAAGGTTAAATACCTCTAGAAATTCCGCTGTTGTTTCATAAAGAGATGGTCTTCCTGCTTCATCAGACCTTCCGGCCATCTTAACAAGTCTTCTATCCATAAGAGCTCTAATAACATGAGAGCTGTCAACACCTCTAATACTCTCAACTGCAGTCTTTGATATCGGTTGTTTATAAGCAACGATAGCTAGTACTTCAATTGCCGTAGGGCTTAATTGAAGGGACTGAACCTTAAACATATTTTGAACGATTTTAGAATAAGTTGCTTTTGTTCTAAATTGGTAACCTTGCGCCACTTCCATTAATCTAATACCGTGATGCTTAGCTTCGTACTCTGACTGCAATCTCGCAATTGACTCGTGAATAACTCTTAAAGGAAGATCTGGATCAATATTATTTTTAATTTTATGAAGATTTATTGGTTTATCACTCATGAAAACAATCGTTTCAATCGCGCCACAAAGAGTCTCATGATTTAAACCAGTTCTGGCCTGCCATAATTTATCTTCTTGTTCTTTCTCATTAAAGAAATCAAGATCAAGATTAAACTCTTCTTTACTAAAATCCCAACTGTAATCAATAATACTCATAGTTATCCTCTAAATTAAATTGAAGGTTGTTCCGGTAGTGGTGGAGGCGTTGCCACCTGTAATTCTTCGGTACTAACTGTCTCATCGTCTTCAGGCTCAAAGCCATCTGCTGTATCTACATCAAATGAGTTTAAATCCTCTTTTACTTCTACATAAATAGAACCATCAGGCTCATTTTGAAAAAGGTCTAATCTTTTAAGTCTAGCAAGTTCCAGTAAAGAGATAAAAGTAATAACAACTTCTTCCTTACCTTTTTCCCAATTTATAAGCTTATCCATTGTCGTTTTTGTTCCAGTCTTTAAATCCGTTTTAAGCTGAATCAACTTTTCTTTAATGGATAAACGATCTCTTCTAACAACTGTATATTTTCTTTTGTCTCTTTTAATTTTATCAATCATGACGTCTGTTAGTGATTGAATTTCCATAGGAAGTAAAATAGAATTTTGAATAGCTTTACGATCAATCTTAGGCTTTACAAAAATATCTTCATCTCTTCTAGGAAGATTCATTAACATCTCACCCTGCTTTTGAAAGCGAGCAAGTTCCTCTAGCTTCTGAATCAGTTGAGTTTTTGTGGTAATTTCTAAATCATCAGGATTAGAAATTCGTATTTTCTCTTCTTCCTCGTCTGTTACTGATTTTGATTTAATAAACAGTAACGACGCCGCCAGGTAAAGATACTCACCAGCAATATCGAAGTTAACATCTTGTAATTTTTTAAGGTAATCAAGGTATTGATGAGTGATTTTATTAATATCCAGTTCTTTAATGCTCATCTCTTCTCTTTGAATAAGATGAAGTAATAAACCTAACGGTCCATCAAAGCGGTCTAGTTTTACCTGGATATTCGTTTCAATCATGTGTAAGTCTCTCTCTTTATTATTTCACCCTAGTATACGCAAAAAGTACAATGGTAAATTCTGTCCAAACTCCAAAAATGGCGTCAGTACGTAGTGTAGGGTTGGGATTCCCATCATACTAAGGCCAAAAACTAACAAAATTACCATTGGCGCGTATTGAGCTAAACTTTCATATTTATGTAAAGCCTCCCCTTTTAAGAAGGAAGCAACCATTCTCGATCCATCAAGTGGCGGGAAAGGAATTAAATTAAAGGCACCTAAAAGAAAATTAATAAAAACTGAATATTGAAGCATATATAATAATGGTGCGTATAAGCTAAAGTCCTTAGGTAAGAAGGTGGCCAAAACAGCAAATAGAATTCCAGAAATGGTACCTAAGATAAAGTTTGATAGAGGTCCAGCGAAACTAACCCAGAAGATACCTTTTCGAACATTTTTGAAATTTCTTGGAGTTACAGGCACTGGCTTTGCCCAACCAATAACTCCCCAACCGAAAATGACTCCTATTAAAGGAAAAACCACTGTTCCCATCATATCAATATGAACTGCTGGGTTAAAAGTTAAGCGGCCATCTCTTTCAGCTGTATCATCGCCGAATAATTTTGCAACATAACCATGTGCATATTCATGAACAATTACCGCTAAAAGTAATCCTGGTGCGCATTGCAAAATTTTAAAAAGAATTTCCTGAATATCCATTATATTGTCATACCAAAATGCTCAAACTGCTGCAACGAATGCTTTTGATTTTTTAAAAACTTTTCGAAGTCGACTAAGAGCATTACACTTAAAGTATGAATAAAAGGAAAGTCCAGTGTGTGATATTTTACTGCGATGCAAGTAAGAACAAATGTTTTTTATTGTTAAAGACCAATGAGCGCAGAGAATTCTTTTGGCAAAATGTCACAGGATCAGTTGAAGCGGATGAAGAGTTTATTCAAGCTGCCCTAAGAGAGGCGCAAGAAGAGACTGGTGTTGCGGCCAAAAATATAAGATCAATTATGGCCAGTGATCTGACATTTAATTTTCCTGATCGCTGGAGTGAAAAAATTTGTGAAGAAAAAACCTTTTTCATTCAGTGCAAAGATAAGTGGGAAGTGACCATCGATGAGTCAGAACACAGTGAATTTAAATGGGTTAAAGCTGCTGAGATTGTGAAAAACACTGTTAAATTTGAAAGCAATTTTATAGCATTAGAGAAGGCAATAAAAATAAAATGTTAAAAATCTTACTTATATCTCTATTCCTTATGAATCTCATTAGCGTAGAAGCCAATGAAACTGTCTTTGACATTCCTATTCAGGAAGATGAAGAGTTATTTAAAGAATTGTCAGAGCTTGAGGAAGAAGAACTAAATTTTGAAGAGGAAGAGGAAGGCTTAAATAATGAACTCTTGTCATCAACTGAACCAGAGCTTGACGACCTAAGTGAATTTCAAATTAAACAAGATGAGCAAATTGATAAATTGATTGAGGAGAGAAAAAAATCCTCACGTCTTAGATATACCAATACTCAGAATGAAGCCCTAAGAATTCAACTTAAGGATATTGCCAAAAGTCCTAAGAAACTCTCCATGATTACGAAAAGAACAAAAATCATCCGGCTGAGTGATGATAAAGTTTTTTATATAAATAAAGATATAAAAGTTATGGCCCACACTAAACAAGACTATGATCGTTATAGATATATTCTGGATAAAAATAATAATATTCGGTATCGCGTAGATAATCAGTTTATTACAGACATCACTCTCATTACTCAGATGTATAAAAAACCACACAAGTTTAAACGGTTGAAGAAAAAAATTATTGTCGACAGAAGAGATAAGAGTTTTGACTATCAATTCAAGTTTAATCTTCACTCTGGCCTATACAAGGCGGGATTTTCTAAAAAGCTAGTCCAGCATAACAAAGAACTCACTCCTATGTTCCGTCTTGAGTCGATTGTCTTATCTAACTTTAAATTTAGTATCCAGGCAGGACTTGGTATAATGTATGAATTTGTTAGTGGCAACACCCAGGCTAATACGGGTAAATTCTCTTATCAATCTCTCTCTGTTGGACCTACTTTTAAAACAAAACCTCTACTGGCAAATTTCTCTTTTATCCTACAGCCACGATTATCCCTGTTCTCTCAAATATCTGTAGCTGACTCAGGTTCAGAGGAGACACGTGTTTTTAAGATTAGTGAAACTGCGATGCTTCTTGGTGTTGAAAAAGATATTAAACTCAGACGTTTTGGACACTGGGTTTATGGTTTTAGTTTTCAAAGAAAATGGCTTAAAGCGAATGCAACAGATACGAGTATCGATGTTGGAAATAATATAAATTACGATGACAGTTATGGTGTTCATATTGGCCATCGATCGGATTGGATTTTTTAATGAGCTACTTAGTACTTATACTCTCTATCTTTTCACTCTCTTCTTTCGCTGCGACAGAGGGAACCATTATCGTTTTAGAAGCTCCCATTTTTGGAGAACCAGATGAAACATCCCAAATCATTCAACATTATCGCAAAGGTGATAGTATTTTCCTTCACCCCACTGAGGCTCATGAAGATAGGTACCTTGATGAAGATTTTAGATCATTAGAGCTTCTCACTGCTGATAAGAATCCAGATCCATTACTCAACAAAAAAACAACGTATACGGCTGATGAAGATAGCGCTTTCTACAAAACCATGACAAAAAGCGGACGAGAAGCTTACGTTTTAAAAGAGCATATTCGCATCGTTTACAAAGACATTCGCGAGTTTACTCAAAAACCTATTGGGTTTGATCATACCGACTATAGAATTCAAGAGCCTCTTCCAAAAGGATACCCTATTCTTGCGGAAGAAAATTTTAGAGGACAAATCAACCTTGCTTTTGGTCAGCCGAATTACTCGGGCTATCCCTATAAGCAAAGAATTCTTGATTCAGCTTACGGACTATCAAAAGAATTTTCTTTTGTTTGGTCAAAGTCAAAAAGCTTCAATAAAGAGAGGCGCTTTTTCTTCGGAGCTAAGGGTGATATTCACTTCTCAAAAATGGACTACCTGCTAACAAGTCAAAAGGCGACGCAGGATAACCTAAGATTGATACTTGGTCCCTATGCATCCTATGACACATACCGAACTGATGACCACGCCCTAAATATTTTTACATCCATGCAATTTACCCTGATTGATAAAATGGATATTACGATTCGAGACAAGAGCACAAGTATTAAGGAACAAAGGCAATACAGTAGTAACTTTGGAGCTTCTGCCAGTGTTGGTGCTAGCTTTCAATTCTTTGAAATATACGAGGATTTTGATGGAGTCATTGGAGCTAACTTTCGTGTCATTCTCCCCCGTACTTACTCGGCGGAAGCATCTGCTGAAGAGAGTGAATTATGGCAATCAGTGAACGATTCTGATGAGTTTGAGCAGGAGTTTACATCTGAATTAACATACTTTGCAGGCATACAAACCTCATACTAGGCAGATTTTTCCCTTTCTCAATTCTTCAGTAATTAAATTTAAGGCCCTCGAATTCTCGCCGATAAAGTATAGGCAAGAATATAGACACAAAAACTAGGAGGGTTAGATGTCACAAATCGATTCAGAAATCACCAAAGAAGTTCTTTTCCAAAAGCTAGGTCAAACTTGGTACATCTTCACAGAAATAAATGAAGAAGTTGTATACTCGGCGATGCCAAACGGAATGGATCCAAGAAGTACAAAATTAGAATTATTCGATGTTATCGAAGAGCATATGAAGAAAGTGGCAACACACCCACGTCTTCAAGAAGCTGTGTAAGATATCATGTCAGGTGCAAAAAGATTTAAAGATGATTATCCAGCGGAGAAACTAACAAAAAAGCCGGAGCAATCAAATCCCATTGCTGACAAACATGAAATTGAGGCTTACCTTAAGCGAATTAGTGAGCTTATGAATGATCCTCAAAAGCAAAAAAAAGCAGCTTTAATTATAGAACAAATGATAAATAACAATTCCAAAAAGGGTCGTTCTTAGCGGCCTTTTTATTTTCTTATTAAAATATCTCGATCAGACACTGCAAAATCTTTTGCACGGATCTGACCTCGCTTACCCACATAATCTATCATGGCCCCATTCAACATAAATCCTGAGTCATAATAAGTGGAATGATTTTTTAAAATAGGAAATGAATCTCCTCCACGTGCCAAAAAGTTTGCAGTAGAAAGAATAAAGTTGTTCTTAGTGGAAGATACTTTACCATTTACATCTTTGGTAATACTCCATGAGCCATCGCTAGCAACAATCTTTTGAAGCTTATTATTTTTAATCTCAAGCTTTACACCCATAAAGTGAGGATAGCCCCCATCCCTTTCAACTAATGGCTTAAGAGCAAATACTGTAACCGCGGCGATATAGTCAAAAACCTCTTCAGCTGTGAATTTTACTGAGACTAAAGTATTGCCATAGGGATGAAGCTTATGCAGTTTTTTTCTTGTAATGGTTCCAGCTTCAAGACCTGAACGCATAGAACCTCCATTTAAGACCATCACATCAAACCTAAGCTTCTCATAAGAAGCCGCCCCCATGAATTGGGCCACAGGCATCTGAATAGAACGAACCAACTTTCTGTCACCTATAAGTTTCTTATCAATACTTCCGAAAGCCGCATTTCCAACTTTCTCAGCTTTCTTTTTATAGGGAGCAAATAGCTTTATCATACTTTTATCTGCTGGAATTTTTTCAGAGGTTAATTGATATACACCTTTTACTTTTTTCTTCATATTTATCGGTAACAGCTCATAAGTTGAATTCTTAACAATTCCATTACTAACATTAATCTCTAAATCTAGCGCCCCTACATACTTCCCCCAATCCTGAGCTTGAACTATTATTGTTTCATTATGAACTTCTGCGTTTATAACTTCTTGGGAGTGGCCACCAACAATAACATCAATACCAGAAACTTTTTTAGCAAGATCAATGTCTCCATTTGAGGTAGCACTTCCATAGTGACCTACATGAGTAACAGCAATAACGAAATCAACCTTCTCTATCTCTCGAAGCTTTTTTACAATTGGTTTTGAGGCGATAATTATATCTTTAAAATCAAAAAGTTTTTTTGCATCAGTATGTGATGCTTTTGGAGGTGTATCTTTTGTTGTTAGCCCTAGGATACCAACTCTTATGCCGTTCAATTCTCGAACGATATAGGGTGCAAATGGTCTCGTCGATTTATCTTTATAAAATATATTTGAAGCAAGAAAAGGAAAGCCTGCCAACTCTTGTTGCTTTTTTAAAACTTTATACGAATTATCAAACTCATGATTTCCAATTGCCATTGCATCGTAACCAATCGCTTTCATTCCTAAAAAATCAGGTTCCGCATCAAAAATATCACTCTCCATAGTTCCAGTATTAATGTCTCCACCAGATAATAAAAGAGTGTTTTTAACCTCTCCTCTCAGTTTATCAATCAATGTTTTTCTAGCGGCCATTCCATACTCTCCCTTACTGCTAGGAAGATAACGTCCGTGATGGTCATTTGTATGAAGGATTCTAAGTTTTACGACTTTCTCACTCATAAAAATAGATGAACAGGACAGCGTAGTAACAGAAAGGACAATAAGTAGCAGTTGATTCAATTGAGTCTCCAATGTAATTAATTTCTGGTTTAACTTAACAAAAATTTTGTATCTTTTCAGCACAAAGATTTAATCGAGCAAAATACACAAGTACCTAGATTAACTAGTTAGAATCATTCGATACGGCAATTTTTTCCTTATAAAGCTAAAATATTACTCATCCGGTCGGTTTCTAAGCCGAAACGTTAGGTGTGAATATCTTATGGGATTAAGTGTTTCACATGATTATTTTTACTAACTAAATGGCACGGTCGCCACTTCTTTGTAGGGGTACAAAGTCGCTAAAAATGGAGGTTTTCTTATGTACACAGGAGATTAGATTATGGGTTTTAGAATCGCAACAAATGTTTCGTCGTTAACGGCACAGAGATCACTAAAGAAACTTGGAAATGAAGAGGTTAAAACTGCAGCTCAACTAGCAAGTGGATCTCGAATTACAAAATCTTCAGATGACTCTGCCGGTTTAGCAATAAGTGAGAAGTTAAAAGCAAATATTAGATCAAGTCAGCAAGCAAATAGAAATGCGAATGACGGGATTGGTATGATTCAAGTAGCAGAAGGTGGATTACAAGAGTCAGCAAATATCTTAATTAGATTAAGAGAACTTGCGATTCAGTCAGCTTCAGATACAGTTGGAGATACAGAAAGGTCATACACAAACCTTGAGTATTCACAACTTAAAGATGAATTGCAAAGAATTTCACAAACGACGGAATTTAATGATGTTAACTTATTAGATGGATCAAGTGACAAATTAGAATTTCAAATTGGTGCAGGAAATGATCAATTTGAAGATAGAATTGTTTACGATCCAGCAAAGATTAACTCTGGAATTGAAGCACTCGGAATGGATGGTCAAAGCGTTGACACAAAAGAAGGCGCACAAGGCTCACTAGAGTCAGTAGATCAAGCTATTAAGACTGTATCTGGACAGAGAGCTGAGTTAGGAGCTCTACAAAATAGACTACTAACAACGTCTGCAAACTTAGAGACTTCAGTAGAGAATATGTCTGCTGCCAATAGTCGAATAAGAGACACAGATTATGCGGAAGCAACTGCGAAGAATACACAGAACAATATCATGAAACAAGCTGGTATCTCTGTATTATCTCAAGCAAATGCGGCTCCTCAACAAGCAGTAAGATTAATTGG